>Ga0308175_100000760_pt1 | contig 21443 bp, 17 predicted proteins | sample PhyCR1_3_FD_203893 | JGI IMG/M metagenome (GOLD analysis project Ga0308175, IMG submission 203893) | Soil microbial communities from UC Gill Tract Community Farm, Albany, California, United States - DLSLS.C.R1 | ecosystem: Environmental > Terrestrial > Soil > Agricultural land | place: USA...
GTGGTTTCGCGGACGGTGTAGGGGGTGAAGAGGGGGCTCATGGGAGAGGATAGGCCCACGATTGACACGAATAAAAGAAGAGAAGGAACACGGGCTGGTAGCCCGTGCTACGGTTGGTTCTTTCTTATTCGTGCGAATTCGTGTTCATTCGTGGGGATTCTCAGGCTTTGGTGAGTTTGCGGTACTTGATGCGGTGGGGGCGGTCGGCGTCGGTGCCGAGGCGCTTGTGGCGATCTTCTTCGTAGGACTGGTAGTTGCCTTCGTGCCAGACGACCTTGCTGTCGCCTTCGAAGGCGAGCATGTGTGTGGCGATTCGGTCGAGGAACCAGCGGTCGTGGCTGATGACGACGGCGCAGCCGGCGAAGCTTTCGAGGCCTTCCTCCAGGGCGCGGATGGTGTTGACGTCGAGGTCGTTGGTGGGCTCGTCGAGGAGCAGGACGTTGCAGCCGCTCTTGAGCATGCGGGCGAGGTGGAGGCGGTTGCGCTGGCCGCCGGAGAGGGTGCCGACGCGTTGCTGCTGGTCGGCGCCGGTGAAGCCGAAGCGGGCGATGTAGGCGCGGGTGTTGATGCGGTTGTTGCCGAGCATGAAGGTTTCCTGGCCGTCGGCGACGGACTGCCAGACCATGGCGTCGTCCTTGAGGTCGTCGCGGGATTGTTCGACGTAGGCGAGCTTGACGGAATCGCCGAGCTTGAGTGAGCCGGCGTCGGGTTTTTCCTGGGCGGTGATCATGCGGAAGAGGGTGGTTTTGCCAGCGCCGTTGGGGCCGATGATGCCGACGATGCCGCCGGGGGGGAGGGAGAAGTTGACGTCCTCCATGAGGACGCGGTCGCCGTAGCCTTTGGAGAGTTTGTCGGCCTGGATGACGAGCTGGCCGAGGCGGGGGCCGGGCGGGATGAAGATTTCGACCTGTTGCTCCTTCTGCTTCTGGTCCTGGGCGAGCATGGCTTCGTACTTGGCGAGGCGTGCCTTGCTCTTGGCTTGCCTCGCGCGGGGGGAGGCGCGGACCCATTCCAATTCTCGTTCGAGCGCTTTTTGGCGGGCGGATTCCTGTTTCTCTTCGACCGAGAGGCGGGCCTTTTTCTGTTCGAGCCAGGAGGTGTAGTTGCCCTTCCAGGGGATGCCTTCGCCGCGGTCGAGCTCGAGGATCCAGCCGGCGACGTTGTCGAGGAAGTAGCGGTCGTGGGTGACGGCGATCACGGTGCCTTCGTAGCGGTGCAGGTGCTGCTCGAGCCAGGCGACGGACTCGGCGTCGAGGTGGTTCGTGGGCTCGTCGAGAATCAATACGTCGGGCTTCTGGAGGAGGAGGCGGCAGAGGGCGACCCGGCGTTTTTCGCCGCCGGAGAGGTTCTTGACGGGGGCGTCGGGCGGCGGGGTGCGGAGGGCGTCCATGGCCATTTCGAGCTGGCTGTCGAGGTCCCAGAGGCCCTGGTGGTCGATTTTTTCCTGGAGGTTGCCTTGTTTTTCAAGGAGGGTGGTCATCTCGTCGGGGTCGAGGTTGGGGTCGCCGAGCTTTTCGGAGATGGCGTTGAAGTCGTTGACGAGCTTGACCTTGTCGGCGAGGCCCTGCTCGACGATCTGGCGGACGGTTTTGGTCTCGTCGAGCTTTGGTTCCTGTTCGAGGTTGCCGACGGTGTGGCCGGGGGCGAGGGAGATCTGGCCGTCGAAGTTTTTGTCGATGCCGGCGAGGATTTTGAGGAGGGAGGATTTGCCGGAGCCGTTGAGGCCGATGACGCCGATCTTGGCGCCGTAGAAGTAGGAGAGGTAGATGTCCTTGAGGACGGTTTTTTTGTCGTAGCGTTTGGAGACGCCGATCATGGAGTAGATGATTTTGTGGGGTTCGGGGGTGCTCATGGGGTGGACAACTGTAGCTTGGGAATTCGGATTCACCGCAGAGACGCAGAGGACGCAGAGAAAATACAAAAAGAGGAGCTGTAACTATGTCATGTCATCGTCGCTGTTCTCTGCGCTCTCTGCGTCTCTGCGGTGAATTGTCTTTGCTATTGCGCGCCCCTGCCCCCGTCCATAAGCAGCTCCCAGCTCTCGCCGAAGAAGCCGGCTTCCACGATCTTGCCTGGCGCGGTTTTGTCGGGCGGGACCGAGAGGTCCACGACGGCGTAGTCGGGGAGTTTGGCGACCTGGCGGGAGTTGGTGCGGTCGTCCGCTTCGCGGAAGGTGATGCCGCTGTTGAGGACGACGTACTTTTCGAGGTTGAGGGGGTTGGGGTAGATGGCGATCAGGGCGTGGGTGGCGGAGGGGTAGGTTTTGTCGCCGATCTGGATGGCGTCGTTGGTCCACTTGATGGGCAGCTTGTCGGCGATTTTGGCGAGGAGCTTGTTGCTGGAAGAGTCGCCCCAGAGGGCGAGGTTGGAGGAGGCGATGTCGGCGTCGGTGATGTCGGTGTCGTTTTTGACGCGGGCCTCGCCGCGCATGATGCCGTGCCAGCGGCGGATGGCGTGGTCGCACTCGGACTCCGTCCATTTAGCGAGCTTCTCGTTCATGGCGGGGCCGGTCGGCTTGACGACGAGGAAGGAGCTCATGAAGGCGTCGTCGATGGGGCCCTGGAGGCCGGGCTTTTTGCGGAGGCCTTGCGGGGAGCCGGGTTGCCAGGTTTCGACGCGTTTGATGAAGGTTGCGTCCGCGGCGCGTTGCCCAGCGGCCAGGGGGAGGTGTTGCCCGTCGAGCGTGAACGATTTGGCGTTAGGGTGGCTGAAGCGGATGGCGGCGATGTTGATGGTTTTTGCTTCGATCGTTCCATCTTTGAATTCGGCTTCGACCTGGCCGCGGTCCCAGTGGTGCTCCAGGCCTTCGACGTGGACCCAGAACATGTGGGGGTAGCGCAGCGACCAGGTGGTAAATCGCACGTTCGCGGGCAGGTCGTTGCGGCCTTTGGCGGCGTAAGCGTCGAGGCGGCGGTCGAGTTCTTCCTTGGCTTTGGGTTCGTACTTGTGGCCGACGTCCTGGCCGTAGATTCGCTCGAGTTTGATGCCCTCGGCGGCGGCGGCTTTTTCCATGATGTCGCCGGACTGCTGCTGGGGGTCGAGCGTGCCGGCGTAGGCGATGGTGGGGCACATGGCCAGGTTCTCGGCCCAGTCGGGGCAGTCGTACAGGTGCCAGAGTTTTTTCTGGTACCAGGGGACCGTCGCCAGCTCGCCCGATTCGGCCATGTGCTGGTATTGCTTTGTTTCGGCGAAGCCTGCGCCGGGGGAGGCGGCGACCCAGAGGTCGGCGTAGTGGACGGCGAAGTGCCACACGGCGGCGCCGCCCATGGAGAAGCCGGTCATGACGATGCGGTGATCGTCGATGGGATATTGCTTCTTGAGCGACTCCAGGATCTCTAGCGTGTCAATCTCGCCCGCGAACTTATTCGCCACGCAGTACCGGCCGTAGGGGTGAACGACCAGCCGATCTTCCTTGCTTTCGGGGCCCTTCCCGCTGATGAAATTAAGTTCCATCAAGGTTTCGCCGCGGCCGTGGCAGAAGAAGTCCACGCGAAGCTTCTTTCCCGATTCCCTGGTCCATCCCTTCGGAACGGCGAGCAGATACGGCTGCACCGAACCGTCGATTTTCGACACGTACCCGCGTGGGCCGCTCCCTCTGGTCCAGGCTCCGTGCCCGCTTCGCAACTCCTTCGATCTCTTTATGCCCTCTGCCAGCGCGGCTCTGGCCTTTTTTACGTCGATGATTTCGTTGTACTGCAGCGGGTAACGAACGGCGTTGTAGTAAATCTGGACACTCGGGACGATGCCCTCTTCGTCGGCCGTTAAGACTTCGCGTAGCGATTCGATCTCCCTTCCCAATTCGGCAACGCCGCGTTCAAGCTCGGCGCGTTCTTCGGGCCTGATCGCGTTGCCCTTGGGCGGCAGGGAATCCGATTGCGCTTTTTTCTTGGCGGCGGGTGCGGCCTTGTCGCCGCCGCTCTTTTTGGCCTGTCCCCATACCGCCCCGCAGAGGGCGAGGGCCATTGCCATTGGAATGAAATGCTTCGCCATCTTCCGTCGGTCAATCATCGTCGTCTGCTCCCGTCGCCTTCAGGCCTAACTTTCCGAGTCCCTTTCCGTGTGCCCCGGCCCACTCAGCCGGGTATGCGGCGTCCGCGCCTTTGACGGCATGCCAGATAATGCGATTGAGCGTGTCTTCGTCGCACTGGTCCGGCTTTTCCAGGGGCTGGCGGTCGCTTAATTGCGCAAGTTCCAGATCGCGGCCGACGAGGGCGGCCTTTGCGCGGTTCATCTGGTCGAGCGGGACCTTATTCTGAATGGCGGTGTACGCGCTCAAGTCGGCTTTTTCGCTGAACGCGTCGTCCATGGCGGGGGCCATGGCGTCCATCTGGGTCATGGGAGGGAGGCCGAGCATCAGTTCCATCGTGTGGAGGACGGAGGTCTGGTTGTAGAAGGTGCTGACGACCTGGCCGCGTTTGGTGTAGGGGCTGGCGACGAGGCAGAGGGAGCGGTGGCCGTCCACGTGGTCGAAGCCGGCCTGCGGGTCGTCCTCGACGGCGAAGAGGCAGGTCGTCGCCCAGTACTTGCTGTGGCTGAGCGCGTCCACCAGCCGGCCGAGAGCGAGGTCGTTGTCGGCGACCTGCGCGGCCGGCGTTGGGGAGCCTTCGCGCGCTCCGGAGGTGTGGTCGCAGGGCAGATACACGATGACGAGATTGGGGAAATCGCCATTCTTTTCGAACTCACGGAATTCCTTCAGGAAAACGTCCATTCGCAGCACGTCCGGCAGTTTGAGGTTCCAGCCGGGGTAGTTCGGGCAGGTGTACTTACGCAGGCTCTCGATCTGGACGTCGGGCTTGAAGGAGATTTTGCCGGCCTTGGTCACGTAGTCGCGCCACACCGCGTCGAAGCTGGCCGATTTGGGCACGATTTCGGTGAGGGCCATCTCGCCGTAGTTGCGGAAGGAGAGGCCGTGGAGCAGTGCGTTGTCCCAGATGAAGCCGGAGGAGGCGATGGCGAGGGGGTCGTCGCCGCCGTAGGGGTAGCTGCGCGTGAAGCCGCCGAAGGCTTTTTCGAGGTAGGCGACGGCGGTGCCTTCGGTGGCCCACTGGTGGCCGTCGGCGGAGACGACGCCGTTGCAGTAGAAGTTGTCGAGGGTGACGAAGGTCTCGGCGAGGGCGTGGTGGTTGGGGGTGACGCTGCGGCCGAAGACGCAGAGTTTGGGGTCGTTGTTGCCCTTGGGGAGGTCGCCGAGGACCTGGTCGTAGGTGCGGTTTTCCTTGATGACGTAGACGACGTGGTCGATGGCGGACTTTTCGCCGGGTTTTTTGGGGACGGGGACGGGGTTGCCGGCGGATTCGCCTTTTTCCATGGCCGCCAGTGCCTGGGGGACGCGGCCGTCGGCGAGGACGCGGGCGGTGTAGTTTTTCAGCTCGTCGGCGTTGGGCATGGCAACTTTTTCGAAGGTGCCGAGGTAGCGCTTGACGCTCCAGGCGGTGGTGGAAGGGGGGGCTACCGGCTCCGCCGCGGCCTCGCCGCCGGTGCCGGCGTCGGCGGGGCCTTTGGCTGCGTCGGTCTTGGCGCGGGAGCCGACGCCCTTCACGTCCGCGACGTAAACGTGCTTGCCATCGGTTGCGACGGCACCGGGGTACCAGCCCGTCGGGATGAAACCCGCGACGGTGCCGGCGGTTCCTTCTCCGAGGCTCACGACGGCCACGGCATTGTTGCCGCCGTTGGCGACCAGCAGGGTCTTGCCGTCGGGGGTGAGGGCCAGCGCGTTGGACGCGCTGCCGAAGGGCAGCTTCTCATCGGGGCGGACGTTGATGGTCTCGGTCACCTTGGCGGAAACGGTGTCGATGATGGAGACGGTGTCGGAATTGGAATTGGCGACGTACACGCGGCGGCCGTCGGCGGTGGCGACCATGCCGGCGGGATGCAGCCCGACGGCGATCTGGGCGGTTTCTTTCATTTGCGAAAGGTCGATGACCGATACCGTGCCGGTCGCCGATGCGCCGTGTTGGTCCACGAGCGTGTCGGTGTTGGAGGATTTGGCGGTTTTTTCGCCGGCCGTGGGACGGCGGCCGCCGAAGTTGGAGACGTAGGCGGTCTTTCCGTCGTTCGAGAGGACCACGCCGTAGGGCGAGACGCCGACGGGTACTGTGCCGGCGAGCTTTCGCGCGGACAGGTCGACGATGCCCAGGGCGTTGTTGCGGGATAGGCAGACGTAGGCGGTTTTTTCGTCGGCGGAGAGCGCGACGCCGCAGGGGTATGACGCCAGCCCGGCCTTGCGGCCGCCGGGCGGGCCGGGGAGGGTGATGCCCTTGGCCCAAGCCGCCTGCCCTTGGAGGCCGATGAGGGCTTCCTCGACGTGTTCGGAGGAATCGGTGACGAAGACGTGTTTGCCGTCGCGGGTGACGGCGATGCCGTGCATGGAGGCGCCGCCGTGGGGGAGCTTGAGCTTCTGGCGGACGGTCCAGGTGGCCGCGTCGATCACGACCAGGCCGGTGTTGTCCTTTGCGAAGAGGGTCGTACCGTCGGGCGAGAGCACCAGGTCCACCGGCCTGCCGGGGACTTCCAGCACCTGGCCGGCGGGGCGGATCAACTGCTTGGTCGAGACCAAAAACCCTCCGCCCTCGGCCGGCCCGATCCTTTCATCCGCCGGCACGCGCCATGCCGCGCTCACCCACAGCACGAGGATCATCAACGAAACCCGTCGCATCGCGCCTCCTTTGCCTCCCCAATTCTGCATTCTGGATTGCCCCTATTCCCCCTTGGCCTCCTTGAGTTCCTCGGCGGTGAGCTTTCTCATTTTGATGTCCTTCAGCGCCGCGGTCGTGCGCCAGGAGGCGACGCCGAGCGGGCGGCACTCGTCGATGTCGATGCGGGTGGAGACTTTTTTGTCCTTGGTGGAGACGTCCACGACGTCCTTGTCGTCGATCCAGGCGAGGATGCGGCCGTCCATGACGCGGACGCGGATACGGTACCACTTGTCGGTCTCGAACTTCTGGGCGGTGGTGGTGTCGTTTTCGGAGGCGTCCTGGTCGTCGAGGCTGGAGATGCCGATGACGGAGCCGCCCCAGCCGCCGACGACGAGGGTGGCGGCGCTGTCCTTGTATGGGAAGGTGAGGCCGCAGAAGAAGTCGCCGCCGTTGACCCTCTTGGCCTGGAGCTCGATCTCGTAGTCGATTTCGGCGGGGGGCTTCTCGCCCCAGACGATGCCGGTGAGACCCTCGCCGACGGGGAGGATCAGCTCGCCGTCTTCGACGGAGGGCTCGCCGTGGCCGCCGAAATCGGCGACTTTCCACTTGCCCATGGTCTTGCCGTCGAAGAGGGGGGTCCATTTCTTGTCGTCGTCCTTGGCGGCGAAGGAGACGGCGGCGATCAGGATTGCCAGAAGGAGGGTGGTTCTTCGCATGAGCGGAGTATAACCCAACCGGCTGGACGTTTTCATACGCGCAGGGGATAACGGGGGCATGCGCACGCCAATCTTCGCCGCGTTCGTGCTCCCGCTGTTGGTGATCGTGCCGATCGCCAGGGGCGAGTTTCCGACCTTTCGCGGGCAGGAGATCGACCGGTCGCTGAAGATCGGGTACGCGGTCACGCTCGCGGACGTGAACGGCGACGGCAAGCCGGACGTCGTCGTCTGCGACAAGGACCGCGTCATTTACTTTTCCAACCCGGATTGGAAGCTGCACACGATCCTCCAGGGGCAGACGAAGCTGGATAACGTCTGCATCGACGCGTACGACGTGGACGGGGACGGGCACATCGACCTGGCGCTGGGGGCGGGTTGGAGGCCTTCTGACACGAACGATCCCGGCACCATCCAGTGGCTGCGCAACCCGGGGAACGATCAGCCGTGGGAGTTGCACCCCATTGGGGGAGAGCCCAACGTTCACCGCATGCGGTGGATTGATCTGGACGGCGACGGGCGGAAGGAACTGGTCGTCTCGCCACTCCAGGGGCGGGGGACTACGGCGAAGAAGAACTGGTCGGAGCATCCGACGCGACTGCTGGCGTTCAAGATTCCGGCGGACCCGGCGAAGGGGCCGTGGACGCCGGTGGTGATCAACGAGGAGATGCACACGATTCACAACTTCTGGCCGGTGGATTTTGACGGCGACGGGCGGGTGGACTTGCTGACGGCAAGTTATGAGGGCGTGTCGCTGCTTCGGCGTTCGGCCGACGGGGCGTGGTCGCGGCAGCTCCTCGGGCAGGGGAATCAGGAGCATCCGGAATCCAACCGCGGGTCGTCGGAGATCAAGCTCGGGCGGCTGAAGGACGGGAAACGGTACATCGCGACCGTGGAGCCGTGGCACGGGTTTCAGATCGTGGTGTATACGCCGGGCGAGCAGGGGGGGCCGTGGTCGCGCAAGGTGATCGACTCGCAGCTCAAGTGGGGGCACGCGGTGCAGTGCGTGGACGTGGACGGCGACGGGGAGGACGAGCTGATCGTCGGCGTGCGAGATCCGCTGAACGAGCAGGTTCGGTCGGGAGTGAACGTCCACAAGCTCGTCAATGGCGCGTGGCAGAAGCACGTCATTGACAACGGTGGGGTAGCGACGGAGGACATGGCCGTTGGGGATTTGAACGGCGATGGGAAGCCGGACCTGGTGGCGGTGGGGCGGGCGACGAAGAACGTGAAGATCTATTGGAATGAAGGCCTGGCGGCGCGTTGAGGGGTGTTTCTGCTTACCGCACCCCGGCGACGCCCGGCAGGGCATCGATGACGGTCTCGTGTTCGACGCGACTGCCGCCGCTTACTTGGTGGAACCTGGTTCGCAATTGGAATCGATCCGTGCCGCGACAGACGAGGTCCGGTAGGACCGCGCCGGTTCGCGGCGAGAGGTAAAGCCGGTCTGAGCCGAACGGCCGGCCGGTCAGATCGCAGAAGTAAACGAGCGGGTCCTCGGCCGTGGACCACTGGACCTGGGCCTTGTTGTACTTGATGCGGTAGCCGCCGTCGGCGACGGAGCGGCGGAATTCGTCGGCGTCGTTGAAGTGCTTGCCGCGTTCGGCCAGCTCGACGAGCATGTCGGCCAGGACGTCCTGGTGATCGATCAGGGTGGCTTCGGGGGTCGGCTTGAGGGCGCGGGCGTATTCGACGAAGCGGGCCTGGAAGCCGTCGATGTTGTCGGAAAAGGCGTCGCGGAAGGCGCGTTCGCCGTCTTCGCCGTCGTGGATCAGCTTGAGCATCTTGATGAGGCGGGCGCGGTATTTGGCTCCGCCGGTTGGGTCGGTCGCGTGGACGAGGAAGTGGACCATCGCCCAGCTCTGGTTGTATTGGGTGGCGCCGAGGATGGCGTCGCGGTGGAGGTTTTCGCCCCAGGTCTTGTTGTCGATCGAGAGCAGGGTGCGGAAGGGGATGATGCGGCTGCCGCCGAGCTCCGCCTGCAACTGGCGGACGCGGCGCGGGGGCACCTGGCCGAGGAGGAAGCCCTGGCCGGTCCACAGGCCTTCTTCGAAGAGCTGGGCCATGCCCTCGTTCAGCCAGACGGGGAGCTCGGGGCCGATGGCGGTCCAGGCGAACTGGTGGAACGCCTCGTGCTGCAACGTGCGGCGGAGGGCGTCGCGGCCCTGGCCTTCGAGGAAGGCGGCGAGGACGTTCTTGCCGGACATGAAGACGCCGCCGGTGTTGCGCGAGCCGTTGCCGGCGAAGCGCGTGTAGTCGGACTGGTGGCGGAAGAGGTAAACGTCGAAGACCGGCTGGTCGCCGGCAGCGCGGAAGTCGGCGAGGCGGCGGTCGTACTCGTCGTACATGCCGTCCATGCGGCGGGCGAGTTCCTCGGCGAAGGCGGGTTCGAGGTCGGTGTGGATGCGGTAGTGGCGGGAGGCCAGGACGCGAAGCACACCGGCGGGCGAATCGCCCCTCGCGATCGGCAGGGGGGCCAGGCAGGTAAGCAGGAAAACCCGAAATCCGAAACCGGAAATCCGAATCAAGCCCGAATGACGAAGTCCGAATGACGAAACAAGAGGCGCCGCTTGGTCATTCGTCATTCGGGTTTCGGGTTTGATTCGGGCTTCGGGTTTGGTCATTCGGGTTTTCGCGCGTGCGGGTTTCGTCATTCGGGGTTTCCGCTATATCATCGTCAATCTTTCGACCCGAACAACATCCGCAAGGTCCCGTTAACGCTATGCCTGACCGCCTCCCCGAAACTGCCGCCGCCGACGCGTCCCTCAGTATTTATGAGCAGGAACGGCGGCAGAAGTTGCAGAAGCTGCGCGGGCTGGGCGTTGACCCTTATGGGCAGCGCACGGAGGGGATTCGGCCGCTGGCGGAAATCAAGACGTCGTACAAGCCGGAGATGGGGCACGACGGCGGGCCGGTGGTGAAAGGGGCGGGGCGGGTCGTCCTCAAGCGCGACATGGGCAAGCTCAGCTTCCTCACGCTCCGCGACGAGACCGGCGACCTCCAGGTTGCTTTTGATAAGAAGCGGATGGATGAGCGATCGTGGCAGCTGAATGACCTCATTGACCTCGGCGATTTGATCGTCGTGCAGGGGCCGCTGGGCGTGACGAGAAAGGGCGAAGTCACCATCTGGGCCACGGGCGTGGAGATGGCCTCCAAGGCGCTGCTGCCGCCGCCGGCCAAGTGGGAAGGGTTGTCCGACGTCGAGCTCCGCTACCGCCAGCGTTACGTCGATCTATGGGCGAATCCGCAGGTGATGCGGCTGGCGCAACTGCGCATCCGCGTGATCGACGAAATGCGGCGTTACATGCGCGACCGCGGGTTCGTCGAGGTTGAGACGCCGATGATGCAGTTGCTGCACGGCGGGGCGGCGGCGCGGCCATTCGTCACGCACCACAATGCGCTGGACATCGACCTGTACATGCGCATTGCGCCTGAGCTGTTTCTGAAGCGGCTGCTCGTCGGCGGGTTTTCCAAGGTGTTCGAGATCAACCGGAATTTCCGCAACGAAGGCATTTCGCCGCGGCACAATCCGGAATTCACGATGATGGAGGCGTACGAGGCGTTCGGGAGCTGGGGGACGATGGCGGATCTGGTGGAGGGGATGATCTGCCACGTGGCGGAGACGCTGTTCGGGGGGCTGAAGATTGAGCACAGGAATGCGGCGGGGGAGGTCACGCGGACGATCAACCTTCAGCGGCCGTGGCGGCGGGTTCGGATGACCGATTTAGTGGAAGAACGCACCGGGTGGAAGTTCGATAAGCGGCCGATTGAACAGGCGGCCCCCCATATCGCAGACCTGCTGGTACCAAACGATAGTCGATGGCTTCGCACGCAACTGGCGGTAGAGGACTCCGACGATGCTCGCAAAATGGTTCGTGAAGCCTCATACGGATCAAAGGCTCTCGCTTTGCGCGGCAAGTCCTCAGCCGAGCAGCTCCAGGAAGTCTACGAAAAGCTCATCGAGCCCACGCTCATCGACCCGACCTTCGTTACCCACGTCCCGTCGGTGATCATCCCCCTCGCCCGCGAAAACAAGGATGACCCATTCTTCGCCGACGTGTACGAGCTGGCGATCAACGGCGTCGAGATTTCGCCCGGCTACACCGAACTCAATGACCCCGACACCCAGGCCAAGCACTTCCACCACCAGGTCGGCGACAAGGAGGAACAGCAGAAGGTGGACGAAGACTTCCTCACCGCCCTCAAGTACGGCATGCCGCCGGCGGGTGGCATGGGCATGGGGATCGACCGGCTGCTGATGATGCTGACGGGGGCGGAGTCCATCCGCGATGTGATCTTGTTTCCGTTGATGAAACCCGTTGACCGAGGCAACGCCTCAAACGAATGAAGCGTAAGCGCGTTCAGAAGCCGTATTGGGAAATGAACCTTGAAGAACTGGAGGAAGCCACCAAGGAGTTCGACGGGCCCATCGATCCGTCGAAAATCCGCCCGCTCACCAAGGGCGAGCGCGCCCGCTTCGAGCTGGATCGACGCCGCGGCAGCGTGTCCACCCGTGCGATGACGCTGCGCCCGGTCTCGCTCGAGATACGATTCGACGAGCGGTTCATGCGTAATGCCATCAAAGAAGCCTCGAAACGGGGCGTTCCCCTCTACGAGGTGCTCGAACCTGAGTTCCGCAGTGCCGCCAAGTGGTTCGAGTTTTCGTGGGCGCATCGAAAACGATGAACCTCCCGATCAAGCTGCGCACTTCACCAGCAACTAACAACTAGCAACCAACTCCGCGATGTACAAACTCCTCCTCATCCTCAAATACCTCCGCAAGCGCCGCATCGCATGGGTCTCCCTCGTCGCCGTCATGCTCTGCACGGCCATGGTGCTGGTGGTCATTTCCGTGATGGGGGGGTGGCTGCGCATGTTCCGCGCCTCCTTCCACGGCCTTTCCGGCGACGTGATCGTCTCCGGCAAGTCGCTGGCCGGGTTTCCTTATTACCAGGAGATGATCGACCAGATCGGCAAGCTGCCGGAGGTGGACGCGGCCATGCCGACCATCCGCACGTACGGCCTGATCAACATCGACAACCAGATCCGCGAAGGCGTGCAGGTCATCGCGTTCCCCGAAGGCGACCTGGGCAAGGTCAACAACTTCGATCAGTCGCTGTGGCGTCAGTACCAGAAGCCGCGGCAGCAACTGCTGGAAGAAGCCAACCGCCCCGGCCTCTCGGCCGAGGAGCGGCGCCGGCTGCGCGAGAAGGCCGATCACCCGATGAACCCGTCGTTCGACCTCCTCCCGAACGTCCCTTACGAGGAGATGCGTGGGCCGGTCTCCAAGAATTGGCCGGGGATCATCGTCGGCGCCGGCCTGGTCGGCATGGGCAAGGACAAGGAAGGCAAGGTCCAGGAGATTCCCTTCCTCTACGACCACTGGGCGTACCTGACGCTCCTGGGCGTCTCGGCCGACCAGACGCGGATCGACGTGCAGCAGGCGCAGACGGTCGCGTTCTGGATCGTGGACGCCAGCCGCACGCAGATCTGGCAGTACGACTCCAACACCGTGTACGTCCCGTTCAAGGTCGCGCAGCGCTACCTCAAGATGGACGAGGTGCGCGACGAGAACGGCAACGTCGAAGAGCCGGCGCGCACGAGCGACATCCAGGTGAAGGTCAAGGCCGGCGTAGACCTGCAGAAGGCCAAGGTTGCCATCGCCGACGTCGTGCAGAAGGTGCGGACGCTGCACCAGATCCCGCGGTCTTATCCGATCCTCGTGCAGACGTGGGAGGAGAGCCAGGCGCTGTGGCTCGATGCGATCGAGAACGAAAAGTCGCTCGTCACGTTCCTGTTCAGCCTCATCAGCATCGTGGCGATCTTTCTCATCTTCTGCATCTTTTACATGATCGTGGTGGAAAAGACGAAGGACATCGGGATCATCAAATCGGTCGGCGCGACCAATGCGGGGGTTGCCGGCATTTTCCTGGGGTACGGCCTGGCGATCGGCATCGCGGGCGCGGCGGCCGGGCTGCTGTTCGGCTACCTGATCGTCCACAACATCAACTACCTGCACACGGAGCTCGGCCGGCGGCTCGGCATCGTCATCTGGAAGCCCGAGGTGTACGCGTTCGACATCATCCCGAATACCATGAACCCCAAGGAGGTCGCGGTCATCGTGCTGGTCGCGATCGTGTCGTCGCTGCTGGGGGCGCTGATCCCGGCGTGGCGCGCGGCCCGCATGCACCCGGTCGAAGCCCTCCGCTGGGAATGACGCAAATGTGGACCTTGATACCCGGCACTTAGAACGCAGCAGTTGCCCGCATGTCCCAGCTCAAGCCCCACCCCGCCGCCGCCCCACCTCAGTCCACGGCGGCCCTGCTCCGCGCTCAATCGGTCAAGAAGACGTTCCGCATGGGCGACAGCACCGTCCCGGTCCTGAAGAACGCGGACCTGGCCGTCCGGCCGGGCGAGTTCGTCGCGATTGAAGGCCGCTCCGGCTCCGGCAAATCGACACTCCTTCACATCCTGGGCGCCCTGGACCTCCCCGACGAAGGCGCCATTGAGTTCGACGGGCGCGACATCGTCACCATGTCCGAGACCGATCGCAGCGAGTTGCGCAACAAGGCGTTCGGCTTCGTGTTCCAGTTCTACCACCTCTTGCCCGAGTTGAATGTTCTGGAAAACACGCTCCTCGCCCCGATGATCGAAAACTCCTGGTTCTCCTTCCGCGCCAACCGGCGAAAGCTCCGCGAGCGCGCCGCCGAGGTGCTCACGCAGCTCGGCATGGAGCACCGCCTGAAGCACCGGCCGAACCAGCTCTCCGGCGGCGAGCGGCAGCGCGTCGCCATCGCGCGGGCGCTGATGAACGAGCCGCGCATCCTCTTCGCCGACGAGCCCACGGGGAACCTGGACGCCGAGACCGGGCGGCAGATCATGAGCGTGCTGGAAAACCTCCACCAGAAGCACGGGCAGACGATCGTGATGGTGACGCACGACCGCACCGTCGCGCGCCAGGCCGACCGCGTGCTGGTGCTCAAGGACGGCCGGCTCGACCGTCCCGCCGATTCCCCGGCTCGCGAGTGATTGATCGTCAGACGCCGGCGCCGGCACATCGGACACGCCGCGCGCTCAACGGTTTTCGGCGGCCGAGGCGACGGGCGGGGGCGCCAGGCCGGGGTCGATGGCCTGGTCGGGTGGGACGGTGGCGCCCGGGTCCCAAGGCCGCGGCCAGGTGGGGCGCTTGGCGTCGCCGGGGCCTTGGCCGAGGGCGGCGTGGACCATCATCATTTCGCCGACGTTTTCCGGCGTGATCAGGCCGGCGAGGCGGTTGCGGTCGTCCATCACCAGCACGGCCGGCGTGCGCGTCTCCTGCATCATGCGAAAGGCCTGTTCGAAATTGGACGAAGCGCGAACGGACTGCACGCCGCGCCGCATGAAGGCGGACGCCGGTGCGTTGGGCCCGGACTGGCGCAGGCCGGCGATCATGTCGTCGCGGGTGATGATGCCCAGGACCTGTCCCCCTTCGCCGGTGACGGGGAACTCACGCTGCGACGTGGCCAGCAGCGCGTCCACCGCGTCGCCGAGGGTGGAGTTTTCGGGCAGGGTGCGGAAGTCGGTGATCATCGCATCCGCCACGTGCGAGCGGCGGGCGACCTCGCGCAATTCGACCGCGGCGGCCTCCTGCCCGGCGCCCATGAAAACGAAGACGGCGACGAGGATGACCAGGATGTTGCCGCTCAGGAGCCCCCACAGACCCAACGCGAACGCGAGCGCCTGCCCGACCGAGGCGGCGATGCGCGTCGCGCGGCCGTAGTCCATGCGCATGGCCAGCAGCGCCCGCAGGACCCGGCCGCCGTCCATCGGGAATGCAGGAACGAAGAGGTTGAAGGCGAACAGCATCACGTTGGCGGAAAACACCTGCTGGAGCAGGCTCATGTGGTGGGTGGTGAAATGAAGACTCTGCTCGAGGCCGACGAGCGCGCGAAAGCCCGAGCCGAGGAGGATCGCGCCGGCGATAACGAGGTTAACCAGGGGGCCGGCCAGCGCGACGATCAGCTCTTCGGCCGGCTCGTCGGGCATGCGCTGGAGGCGGGCGACGCCGCCGATGGGCAGGAGGGTGATGTCGGGCGTCTTGATACCGTACCGGGCGGCGGCCAGCGCGTGGCCGAACTCGTGAAGCAAAACGCACAGGAACAGCAGGAGGATAAACGCGACGCCGGTGACGGCCGCGGACGGGCCGCCGGAGTGGTAATAGGCGAATCCGATCCAGGCGAGCAGGAGCAGGAAGGTGACGTGGATTCGAACGTCGATGCCGGCGATGCGGCCGATGCGGAAGGACCAACTCATGTGCGGCGCTCCTTGCCGTCCTGGTAAAGCATAGGCGGGAAGCCTCGCGGGGGCGAACGCCGGCGTTCGCCGCTAGGGACGAAGGCGCAGGAGCTTGCGTGCGACCGGGCGGAGCCGGGCCGTGCCGAGCGAGGGGAAGCACATGATTTCCTTCTCGCGCTCGTGCAGGAAATCAACGATCGCGTCCTCGCCGACGTCGGAGTGGAGAAGGTCGAGCAGGGGCGGGATGTAGGCGTCGTACTCGGTGCGGGCGGCTTCGGAGCGGGACGCGTTTGCGGGGTCCCAATCCTTCAAAAGGATTTCCCGTACGCGTGCGCGGCGGTCTGCGACGTCCTGAGGCATGCAAAAGTATAGCGCGCGAGCCGCCGTCGCGGCGAGGGCCTACTCTGGCTTGGCCGGTTTGCCGTCGCGCTTGGCCAGGAGGTCGGGGATGAGCTTTTCGAGCTGGCCGCGGGCCTCCGTGCTGGAGAGCTTGCCGTCGGCGTCGATGAGGAAGACGCGGGGAATGGAATCGATGCCCCAGGAGCTGGAGAAATCGCTGTCCCAACCCTTGCCCTGGTAATACTGCGGCCAGGGGATCTCGTTTTTGGCCACGAATTGCGTGAGATGTTTCAGGCCGTCCTCGGATTCGGGCTGGTCGAGACTGACGCCGATGAATTCGACGCCCCGCGGTTTGAAGCGGGCGTAAAGCTCCTTCATTTTGGGCATCTCGGCGACGCAGGGGCCGCACCAGGTCGCCCAGAAGTCGATGACGACGACCTTGCCGCGGAGCTTTTCCACCGACACTTGCCGGCCGCTGATGGCATCGGTGAAGGCGAGGGAGAACGGCTTACCGACGGCGTCGGCCTGGCGGTCGTGACCCTGGGCCAGCCTGGCGGAGGCCGAGGTGGGGAATTGCTCGGCGATGCGGCGCCTGAGCTTGGCGGCCTCGCCCGGGTCTCTGGTCTGGTCGGCGACGGTGGCGAGGAGCATGGCTCCGCGATCGTCCCCGGGCGCCGCGGCGATGAACTCCTCGGCGGCGGCGAGGGTCTTGTCGCGGTCCCTCGTGGAATAGAACGTGGCGGCGGCGCGGACGAAGAGGACTTCGGCCTTCTTCGGGGAGTCGGGGTGGGCGCGGAGGTATTCGGCGGACTCCTTCAGGACCTCCTCGCCGTTGCGCGGCGCCCGCTCCTGCCAGGTGTCGAGCAACAGCGCCGGGACCTCGGGGTGGTCGGGGTGCGACTGGTAGAGCTCCGCCGCCAGCGCGTGGCGCTGCTCGAGGAGCTTGTCGCGCTGCTGCACGTATTTGCGGATGTAGCCGGTGTCGTCAGTGTTTGACGTGTCGAACGGGGGAATCTCGGTGGCGCGGAAATCCTTGAGAATGGCCTCGGCGGGGCGGGGCTGCGTCCGGGCGGGTTGGGACGCCGGGGGCGCCGGCGAATCTTCGGCCCGGGGGCCTCCGGTGACTGAGATAACCAAAACGATCGCGAACGCGCGAAGCGGCCAATGGATCATGGACCTCCTGTATCGCGCACGGCAGCGACGGTCCAGTGGCATTGGCGGGTTCAGAAGGTCCAGCCGAGGGACAGCAGGTAGCGCAGGTCGTTCTTGGCGGCGGTGGGGGAGGGGGTGGCGTCGTACTTCCACTGGACCTTGAACTCGGTGAAGAAGCTCTTGGTGAGCGTGGCGCGGATGCCGGCGTCGGCGTCCACGTTGAAGTCGCTGATGTCCTCGAGGCTGGGGAAATATTCGAGGTTGTGGAAGAGCTTGACCTTGTCGTTGATCTTCTTATCCACGTGGTAGGCGAGGCGTGCGGCGAAGTGGCCGTCGGTGGGGGCGTTGGTGAAGTCTTCGTACACGTAGCCGAGGCCGGCCTCGGTGTTGAAATTGAAGTCGTCGGACTCGACCCACTGGTAGCCGACGCCGGCGAAGGGGAGAAGGCGGACGTTGACGTCGGCGATGCGGTCGTGCTCGACGCGGAACAGGCCGTAGCCGTAGAACTTTTCGGTGAAGAAGTAGTCGTACTTGGCGGCGGCGAACCAGGCGTCGGTGGTGGTGGACTTGCTACCGGTGGCGGGATCCTTCTCGCGCCCGAAGAGGTAGCCGGCGTCGAGGCTGATGCGGTCGATCTCGGTGCGGCGGACGGCCTCGGCGGAGAAGTTGAGGTTTTCGGTGTCGGAGTTGCCGCGGGTGAGGGAGCCGCCGAGCAGCAGGGCACCGGTCCATGTTTCAAAGGGCGGGTTGACGTATTTGAACTCGGTGACGGGCACGGCGCGCCGCTCGGGGTCGGCGATCTGCACGGTGCCGGGCTCGCCCGCGTCCACCTTTGCCTTGACGTGCTCGCCGTCTTTGAGCTTGAGGCGGGCGGGCGCGTCGGTGATGAAGGTGGCGACGTCTTTCATGTCGATGGTGAGGTCGCCGAGGGCCTTGGTTTTGAGGGTGAGCTTTTTGCCGTCGGAGCTGGTGATGGTGCCGGTGATGCGGTCGCCGTTTTTGAGGACGACCTCGTCGGCGAAGACGGAGGGGGTGAGTACCAGGAACAGCAGTATGGCGCGGGTCAAGTGAGACATGGGACCTCCCTATGAATTCTGGACACGGGCACGATCCCACCTCCGGCGAGAGGCGTCGAGCGCCGTACTAAAGCCTAGCTTTGGAGTCGATTTGTGCGAAGAATTGCCCCCCTTTGCGACAGTTCGATCACGACTTGGGAAACCGCTCGTTAATCCATTTCCGGAACTCGGACATGAGCGTCGTGTCGTCGGCGGAATTGCGACGGCGGACGAAGTCCTCCACGACCTGCGGCGGGAGCATCGGCAAATTGAAGCTGCGGTCTCGGCGCTGGTAGCCGCCGGAAGAGTCGAGGTGGAGGAAGACAAGGGTATCGGCGGCGTATCGCCACAGTTCCGGGACCTTCAGATCAGCATAGATTTCGTCCTTGTTTAGGGTGCTGTTGGCGACGTCCACTTCGACCACCAGATCCGGCGGGGGGTCGATGTCGAGGTCGAATTCCTCGCGGGATTTGGCCCATTCGGCGTGGGCGATGTAGTAACACTCATCCCCTTCGGCGCCGCGACCGAGGCCGGGCCTTTTCCAGGTCGTGTTGCCCAGCGCGACGATGGGGATTTGAAGTTCGAGGGTGAAGGTCTCGATCAGTCGGCCGATAAATTTGCCGATCTTCGCGTGCCTCGGGGATGGCGACATGATTTCGAGTGTGCCTCGGTCGTAGGTGAGGAAGACGTGCTGGCCCTGAAGCTCGCGCAACAAAGACTCGTAAGTGGTCCAGGAGACGTCTCGCAGGATCACGCAACGATCGTCGGAATCTGGGAGCAGGGCGGTCGTCATACTCCAATGTTACCTCATCACGGGCAGTGAGACGCCTTTCTCCTTCTGAATCTTCTCCCAGCCGGAGCCGAGTTCGCCGAGGGGGTCGGGGGGAAGGATGTCCACCTTTTTTTCGCCGAGCGTGGCTTCGCCGCGTTTGATTTTTGCCTGGAATTCTCGGCATTCCTTGAGCAGGGCTTCGAGGATGTCTTCTTCGGGGACGTTGGCGACTTTTTCGCCTTGGACGTAGATGATGCCGCGGCGGTCGCCGGCGAAGATGGCGATGTCGGCGCCTTCGCATTCGCCGGGGCCGTTGACGACGCAGCCCATGACTGCGACCTTGATCGGAAGGCTGATCTCCTTCGCCAGTTGCTTGCGGACGTCCTGGACGAGTTTGAAGAGGTCCACCTGGATTCGGCCGCAGGTGGGGCAGGCGATCAGCTCCGCGCCGATGCGTTGGCGGAGGCCGAGGACGTAGCAGAGTTCGAGGCCGTCCTGGACTTCGTAGACGGGGTCGTTGGCGTAGGAGATGCGGATGGTGTCGCCGATGCCGGAGCAGAGGAGGTGGCCGAGGGGGACGACGGAGCGGATGGTGCCGGTTTCCTTGGGGCCGGCGTGTGTGACGCCGAGGTGCAGGGGGTAGTCGAACCGTTCGGAGATGGCCTTGTAGGCGTCGATGACGAGCAGGGGGTCGATGGACTTGGCGCTGATGACGATGTCGTGGAAGTCCTGCTCGTGGAAGATGTCGAGGTATTCCTCGAGCTTGGTGACCATAATGGCGAGCAGGTGGCCGTGCTTTTGGGAGGAGAAGACGCCGCCGAGCTCCTTGAGGCGCTTCTGCTTGTCGCGGCGTTCGACGATGGAGCCTTCGTTGACGCCGACGCGGATGGGGATTTTCTTGGCCTTGCAGGCCTGGATGACGTCGATGACCTGTTCGCGGTCGGTGATGTTGCCGGGATTGAGGCGGATCTTGTGGATGCCGGCGTCGATGGCTTCGAGGGCGCGCTGGAAGTGAAAGTGGACGTCGGCGACGATCGGGACGGTGACCTGGGGGAGGATTTCCTTGAGGGCCTGGGTGTCCTTTTTCTCGGGGACGGCGACGCGGACGAGGTCGGCGCCGGCGGCGGCGAGCTTGTGGATCTCGGCGACGCACTTGTCGATCTCGTGCGTGTAGCCGGCGGTCATGGTCTGGACGGAGACGGGGGCGTCGCCGCCGATGGAGACGAAGCCGTGGGCGGGGTCGCCGAGGGTGACTTTCCGGGTTTTGCGGCGGGGGATCATGCAACGTCTCCGGGGCAATGGCCGGGCGTGCGTCCGGCGTAAGAGTTCGTGGATTCCAGAGTTATAACGAACTGCCGGGGACTCGGTTCGGCAGGGGTGACGATCGTGGAATCGTACGGGGGAGGGGGGACGAATGCAATTGATGGGGGTGGAGGAGTTGGGGGAGGTCGGGCGGGGTTTTGGGTTCGTTTTGCGCTTTTCGCGTGGGCGCGGGGACGGATGGGACATTCGCGAAGGGCGCGAGCGCGCGAAGGGCGCGAAGGGATGAGTTTGGGTTTGTTTTGCGCAGGCGCGCTTGAGGAACATTGTGGAAGGTTTTGGAACATGGGCGGGGAGTTGGGTTCGATTTTTCTGGCGCGCGTGTGGCCGGGCAGAATCGGGCGTTTCCGGGAATTTTCGGGAAGAACCGGGCGGAATCGGGCGGGGGGCGGTGGGTTCGGGGTGGACAAATCCGGGCGATTTCGGGCACGGCGGGCAAGTAACAGGGCGGCCTGTGGGCGTGGGAAGGGCGCTGGCGGCGTGGGCGCGGCGGCCGGGTGTGGTGGACATATTTCCCCCCTTTCGAAGAATCCATCGAGCGAGCGCGGACCCTGCGTGGCATTCGAGGAACCAACTGACCAACTGTACCCTATTTCATGCGAACTTGCAAGCATAATATTTTTCGGTAGGCTGTGCCGATCGTCTACGGGTTGGGTTTGTGCCGGGGTGAGAGGTGGTCGGATGTCATTTGGCTCTTCGATCGAGTGGACGGATGCGACCCGGAACCCGGTGCGTGGGTGTACCAAGATCAGTCCGGGATGCGCGCACTGTTATGCGGAGACGTTCGCGGAGCGGTTTCGGGGGGTGGCGGGACATCCGTACGAGCAGGGGTTTGATCTGCGGCTGGTGCCGGCGAAGCTGGCGGAGCCATTTCGGTGGAAGAAGTCGTGCCGGGTGTTCGTGAACTCGATGAGCGATTTGTTTCACGAGGGGGTGGCGGACGAGTACGTGGTGGCGGTGACGCGGGTGATGGAGCGGGCGAACTGGCACCAGTACCAGGTGCTGACCAAGCGGTCGGGGCGGATGGCGGAGATGTTGCGGGGGAAGCTGCGGTTCGCAGCGGGGCTGCGGCACATCTGGTGGGGGGTGAGCGTGGAGGATCGGAAGCATGGGTGGCCGCGGGTGGAGGATTTGCGGGGGGCGCCGGCGGGCGTGAGGTTTTTGTCGATCGAGCCGCTGCTGG
>Ga0308175_100000761_pt1 | contig 21443 bp, 20 predicted proteins | sample PhyCR1_3_FD_203893 | JGI IMG/M metagenome (GOLD analysis project Ga0308175, IMG submission 203893) | Soil microbial communities from UC Gill Tract Community Farm, Albany, California, United States - DLSLS.C.R1 | ecosystem: Environmental > Terrestrial > Soil > Agricultural land | place: USA...
AAGAGGAGCGGCAAGAGGAGCGGCAAGAGGAGCGGCAAGAGGAGTGGCAAGAGAAGCGGCAAGAGGAGCGGCAGCGGGCGGGCGATTGCGCGGCCCGGGGCGTTCTGGGACGATCGGCAACGACGTATGGCCGGGGCCACTCGGGTCGTTCACCACGGCGATGGCATCGCGTACCTCGCGGCGCGCTTGCCCGACGATCACGCGATCATCACCTCGCTGCCCGACCACAGCGAGCTGCCGGCGCTCGGCGTTCCCGGCTGGCGGGAATGGTTCATCGCGACCGTCGCGCTCGCCTGCCGCGCGGTCGCCGACGAGGCCGTCGCGGTGTTCTTCCAGACCGACGTGAAGCACGACGGGCGCTGGATCGACAAGTCGCACCTGGTCCTGTGCGGCGCCGACGCCGCGGGGAGCCACGTGCTCTGGCACAAGGTGGTGTGCCGGGTCCCGCCGGGCGCGGTCACGTTCGGGCGTCCGGCGTACGCGCACCTCGTCTGCCTGAGCCGCACGCGGCGGCTCGCCGCCGGCACCTCGACCGCGGACGTGCTCCCGGCGCTCGGGACGATGAGCTGGTCGCGCGCGATGGGGAGCGCGGCGTGCGAGGCCGCGGTCCGCTTCGTCGCCCAGGTGGGCGCGCGCACGGTGGTCGATCCGTTCTGCGGCCTGGGCAGCGTGCTCGCAGCGGCCAACGCGCACGGCCTCGCCGCGGTGGGCGTCGAGCTGTCGCGCCGGCGGGCGCGGCGGGCCCGGGCGGCGGCGCATGCCGCGGGCGAACCGCTCACGTGAGCTCGCGCGCCAGCACGACGAAGCGGCGGTCCGCGGCGATCCCCGCGACGCGGTCGTAGAACGGCCGCGGGCCGATCCAGGCGACCTCGCAGCGCGGGTGGTGCGCGGCGACATCGACGAGGCAGGCGACGAGCAGCGCCTCGCCGAGCCCCTGTCCGCGGTGGGCGGGCCAGGTGCCGGTGGGCCCGAACCAGCCGAGGCCCCGGTTGTTGCCGTCGTGGGCGGCGAACGCGCAGAAGGCGCCGTCCTTCTGCGCGACGTGCACGCCGGGCGGATCGGATGCCAGGGCGCGCGCGAGCTCGAACGACCACGGGTCGCTGAACTCGGTCCGGACGGCCTCGAGCAAGGCGTGGTCGTCGGGCCGGCCGCGCCGGATCTCGTAGCCGCGTGTGGCGGCGGCAGCGGCGAGCGCCTCGGCGCGCGCGGCCGAGACGCGGGGGTTGTCGCGCACGTCGATGAGGACGTTCTCGCGCTCCGTGAGGCGCTGCCAGCCGCGGCGCTCGAGCCAGCCGATCGCGAGGGTGTTGCGCTCGTCGATCCCCGGCGCGAGGTAGTTGCCGGGTTGATCGAGCGTGCGCAGCTGTGTCACCCCGGCGCGCCGCGCCGTGGCGCAACAAGCGTCGAGCAGCGCGCTGCCGGCCCCGCGCCCGCGGGCCTCCGGCGACACGGCGAGCACGCGGATCCGGTTCCCGGCGACAGCGGCGACCCCGACCAGCGCGTCGTGCTCCCAGGCCCCGAACGCCTCCGGAAGGCTGCTCGGGGCCGGCCCGAACAGCTTCTCGTCGGCTACCTGCGCGGCGCGATCGAACGCGCAGCTCGCCTCGAGGAGCGCGATGATCTCGGGCAGGTGGGAGCGACCGACGGGTCCGATGCGCACGTGCGCACCGTAGCAAACCGCCGGCCGTCCGGGACTTCGATCTCGGGCAGGTGGGAGCGATCGACGGGTCCGATGCGCACGTGCGCACCGTGGCAAACCGCTGGCCGTCTAGGACTTCGGCGCGCCGCCGCCGATCTGGACCTTGCGCGCCTGCGCGCCGGCCTTCATCGGCACGACGATGGTCAACACGCCGTCGTGCAGGTCGCTGGTGATGTGATCGTGATCGGCGCTGTCCGGCAGGGTGAACGTCCGCGTGAACTGGCCGTACTGTCGCTCCCACGTGTGCACGTTCTCGTCCTTGTGGCGCGCCTCCGACTCGCGGTGGCCCGAGACGAGCAGCCGGTTGCCGGTGATCGAGATCTCGAGATCGTCGCGCTGGACGCCGGGGACGTCCGCGAGGATCCGGATCGAGTTGCCGTTCTCGCGCACCTCGAAGTGCGGCATCCACGCGTCGCGCTCCATCGGCGGCAAGAGCGCCGCGCTGCGGAACGGATCCCAGCGCAACATCTCGCGCATCATCCGGAACGGATCCCACTCACCCATCGGATATTCACCACGCTTGACGATGTCGCTCATCGCACGCTCTCCTTTTCGCTGATTGAGTTTTGACCGCCACCGATCGCGCAGCCCGCGGATCAGCCCGGTCGGTTTCATCGATGCTGTGGTCGCCATGTTGTCCCCACATTGCAAACGGCAACCGCGGACAAGCGATCGGCATGCCATCGGTTGCCGGCCCCAACCTCCGATCGTCCGGATCGGGAGTGTTCGCCCGTGCCACAGCGCGCGGTTTTGCCACGAGGGTGTGCGCACGCATGTCGCGCCTCATGCAGGGCGTTCGGCTCGGCGAGCCTCCTCACGCGCATGGATCGCCGTCATCGCCGCGGGCGCGATCGGCTGGCGCCTGCGGGCCGCGCGGGCCGCGCGGGTCGTGCGGTGGCCGCGTGAGTCGGCGGCCATGGGGCTGGCGGACACGAAGGTGCGAGACTTGCACCATCGACCAGGTCCCTGCACGAGGGAGGAGCAACCACCATGGCGCAACAAGTTCAGGACATCATGACCCGGCGGCTTTACACGGTGCCCAGCGACGCGACGTTGCTCGATGTCGCCCGGCTGATGCGCGATCAGCGGATCGGTGACGTGCTCGTCACCAACGGCGATGGCACGCTGCGCGGCATCGTCACGGATCGCGACCTCGTGGTTCGCGCGGACGCCTCGGCCATGCCGCTCGACACGACCCAGGTCGGCGAGATCTGCACCGATGGGCTGGTCAAGCTGACGCCGACGGCGAGCCTCGACGAGGCGGTGAAGGTCATGCGGCAATATGCGATCCGCCGCGTCCCGGTCGTCCGCGAGGGCCAGGCGATCGGCATCGTGTCGATCGGCGACCTCGCGCGCTACAAGGATCCGGATTCCGCGCTCGCGCAGATCAGCTCGGCAGCGCCGAACAACTGACGACCACGGAAGCGCACGGCGCGCGACGCCCGCACGGCGGGGTTACCAGGATCCCGGGCCGAGCGGCCCCGATCCTCGTGGTCCGCCGTGGTTGGTCCCTGGATGATCATCCCTTGGGGACCGGGTTCGGCGGCCGGGGCCGCTCGCGCCGGTGATCGAGCGCATGCACGACGGCATGGAGCTGGCCCGGCTGGAACGGCTTCTCGATCATCACGGCGTCGACGCTGGCGAGGAAGTGGCGGGCGCGCGCCGTGAACGCGCCGCCCGTCATCAGCACCACGCGGCGCTGCAGCGTCGGGCTGAGCAGGCGGAGCGCCTCGTAGACGTCCATCCCGGAGATCTCGGGCATCATCAGGTCGCACAGGATCACGTCGAAGTCCTGATCGTGGCGGAGGATCTCGAGCGCCTCGCGGCCGCTCTCGGCGACGACCACGTCGTGCGCCTCGAGCTCGAGGGCGAGGGCCGCGGCGACGGGGCGATCGTCGTCGAGGATCAGGATCCGCCGGCGCTCGCTCGCCTGGGCGGGGTCCGGCGCCGGCTCGCTCGGCGTGCCCGGGGCGACCGCGTCCTCGCGGCAGGCCGGCAGCACGACCCGGACCGTGGTGCCCTTGCCCACGACGCTGTCGACCGTGATCTGGCCATCGAGCGCCGCGATGATGTCGCGCGACACCGAGAGCCCGAGGCCGAGCCCCTGGCCTTCCGGACGGGTCGTGAAGAACGGCTCGAAGATCCGCGTGGCCACATCGGGGGGGATGCCGGTCCCGGTGTCCTGGATCTCGATCACCGCGCGACCTCGATCGTCGGTTCGCGTCGTCGCGCGGATCTCGTTGATGTGGGCCTCGCCCTCGGGAATCGCCTGGGCGGCGTTGACGACCAGGCTGAGCAGCACCTGGCGCAGCTCCGCGGGCTTGGCGCGCACCGGCGGCACGGGGGCGTAGTCGCAGATCAGCCGCGCTCGGTGGCGGATCTCGTGGGTCGCGAGCCCGAGCGCGATCTCCAGCAGCGCCGAGACGTCGACGGGGCGGCTCGGGATGTCGTCGGTATGTGAGAACGCCTTCAGCTCGCGGATGATGCGCTCGATCCGCGAGACTCCCTCGCGGACATCCTGGAGCAGCTCGATGCGATGGAGCCGCTCGGGGGACATCGGCCGGCGCGACAGCTCGAAGCTCGCGAGCCGGCCGAGGCTCAGGCGCATGGGGGTCAGCGCGTTGTTGATCTGGTGTGCGACGCCGCCGGCGAGGAACCCGAGCGACACCAGGCGATCGGTCTCGGCCTTGCGCTCGCGCGCGGCCTCCCGCGCCGATGGGCGCTCGGCGGGCTCCGCGTCCGGGGATCCGGCGCGCGCCAGGTGGCGCACGATGTCGCCCGCGGTCACGATGCCCAGCAGGACGCCGTCCTCGGAGACGACCGGGACCCGGTGGGTATGCTGGGTCGCCATCAGGCCCACTGCCTTGGCCACGGGGCATGACGCCGGCAGCTCGAAGGCGACCGGCGCCATGAGGTGCGCGACGGTCAGGGGCTCGGGCTCGGTATGGAATCCCCACGCCAGGTCGTGGGCGAGGCTCGCCTGGGCGGCTTCGGCCTGGTAGTGCAGCTCGCGCACGATGTCGGCCATCGAGACGAGCCCGACCAGCTTGCCCTGGTGGTCCACGACCGGGACGCCCGACAGCTCATGGTCGATCAGGAGCTTCTCGAGCATGACCATGCTGGTGTGCTCGAGCACGCAGACGACGCTCCGGGTCATCACGTCGCGGATCGGCGTGCGCATCGGATCGCGAGCGGTCACTCCGGGCGCGTCGCCATCGTTCGAGCAGGGAGCGACAGGGAGCGGGTCGTGTGGCTTGCCGTCTTGTATCGTGGTTGGCATCGGTCCTTGGATCCTTGGTTGTCGCGCGGGAGGGCCGTCCCTCGCCGAGCGCCCTCCTCGCGCAATGCATCCCAAGATCAAGGTTCGTGCCTGATCACCGATGGGCCCGGTGATGAGCCGGCGTCTCCGGGTTTTCCCCGAGCCCCAGGACAGCGCTTCGCCGGGCCTCTCGCGGCGTGGTCGATCTCCATCTCCGCTCGCGCGCAGGCGATCATCGTCGTGGGCGACGATCTACCGCGGGACGCTGGAGGACGAGCCCGAGGGTGCAAAGTCCGGCGGGTTTTCCGTTACTCGGGCCTCACGAGCCACGTTCGAAAGCCGGGTTCATGGGTCAACGTTGCCCGCGGGCCGATCGTTGCGCCACCAGATCAACGCGAGCGCACATGTGGGCTGTTACCATCTGGTGACGATCAGCCCAACCTGAATCAGTGCCTCAAGTTGCGGCTTGTTGAGGGGATGATTCGCGGCCGAGATCCGACTAGGCTTGGGTAGGCTCGAAGCGAGAAAATGCCGTGTATCGAATCTTGATCATCGAGGACGATGCCACCGCGCGCGATGCGGCTCACCGCGTGATGGAGTCCCTGGGCCACTCGGTGGTCGCGGTGGACGCATCGGCCGCGATCATGCTGCTGGGCGAACAGGACTTCGACGTCGTAGTCACCGGGCTGCCGCCCTCGCCGTCCGCGCACAGCGTTACCTCGGACGGTAGCTCGCTCGCCATCCCCCAGGAGCTGATCTGCCTGCCGAGGCCGCTGGCGGCGGACGATCTGGTCGAGGCGGTCACGGAGATCCAGAACCGCGAGGCGGTCCGGAGGAAGCTCGAGCGCGCGCGCCAGACCCTGATCGAGGATACCGATGGCGATCCGGAGTCGCCGGGCCCCCGGATCATCGGCCGCTCGCCGGCGATGAGGCGCGTGCTCAGCCGCGTGGGCGTGGTGGCCGCCAGCGACGCCCCGATCCTGCTCACCGGAGAGAGCGGGACCGGCAAGGAGCTCCTGGCCCAGGCCATTCACGCCCAGAGCACGCGCTCGGACAAGCCGCTCGTCACCGTGAACTGCGCCGCGTTCCCCGAGACGCTGATCGAGGCCGAGCTGTTCGGCCACGAGCGCGGCGCGTTCACCGGGGCGCTGCAAAAGCGCGATGGCCGGTTCAAGGCGGCCGACGGCGCGACGCTGTTCCTCGACGAGATCAACGCGCTCTCGCTCGCGGCGCAGGCCAAGCTGCTCCGCGTGCTCCAGGACGGCTCGTTTCACCCGATCGGGACCAACACGGAGGTCGTGGTCGACGTTCGCTTGATCTCGGCGACCAACCGCGAGCTCAAGGCGCTGGTCACGGAGGGCACGTTCCGCGAGGACCTCTACTACCGGATCAAGGTCCTCGATCTCGCGCTCCCGCCCTTGCGGGAGCGGTCCGGTGAGCTGCCGCTGCTGGTGGCGTACTTCCTGCTCAAGCACGCGCCGCCAGCGTCACGCCCGACGTTGTCACCGCGCGCCTGGGCGGTGCTGGCGGGGTACCTGTTTCCGGGCAACGTCCGCGAGCTCGAGCACGCGATCCAGCACGCCGTCGTGCTCGCGCGCGGCGGCGAGATCGATCTCGAGCACCTCCCGCGCGACATTTGTGCAACGGTGTGCCCGGATGAACCGTCGGCGAGCAGCCCGGGTGAGATCCAGCCGCTCGCGGCAGCGGTGCGCGAGTTCGAGCGCGCCTACATGCTCCGCGCCCTCGAGCTGACCAGCGGCAACAAGACGCGCGCGGCGCGGATGCTGGGGATGTCACGCAAGCACCTCTGGGAGAAGCTCCGGCGGCTGGGCCCGGATGGAGCGGGTGAGCCGGAGCGGCACAGACATTGAACCGTTGCGGCACGGACATTTGACATGGAGGTGCCATGCAGGACATCGCGCACGAAGTCGTACTCCCGCGCCGGATCCTTCTCATCGAGGATGATCCCGATCTTCGCGAGGCGCTCGGCGAGGCGCTCGCGGAGCAAGGCCATGTCGTGATCTCCGCGATCGATGGCACCGAGGGGCTGCGCCAGATGGCGGCCTGCCGGCCCGATGTCGTCGTGCTCGATCTGATGATGCCCCGGCTCGACGGCTGGCAGTTCCGGCTCGCGCAGCGCAGCGATCCGATGCTGGCCGGAACGCCGGTCGTGGCGATCTCGGCCTCGAGCAGCGCGACCGCCGCCGCGGTCGACGCCGATCTCTACCTCCGCAAGCCGTTCGACGCCCGGACCCTGCTGCACGCGATCGACGACGTGATCAACGCCAGCGCGCGGCGGCTCGAGCCCACCAAGATCGCGCAGACCGAGCGGCTCGCCGCGCTGGGGACCCTGGCCGCGGGCCTCGCGCACGAGATCAACAACCCGCTCACCTACGTCCTGCTCCAGCTCGCGCAGACCCTCCGGCTCCTGCCCGCGCTCGCGAACGATGACAACCGCGCGCGCGTCGAGCAGGTCGAGACCCTGGCGCGGGGCTCGCTGGAGGGCGCCGAGCGGATCCGCAGCATCATGACCGGGATCCGCGCGTTCTCGCGATCGGACGGCCCCGGCGTCGCGCCGGTCGACGTGCGCGTCCCGCTCGACGCCGCGCTCAAGCTCGTCATGAACGAGATCAGGTACCGGGCACGGCTGGTCAAGCACTATGACGATCCGCCGCGGGTCCTCGCCAACGAGGGCAAGCTGGGCCAGGTGTTCCTGAACCTCATCGCCAACGCCGTCCAGGCCATCCCCGAGGGTGACGCGGGCACCCACGAGATCCGGGTGAGCGCGGCCGCCGACGAGCGCGGCGACCTGGTCGTCGAGCTGTCGGACACCGGCGCGGGCATCCCGCCCCACCTGCTCGGCCGGATCTTCGAGCCGTACTTCTCGACCAAGCCGGTCGGTCAAGGCACCGGCCTGGGCCTGTCGATCAGCCACAGCATCATCAGCTCGCTCGACGGCAAGATCACGGTCGCCAGCGAGGTCGGCCGCGGCACCACCTTCCGGATCGTGCTGCCGTCCGTCCGTCCGGAGACCGCGCCATGTTGAACCCGCGGGGTGCGCGGGGTACGCGGCAATCCAGCTGACCGGACCGGGGCGCCATGCCAACCGACGTGGACATCCTCATCGTGGACGACCGGCCCGATCACCTGCTGGCGATCGAGACCATCCTGTCGGCCAAGGACTACAACCTCGTGCGTGCGGGGTCCGGTCAGGAGGCGCTCCGGCGCATCCTCGAGCGCGACTTCGCGGTGATCCTCGTCGACGTCGTGATGCCCGGCATGGACGGGTTCGAGCTGGCGACGACCATCAAGCAGCGCGAGCGCTCGCGCTTCACGCCGATCATCTTCTTGACGGCGGGTAGCTCGGACATCACCTTCATCTACCGCGGCTATTCGGTCGGGGCCGTCGATTACCTGATGAAGCCACTCGACGCCGACGTGCTCCGGGCCAAGGTCGCGATCTTCGTCGATCTGTTCCGCAAGGGCCGGCAGATCCGCGAGCAGGTGGATGCGCTGCGTGCCGCCGAGCGTCGCGAGCGCGAGCTCGAGCTGATCTCGGTCCGGGCCGCCAGCGAGCAGCGCTACAAGAACCTCGCGGAGGCGATCCCGCAGATCGTCTGGACGGCGCTGGCCGACGGGGCGCTCACGTACGTGAGCCACCGCTGGTCCGAGTATACCGGGCAGACGTTCGACGACGCGAAGGGGAGCGGCTGGCTGTCCATGGTCGCGCCCGCGGATGTCGAGCGGTGCACGGCCCGCTGGCAGGGCGGCCTGGCGGCCCAGCAGGTGTTCGAGCTCGAGTGCCGGCTGGTGCGGCACGACGGCGAGCTCGGGTGGCACCTGTGCCGCGCCGTCCCGGAGCTCGGCGACGTCGGCCGGATCACCGGCTGGCTCGGCACGTTCACCGACTGCGATGCGCTCAAGCGCGCGTGTGATGCGGCGGAGGAGGCGCTGAACGCCCGCGACGAGTTCTTGTCGATCGCGTCGCACGAGCTGCGCACGCCGCTCACGACGCTCCAGCTCCGGCTGCAGAGCCTCCACGCCGACCTCACGACCAGCGGCGGGCCGGCCCCGGTCAAGCGCAAGCTGGACTCGTCGCTTCGCCAGGGCAGCCGGCTCATGGCCCTCGTCGACAGCCTGTTCGACGTCTCGCGGATCCGGAGCCGGCGGCTCACGCTGTCGCGCGAGCGCTTCGATCTGGTCGACGCCGCGAGCGAGATCGTCGATCGGTTCTCCGAGGCCGCCGAGCTCGCGGGCGTCCGCCTCGAGCTCCACGCCGACCAGGCGGTGATCGGCGTCTGGGACCGGCTCAGGATCGAGCAGATCATCCAGAACCTGCTGGCGAACGCGATCAAGTACGCGCCGGCGTCGCCCGTCGAGATCACCATCGCGGTGCACGAGGGCACCGCCACGCTCATGGTGCGCGACCACGGGCCCGGTGTGGCGCCGGCCGATCAGGAGCGGATCTTCGGGCCGTTCGAGCGCGCCGTGTCGGCGCGAAACTACGGCGGGCTGGGCCTGGGGCTCTATATCGCGCGCGAGAACGCCGCGGCCCACGGCGGCACGATCTCCGTGACGTCGGATCCGGCGGCGGGTGCGACGTTCACGGTCGAGCTCCCTCGCTGATCGCCGGGCATTGCCGAGGCATGCCGGCCCGTGCGACGGTCTGCGTATGCGGGCGATGCTGCTATGCGCCGGCCTGAGCACACGCCTGGGCAAGCTCGGGGCCGAGTGCCCCAAGCCCATGTTGCCGGTCTGCGGCGTGCCGATCCTCGCGTACAGCATCACGAACCTCGTCGCGCATGGCGTCACGGACCTCATCATCAACACGCACCACCGCGGCGAGGTGATCGAGCAAGCCATCGGCGATGGCCGGCGGTTCGGCGCGCGCGTCCGGTACGTCCACGAGCCGGTGATCCTCGGGACCGGGGGAGGCCTCAAGCACGCCTTGCCGCTGCTCGATCCGGACCACCGCGACGAGCCGTTCCTCTCGATCAACGGCAAGCTGATCTTCGATCTCGACGTCACCGCGCTGATCGCGGCCCATCGCGCGGCGGGCGACGTCCTCGGCATGATGGTCGTCCGGCGGGTCCCCGATGCCCGTGCCTGGGGCGCCGTTTCCGTCGCGGTCGATGGCCGCGGGCCCCACGTCGTCGATATCCTCGGCGACGGCGAGCACATGTTCTGCGGCGTGCACGTCACCCGGCCCAGCGTGATGGCGCGCCTGCCCGACGGGGAAGCCGACTCGATCCGCCAGGGCTACCTGCCGTGGCTGCGGGCCGGCGAGCGGGTCGCGGCGTACGAGCACCGCGACGGCTACTTCGCGGAGCACTCGACCCCCGAGCGCTACCTGGCCTCGAACTGGGCCCTGCTCGGCGGCGCCCCCCTGCGGCATCCGCCGACCCGGCTCGCCGGGATCGACCCCACGGCGCGGATCCATCCGAGCGCGACGATCGCCTGGCCGGTCAAGATCGGCGCGGGCGCGGTCGTCGGGGCCGGGGTCACGATCGGCCCCAACGCGATTCTCGGCGACGGGACGATCGTGCGGGCCTCGGTCGCCAACACCGTCGTGTGGGCCGGCGCCGTCGTCGAGGCCAGCCCCGACGCGGCGATCGTCACGGGGACGGGTTAGCCAAGTCCCCGCCAGCCCCGGCCAGCGAGCGGGTCACGGGCAGCCGGCCGCCGGCAGCCTGGCGGTCTCCTCGATGCATTCCTTGACGATCTTGCGCACGCTGTCGTTGAGCTGCAGGACATCGCGCCGCGCCGACTCGGCGTTGGCCGCGACCTCGAGCTCGACCTGCATCGCCTCGGGAAGCGCCCGCGCGTGGCTGCACGCCTCCTTGAGCGCGGGCATCGCCTCGGCACACGCGCACACCTTGTCGACGTAGGTCTGGCAGGCGTCCTGGGCGCGCTTGATCTCGCTCGCCGGCAGCGTGGGTCGATCGGGCGCCGGGGGCGGAGCCTCCGGCTGCTTCTTGCACCCGGCGCACAGGATCAGGGTCCAGAGCCACTTCATGCCGCCTCGATGCGGGCGAGCACCACCGAGATGTTGTCGATGCCACCCTCCTCGTTGGCGGCGGTGATCAGCCGCTCGACGGCGCGGTCGAGATCGCGCTCGGTCATCAGGATGTGCAGCATCTGATCGTCCTTGACCATGCCCGTCAGGCCGTCGGAGCACAGCATGTAGGTATCGCCGATGTGCGGCTTCTCGGTGAACACGTCGACCTGGACGCTCTCCTTCATGCCGAGCGCGCGGACGATCACGTTCTTGTGAGGCCAGTTCTCGGCCTCCTCGGGGGTGACCCGCTTCATGCGGATGTAGTCGTTGATCAGCGAGTGGTCCTCGGTCAGCTGGGTGAGCTCGGTGTTGCGTGCGCGATAGCAGCGACTGTCACCGACATGTCCGACGACCAACGAGTCATCGAGGAAGTACACCGCAACACACGTCGTGCCCATGCCCTTGAACCGCGCCTCGCGCTGCGCGCGCTCCCAGATCTCGAGGTTCGCGAGCATGATGCCGGTGACCATGCGGTTGACATGGGTGCGCAGGTCGCGATCGACCTTGTAGGGCCAGGTGAGCGTTTGTTGCTTTCCCGTCTCGAGGAAGTGGTCGGTGATCAGCTCGACCGCGAGCCGGCTCGCGACCTCGCCCGAGGCGTGGCCGCCCATGCCATCGGCGACGATGGCCAACCGCTCGTTATCTGGAAGAGAGATCGAGTCTTCGTTGTGATCGCGCTTGCGCCCGATGTGGGTCGCACCCGCAAACCGGACCCGTGCTCCGTCGAGCGGAAACGACGTGCTCATTCGCATGCGACTCTACCAGAGCCCGAGCCCGACCGAGCGATTCCGGTTCGCAGCGAGACCGGGGCTCACCGTGCGCCGACGTCCGAGCGCGCCCTTGCCGGGAGCAGCCCGTTGACTCCAACCTGCCGGCCTTTCATCCTAGGACGAATGTGGGGCTACGCCGAGGGCAACACGACCATGGTAGGTATCGTCGTCGCGCTGATCGGCGGCGCGGCGATCGGGTACCTCGCCCGGCGGCTGTGGCGGCGAGGACGGTGACATGGCCGAACTCGCGCGCGGCAGGGTTTCGGATCGGCCGTGGGGGCGTACCTTCGCCGCGCTCGGCCTGCGTGGGCTCACCGGGCAGCTGACGCTCCTCGCCGACGGCCGGCGCTTCCAGGTCGCGTTCGAGTCCGGGGCGGTGGTCGCCGCCGTCTCGCCGCTGGCGTCGGACGCCGCGGTCCGGGTGGCGTTGACCAGCCACCTCGTGTCGTCGTCACAGGTGCCCGAGATCTCTCGGCGCCAGGCCGCGGCGCCCGAGCGGGACGAGATCGATCTCATCGCCGAGCTGGCGCGGCTCGGGCCCGACCACGCCCTGCGGCTGCGCCGGCGCGTGATCGCCCAGCGGGCGGCGCGGACGTTCTCGATCAACCACGGCGAGTTCGTGATCACCGACCGGATCGAGCTGACGGTCCTGCCGGGCTGCGAGCTCGACGTCCGTGCCGTGATCTACATGGGCGCGCGGACCAACCTGTCCGAGCTGCGGCTGGCCACGGAGCTCGATCGGCTCGGCTCGCGGTTCCGGCTCAAGCCGGCGCTCGACGACGATCTGCCGCAGTTCGGGTTCACCGACCTCGAGCAACCGGTGGTCGAGCGGCTGCGCGACGGTGGCAGCATCCTCGAGATCGAGGAGTTCGCGACCAGCTTCGTCGACGGGCGAACCGTGCGCGCCGTGGTCTATTCCCTCGCCGTCTGCAATGCCTGCGAGCTCGTGGCTCCGCGGGCCCCGGTCGCCTCGGCGCGGAGTGGTCCGCCGACCCCGCCGGTCCTGTCCACCGCAGGGCTGCCCGGGACGGCTCGCATGGCGCCGCTCGTGACACAGCCGGGCGTGGTGCCGCTCGATGCGGCCCGGCCCGCGGCCCGCACCAGCACCCAGCAGCTACCGACCCCATCGGAGCTGTCGCGGGGGCCCCAGCCGGCCCAGGACCCCTCCGCGCGGCGGCTCCCCACGCGAGCGCCGTCGGCCTCGTCCGGATCGACCTCCCTCGAGGCGCCGCGCCAGGCCACGGCTCCGGGCGGCCCGACGACGCGCCCGCTCCCCACCGTCGCCCCGCGTCCGACCGCGTCCTCGGCCGCGCCCTCGACGGCGTCCTCGGCGAGGTTGGCGACGGGATCGACGGCGCTGCCGTCGCTGGAGATCCTCGACGCACCGACGCAGCGGGACGGCTCGACCCCGGGGTTGCAGGTGCCGCCCGATGGCGCGCGTCCGCGCGAGGCGTCGAGCCCTTCGCTGCGCCGGCTCCCCGACGAGCCGGCGTCGCGGGACGGAGCCGCTCCCGCGTGGGGGGCCGACCGGCCAAGTGCGCCGGTGCGCGCTTCGCTGGACGCACCGACGGTGCGCGAGGCCCAGCCGCTGGACCTGCGGACCCCGCCGGCGGCGGGGAGTGCTGCCCTGCCTCGGCCGACGGACGCGGCGAAGCTGCGGGAGGGGGCGGACCCCGCCTCGCGCAGGCCGCTCGACGAGGCGCAGCTCCGGGAGGGGTTGAACCCGGCCCTGGGCGTGCCCGGCGCCGGCGCAGACGTCTCGCCACCGGAGCTGGTGATCTTGCGGGTCCCATCGGCCCGACCGCCGCCGGGCCCCCGCCAGGTGCGGCGCACCCACTCGCCGCAGTCGCACGACATCAAGGCGTTGATCGCGCAGCGCCTGAAGCTGCTGGATCAGGGCGCCGATCACTTCCAGCTGCTCGGGGTTGCGCACGACGTCGGGTCGGACCCGCTGCGCAAGGCGTACTTCGACCTCGCGCGCCAGCTCCATCCGGACCGGCTGGCCGCGCTGGGGATTCCCGATGACGGCAAGCACGCCCAGCGGCTGTTCGCGCAGATCAACGCGGGGTTCGCGATCCTGAACGATCCGGCACGCCGGACGCAGTATCTCGACGTGGTGCGGCGCGGCGGTGAGGCAAAGGTCCGCGCCGAGGAGGCGAAGACCGACGAGCTGGCCCGGCGGATCCTCGATGCCGAAGAGGCGTTCCGCCGCGGCGAGCTGGCGCTCCGGCGCGATCAGCCCCAGGCGGCGATCACCGAGCTCGAGCGCGCGATCCAGCTCAACCCCGACGAGGCCGACTATCGCGCGGTGCTCGCCTGGTCGCAGTTCTGCGCCGCCGCGGACAAGCCGGCGATCGCCGCGGCGACGCGGGTGGCGCTCGATCAGGCGATCCAGCGCGCGCCCAGGGCCGTGACCGCGCGGTTCTACCTCGGGCGGGTCGAGCGCATGCTGGGGCGCGACCAGGAAGCGCTCCGCCACTTCCGGGACGTCCTCACGGCCTGCCCGGGCCACGCCGAGGCCGCCGCCGAGCAGCGGGTGATCGAGGCGCGCCTCGCGAGCAGCGACAAGTCCGGGGGCCTGTTCAGCCGGCTCAAGCGGTGATTGATTGATCGAGAGGGGACGCTCCCGTCCCCAATGTCGCGGCAAGCCGCGACATTCACCCCACCGCGCGTCGCGCCGCGCGGCTCCGGTTCCATCACTCGATCTCGGCATCGGGCTCGACGCCTGGCTCGGCGCCTGGCCTGGCGTCGGATTCGGTGAGAGGGGACGGATTTCCCGTCGCCCCACCGCGCGTCGCGTCGCGCGGCTTGCGGTTAATCACTCGATCTCGGCATCGGGCTCGGCGCCTGGCGTGGCGTCGGATCCGGCCGCCTCGGGCGCTCTGGACCTGCCGGCGGGCTCGAACGCCTCGCGCCATTCGCCGAGCGCCTGGGCGAGCAGGAGCGCATCGCTCCCGCGCAAGGTGATCGCCGCGTGCTTCTTCCAGGCATCGCGGACACGCTGGAGCCGGATCATCGCCAGCTTCGCCGGCTGCCAGCCGCCGTGCTTGCTGCGCTCCTCGTAGGCGATCGCGACCGTGGCCCAGGCGCCGCGCTCCCACACCCGCCGGTACAGCGTCCGGCGGACCTGCTCGCCATCGACCTCGAGGTCGTAGGTGACGTCGTCGAGCTCGGCCACCAGCATCAAAGGTTCGTGGGGTGGCGGGGCCCGGAGCGCTCCGAGATCTCGAGCTCGGTGATCGGGGCGTCCGGGGGGCCGAGGTGGGCACGTACCCGTGCGGTGGCGTCCGACACGTTCCCGTCCTGTTCGATCTGCACGGTGAGCTCCTCACCGATCTCGAACAGGAACGCCGAGCGGACCTGGATGACGCGGCCGGCGATCTCGATCACGTCGAACACCTCGTGTGGGGTCTCGCCAGCGAGCACAAGTAAGCGGGGCGACGACGCTTCGCTGCTCCATGCAGGTCGGGCGGCCACCCCGTGTCGGTACCACGGCGATAGATGCTGCCTCAAGCGCTCTATCCCGCGCCTGCCGCCCTTCTATCAACGGGCGCGCTGGGTTAACCTGCCGCCGCGGATGCTCAAACCGGTGGAGAAGCAACGCGTCGCCGAGGAGATCGCCGAGCAGTTGCGCTCGCTCATCCTCAATGGTCAATATCCGCCGGGCTCGAAGCTGCCCCCCGAGCGGGAGCTCTCGAAGCGGCTGCGCGTGAACCGCGCGTCGCTGCGCGAGGCGCTCAAGAAGCTCGAGCACCTGGGCCTGGTGCGGATCCGCCAGGGCGATGGCACGCGGGTCCAGAACTTCATGGAGACCGGCGGCATCGAGCTGGTCCAGCACCTCTTGCCGCTCGCCGGTGGCAAGCCGGAGCTGATCCGCGACCTGCTCGAGTTTCGCCGGATCTTCGGCCGCGAGCTGGCCCGGCTGGCCGCGGCGCGGGCCGGCAAGGACAAGGCCGGCCTCGGCAAGCTGCGGGCGCTCGCCGACCGGGCCGACCAGGTCACCGGCGCGCTCGAGCTGTTCGATCTCGACTTCGACTTCTATGTCGTGATCGCGCAGCTGTCCGGCAACCAGGTCATGCTGCTCCTGATCAACACCGTGCGCGACGGGGTGCGCAGCTTCATGCCGCTGCTCGCGAACCTCGCGGCCCCGGGCGACAGCGTGCGCAAGCACCACCGCGAGCTGATCGCCGCGCTCGAGAAGGGCGACGTCCAGGCCGCCGGCCGGGCCGCCGACGACTACCTGCGCCTGGGCGCCGAGCTCGCCGGCCGGCTCGGCGGCAAGCCGGAGCTCGTCCCCCAGCCCCTCCCGGAGCTTCGTTGACCTTCGCGGATCTCTCCCGACCCTGCCCCCGACCCGGCTGCGCGCCGGCGGGGACGGCGCACCCGGCGAGCCGCCCACGAGAAGATCACGAGACCACCACGAGCAGGTGACCCGAGGAGGATGAGGCGATGCCGGCGCTGACGCGGAAGGAAGTCGAAGAGATCGCGCTGCTCGCGCGGCTGGCCCTGGCGCCCGACGAGCTCGACCGGATGCAGCACGAGCTCGGGGCCATCCTCGAGCATTTCGGGGCGCTCGCCGCGGTCGAGACCTCCGGCGTGCCGGCCATGACGCACGCCGTGCCGATGGACCTGCGGATGCGGCTCGACGTGGTGGAGCCATCGCTTCCGCCGGAGGTCGCGCTCGCCGCCGCGCCCCAGCGCGAGGGCGATCTGATCCTCGTGCCCTCGAGCATCGCCGGGCCAGATCGCGCAGGTGACCGCGCAGGCGAGGGGTCCGCGTCGTGACCCCGGCGAGCACGGCGTACTGGTCGGTGGCCGACACCGCCGGCCGGGTCGCGGCGGGCGAGATCACCGCGACCCAGATCGTCGAGGCGACGCTGGCGCGGATCGAGGCGATCGACGGCCGGCTCGGGGCGTTCCTCGCGGTCGATGCCGCGGGCGCGCGGGCCGCGGCCGCCGACGTCGATCAGCGGCGCGCGGCGAACCTCCCGCCGGGGCCGCTCGCCGGCGTGCCGATCGCGCTCAAGGACGTGCTCGTCACCCGCGGGCTCGCGACGACCGCGGGCTCGAAGATCCTGGCCGGCTGGATCCCGCCGTACGACGCCCACGTCGTCGAGAAGCTGCGCGCCGCCGGGGCGATCATCATCGGCAAGGTCAACTGCGACGAGTTCGCGATGGGCAGCTCGACCGAGAACAGCGCGTACCAGCCGACCCGGAACCCGTGGGATCTGGCGCGCGTCCCGGGCGGCAGCTCGGGCGGGTCATCGGCGGCGGTCGCGGCGGGCCTGTGCGCGGCGTCGCTGGGCACCGATACCGGCGGCTCGATCCGCCAGCCGGCGGCGTTCTGCGGCGTGGTCGGGATGAAGCCGACCTACGGCCGGGTCTCGCGCTGGGGCGTCGTCGCGTTCGCGTCGTCCCTCGATCAGGTCGGCCCGCTCACCCGCACGGTCGCCGACGCCGCGCTCGTGCTCGAGGCGATCGCCGGCTTCGATCCGCGCGACTCGACCTCGCTCGACGCGCCGGTGCCGCGGTTCATCGACGCGCTAAAGCCGCCGGCCGGCGATCTGCGCGGCCTGCGCGTGGGCCTGCCGCAGGAGTACTACGAGGCGATGGACGATGAGGTCCGGGCCGGCATCGCGCGGGCCGCCGCGGCGCTGATCGAGCACGGCGCCGAGATGATCGAGCTGTCGCTGCCGCACACCAGGCTCGCGCTGCCGGCGTACTACCTCGTCGCGCCCGCCGAGGCGTCGTCCAACCTCGCGCGGTTCGACGGCGTGCGCTACGGCCAGCGGGTCTCGGCGCCCGACCTCGTCGACATGTATGGCAAGACCCGCGACGCCGGCTTCGGCCCCGAGGTCAAGCGCCGCATCATGCTCGGCACCTACGCGCTGCGCTCGGGCTACTACGACGCGTACTACAAGAAGGCCCAGCAGGTCCGCACGCTGATCAAGCGCGACTTCGATCGCGCCTTCCAGTACTGCGACGTCCTGCTCACCCCGACGACGCCGACCCCGGCGTTTCCGTTCGGCGCGAAGGCGACCCCGGTCGAGATGTACCAGGCCGACGTGTTTACGCTGTCGTGCAACCTCGCCGGGCTCCCCGGGATCAGCGTGCCGTGCGGCCTGACCGGCGATGGCCTGCCGATCGGCGCGCAGCTCCTGGGCCGGCCGCTCGATGAAGCCACGCTGCTCCGGGTCGGGGCGATCATCGAAGCCACCGTCGGGCTCGGCGACCGCCGGCCGGCGGGGATCGGCGGCCTCGCATGACCGAGTCACGCCAGCTGCGGGCGCTGCTCGAGGTCTGGGAGCCGGTGATCGGTCTCGAGATCCACGTCCAGCTCGCCACCCGGTCGAAGATCTTCTCGCCGTCCGCGATCGAGTTCGGCGCCCCGCCCAACTCGCTCACCGATCCGCTCGTCCTGGGCCTGCCCGGCACGCTGCCGGTGTTCAATCGCGAGGTGCTGGCGCTCGCGCTCCGGCTCGGCATCGCGACGTCGTCGCAGATCCGCGCCAAGTCGCGGTTTGCGCGCAAGCACTACTTCTACCCGGATCTGCCCAAGGGCTATCAGATCTCGCAGTTCGACGAGCCCTTGTGCGAGAACGGCCACCTCGACGTGATCATCGGCGGCGGCCTCAAGCGCGTGAAGCTGCAACGCATCCACCTCGAGGAGGATGCCGGCAAGACGACCCACGTGGGTGTCTCGTCGCACGTCGACCTGAACCGCGCGGGGGTGCCGCTGGTCGAGGTCGTCACGGCTCCCGAGATCGGCTCGGTCGAGGAGGCCGGCGAGTTCATGCGCTCGCTGCATCGCCTGGTGCGCTGGCTCGAGATCTCCGAAGCCGACATGGAGAAGGGCCAGCTGCGCTGCGATGCCAACGTCTCGGTCCGGCTGCGCGGCGAGGATCGGCTCGGGACGCGCACCGAGCTCAAGAACATCAACTCGTTCCGGTTCGTCGAGAACGCGATCGAGAACGAGATCGTCCGCCAGATCCGGATCCTCGAAGCCGGCGGCCGGATCACGCGCGAGACGCGGCTGTGGGACGCCGAGCGCGGCCAGTCGCAGTCGATGCGCAGCAAGGAAGAAGCAAACGATTATCGCTACTTCCCCGACCCGGATCTGCCGCCGATGGTGGTCGACGGGGCCATGATGGGGTCGATCCTGCGCACGCTCCCCGAGCTGCCGAGCGTGCGGTTCGATCGCTACCAGCGCGCGCACGGGATCTCGCCCATCGACGCCCGCACCCTGGTCAGCGAGCGGGCGCTCGCCGACTTCTTCGACGCGACCGTGGCGGCCCACCCCGGCGAAGCCAGCGGCCGGACGATCGCGAACTGGGTGCTCACCGAGCTGCTCGGGGCGCTGCGCGCCAGCGGCCTGCCGGTCGCCCGCTCGCCGATGTCGCCGGCCACGCTGTCGGCGCTGATCGCGCTCGTCGAGAGTGGCACGATCAGCGGCAAGATCGGCAAGGAGATCTTCGAGGAGAGCTACCGGACCGGCGAGGCCCCGGCGGCGATCCTCGAGCGCAGCGGCGCCTCGCAGATCTCCGACGTCGCGGTCCTGTGGGAGATCATCAACCGCGTCGTGGCGGCCAACCCCAAGCAGGCCGAGGCCTACACCGTGGGCGGCAAGGACGGGCTTTTCGGGTTCTTCGTCGGCGCCGTCATGAAGGAAACCAAGGGTCGCGCCAACCCGGTCATCACTTCGGATCTATTACACAAACGGCTCGGTCGCTGAGCGGCGCCGGGCGCTGGGGCGGCCCAGCCCCTTGACGATTGCCCCGCGATCAGTAAAGTCCGCGATTCCGAAAGCCTTTTGGCGAAAGCCTTGTGCGGAGAACATCATGTACGCCGTGATCCAGACGGGTGGAAAACAGTATCGAGTCGAGCCGGGCAAGACCGTCGTGGTCGAGAAGCTCGCCGGAGACGCCGGGGCCCCGGTCGTGTTCGACCATGTCCTGCTCGTGTCGTCCGGTGACGGCGGCAACGTGACGATCGGCAAGCCCACGGTCGCGGGCGCCAAGGTCACCGGCCAGATCGTCGAGCAAGGCCGCGGCGAGAAGCTCGTCGTCTTCAAGTTCCGCCGGCGCAAGAACTACGTCCGCCGCAACGGGCATCGTCAGAACTACACCGCGGTCAAGATCGCGGCGATCGAAGGTTGATCTAACTCTCCGGCAACTCTCCGGCCAGGCCTCCTGGCCTTCTCGAGGAACGCGTCATGGCACACAAAAAAGGACAAGGTTCGACCCGGAACGGCCGCGACTCGCTGCCGAAGATGCGCGGCGTGAAGCGGTTCGCCGGCGAGCTCGTCACCGCAGGCTCGATCCTGGTTCGCCAGGTCGGCACCAAGTTTCACGCCGGCGAGAACGTCGGCATCGGCCGCGACTGGACGCTGTTCTCGAAGATCCACGGCGTCGTCAAGTTCGAGCGCCACGGCAAGTCGCGGATGCGCGTCGCGGTGTATCCGGAAGCTGCCGCGGCCGCCGCCTGATCGTGCGTGCGACGTTGCCTGATCGCGACGGCCGGGCCGGCGTGATCGTGCGGGCGCGGCGCTCGTCGGGTAGCATCGCATCGTCTCCCTGATCGACCGAGCGCCATGCAGTTCATCGACGAGGCCGTCATCCACGTAAAGGCCGGCGACGGCGGCGACGGGTCCGCCGCGTTCCGGCGCGAGGATGGTGTGCCCCGGGGCGGGCCGTCCGGCGGTGATGGCGGCGACGGCGGCAGCATCATCGTCGTGGCCGATCCGCAGCTGTCCTCGCTCCTCGACTACAAGTACAAGCGCCACTACGCGGCCGAGCGCGGCGAGGACGGCCGCAACAAAGATCAGTACGGCGCGGCCGGCGAAGATCTGGTGCTGCGCGTTCCCGTCGGCACCGTGGTGAACGCCGGACCGGACGGCCCGGGCGCCGCCGGGGCGCTGCTCGCCGATCTCGCGGAGCCCGGCGCGCGGTTCGTCCTGGCGCGCGGTGGCATCGGTGGGCGCGGCAACATCCACTTCAAGACGCCGTGGAACCAGGCGCCGCGCACCGCCGAGCCGGGGACGCTCGGAGAAGACCGCACCGTGCGCCTGGAGCTGAAGCTCCTCGCGGACGTCGGCCTGCTCGGCTACCCCAACGTCGGCAAGTCGACGTTCATCAGCCGGGTCTCTCGCGCGCGGCCCAAGATCGCCGACTACCCGTTCACGACCCTGGTGCCCAACCTCGGCGTCGTGGCGCTGAGCGACGAGCGTCACTTCGTGATCGCCGACATCCCGGGCCTGATCGAGGGCGCCTCGGATGGTGCAGGGCTCGGACACCGCTTCCTGCGTCACGTCGAGCGCTGCCGTGTCCTGCTTCACATCGTCGAGGGGACCTTCACCACCGGGCCCGGGCGCACACCCTTGCACGACTTCGATGTGATCAATGCCGAACTGGCGCGTTATGCCCCGGGGCTGGCCGACAAGCCGCAAGTGGTCGTATTGAACAAGGTCGATGCCACACCCGCGGAAGAAGTCGTAGCGCACCAGCGTGCGTTTGCCGCCCGCGATGTCGAGTTGCTCACGATCTCGGCCGCCACCGGAGCGGGGATCAGCACGGTGCTTGAACGCTTGTGGTCGCACCTGCATCCCCACCCCGGACGCACGCCAGCTTGAGAACGCCCTGTTGCGGTGTTACAACTGCA
>Ga0308175_100000762_pt1 | contig 21429 bp, 15 predicted proteins | sample PhyCR1_3_FD_203893 | JGI IMG/M metagenome (GOLD analysis project Ga0308175, IMG submission 203893) | Soil microbial communities from UC Gill Tract Community Farm, Albany, California, United States - DLSLS.C.R1 | ecosystem: Environmental > Terrestrial > Soil > Agricultural land | place: USA...
ACGGCCACTACGATGAGCTGGCGATGCACGTCCGGGCGGCCCGGCGCAACGGGCTGACGCCCGAGGAGATCGGCGCGGTGCTGCTGCAGACCGCCGTGTACTGCGGGGTGCCGGCGGCCAACTCGGCGTTCGCGACGGCCCAGCGGGTGCTGGCCGAGGAGGAGACCCCCTGACGCCCCCGGGCCGGTGCCGGCCGAGGAGGGAACTCCGCGGCACCGCCAGGCCCTAGCGCAGCCCGCGCCCCGTCTCCAGCACCTCCCGTGCCTGCGCCGCCAGACCGTCCGCCCCGCAGGAACGCGCCAGGGTCAGGCCCCGGTCGAGCTCCGCGACCGAGCGGATCGCGATGCCGTACTCGACCCGGGCCGCCGCGTGCTCGTACTGGCAGGGCGAGGCCTCCAGATAGGCGACGGCCTGGGCGGCGAGGCGCACCGCGCGCTGGCCGGTCTCCAGGGCGGCGGCGCAGCGCAGTGCCTCGCCGATGGCGGTGTCGGTGCCGAACCGCTCGGCCTGCCGGCGGGCGTCCGCGGCGAGCCGGGCCGCGCGCGCCGGGTCCTGTACGGCGAGGGCCCTGGCGAGGTCGAGGGACCAGGGGGCGAGGACCGGGTTGTGGCCGCCGCGGGAGGCGGCGGTCTTCTCGGCGGCCTCCAGTTCGTTGATGCCGTCCTCGGTGCGGCCGACGGCGAGCAGCAGCCGGCCGCGCACGGAGCGGATGTCGGGCAGCACGATGGTGGACGGATAGGGCGGGGCGAAGCCGTACCGCCCGGCGATCGACCAGGCCTCCTCGACGTCACCGCGGGCCAGCAGGGTGTCGACCAGTCCACAGGTCGCGGACCAGTACAGCGGCAGGCCGCGGCCGACGCGCTCGGCGAGCGCCAGTGCCTCGCGCAGCGCGATCTCGGCGTCGCGCAGCCGGCCCTGCCTGCGGTAGGCGAGGCCGAGGAAGGCGTTGGCCAGGGAGAGGTGGCCGCCGCGCCAGCCGGCGCCGGTGTAGGCGCGCAGGGCCTCGGCGAAGAGGCTCTCGGCACGGTCGAGCCGGTCGGCGTAGGCGTACGCGCTGCCGAGCATCATCAGCAGTTCGATGCCCCACTCGCCGTCGGTCCAGCCGAGCCCCGGTGCCAGGCGGCCGTTGACCAGGGCGCGGTCGCAGGACTGGACGACGTCCTCGGCGCTCTCGCCGTGGGTCATCGCGTCGAAGCCGCGCAGGATCAGCAGGGCGCGCTCGGAGTTGTCCCGGCCGGTGCAGGTGGCGGCCAGTTCGGCCAGGCGCCGGGACCGCTCCTGGGAGACGGTCTCACCGTGGATGCCCTCCCACATGAACTGCACGGCCTGCAGCCGCATCCGGACCGGGGACGCCGGGTGCCGGGCGGCCTCGGCCTCCACCGTACGGACGGCCTCCTCCAGCTCGTCGTTGTGCAGCAGCGCCTGGGAGAGCCGGACGACGGCGTCGACCCGCTGCCCGTCGTCGAGACCGGGCATGGCGAGGGCGCTGCGCAGGTGCTCGACGGTGACGGCGGGCGCGGTCAGCAGGGTGGCCCGGCCCAGCTCGTAGAGCACGTGGGCGTGGACCTCGGGGCGCGGCGGCTCCCGCAGGGCGCGTTCCAGACAGCGGCGGGCCGCGTCCGGCGCGCCGACGGCCAACTGCTCGCGGGCCGCCGCGCGGAGCTGCTCGACGAGTTCCTCGTCGTCGTCCGGGTGCACCTTCAGCAGGTGCCGGGAGGCCTCCGCGGCGCCGTGTCCGGTCTCGGTGAGGATCTGCGCGGCGACCCCATGCATGGCGGTGCACACACCGGCCGGGATGGAGTCGTACACGGCGGACGCGATCAGCGGGTGGACGAACTCCAGCTCGCCGTCCCCGGACTCGGTGCCGGACACGGGCTCGGGCTCGGTGAGGAAACGGGCGTCGCCCAGCAGTTCGGCGCAGCTCCGGGCGTCTTCGGTGCTCATGCCGGCGAGCCGGGCGACGAGGTCGACGGAGATGCCGGTGCCGAGGATGGCCGCCGCCCAGGCGAACCGGGTGGCCTCGATGCCGAGCCCCTTGAGCCGGTCGACGAGGCCGCCGCCGCGGGCGGAGCGGTTCAGGGCGCGCAGTTCGCCGGCCCGGGCCTCGACCGGCTGGACCTCGCTGTCCCGCACCTTGGCGAGGAGTTCGACGGTGTCGTAGGGGTTGCCGCCGGTGACGGCCCAGACCTCGCGGCAGAACGGGTCGTCGGCGTGCCGGCCGACGGTGGCACGGGTGAGGCCGGCGGTGGCGTCCGGGGTGAGGGCGCTGAGGTTGACGGGGCGGGCCGCGGCGGCGGCCACCGCGTCGAGGTGCCGGGCGCTGTCGCCGTTCACCTCGCCGGGGCGGCGGGCGACCACGACCAGCACGGACAGGTCGTCCAGGCGTTCGGCGAACGCGGAGAGCCAGCGCAGGGTCTCATGGTCGGCCCAGTGCGCGTCGTCGACGAGCAGGACCAGCGGCCACTCGCGGCGGGCGAGCCGGCGCACCGCGGCGACGAGTCCGTCGCACACGTACTGCGGGTCGGCGGTGGCCTCCTGGGGGTCCACTATGCCGAGGGCTGGGCCCGCTATGTCGTACCAGTCGCCGAGGTACTCCCGGGCCTCCCCCGGCAGCAGGGAGACCAGCGCGGGCTGCAGCAGCTGCCGGACCACGTTGAACGGAACGGACCTCAGCGTCTCGCCGCCCCGGGCGGACCACACGGTGCAGCCGCGGCGTTCGGCCATGCGGCGGGTCTCGTTCAGCAGCGCGGTCTTGCCGAGGCCGGCCTCGCCCCGGAAGACGAGCAGGCTGCCCGCGGACGACCGGTCGGCGCACAGGGCGTCGAGCGCCCGTGTGACCGTGGCGATCTCCGTGTCCCGCTCCCACAGGGGAGCCGAGCCGGTCGCCGACGGCCGTCCCTCCGTCATCCCGTTACCTCCCCAGGTCGCCCGAATGACGTACAGACCCCGAGCGTAGCCGTCCGGTGGGATGTGTGGTGACCGGTCGGGCCACGTGTTGCCCCGCCGGGTGAGGAAAGTCGCGGGCGGGCGTCGCGCACCCCGCCCGACCGGCAGGTGTTCAGCGGACGGACCGTCAACAGGACTGGAATGAAGCAGCTTTCCGAAGTACCCGGCGATCACGGGCGTCCCGCGTCGCGTGACGGCGCGGCGCCCCGGGTGCCGATGGTGCGGGCGGTGGCGGCGGGGTCGGTGGGCAACCTCGTCGAGTGGTACGAGTTCGGTGTCTACGGCTGCCTGGCCACCGTGCTCGCCGAACGGTTCTTCACCCCGGCGGGCGCGAGCGCGGCCGAGGGGCTGGTGCGGACGTACGCCTCCTTCGCGCTGGCGTTCTTCTTCCGGCCGCTGGGCGCCGCCCTGTTCGGCCGGCTGGGCGACCGGCTGGGGCGGCGGCCGGTGCTGATCGGGGTGATCACGCTGATGACGGCCGCCACGACACTGATCGGCGTGCTGCCGACGTACGCCACGGCGGGCGCCCTGGCACCCTGGCTGCTGACGTCCCTGAGAGCCGTTCAGGGCCTGTCGGCGGGGGGCGAGTTCGGTGGCGCCGTGGCCGTGCTGACGGAGCACGCCCCGCCGGGCCGGCGTGGACTGTACGGCGCGTGGCAGTCGTTCACCGTGGCTCTGGGCCTGCTGGCCGGCACGTCGGTCGCGGCGGCCACGGCCTCGGTGCTCACCGGGGCCCAGCTCGCCGGCTGGGGCTGGCGGTTGCCGTTCCTGCTGTCCCTGCCGCTGGGGCTGCTCGCGCTGTGGCTGCGGACCGGTCTCCAGGAGACGCCGGAGTTCCGGCAGCGGGGCCGCGCGCCCGCCGGGGCGGGCGGCGGCACCCGGGCGGTGGCGCGGACGGTGCTGCTGGGCGCCGGGCAGATCATGGGCTGGGCGGCGGCCGGATACACGTTCCTCGTCGTCCTGCCCTCGTATCTCCAGTCCACGCTGCACACGGACCTCCGGCAGGCGCTGGTGGCCACCGTGCCCGCCAACGCCGGGTTCGCCGCCGCGATCCTCCCGGCGGGCCTGCTCAGCGACCGGATCGGGCGGCGGCCGGTGATGCTGACCGGGGCGGTGCTGGTGGTGGTCATGGCGGTGCCCCTGTTCGATCTGCTGCAGGATCCCGGCACTTCCGCCGTGGCCCGGGGCGCGGCCGTCGGTGCCGCGGGCGCGGTGGTGGGCCTGATGGCCGGGCCGGGACCCGCCCTGCTGGCCGAGCAGTTCCCGGCCCGGGTGCGCTGGACCGGTCTGGGGCTCGCCCACTCCCTGTCCAACGCGGTGTTCTCCGGCTGCGCGGGGCTGATCATCACGGAGGCGGTGCGGCGCACCGGGAATCCGGACGTGCCCGCCTACTACGCGGCGGCGGCCTGCGCGCTGAGCGCGCCGGCGCTGCTCAGGCGGCCCTCGGGAAAGGCGGGTTGAACGGTGCGGGTGATCGGGCTGATGTCGGGGACGTCGTACGACGCCGTGGACGCGGCGGCGGCGGATCTGCGCCTGGACGGCGACACGCTGGTGCTGGAGCCGCTGGGGATGGTGAGCGCGCCGTACGACGGTGAACTGCGTACCGCGCTCGCGGCGGCGCTGCCGCCGGCCGCCGTCCCGCTCGCCGAGGTGTGCCGGCTCGACACCCGGATCGGGCAGGCGTTCGCGGCGGCGGCCGTCCGCGCCGACCGTGAACTCTGCGCCGGCCGCGCCGAGCTGGTGGCCTCGCACGGACAGACCGTCCACCACTGGGTGGACGGGGGCCAGGTGCACGGAACGCTCCAGCTCGGGCAGCCCGCGTGGATCGCCGAGGCGACCGGGCTGCCGGTGGTCGCCGACTTCCGCGCCCGGGACGTGGCCGCCGGCGGTCAGGGCGCGCCCCTGGTGAGCCTGGTCGACCTGCTGTGGCTGCGGGGCAGGCCGGGCAGGCCCGTGGCGCTGAACATCGGCGGCATCGCCAACCTGACCGCGCCCGACGGCACGGCGTTCGACACCGGGCCGGGCTGCGCGCTGCTCGACGCGGCGGCCCGGCATTTCAGCGGCGGGCGGCGGGCCTGCGACACCGACGGCGCGCTGGCCGCGCGGGGCCGGCCGGACGGGGCGCTGCTGGACCGGCTGCTGGCCGAGCCGTACTACGCGCTCGAACCGCCCAAGACGACCGGCAAGGAACTGTTCCACGCCGGGTATCTGCGGTCGGCCGGGGTGGACGCGCTGGCCGCCGAGGACGCGCTGGCCACGCTCACCTGGCTGACGGCCAGGACGGTCGCGGACGCGGTGCGCCGCGTCGGTGCCGGCGAGGTGGTGGCCTCGGGCGGGGGCACCCGCAACCCGGTGCTCATGTCCGCGCTGCGGGACCGGCTCCCCGGCGTCGCGGTGCGCGGCTCCGACGAACTGGGCCTGCCCGCCTCCGCGAAGGAGGCGTACGCCTTCGCCGTGCTCGGTTTCCTCACCGCCCACGGCCTGGCCGGCACCGATCCGCGCAGCACCGGCGCCCACCACCCGAGCGTGCTCGGCTCGGTGACACCGGGTCGGGACGGCCTGCGGCTGCCGCCGCCGGCGGGACGCGGGCCGGTGCGGCTGGTGGTGGCTCGGTGACGGTGGCCGGTCCGCCACCGGGGAGGGCCGAGGAATTCTCCGGAGAAATGTCCCGGTGCGCGAAGTTGGCGGCGGATCCTCTCATCCCGCTTTCACCGATGCCTCATACGGTGGGGTCATGACGCAGGTGACTCCTCCCGGGTGGTACCCCGACCCCGGGCAGACGAATGACGGTCCGCCCATCGAGCGCTGGTGGGACGGCAGGGCCTGGACGGACCAGACCCGCCCCGCCGGTACGGCCGCCGGGTGGGGTCCCCCGGCGCAGCAGCCGGTTCCCCCGGCGTACCAGCCGTACGGGGCGCAGCCGGGCTATCCGGCGTACTCGGCGTATCCGGCCCAGCCGCCGGCCGCGCCCCGGCGCGGGCTGCGCACGGGCATAGCCGTGGGGGCCGCCGCCGCGGTCCTGGTGTGCATCGGGGTCGGGGTGTACGCCCTGGCCAAGGACGACGGTGGCAGTGGCCCCGGGCGCGCGGGTTCGCAGCAGGGGCAGGACGGCCGGACCGGCGGCCAGGGCGGGCCCGGCGGCGGATCGGGGGGCTCCGGCGGTGACGGCGGGTCGGGCGAGTCGCCCGCGCCCAGGGGTTCCGAGGCGCCGAAGGTCCAGGGCGGCGGCACCGTGCCGGATCCGGTGAACGGCATCAGCCTGCCGGTGCCGAAGGGCTGGACCGGGGAGTCGATCGGCGTCGGTGCCCAGGTGACCTCCGGCGACTCCTACAAGTGCCCCGGCAACAGCGCCCAGACCTGCACCGCGGGCGGCGCCTACACCGCGCCCGCCCTCGCCCTCAAGACGAAGGGCGACACCGCCGAGGAGGTCGCCAGGGCGGACATCGCGGCCAACGCCAAGCAGTCCTACGGCGGCACCACCTACGGCAGCATCACCTCGCACGAGGTGCTGGCGGCCAAGGCGGTGACGGTGGCCGGACAGAAGGGCTACGCGGTGCGCTGGAAGGCGGTCACCAGCAAGGGCGCCGACGGCTACGTCGAGTCGGTGGCCTTCCCCTCGCCCAACGACGCCAAGCGGATGGTCGTGGTGCGCTTCGGCGTGGACGTCGGCCAGGACGTGTCGGTCATCGACGAGATCCTCAAGGGCATCAAGGTCTCGTCGGGCGGCGGGAGCGGCCAGGACGTCTGAGGGACGTCCGGGGAAAGCAGTCGGCCGGGTGGGGCGCCCCTCCGCTCAAGGGGAACCCCACCCGGCCGGGGGGTGCGCGCCGCCCCCGTCCCCACGGTGCGGCGCCGACAGGTCACCGTTCAGTCATCCCGTGAACGGCGGCCTGGGTCTGGTGTCAGTCCGAGCGCGGGCAGCACGGTGGCCTCCACGAAGCGGACGAGGTAGTCGGCGTCGGCGTACTGGCCGCTCAGCACCGGCCGGACGCGCAGGACGCCGAACATCATGGCCGGGATGTACTCCAGCGCGGGATGGTCCGCGGGCACCTCGCCGCGTTCCACGCCCCGCGCCAGCATCTCCTGGAGCTCGGCGATCTCGGGCAGGACCAGGGCCTCGCGCAGCGCCTGCGCCAGTTCGTGGTCGGCCGTGACCGCGTGGCCCAGCGCCTGCATCAGCCGGGTGTCCTTGTTGGACCAGTCGCCCGCGGCCCGCGCGGCCAGGCACAGGTCCTCGGCGAGCGACCCGGTGTCGATGCCGGCGAAGCGCACCTTGCGGTTGGCCCGCAGCGCGGCCGCGACGAACTGGGGTTTGGTCTTCCACTGCCGGTAGAGCGTGGACTTGCTGCACCGGGTGCTGTGGGCGACACCCTCCATGGTCACGGAGTCGTAGCCGCACTCGCGGATCTGCTCCAGCACGGCGTCGAAGAACTCCCGCTCACGCTCGGGCGTGAGTTTGGAGCGGCGCGAGGCGGCGACCGTGTCCGGTCCGTCTTCGGCCTGCGACGTCATGCGTTGCCTCTCCTCACTCTGTTCCGGGGCGTGCCCGGGTCTCCAGTGTGTCGCACATCAATCGATACGCCAGTGTACCGGTACTCCAGCGTATCGGTACACTGGCGTATCGGTACGGGGACGTATCGATGAGTTCCGGGCCAGGAACACGCGGCCCGGCCCGCACCACCACCCGCACGACCGTCAGCGAAGGGGCCGGGGGATGAACGCCCGAACCGAGCCTGCGACAGCGGAGCCGGACGCGACAGCGACCGCGCGCCCGCCGCTCCCGCGCGAGTTCCTGCTCGTCGCGGGACTCTTCCTCGTCTACAAGCTCGGGCGGCAGCTGGCCGTCGGCCACACCACGGACGCCTTCCGCAACGCCCACCGCGTCTGGCACCTCGAACGGGCCCTGCGCCTGCCCGACGAGACCTCCGTGCAGTCCGCACTGCTGCACGGCGACCTTCTCGTCCGCCTGGCGAACACCTACTACGCGACCGTCCACTTCCCGGCCACCCTGGCCTTCCTGGTCTGGCTGTACGTCAGGCGCCCCGCCCACTACGTCTGGGCCCGGCGGGTGCTGGCGGCGGTGACCGCGGCCGCCCTGGTGCTGCCGTTCACGTTCCCGCTGGCCCCGCCGCGGATGCTGACCGGCACCGGCCTGCTGGACACCGCCCGGATATACGGACCCTCGGTCTACGGCCCGCCGGCCGGCGACCACCTGTCCAACCAGTTCGCGGCGATGCCCTCGCTGCACTTCGGCTGGGCGCTGATGGTGGCGGTGGGCCTGATGGCGGCCACCCGCTCGCGCCTGCGCCCGCTGTGGCTGCTGCATCCGCTGGTCACCCTGCTGGTGATCGTGGGCACGGCCAACCACTACTGGCTCGACGCGCTGGCGGCTGCCGTCATGCTCGGCGCCGCCCTGGCGGTCGTCCGCGCGCCGCGGCACACGTCCGGTACGGCCGGGGGCACCGCGCGGCTGCCCGCCCAGCGGGGACCGGTCCTGGCGGGAGCCGGCCGATGAGCGCCGCCACCCTGCTCGCCCTCGGCCTGTCCCTGATCTCCGCCGTCGGCTACGCGGCGGCCGCCGTCGCCCAGGAACGCCTCGCCTCCCGCAGCCTCGGCACGGGCCTGGTGCGGCTGCTCGGCACCGGCGCGTGGTGGGCGGCGGTCGGCCTGAACGCCGGCGCGGCGCTGCTGCACGTGGTCGCCCTCAAGTACGGGCCGCTGACGGTCGTCCAGCCGCTCGGGGCGCTCACCCTGGTCGCGGCCGTGCCGCTCGGGGCGCGGGCCGCCGGGCGGCGGGTCAGCGCGGTGGAGTGGCGCGGTACGGCGCTCACGCTGCTGGGGCTCGCGGCGGTGCTGGTCACGGCCTCGGGACCGGCGCCCGAACGGATACTGAGCCTGCCCGAGGCACTGGTGGTCGCCGGAACCACCGCCACCCTGATCGGTCTGCTGTCCCGGCCCGGTGCCCGGCCGGGCCTGCGGCACGCCACCGCCTCGGGCTTCGCCTCGGGGGTCGCCTCGGCCCTCACCCAGACGGTGACGGTGGCGGCCACGGACCACTCCGGTTCCGGCCCGGGTCTCGAGGTGGTCGTCGTCGCCGTCCTCGTGGCCGCGTTCTCCACCGGCGGACTGCTGCTGTCCCAGACGGCCTACCGCGGCGGCCTCGGCGCCCCGCTGGCCATGGTCACCCTGGCCAACCCGGTGGCCGCCGCGGTCATCGGACTGACCCTGCTCGGGCAGGGCCTGCGGGGCGGTGCCGGCGGGGTGCTGCTGGCGCTGGCCGGGGCCGGTCTCGCCGCCTGGGGCGTGCTCCTGCTGACCCGTGCGGCGCCCGCACCCGGCGGGCACGACGAGCACTACGGGCACGACGGGCACGACGACGAGCACCCGGTCGCGGCGGTCCTGGCCCTGGAGCCGGGCACGGCGGCGGCGGAACCGGCGCTGGTGCCCCGGCAGCCGGAGCAGCCGGGACATCTCACCGCGCTCTGAACGGGAAACGGCGGCGGCCGGTGCACGCGGATCTTCCGCACGCACCTGCCGCCGCCGTACGTCCCTCGGACAGTGGCCCGGCAGGGCCGGTCAGCCCCAGCCCCGCGAGTCCTGCTTGAGGGCGGTGTCGACGGTCAGGGCCGTCGCCACGACGAGGCTCAGCAGCGGCTCGGGCAGCTGGTAGTGGATCTGCAGGACGTAGTTGTCCGCGGTCGTGAACAGCGTCTTGGCGAGGCCTTCCCAGGTCTTGGTGATCCGGGCGACCTCGTTGTCCGTGTGGTCGACGATGGCGAAGTTCCAGGCCCGCCAGTTCTCCGCCTTGATCGCGCCGACCTGCTGGCCGTTCGCGTTCATCGCGAAGTTGATCTTCCCGATCATGTTCTTCTGGACGATCTCGCCGACCGGCGAGCCGTCCGGCCGCGTCACGATGACCCGGGACTTGAAGAACTTCGCGGGCCGGGTCAGCACCAGCTGCGGCTGACCGTAGGCGTCGCGGATCTCCAGCTTGTGCGTCATGAACTGGTCGAGGCTGGAGACGAAGCGCAGGATCTTCTTCAGCGCGCTCTGGCCGACCTCGGTGACCGCGCCGATCTCACGGCCGCTCTGATCCATGACCTTGTACTCGTTGGTCAGCTCGATCAGCTTGGCCTTCTGGTTCACCACCAGGACCGGCTCGGTGAAGAGAGTGCCGCCGCCGGGACCGCCGGCCGCGACGCCCGCCTGCTTCTGCACCTGGCGCTGCACCTTGGCGTCACCGGTCTGCTGCTGCGGGATGTGAGCGGCGGGCTGCTGGGGAGCGACCGGCGGAGCCTGACCGGCGCCCTGCTGCACCGGGTTGGTGTGCTCGGTCCACTGGGTGCCGTCCCAGTAACGGAGCGTCTGGGCCGCCCCGTGCGGATCGGGATACCAGCCTGCAGGAGTGTTCGATTGCGTGGTCACCGGGGCACACTACCCTGATGTGACCGGTACCTGACCAGTCCGCCCGGAGCGGTGTTCATCGCCCGTTCACTCCGTGATGATGGCCGGGTCGCTGACGCCGGGCCGCCCGTTCTCCACGTGCCCGGCGAAACCGCGAAGGAACGCCGGGTCGGCGTCCGTGGTGACCGTCAGGTCGTACCAGCGCCGGCTGGACGCGAGCCGGACGGTGCGCCGCACGGTGGCCCCGGCCCGCACCGTCACCGTGACCGGGTCGCCGCCGTAGCCGTTGACGAGCCTCAGCCGTGCCGTGCCGGAGCCCCGGTTGGTGAAGGTGAGTTCCACGTCGTCACCGGTGTGCCGGGCCGTGACCTCCGGTCCGGCCGCCTTGTTCCGGCCCTTGAACAGGCGCAGGAAGCCGTTCGGCCCGTGCGCGGCGAGGTCGTAGGAGCCGCCCGAGTACGCCGAGTTCCAGGTGTCGGAGAGGGTCTTGCCGGCCTCGGTGGTGTACGTCCAGGGGCCGTCGCCGCGGTTGCCCGAGGTGACGAGGAACGCGGCTCCCGCGTGCGCGCCGGAGGCGAAGGTGAGGGTGAACCTCCCGGCCGCCGTGTCCACCGAGCCGTCCACCGCCGGGGCGTACTTGAGCGGACGGGTGGGGCGGCTGCCGCGCTCCTGCCTGGGCAGCGCGGGCGTGGCGGGCGGGGTGGGCACGTAGTCGGGGTGGCGGTCGTGGTCCGGCGGCCGGTAGCCGGCCGTGGACGGCAGCGCCACCGGCGCGGTGTCCTTGCGCGAGAAGTCGAAGGCGGAGGTCAGGTCGCCGCATATGGCCCGGCGCCAGGGCGAGATGTTCGGTTCCTGGACGCCGAAGCGGTTCTCGATGAACCGGATGATCGAGGTGTGGTCCAGGGTCTCGGAGCAGACGTAACCGCCCCTGCTCCAGGGGGAGACGACCAGCATCGGCACCCGCTGGCCGAGTCCGTAGGGGCCCGCGGCGTGGCTGCCGTCGCCCTTGAACAGGTCAGGCGCGGGGTCCACGGTCGACCGGCCCCGGTCGGCGGAGGCCGGCGGGAAGGGCGGGATCACGTGGTCGAAGAAGCCGTCGTTCTCGTCGTAGGTGATGAACAGTGCCGTCTTCGCCCACACCTCCGGGTCGGAGGTCAGCGCGTCCAGCACCTGGGAGACGTACCAGGCGCCGTAGTTTGCGGGCCAGTTGGGGTGCTCGGTGAACGCCTCGGGGGCGACGATCCAGGAGACCTGCGGCAGCTTCCCGGAGGTGACGTCGGCGCGGAGCCGGTCGAAGAAGCCCTCGCCCTCGCGCGCGTCGGTGCCGGTGCGGGCCTTGTCGTAGAGCGGACTGCCCGGCTCGGCGATCCGGTACTGGTTGAAGTAGAGCAGTGAGTTGTCGCCGTAGTTGCCGCGGTAGGCGTCGTCGATCCAGCCCCAGCCGCCGTGCGCGTCCAGCCCGTCGCCGACGTCCTGGTAGATCCGCCAGGAGACCCCGGCCCGCTCCAGGCGCTCGGGGTACGTCGTCCAGCCGTAGCCCGCCTCCTCGTTGCCGAGGACCGGGCCGCCGCCCTTGCCGTCGTTGCCGGTGTACCCCGTCCACATGTAGTAGCGGTTGGGGTCGGTGGAGCCGATGAACGAGCAGTGGTAGGCGTCGCACACGGTGAAGGCGTCGGCGAGCGCGTAGTGGAAGGGGATGTCGTCGCGCGTCAGGTACGCCATCGTCGTCGGGGACTTGGCGGGCACCCACATGTCGTACTTGCCGCCGGCGAACGCGGTGTGGCCGTCGTTCCAGCCGTGCGGGAGGTCCTGGATGAAGGCGAGGCCCAGGTCGTCGGCGTCCGGGTGGAAGGGGAGGATGTCCTTCGTGCCGTCGGACTGCTTCCAGACGGACCTGCCGTTCTGAGTGACCGGGCGGGGGTCGCCGAAGCCCCGGACACCTCTGAGCTTGCCGAAGTAGTGGTCGAACGAGCGGTTCTCCTGCATCAGGACGACGATGTGCTCGACGTCCTGGACCGAACCCGTGCGGTGGTGGGCGGGCAGTGCGGCCGCCCGCTGGATGCTGCCGGACAGCGCGGTGAACGCCGTCGTGGCGCCCGCGAGTTGGAGGAAGCGGCGCCGGTTGACTTCGGACATGGGTGAGGGGTCCTCTCATCCTGACGTAGGTGCTGCCGTCAGATGACGGAATCTGCGCGAAGCGAGTGTTCCAAGAGCAGCAAACGTCAGGGAAGTATCTGATGGCACCCATGTGAAACCCGGCGGTCCGCCGGGTGCCGCCGGCCGCGGCGGGCGGCCGGCGGCACCGAAGGCGCCTCGAGGGGGTTTCCGCGCGCCTGGCGGGGCTCAGTTCGCCAGGTAGGCCTCCACCTCGCTGAACTGTCCGGCCGGCCAGCCCGTGTTGGCGCTGACGGAGAGCCGGAGGTAGCGCAGGTTCGTACCGCTCGGCAGGGAGACGGTGGCCGTGTTGCCGGTGGCCGGGTCGAAGCGGTAGCCCTGCGCGCCGACGACGGTGGAGTAGGCCGAGCCGTCGGCGCTGCCGAGCACCGTGACGGTCTGGGTGCGGGCGCCCCAGGCGGCGGACGGGGGCAGCTTCAGCACCACGCGGCGCACCGCGTAGGAGGAGCCGAGGTCGACCGTCAGGGACTGCGGGAAGGCGTTGTTGGCCGACTCCCAGTAGGTGCCCGCGTCGCCGTCGACCGCCTTGCCGGGCGTGTAGACGTCCTGTGAACCGGTCGCGGTGGCCGGGCGGCCCTTGGCGAGGTTGCGGTTCGGGTCGGGGGCGGGGTCGCCCTGGCCGGGCTGGGGCCAGGTGGAGCAGTCCGCCCAGGTACTGGACCAGCCGGAGTTGCCGCCGCCGTCGGTGAGTGTGAAGGCACCGGAGTTCGCCGGGTAGGGGCAGTTGTAGACACCGGCGGACCCGACCTGGGTGGCGGTGACGTTGCGGAAGGCGGCCGCGCCCGGGGTCTCGGCCTGGACCACGACCGTGCCGGTGTTCCGCACGGTCGCGCCGGTCACGTTGACGTTGCGCACCGGGCGGCCCTGCCCGCCGCCGGAGACGAACTCGAAGGCGCTGTACGGGCTGTCGGTGATCGTGGTGTTGGTGATGTTCACCGTCGCGTCGATCGCGCTGTCGTAGGAGTCGACCCGCAGCGCGCCCATCGGGTGGTTCCAGTTGGGGTTCAGCGCGCCGGTGCGCACCAGCGTGTTGCCGTCGACCGTGATGGTGCCGGCCAGCGGGGAGAACGGGTCGAGGAACTTCTGGTTGGAGATCGCGATGCCGCTGCCCAGGGCGTTGGTGTCGGAGATCAGGTTGTTGCGCACCGTGATGTCGGTGCCGCCGTAGATGGCGATGCCGTTGGCGAGGTTGGGCTGCGAGATGGTGTTGTTCTCGAAGCTGGAGTCCGTGTCCGGGGAGTACAGCGACCACATGGCGAGCGCGTCGTCGCCCTGGTTGCGCAGGAAGTTGTTGCGGACCCGGACGCCCTTGGCGGTGCCGTTGAGGTTGAGGCCGTCGGCGGTGGTGTCGAGGACGCGGTTGTTCTCCACCACCAGGTTGTCGTTGTTGCCGGTCAGCCACAGCCCGACCTTGAGGTGCTGGAGCCACATGCCGGAGACGGACGAGTTCGGGCCGAGGGAACCGTTGACGAAGTTGTCCGGGTTGGAGTCGACGCGCTCGGTGACCTCGCCGACGACCGCGAAGTCCTTGATGTGGACAGCGCCCGACGAGCTGGTCTGGTCGATGAAGCGGGAGGTGTGCACGACCGAGTGCCAACCGCCCGCGCCCTGCAGGGTGACGTCCTGCACCCCGCCCAGCGAGGAGGTGAGCCGGTAGTCGCCCGGCGGGATCCACACCACCCCGCCCCGGGCCGCCGCGATGGCGTCCCGGAAGGCCTGGGTGGAGTCGCCGCTCCCGCTGGGGTCGGCGCCCTTCGAGACGACGGACACCGAGCCGGCGGGCCGGTCGGCGGCCGCCGCGACCTGCTCGAAGTCGGCGACGTCCACGGTGACCTGGGTGCCGGCCGCCTCGAAGGCGATCCGGTCGCCGGCCTGGACGTCCCGGCCCAGCAGCATCCGGGCGTTGTCGTAGAAGTGGTGGGTCTTCGAACCCGTGATCCAGCCGGTGTCGACGTAGGAGTACTTGGCGGTGACCGGAAGCGTCCGGGTGAGCCTGGTGCCGTTGACGTAGACGTTCAGCGAGCCCGACTGACCGTCCGGGACGCTGTAGGCGACGTTCACCGCGTTGGCGGCGCGCGGCACGGTGAACTCCACGCGCTGTCCGGGGGTGAGCCGTACGGCCTGCCGGCCGGAGGCCTCCGAGGCGAGGCTGCCCTGGGTGTGGTCCGGGCCGATCTTCGTGCCGGTGGTGCTCGCCGACTCGGCCTCGACGGAGGTGAAGGGGAGCGTGGCGCCGGAGGCCGCGTGCGCGGCGGGCGTCAGAGCGACGAGCATGCCCGCGGCGAGGGCGACGACCGCCCCGATCGCTGGCATGCGCCTGACATGCGCGGCGTTACTGCGCTGCATGTGCCGGTCCCTTCGTGGTGGGGGTCGGGGGACAGCAGGAAAGTGCGCCTGCGGGGCGCCGCACACTCAAGCACCGACAACATTCGTTCACAAGATGTCGCGCAGAATCTGTAATTCTTTGACAGTGGCGCGGATAGTCGGAACGACAAGCAGGAGTGACCGCGAGAGGGGCAGCTTCGTATGCCTGTTGTCGAAACAAGGGAGCAAGCCACGCAAGCCACTTGCGTGAACGGCGCACGGAGCGCCGTGGGCGCGATCGGACGAAGGGGGCCGGAGACGGCGCTTCCTGGCCCGGTCCCGTCGGCGACCTGAACGCCGACGGAACCGGGTCAGTCCTCGGGGGCCGGAACGACCGTCAGATGCGTGCCGGCGCCACGCGTCGGGCGCTGACGGCGCGCGGAGCCGGCCGGGCGGCGGGTGTCGCGCAGCACCATCGTCAGCCGCGTGCAGCCGATCTCCTCGAGGGTCCGGGGCGTCTCGTCGACGATCCGGCACTCGGTGGGACCCCGGCGCGGGTCGGGGTGGTGCAGCAGGCGTACGGCGCCGTCGATCCGGGTCGCGGCCTCGCCGACGGCGCGGATCCAGTGCGGCAGGCCCTGCCGGTAGGCGGCCTCCATGATCGGGTCCTGGCCGATGTCCCGGCGGATTGCCTGGAGTTCGTGGTCGTGGCCCGAGCGGTCCATCGCGGCCTGCAGATGGGCCAGCATCGGCAGGCACCAGCCCTGCTCGTGCTCACCGAGAATGCCGCCGGCGTCGGGGTGGAACAGCACGAAGCGCAGGAAGTTGTCCCCGGGCATGGCGGTCGGGTGGGGGCGCACACCGCCGAAGAGCGTCCCGTAGGCGCCGTTGGCCAGCATGACGTTCCAGCGGTGGTCGACGACCAGGGACGGGTAGGGGACGGCCTCCACCAGCGCGGCGTAGTCCTGGAGGTACGCCTGGACCTCGCAGCCCTCGGGGACGGGCCGCGGCGCCGGCCACTGTCCTCCTGCCTGATGTGCCATCGGGAGGTCACCCCTCTTGCCTCTGCCGGCCTTCGCGCGGCGATGCGATCCTGCTGCCCCGACGAGAGCCGTGTCAACTATCGTGGCATTTCATGTCGGTTGACGGCTGAAATTCGCCACAGTTGTGGCGAGACCTGGCTGCGGGTTCGAAGCACCCGCTACTCTCCGGGAAGTTCACGACACCCGCTTGTGAGAAGCACGGAACGCACCTGAGGCCTTCGAGAGACGTAGGAGTTCTGTCGGTGACGGATGGCTACGAGGATCCGGGCGCCACCGAGACCGCACAGCTGTCGGCCGTCGCCGCCCGCGTCACCGCGCTCGCCGACCGGCTCGGCGTGCCGCACACCGAGGTCTTCGACGTGGGGCGGCTCTGCGTCGCCTGCGGTGTTCCGGAGCCGGTGGTCAAGGCTCTGCTCAGCGGTCGCCCGGCGGGCGAACCGGACGTTCAGGCCCGCTTCCTGCAGCGCCTGGACCTGCTGCGCCGCACCCGGCTGAAGCCGAACGGCCGCAAGTACACCCAGCAGGAGATCGCGGATGGCGCGGGCATGTCCCGGCAGCAGGCGGGCGCGCTGATCAACGGCGACCGGCGGCCGACCATGGAGCACTGCGACGCGCTGCAGCGGTTCTTCCGGGTGCACGCCGGCTTCCTCACCGCGGAGGACGCCGAGGCGCTGGCGGGTGCCCTGCAGCACACCGAGCAGGAGCTGCTGCAGAAGCTCGCCGACCGGGAGCGGGCCGCCGCCGAGCCGGCGGATGACCCGCTGGAGCGGCTGTTGCAGGACCACGGGGTCCGGGGGATCGCCTGGCGGGCCGCGCAACTGCCCACCGACCAGCACCGGGACAAGGTCGCCGAGTGGCTCGACATGCTCCTGGAGAGCGTCCAGCGGCCCGAGTCGTAGACCGTCGTGGCAATCGCACGGACGTGGGCGGTCCGCCCGGCCCGCGCGTCGGTCACCTGGACCGCTCCGACCGCCAAGTGCCGTGTCCACAGGGGGTATCGCGTCCGCCGAGCGGGCGAACCCGGGCCTGCCCGCGGGGCGTTGTCAGTGGTGGGCGGCAAGCTGGAGTCGTGCGCCGTACGACGCGGCGCACGGCGCCGCAGCGCGCGTGATCCGTGACGCCGAACCGGGGAGAGCCGACCGATGACCACCGCCGTACTGACCGACCGTGAGCGCACCGCCGTCCAGGCCTATCTGCGGCTCCTGCACACCGTGCGCGCCGCCTTCGACGGGCCGCCGGACGGGCCCCGGCCCGTCCCTGTGCCGCCCGCCGTGCTCGCCGAGGCGGACGGGGCGCTTGCACGGGCCGGGCTCGCGGGCAACGAGGAGGAGTTCTTCGGGCTGCTGTCCCACTGGTGCCCGCAGGAGTGAGATCCGGTCCCGGGTGACCGTTCCGCTCAGTGGTGCGGGACGGTCACCGCCGACATCACCAGCCCGTCCCGGATGAGCCAGCTCCCCTCGAACGCGCTCACACGGACGCCGCCGACCAGCGGGCCGGGGACGAGCAGCCGGGCGTGGAAGCCGCCGCGCACGTCCTGGCCGGAGGCGGCGCTGAGCTCGATGTCGGCCTCGGAGAAGTCGAGCCAGGCGCGGGTCAGGGGGAACCACGCCTTGTAGACGGACTCCTTGGCGCTGAACAGCAGCCGGTCCCAGTGCACGGCGGGCCGGGCCGCGGACAGCGCGCGGTGCCGGTCCTGCTCGGCGGGGAGCGCGATGGTGCCGAAGACGCCGTCCGGCAGCGGTGCGTGCGGTTCGGCGTCGATGCCGAGGGAGGCCAGGTCGGCGGCGCGCACGAGCGCGGCGGCGCGGTAGCCGTCGCAGTGGGTCATGCTGCCGGCCAGCCCGTCCGGCCACACGGGGGCACCGCGCTCGCCGGTCAGGACGGGCTGCGGCGGTACGCCGAGCTTCTCCATGGCCCGCCGGGCGCAGACCCGCGCCGCCGTGAACTCCCGGCGGCGCTTGCTCACCGCCCGTGCGACGAGCAGGCGCTCCTGCGGGTACAGCAGGGCCTCGTCGGTGTCCTGGTCACCGTGCGACTCCACGGCCACCACCGACTCCGGGAGCAGCTCCTCGATCACCGGGTCCGACCTCCATCGGCAGTATGCGGCGCGGCTGCCCCGGGGGTACCGGGCGCTTGCGCCATTCGCGGGGGTATCCCACGGACACCTCTTCGAAGCGGACTCCCTCGTGCCAGGTGGTCCGCGGGATGTGCAGATGGCCGTAGACCATCGTCTCGACCCGGAACCGGTGGTGCCAGTCGGCGGTGAGGCTGGTGCCGCACCACATGGCGAACTCGGGGTACCACAGCACGTCCGTCGGGTGCCGGTCGAGCGGGTAGTGCCCGGCCAGGACGGTCGGCAGGTCCGCGGGCAGCTCGGCGAGCCTGCGCTCGGTCTCGGCGACGCGGGCGCGGCACCAGTCCTCGCGGGTCGGGTAGGGGTCGGGGTGCAGCAGGTACTCGTCGTTGCAGACGATGCCGGTGCTGTGCGCGTAGGCCAGGCCGTCCGTCTTGGTGGCGCAGCCGTCCGGCAGGAAGGAGTAGTCGTACAGCAGGAACAGCGGGGCGACGACGACCGGGCCGCCCGGGCCCCGCCACACCGGGTACGGGTCCTCCGGCGTGAGCACGCCCAGTTCCCGGCACACGGCGACGAGGTGCTCGTAGCGGGCCACGCCGCGCAGGGTGACGGTGTCCTTCGGGTGGGTCCACAGCTCGTGGTTGCCGGGTGCCCACAGGACCTTGGCGAAGCGGTCCGCGAGGGTGGCGAGCGCCCAGCGGATGTCCTCTACGGTCTCGGCGACGTCCCCGGCCACGATCAGCCAGTCGTCGTCCGTGTGGGGGCGCATCCGCTCCACGAGCGCGCGGTTCTCCGGATACGAGATGTGCAGATCGCTGATGGCCAGTAGCTGTCCGGCCCCGGCCGTCGACTCCACCCCGTGCCCCTTCCGATCATGCCGTGGGCACCACCAGAACACATTCACGAGGCCGGGGCAAGGGGATCTTTGGCCAGTGGCCGCCCGTCCGGGCCGGGGGAATCCGTAACCTGCGCGTTGCACGCGCGGGCTTTTGAAAGCCGTATGATCGCCCCAACATCGACGCCCCTAACTCCCCCTTTCACAGGGCCGTTTGGTGTCCCTTCCTCCCTCCTGCCCGGGCACGGGCCGCTGCGCCCTGCCCGAAAACCCCGAAAGGCGGCCTGGATGCCCTCTCGCGTACGCGTCTGGCTCAACCGCACGTACGCGGAGAACGTCTTCTTCATGGATCAGCTGCGGAGGAATCCCAGCGACCGGGCGGTCGAGATCCACGCCACGCACGGTGACGCCGACTCCCCCGTGCTGGCCGCCGCCGACACCGCCGACCTGGAGCCGGAGGGCCTGTCGCCGGCCGCGTACGTGGAATACGCCCTCGACCAGTGCCTCCGGCGCGGGATCGACGTGTTCGTGCCCCGGCTGCACCAGGCGGCGATCGTGGCGCACCGCGCCGAGTTCCGGGCGGCCGGTACGGCGCTGCTGGCGCCGACGCCCGAGGCCGTGGCCGTGTTCGAGGACAAGGCGACCGCGTACGAGGCGGCGCGTTCGGTCGGCGTGCCGGTGCCTCCCTGGTGGCGGGTGCGCACGGCGGACGAACTCGTCGCCGCCGTGGAGGAGCTGGAGGCGGCCGGGGAGCGGGCGTGCTTCAAACCGGCGTCCGGGGCGGGCGGGGTCGGCTTCCGGATGATCACGCGTGCGCCCTTCTCGCTCACGCATCTGAGCGGCTTCCCGGGGCCGTACGTCCAGCTCGATCTGGTGGTCGAGGCGCTGCGACGGGCCGAGGAGCCGGTGGACTGGCTGGTGATGCCGCGGCTGGAGCAGCCGGAGGTGTCGGTGGACTGCCTGACCGGGCCGGACAACCGGGTGCGGCTGGTGGTGGGCCGCACCAAGAACGGCCGTCGCCGGGGCTTCACGCTGCGCGAGCGGTGGCTGGCGCCGGCCCGGCTGCTCGCGGAGGGCTTCGGGCTGCACTACCTGTCCAACATCCAGTTCCGGATGCACGGCGACCGCCCGGTGCTGCTGGACGTGAACACCAGGCCGGCCGGAGGGCTGCACCAGCTTTCGCTGTGTGGGGTCAACGCCCCTTGGGCGGCTGTGCAAATGGCGCTGGGCGAGGACCCGGGCGTGATCGAGCCCCCGTTCCTGGGCCAGGACTACACGGTGGTGTCGGCGCCGCGAACGCTGCGGCCGGTGTCCGTGCCCCAGCAGCGGAGCGCGCAGACTCCGCTCCCCGCCGTACCGGCGCCCGCCGACGGAGTCGCCAGGGAGGCCGGCGCCCCCGCCACCGCCCCGGCGTGACACCTCCATCCCCCACACCGGTCTGGACCAATTCGAACTCAGCCTATTGACACCCGGATTGGTCCATACCAACTTGGTTGGCGCACCTTCCGCATTCCCCTTGCACTCCCGAACACCCCCATTCCCACAGGGAGATCGCGTGCGCCACATACTCGGGCGTCCCAGACGCCCGCTCCTCGCCCTGCTCGGCTCCGCCGCCCTGGCCCTCGGCGGGGCCGTCGCCCTTCCGGGCACCGCCCAGGCGGCCAACGTCCTCACCAACCCCGGCTTCGAGTCGGGCGGCCTCTCCCCCTGGACCTGCACCGGCAACCTCGGTTCGGTCGTCTCCTCTCCCGTGCACAGCGGCTCCAAGGCCCTGCAGGGCGCGGTGAGTTCGAGCGACAACGCACAGTGCGGCCAGACGGTCGCGGTCAAGCCGAACACCGCGTACACCCTCAGCGGCTGGGTCCGGGGTTCCTATGTGTACCTCGGCGTCGACGGCGGCGCCTCCACCTGGACCACCTCCCCGTCGGCGTACAGCCAGCTCAGTGTCTCCTTCACCACCGGAGCCTCGCAGACCAGCGCCACCATCTATGTGCACGGCTGGTACGCGCAGGGCTCGTACTACGCCGACGACATCCAGCTCGACGGTCCGGGCGGCGGAGGCGGCGGTGACACCCAGGCGCCGACCGCGCCCGGCGGACTCACCTCGACCGGCAAGTCCTCCTCCAGCGTGTCGCTGAAGTGGAACGCCGCCTCGGACAACGTGGGCGTGACGGCGTACGACATCTACGCCGGATCGAGCCAGGTGCTCAGCGTCTCCGGCACCTCCGCCACGGTCGGCGGGCTGTCGCCGAGCACGTCGTACACCTTCACCGTGAAGGCGCGGGACGCGGCCGGGAACGTGTCGCCGGCCTCCAACTCCGTGTCCGTCACGACGGACGCCGGGACCGGCGGCGGCACCGGGTTCAAGCAGGCGGCCCCCTATCTGTACGAGGGCTGGGGCGATCCACCGAACCCGAGCACCGTGATGAGCGCGACCGGCGTCAAGTGGTTCACCATGGCGTTCGTGCTGGACTCGGGCGGCTGCAACCCGGCCTGGGACGGCAGCCGGGCGCTGACCGGCGGCGCCGACCAGACCGCCATCAACCAGATCCGCTCGGCGGGCGGCGACGTCGTCCCGTCGTTCGGCGGCTGGCAGGGCAGCAAGCTCGGCGCCAACTGCTCCTCGGCGAGCGCGCTGGCGGGGGCGC
>Ga0308175_100000763_pt1 | contig 21418 bp, 14 predicted proteins | sample PhyCR1_3_FD_203893 | JGI IMG/M metagenome (GOLD analysis project Ga0308175, IMG submission 203893) | Soil microbial communities from UC Gill Tract Community Farm, Albany, California, United States - DLSLS.C.R1 | ecosystem: Environmental > Terrestrial > Soil > Agricultural land | place: USA...
GGGTGGACGAGGCCACTGGCGGGTCCCCGGGCATCTCGCTGCCCGGCGAGCCCTACGACCCCGCCCAGGCCGAGCACGCCAAGTCCTACGCCGATCCCGACCAGATCGCGCTGCCGGTGGTGCAGTCCACCAAGCACGCCGCCCAGCTGGCCGCCGCCGAGATGGCGGGCTGGACCCGCAAGGCCTGGGTCTCGAAGAAGGACAACCGGGTCCGTGTCAACCACGTCTTCCTGAACGCGAAGAACTACGAGTACCACGAGGTGCCGATCGCCGAGCCCTTCGTGACGCTGGACGACAACAAGCTCTGGTACCCCGGAGACACCTCCGCGCCGCCGCACGAGTGGATGCGCTGTCGCTGTTGGTTGCGTCTCAGCCGCTGATGGCGTCCCCTTCTGGTTGACAACACCTGCCAGACTTGCCGCCGTGATGCACGCCTTCCTCGGGATCGACCTCCCGGGCACCCGCAAGGGGCCCTCTCTCAGGTCCCGGGCGCAGACTCGCCTCCGGCGCTTGCGCTACTGGCTGGCCGGGTTCGCCTGGTTCGGGATCATGGCGGTCCTCGTCGGAGTGGCGGGCGCCGCTCTCGCAGTCGCTGAGCAGCCATTCTCACTGGTCGTCGCTATGGGGTTCCTTTCCTGCGCGCTGGCCATTCTTTCGACCAAGGAGACATGACGCAGATGTCTGAGTTCGACTTCGTGGAGATCCCGGAGCCCGTTGCAGAGACCGCCGTACCGGCGCCCGATCCAGAACTGTTGATCCGCCCGGTGCAGCCCAAGGTCTTGATGATGGAGGCCGCGTCGGTCACGACCGACAACATGGGATTGGTCGCGGAATGGATCGCCGAGAACGGCGGCACCGCCAGCCTCCAGGGCGACCGGCTCTACCTCCAGACGCTGGACGGCCCGTTCCTGGTGCGGCCGGGCGATGACGTGGTGCGCGGACCGCAGGGCTTCTTCCGCACCGACCCGGAGCTGAAGCTGTACGAGGACGCAGGAGTAGGCAAGAAGCGATGACTGCGCCCAAGCCCGCCAGTGGCAGCAGCCGCCTTATGCCTTTCCGGTGCAACGCCTGCCAGACCTTGCACTACATACCGCGCGCCTTAGTGGTGACCTGCCCCGTTTGTAAGGTGCCGCCGGGAGAGCGCTGCCGCGATCTGCGGAGCGTCGATAAGTCCAAGCACCGCATTACCGAGCACACCGAACGACTGGAGCTGCTGCCTTGAAGGCCCTGAAGTACGCGATCCTCGGAATGGCTGCCGCGCGGTTGACACAGCTGGTGGTGGACGACGAGATCACCGAGCCGATCCGCGACCGCATCCAGCGGCTGTCGGTGAAGGGCGCCGAGGCAGGGACTGGCCCGCTGGGCTCCAACCTCCTGATCGCCCACCCGTTCTGGGACAAGGTGGACACGGCGGTCAACTGCCACGCCTGCTCATCGGTCTGGGCCGGTGGGGGAGTGCTCGCGGCGGAACAGGCGGGCCCCGTGGGGCGCTTCCTGGTCCGCACGCTCGCGCTCTCCCAGGCGGCGCTGGCCGTGAAGGCTGTCATCGAGAGGATCGACCGTGGCTGAGCCCGTCACCCTGATCGCCGACCTGTTCCCGGGGTCGGTGGTGGTCACCGAGACCGGCGCGCGGCCGGACGGCGTGCCCAAGTCGGCCAAGCTGAAGGTCGTCGTGGCCACGCACGAGATCGCCATCGGCTGGGAGATGGGCATCATCGACGGCGTCGCCCGGATCGGCGAGCAGCGGATCGACATCACCGGCTACGACATCTCCGGCCTGGACCACAACGGCGGCGTCGTGGGCCCGTACACGATCGCGCGGGCGGGCGGCTGCTCGTGCGGCAAGGGCCTGAAGCGCTGGAACCCCTACGCCGGGCAGCAGGTCACCCAGCTGCTGGTCGCCAGGCCGCGCACCGGCCTGCCGCAGACGTACACCCGCTGATCAGCGCGCCGTGTCAACCACGGCGAGTGACGCTGCCGCTACTCTCCTGAGTCATGGCTGGTGGTGTGCTGCGCCGTAGGCGTTCCGATGAGGTGGCGGCGCCGGTTACGGCCAGCGCGAAGGTCGTGGAGCTGGCCCCGCGCCGGGCCGCTGCGACGGGCTACAGCCAGCCCCGGCCGATCGTCGCGGCGGCCGAACGGATGGATGTCCGCAAGATCGCGCAGACCCGGACCAAGGGCGCCTACGCCGCCAAGCAGCAGGAGGCCTGGACCGGCTACGAGCGGGTCGGCGAGATCCACTACGGCTTCAACCTGGTCTCCAACGTCTTCTCCCGGGTCCGGGTCTTCCCGGCCGCGCTGCTGGACAACGAGGACGCCCCGATGGGCGCCGGGGACGCGGCCGAGAAGGGCAAGCTGAACTCCGACCTCGCGCGCGACGCCGAGGAGGTCATGCGGGAGATCTCCGGGCCCGCGTTCTCCGGCCTGGTCCGGGCCTTCTCGCTGAACATGAACGTGCCTGGCGAGTGCTACCTGGTCCGCCTGGTCAACGAGGACAACAAGGGCAACAAGGCCATCGAGTGGAAGATCGTCTCCACCGACGAGCTGAGCTTCGACGCCAACGGCGCGATCCTCCAGCCGATCCAGGGCGAGACGACCAACGCCCAGCGGCTCCCGGCCAACACCTACATCGCCCGGATCTGGCGGCCGAACCCGCGCTTCTCCGGCGAGCCGGACTCCTCGGTCTTCGGCGTGGCCGACGCCATCGAGGAGCTGCTGATCCTCTCCCGGCTGGTCCGGTCGGCCACCCGCACCCGGCTGAACAACGGCCTGCTGTACCTGCCCGACGGCCTGCTCACGCCCCGGATGCAGATGGCCATGCAGGGCCTGGCCGAGGACGGCACTCCGCTCCCCGAGGAGGAGCTGGAGGCCATGCAGAACGACCCGGGCAACCAGCTCGTGGCCGACATCCTCCAGGCCATCGTCACCGCCGTCTCCGACGAGGGCGACGCGAGCGCCGTCGCGCCGATCATGGTCACCGGCGACGGTGGCCTGGCCGACCAGATCAAGCACATCACCTTCGAGCGCGGTTCCGACGAGTGGCTTGTCAACCGCACCGAGCGGGCGCTGGAACGGATCCTCCAGGGCATCGACGTGCCCAAGGAGATCGTCACCGGCCTGGCCAACGTCAAGTACTCCAACGCCCTCGTCATTGACGAGAACCTCTACAAGGCGAACATCGAGCCGCTGGCCCTGGTGCTGGTGGACGCCCTGACCACGGTCTTCCTTCGCCCGATGTTGAGAGCGAAGGGGTATAGTGAGGCTGATCTCAACAGGGTCGTGGTCTGGTACGACCCCAGCGAGATCGTCACCCGGCCCAACCAGGCGGCGGACGCCAACGACGGCTACGACCGGATGTTGGTCGGCCCGTCCGCGTGGCGCCGGGAGCACGGCTTCGGCGACGACGACGCACCGAGCGAGGCGGAGATGGGGATGATGCTGCTGACCAGCGGCACGCCGCTGCCGCCCGACGTGCAGATGGCCCTGCTCCAGGCCCTGCTGCCCAAGGTCCTGGGCAAGCAGCGCGAGGAGAACGTGGCCGAGCAGCCCGTCCCCATGCCGCAGTCCGCCACGGACATGCTGAAGCCCACCGACGAGGCCGTGAGCAACGTCAGCGACGCAGGAACCGGAGAGAACGCCGCGTGAGCGACCAGGAGTACACGACCGCCGTCATCGTCGCCGTCCCGGCGGCCGACGATCCGGTGCACGCCGTGGTCGCCGAGGACGCCCACGTCACGCTGTTCTTCCTGGGTGAGGCCGCCGAGCTGCCCGACGCGGACATCGAGGAGATCCGGGACAGCCTGGAGCTGCTGGCCAACCAGCTGCACACCTTCCCGGCCAAGATCTCCGGCACCGCCGAGCTGGGCGAGGACGCGGCGAAGGTGCTGCTCATCGAGAGCGCGCCGCTGACCAAGATCCGCGAGCTGATCGAGACCATCCCGGCCGTGTCAACCGCCCTGGCGCTGACGGCCGACAAGCAGTTCCCGAACTGGATCCCGCACCTCACGCTGACCTACGAGAACGAGGCGCCGGACGTGAGCGCCTACCAGTCGGTCGCCATCTCCGGCGTGGAGCTGTGGCTGGGCGGCGAGAAGATCGCCTACCCCTTCGAGAAGCCCGTCTCCGAGCCGACCTTCACCATCGAGGAGCCCACGGTGGCCAGCGCCCCGATCACCGCAGCGGTCGGCAAGTTCGACCCCTCGCTGCACCCGCGCGGCGCCGACGGTCGGTTCATCGAGAAGTTCGGCATCATCAAGTTCCTCAGCCCCAAGGGCACCTGGAACTACGGCAAGGTCGAGGGGATCGAGAAGGACCAGACCGGCACGGTCAAGGTCACCGTCACCCCGTCCACGCTGTCGGGGACCAAGCTCTCCGGCGAGCCCAAGGACCTGCTGCCCAAGCAGATCTACCACGCGCCCAAGCCCAAGGCGCACCTGACGACCAAGGCCATCGGCGCGCAGAAGATCGGCGGCCAGGGCGGCTCCAACCCCGGCGGGCTCTACTCGATCCCCAAGCCCAAGGCCGAGGACCCGGACAACCTGGCGGCCGACAAGTACTACGTCAAGACCCCCAAGTCCAAGTCCCACGGCGCCAACGAGGCCCTGGCCAACGACCTCTACGCCGAGGCCGGGGTCCCGGTCCCCGAGGTGGACCTGCACTCCGACGGTCAGCTCTACAGCAAGATCGTGGAGGGCCAGCAGGACATGGCCCAGCAGCTGAACAACCCGGAGTGGACCGACCAGATCCGGCGGAACTTCGCGGTGGACGCCTGGCTGGGCAACCGCGACGTGTTCGGGATGACCTACGACAACGTCCTGACCGACGCCAACGGCACCGCCTGGCGCATCGACAACGGCGGCGCGTTGCTCTACCGCGCGATGGGCGAGAAGAAGACCGACTTCGGTTCCAAGGTCACCGAGCTGGACGCCTTCCGGCAGGGCAAGAAGGCCAAGATCTTCGGCCCCGGCATGTCCAAGGACCAGGAGCTGGACGGCGCCGCTCGCGTGCTGGCCATCCTCCCGCAGCGCATTGACGAGATGGTGGCCGAGGCCGGGCTGCCCAAGTCCCTGGCCGACACCCTGAAGGCCCGCCGCGCCTACATCGCCGACTACTACGGCCTGGAGCTGCCGGAGGCCTCCAAGCCCGCCGGGGCCCAGGAGGACACCACTGCGCCGCTGGTGGACGCCGCCGACCTGGCCAAGCACGGCGGCAAGGGCCGCGAGTGGTTCAAGGCCCCGCTTCACCAGGCCGCCCTGCTGCTGACCACCGGCGACACGATCGAGGTCAAGTCCACCTCCGGCACCGGTTCGACCGACCAGCTGAAGTACGGCATCGACCACTTCGGGCACCCGCTGTCCGGGCTGGGCGCGCAGGCGCAGGTGCTGGGCTGGCAGAACACCTACGGCGCCGACGCCGAGATCATGTTCAAGAAGGCCGCGCCGCTGAGCAACCTGCCCCGGCCGGTGCACGGCGCCAAGCTGGCAGGCACCGACCTGTCGGGCCAGAACTGGCAGCGCGGCGACAAGCTGATCGGCGAGTCCGGCACCGCCTGGACGGTCAAGGGCGCGAATCACCACAACGGCGCGGTGCTGCTGGAGGGCCCCAACGGCACGCTGCTGCTGGACACCCACGGCAAGGACGGCTCCGGGACCTGGGAGATCCAGCGCTGGGACCCGCCCGTGGTGCCGGTCGAGCAGATCAAGACCGACGACGAGCTGACCAGCTTCAAGCTCGCGCCCGAGACCGGGAAGTACGAGCAGGCGATGCCCTCCCAGGAGGACTCGCTGTCGGCGGTTGACACGGTCATCGCCAAGCACGAGGCCGAGGGCTCCAAGATCGAGACCCTGGCCGAGCCCAAGGAGAAGACCGGCCAGGCGGCCGAGGCCGAGGCCAAGATCAAGGCCGACCTGGACCAGCCGCTGCCCACCGGCAACGGCACGCCCGAGCCCAAGAAGACCTCCGCCAAGTCCGGCGAGAAGAAGATGCTCATCGGCGACGGCACCGAGGCCACCCCGGGCGCGTCGCTGGTCAGCAAGAAGGACGGCAAGACCTACACCTTCGTCAAGCCCAAGGGCCAGTACGCCGTCGTCACCGACCCCAACGGTGAGGACCCGGAGAAGCAGCTGCTGAAGCTGGCCTCCACGATGACCCAGCCGGGTGCGGAGGCCGTCGCCGACCCCGACGCGATCGAGGCCCCCAAGACCGCCACCGGCGAGGTCCCGCAGCTGGGCATGATGGCCACGGCCAAGGACGGCTGGACCGGCGAGATCAAGATGATCTCCCCGGACGGGAAGTTCGTCTTCATCTACGACGCCAACGGCAAGAAGAAGCGCAAGTCCACCGGCACCGTCTCGATCATCTCGGCGCCGCAGGCCGTGGCCGACGCGCCCAAGAAGACCCCGGGCCCGATCAAGGACTACGGCACCGCGCCGGGGGACAGCTGGAAGGGCGAGGAGAAGGCCAGCCACTACAGCCCCGACGCCGGGGCGATGTTCGCCAACGAGATGGTGCACGTCGGCTACGCGGACGGCACCAGCGGCCTGGAGCCCTACAGCGGCCAGCCCTGGGAGTCCCTGGAGCAGAACAGCCAGGGCGCGGTCGTCTCCTACGGCAAGATGTCGGACTACCTGGGACCGATCTCCTCCGACCAGCTGATCCAGGCGGCCGAGGCCGACAACAAGGGCCACGTCTACCAGGTCGTCTACTCCGGCAACATCTTCTTCACCGACGGCACCACCGGGCCCAACGGCGGCCTGGTGCTCTGGTACGCCGACGACTACGACGCCAACAAGCCCGGCGACGACGCCTGGGAGGTCAACCCGGGCGGTCCGGTCACCCTGAACGTGATCGCCACGGAGGTGGCCGACTTCCCGATGCCGCTGCCCGAGGGCAGCTCGTTCCAGACCGCCGACGAGTACGGCCCGATGGACGCCGGTCTGCCGCTGTACGGCGAGGAGGCCAAGACCCTCGCCCAGTGGAAGGGCCAGATCGCCGAGGGCCAGGAGATCAGCCTGGACGGCAAGAACTGGATGACGGTCAAGTCCGTCAACCCGGGCGGGTCGCTCGTGGTCGGGACCAACAACGGTTCCGAGGTCTTCCTGAACGCCTGGTCGAACGCCACCTACGTGCTGAAGGCCCCGAGCCTGAAGGACGGCGACGCCCAGAGCAGCGCCTGGACGCCCGAGGTCACCCCGGCCACCGACGTGACCGACCAGCCCGACGCGCCGAGCTTCGGCGGGTACACCCCGGTGCCGGGCGACACGATCAAGAAGTTCGGCGACGACGACACCGCTGGCTCCTTCTACGTCCAGAAGGAGCCCGGCGGCAACTGGTTCTTCCTGAAGGACGACGGCACGCTCAGCGGGTCCAGCACGACCGACGAGGTCATGCAGGGCTACGAGAAGGAGGCGGGCAAGGACCTCACCGTCTGGCCGCAGGGCGGAGCGACCGGCACGCCGAGCTTCACCGGCTACACCCCGCAGCCGGGCGAGCAGGTCTTCGAGGAGCCGAACGGTTCCCACTGGGTGCTCACCCCGGCTGACGGCAAGTATCACGCCGTCAACGACGACGGCACGCTGGCGCAGTCGTTCGCCATGACCCAGACCGAGTGGGACCTGGCCGCCCAGAGCACCCCCAGCCCGCAGGTCTGGCCGCAGAGCGGCGAGACCGGCGTGCCGTGGATCGACACCCCGGCCAAGAAGAAGGCCAGCGAGCTGGTCGCGGGCGACGTGGTCAAGGACTACGACGGCAACGTCACGGTCATCCAGCACATCGGCGACAGCGAGTTCGCCGGTGGCGTCACCCTGCACACCTACGGCGGGCCGACCGAGGGCGAGTACGCGCCGGGCGCGACCGACCTGGAGTACCTGGGCAACGCGGCCGATGGCTTCGTCAACCTGAAGCTGGCCGACCACGTCCAGCACTTCTACCCCGGCGTCCAGATCGAGGTCGCCGAGGGCCAGGTGCTCACGGTCCTGACCTACCCGTCGATGCAGAACGACGGCAGCCGCCTGTTCGCCGTGATGACCAACGGCAACCCGTCCGACATCGAGCTGGTCTCCACCCACAGCTTCGGCGAGAACGTCGAGCTGCCCACGCTCTACGGCCCCGGGATCGTCGCCTCCGAGGTCGGCGTGGACACCCACCAGGTGGACGCCCTGTTCGACGCCCACGCGACGCTGAGCAAGCCCAAGCCCGACCACCACACGGCGATGACCAACGCGGGCATCCCGTTCGGCAAGGCCCAGTACCCGATCTTCGTGGACGGCAAGGGGTCCTACTTCCGCAACGGCCCGACCGGGCTGGAGTGGTGGAACGACATCGACGGCACCTGGACCACCAGCCCCGCCGGTGGCACCGCCGCCGGGATGGAGAAGGTCTGGGACGGCGTGCCCTTCGAGGGCGAGCTGAACGTCCCGGCGGACGCCGACCTGTCCCTGTTCGGCGTCGAGACGGCCACCTACAAGCCCAAGCCGGGCGAGGCCGTGGCCATCACGACCATGTCAACCGGCGCGTCGGCGCTGGCGGTCTCCCCGTCCGGTTCGTTCGCCGACGGGCAGATGGTCCACACGATCATGTTCAAGGACGGCAAGGTCCACCTGTCGGAGAAGTCCTACACCGCTGAGTCGCTGAAGATGGGCGACGCGACGGTCACGGTCCTCCACGACCCGTTCGCCGAGAACGCGCCCGACGCCAGCCCGATCGTGCACCACGAGGGCCCCGAGATGCCCACGGTGCTGGCCGACCAGCTGGGCGCCCTGGGCCACGAGCCCAAGCCGGGCGCGTCCTACTTCGTCGCGGTGGACAAGTCCTCCAGCTTCACCGGGGTCTACACGACCAACGCCAGCGGCCAGTACCAGTACATCGGCAAGGACGGCCAGCTCACCGGCAACGAGTGGTCCCTCCAGGCCATCACCGACAGCTTCGCCGACGTGGGCTCCGTCGATGCCTGGGACATGTTCACCTGGACCGACGGCACCGCCGAGCAGAAGCCGGTCCCCAACCTGCCCAGCGGCTACGCCCCGTTCACCCCGAGCGAGGGCCAGTCGGTCCTGAAGATCACCACCCCGGCGGGCAAGCAGACCGTCCTGGTCCAGCAGCACCCCGGCGCGGGCTGGTACGTCATGGACGCCGACGGGACCATCAACGAGTCCTCGGACGCGGTCAAGTCCGACTACGTCGTGCAGAAGTACCTCTCCGGCCAGGGCAACGCCAAGGCCGGGACGAAGTACGAGCTGCTGCACCCGGCCGCCCCGGGCGCCGACACGGACGGCAAGCCCGGCGACCTCCCGAGCTTCAAGGGCTACCAGGTCAAGCCCGGCGAGAAGGTCTACAAGCTCGGTGGCCCGGACGACCCGGACCCGTGGTTCTACGTCCAGACCGAGCCCGGCGGCATGTGGACCCGGATCCTCACGGACGAGGACGGCGAGGGCTACCTGGCCGCGCCCGGCGAGGTCTCGATGGCCACCACCAGCGACGCCAGCGTCCAGAAGTGGCTGGAGGAGGGCGACGAGGGCTTCAACCTGGTCTGGGACGGCTCCGCCGCCCCGTCGGTTGACACGGGCGCCGCCGCCGGTGCGCCGACCTTCGACGGCTACACGCCCAAGCCGGGCGAGAAGGTCGTCGGCGAGACCAACGACTACTGGGTCCAGAAGGAGCCCGGTGGCGACTGGTCCTGGATCGTCAAGAACGGCCCGACCGCCGGGCAGCTCCAGACCACCGGCACCGTCAGCGACTCCTCCATGCAGTCCTACATCGCCAACGGCACCTCGCCGGTGGTCTGGGACGGTGGCAAGGACGGCGGCGCCGAGGCCGTGGTCTTCAAGGCCCCCGGCGCGACCAACGGCTACACGCCCCTGCCCACCGACACCGTCTGGAAGGACGAGGAGGGCGACCACTGGGTCCAGCAGGAGCCCGGGGGCAAGTGGTACCTGGTCAAGGACGACGGCCAGCTGAGCAAGACCGGCATGGCCGACGGGGCGATGCAGGCGGCCGAGGACGAGTACAAGCCCGTCTGGCCGGACACCACCCCGATCGCCCCGGCCGACCAGGGCGTCCTGGTCAAGGGCTACCAGACCAAGAAGTCCGACAACGTCGTGGACCTGGTCTACGTCAACGGCGAGACCTCCGGCCCGCTGGTCTGGAGCCCCGAGCACGCGCAGTGGCTGCCGGTGCAGGACGGCGGCACGCTGGGCAACCCGACCGAGGACGGCTTCACCCAGGACACCGTGGACTGGTTCCTGAGCCAGCCCGACACGAAGGTCAACGTCCTCCAGGGCTTCCCCAAGGGCACCCCGGCGGGCGACGCCGCGCCGCTGTCCGAGGACAAGTACGCCGGGGTCGCGCAGACGACCAACATCGACGTGACCGCGATCAACTTCGGCGGGTACGCGGCCACCACGCTCTCCAAGGAGAAGGTCGGCGACCTGGGCACCCTGGAGCAGGGTCAGTCCATCTGGGTGATCGAGCCCGGTGGCAGCACCAGTGGCGTGGAGTCGGTCTGGCTGCGCAAGTCCGACGGCACCTGGAGCCGGGTGGACGAAGGCGGCGTCGTCGCCGACAGCGGTTTCCTGTCGGACGCGGAGTTCGAGAACTGGGCGTCGGGCTACGACCACATCCCGCACAAGCTCCAGTTCGGCGCGCCGACCGCTCCGCCGGTGGTCAAGAAGCCCTACGACGGGCCGACCATCTCCGGCTGGAGCGTCGCCGGGGTCCCCAACCCCGCGACCTTCAACGCGATCACCGACCCCAGCCAGGCCAAGGGCTCCAAGGCCGGGTCCTTCATCTTCATGACCGCCAACGGCACCGGTCTGATGATGCAGCTGGGCAAGGACTGGGACGGCGGCGAGAACTTCTACCCGTCCAAGGTCTGGGCGGTCAACGGCAACGTGGTCGTGGAGAACCCGGCCATCTCCTACGAGGACATGGACCAGGTCAGCCCCTGGAAGTGGGTCCCGGGCAACCAGTTCTACATCTCGGGTGACCCGGCGCCGACGACGCCGTCCGGCGGGATCGGGGACCTCTACAACAAGCTGACCGCCAAGGCCCCCAGCGCCCCGCAGGAGGCCCCGGCAGCCCCGGCCCCCAAGCCCTCCTACCCCGGCGCCCTGGCGCCCTCCCAGGAGGACATCAACGCCTGGGGCGGGTCGCTGACCAAGGACGGCCACATCCCGACGGCGGGCATGTTCGTCACGGGCAAGGGCCCGATGTCGGGCAAGATCATCTCGGTCTCCAAGGACAAGACCAAGGCGGTCGTCCTCACCTCTGAGGGCAAGAAGACCACCCGCCTGATCGAGGCCCTGAAGACCGACAAGTCGGCGAACTACTCGGCCTACGCCGCCCCGGCCACCCTGAAGGACGTTCCGCAGGGGATGCCGCTGGCGGTTGACACGGTCGCCGAGGCCCTGGACAAGACCGCGAAGGACGGCAAGTTCCGGGCCATCCTCAACGGCCACCCGGGCGTCAGTCAGGGCCAGATGGTCGTCACCAAGACCACCGCGCCGTCGGGCAAGGTCTTCAACCGGGTCCACTTCACGCTCACCCCGGCGCAGCGCGAGCAGCTGGTCGCCATGCTCTCGGGCACCGGCGAGAAGGGCGACTGGGTCACCAGCTCCAAGATGTCCGAGGCCGTGGCCATCGGCGACGAGCTGCCCATGCGGAAGTCCTCCACGGACAACCCCGACGGCACGCCGCGCTGGAAGGTGGACTCCTCGATCAAGCCGCCGACGCACTCGGTGGTCAAGGTCGAGGACGACCCGTCCGGCTCTGGGGTCAAGATCGTCACGCTGAAGGACAAGAACACCGGCGAGCTGATCACCAGCCGGTTCCACCCGGGCAAGTCGCTGACCACCTACACCTGGGACCCGAACAAGCCCAAGGCGATGACGGCCGGTGCCTTCTCCCTCTCCGAGGGGGCCAAGGCGATGGGCTGGTCCAAGGTCAACGACGGCGGCATCTCGGCCATCAAGGGCGGCGCCGACAGCGGCACGCTGTACCACGAGCCCGGCTCGGCGGTCTCCAAGGGCGCGTTCCAGGACGCCGGGCACAGCTGGGAGACGCTGCGCAACGTCAGCGACGACGGCGTGGTCATCGAGCTGATCGAGCCCAAGGGGAACAGCAAGTACTCCACCACGGGGACCACGGTCATCTCCGTCCCGCAGGGCGTGGACGAGAAGGCCCTGGGAGCCGCCCTGGCCAAGCTGGGCGTGGACTACCGGCCGATGTCCCAGGACGACGCCAAGACGGCCGTGCGGGGCACCCTGCGCACGCTGCTGAACCTGGACATCAGCGACGTGGACACGGCCAAGGGCTGGACCGACGAGAAGCTGTTCGCGCAGGCCGGGCAGTCGATGGGCCTCAGCGACCTGGGCTGGCACGACGTGCTGGTCGGGGTGGACGAGACCACCGGCAAGACCAGCTTCTTCTGGTCCGACCGGGCCCGGAACGCCATCGCGGCGAAGACCAAGTACAACCTGGTCTACCGCTCGGCGACCACCGGCGACGCCAACGCGATCGTGTCAACCGTGAAGTACGGGTCGGCCAACTCCGTGCTGAAGCGGACCACCGGCATGATCGACACCCCGACCGGTAAGGGCACCGGCGCCAGCTGGTCCTCCGACCAGTCCAACCACGCCGGGCACGGGTCCTACAGCTCCGCGAGCAACAAGTCCTCGCTGCCCACCAGCAACAGCCAGGCGGGCTACAAGGGCGTCGGGATGATGGTCTTCAGCCGTCCCGAGGCGGTGCTGGGCCGGATCGCGGACTTCCGGGTCGCCAACTCCGACGCCTTCGGGATGGGCCAGGGCTCCGGCGCTGACCACCTGAAGCACGCGATGAACATGCCCAGCGTCAAGGACTTCTTCATCGGCGGCGGGCTGCCGACCGAGGCGGTCGGCTACATCGCGGTGGTCAACAAGACCGCCCGCACCCAGGCCATCGAGAAGCTGAAGGCCGACGGGTTCGCCATGATCAACGGCCGCCCGATCGAGGAGGTCATCATCACGATGGACGAGGCCTCCAAGCTGAAGCCGTCGGACCTTCCGCCGGTCACCCTGCCCTCCAACGCGCGTCCGATCCTGGACCTGCCGACCTCCTACGACACCCCCGCTGCTGCACCTGCTGGAGAGGCCGCCTGATGACCGTGCAGTTCCCCAACCCGGCGGCCATCGAGGTGACGGCCCGCGTCGTCACCGACGACGTGACCGACACCGAGGAGGAGATGACCCGCCTGCGGTTCGTCGGCGGCATCGCCGCAGGTGTGTCAACCGAGGGCGGCTGGTCGGTCGGGTGGGATGACGACGACAGCATCCGTGGTGTGATCCTCACCAGCGTCGAGGACCAGGGCGACTGGATCGTGGGGGCGACGGCCGAGGGCCAGCCCTGGCGGTTCCGTGACCTGGATACCTACGACGCCATCCAGATGTCGGCGGCTGGGGTCCCCCAGCCGCTTCAGGTCGTGCAGGCGCACGTTCTTCGAGGGGGAGTCTTGGCCGACAGCCTGGACGCGGTGGTGGCTGCCGACAACACGGTGGCGACGCTCATGCTGGAGACCGGGATGGGCACCTTCGTGCGCTACTCCGGCGACTGGCAGCTGCTCAGCCCGGACTCGGACTCCCTGGACGACATGTCGCTGGTCTCCGTGGGCCCCAACGCCCTGGCCGTCTGGGACGCCGCCGACGCCGCCAGCGAGACCATCACGGTCTTCGACCTGCCGCTGAAGCACGAGGACGGGACGATCACCGACCCCGAGGAGAGCGTCCCCGACATCGAGACGGCGGCGGCCATCGCCGCCAGCGGGATCCAGATCCCGCAGGTCAGCTCGGTCGAGGACCTGGACCTGGGCATCCGGTACGGCAACACCCACCCGAACGCCCGCTGGTACGTCACCAAGCGGGCCAGCGCCCTGGGCGCGTCGGCCCGCATCCCCGCGCACTGGAACGTCGCCGGTCCGGTGGCGATGCCCCCTTTCCCGGTCCTGGGGGAGGAGCTGGAGATGTGATCGACCTGGGCAGCCCGGACGCCGTGCGCGCGGCGGCCGGTCTGTTCAGCGGACTCGTCTCGTCTGGTCACACCCCTCCGGTAGGGATGTTCCGTGCCCTGATCGCCGCAGCGAGAGGCTTCGGGATGATGTCCGACCCCGCCGTGCTGGCCGCCGGGAAGTGGCAGGACTGGCTCCACCCACGGGGCAAGGACGGCCGGTTCATCGAGAAGGATGCCTTCGTCAACATCTTCGCCGACGAGCACGCCCTGCTGTCTGACCGTGGGGCCAACCGGCGCCGGGCCAAGATCAACACGCTCCGTCCCGAGGGCGCGCACGTCACCTACTACGACATGCTCAACCCCAACCCGGACGGCTCGCTGAAGAAGCTCCCGGCCGACCCGGCGGCGGGCTACCCCGAGACCATCCCGGTGGAGCAGCTGTCCACCAAGGTGGCGATGGCGCCCAAGGCCGTGGCGCAGCTGAACCCGCGCGCGTCGGCCAAGGAGGAGTTCGACGCCCACCACCAGCCCGCGATGACCCAGCAGGAGTTCGACTTCGAGCTGGGCGGGCTGAACAACAGCATCAAGTCGATGAACCCCGAGCAGATCAAGGTCGTGTCAACCGGCCAGGGCCCGCTGCCGGAGGCGGACTTCGACGCGCACGAGAAGTTCCTGCACCAGGTCAACGAGATGGTCACCGGCCACGGGCTGACCTACGACGCGGCCTTCAAGGACAACTACGGCCTGTGGTCCGAGCCGATGCAGGAGATGTTCGACGCCCTGGTGGACGAGGTCTTCCAGGCGGTCACGGCCAACGAGACCAAGCCCCGGGACCGCCGCGCGATCCTGCTGGGCGGGATGCCCGGCGCGGGCAAGTCCTCCACGTTGGACCTGATGGCGGAGAACAAGTCCTTCCGCTCCAACGAGTGGATCATCGTCAACCCGGACCACTTCAAGGACCGGATGCTGGAGCGGGGCCTGTTCCCCAAGGTCGCCGGGCTGACCCCCGCCGAGACCAGCAACTTCATCCACGAGGCCAGCTCCGAGATGAACCACATGCTGGAGCAGCTGCTGATGGTGGACGGCTACAACCTGATCTTCGACATCACGATGGGCGGCGAGGCGCGCAACGACGGCAGCAAGGGCTGGACCGAGAAGCTGGTCGATGTCCTCCGCTCGCAGGGCTACGACGACGACATCGACGGCATCCTCGTGGACGTGGACACGCTGACCAGCCGCAAGCGGGTCGCCAAGCGCCACCTGGCCGGGCTGAACGCCTACCGGACCGGCGTGGACGGGAAGGGCAACACCGACAGCGTCGAGGCCAAGTTCGGCGGCCGGGCGGTGCCCGAGTCGGTCATCGCACGCAGCGAGTTCAAGGACGGCGACCCGGACGCCGAGAACTACAAGTCCCAGAACGCGCGCAACTTCCGGGCCCTGGTCGGCACCGGGACCTTCAGCCGCTGGGCGGCCTTCGACAACACCGGCGACGCGCCGGTCTGGATCGCCGGATCGGCCGCCGGGGCGGCCGACCGGACCAACATGCCCGGCTACTACTCGGCCCCGTCGGCGGCGGCCGGACCCGCAGAGGTGGCGCTGTGAGCCAGGTCGGCCAGAACGTGCAGCCCGTCCGCGACGCCATCCAGGCGATGAAGACGGGGTCGGGTGACTACGAGGCGCTGAAGGCCGCCGTGGCGCAGGCGCGGTTCGCCACCCGGCCGACCGCGCGCAGCGAGGAGGAGCTGGCCGACGCCTGGGATTACGTCCCGGTCGAGGACAGCTTCACCGATACTGTGAGTGTGGCGCGGTGGCAGAGAGTGCTGACGCGCGAGCAGGAGAGGGAGTTGAAGGGCATGGCGCAGTTCGTCGGCCCCGACACCACCCGTCTGACCAAGTCCGCCCCGTCCCAGGAGAGCTGAAGTGCCCCCTCTGCTCATGGCCGGGTTCGCGCCGCAGCACATCCCGACGCGCACCCTGCGAGCAGCGGCGAAGGGCTCGGCCGACCCGCTGGCCAAGAAGGTGTCAACCGGCCAGATCCGGGCCTGGGACCTGTTCAGCCTCCGTGCCAGCGCGCTCCCGGGCGCCCAGGCGTGGGCGGACAAGACGCTGGACGCGATCGTCGCCGCCGCTGTCAACCGGTACTCCGCCGCGCTGGACTGCGAGGACTGCACCGACCTGGGCTTCTACGGCCTGACCGACCGCGAGAACCCCGACATCCTCACCGCCCTGCTGCGCCGCGAGGGCGACGGCGGCTACGAGCAGCTGCGTGCGTCGGGGGAGTGGGCCCCCTACGAGACCAGCTACGACCAGCACGTCGAGATCCTGAGCCGCGAGCTGGCAGGGGACCTGGCCGAGGCCATCACCGCCGGTGCCTCCGGCCTGGCCCGCCGGTACTTCTGGCCCAAGGCCTTCCTGCCGCCGGACACGATGATCGCCGCCGCGCCCGCGCCGGAGATGAACGCCGTCGAGGCCAAGCCGACCGCCGGTCCCGAGGACGGCTGGACCGAGTACGCGATCGTGGACGACCTGGACCCCGGCGCCGTGCTGGAGCTGATCCGGCTGCGGCCGGGTCCGGAGCTGGTCGCCTACCGCAACGGCATCTGGGGCGAGGCCCCCGACCTGCTGAGCGACCTCCAGGGCGTGCAGCCCCCGCCGCTGGTGGAGCTGGACCAGTCTCAGCTGGACGCCGTCATCGAGCAGATCGGCGGGCCCGACGAGGCCGTCAGCCGGGCCGAGGGCACGTCGGACGCTGTCCCGGCCCCCGAGGCTGCGCCCGAGGCTTCCGCGCCCGCTGAGGCCACCACGGCAGCCGGGCTGCCCAAGTCCCAGAAGTGCGAGTACGGCGACCACGCGGCCACCCAGCGGATTCTGCACTCCGAGGGCATGGCCTACATCCCGGTCTGCGACGAGCACCTGGACAAGGGCACCGACGCCGCCGTGCACTGCACGCCGGACGGCTCCGAGGACCCCTCCAACATCGTCCGCGTCGAGGCCATCGCCGCTGCCGCCAAGGGCGCGCTGATCGCCGACGCCCCGCTGACGGTCTCCCCGGACCCGCGCGCGGAGAAGCTGCGCCGCTACTGGACCACCGGCAAGGGCGCGCTGAAGATCCGCTGGGGCACGCCGGGGGACTGGACCCGCTGCTACCGGCAGCTGCGCAAGCACATGGGCGTGCGGGCCAAGGGCTACTGCCAGAACCTGCACAAGCGGTCCACCGGCAAGTGGGCCGGGGACCGATCGAACCGTGGGCGCACCGCTGCGCTCGCCGCGTCTGGGCGCCGTGCTCAGCCGCTGTCGCTGGAGGCGGCGCTGGTCGCCTCCGTGTCAACCGGAGCCTGGGTTGGTCCGGGCGGAGGAGAAGCCATGCTGAAGGACGGCGTCTACGCCGAGGCGGGGGAGAACGCGACCCTGCTCCGCACTCTGACGGCCGGTGGCTTTCCGGTCGCTCCACCCGATGAGTGGTTCAACGACCCCCAGCTCGAAGGCCCCACGCCGCTGACCGTGGACGACGACGGCCACATCTTCGGCCACATCGCCACGTTCGACATCGCGCACATCGGGCTGCCCGGCCGGGTGCACGCGCCCAAGTCGCGGTCGGGCTACGCCTACTTCAAGACCGGCGAGCTGGTGACCGCCAGCGGCGCCAAGGTGCCGGTCGGGCAGCTGACCCTGGCCGGTGGCCACGCGCCGCTCCAGGCCGACGCTGCGGCGGCCGTGGCGCACTACGACAACACCGCCAGCGCGGTGGCCGATGTCAACTGCGGCGAGGACCGCTACGGCATCTGGGTCGCCGGTGCGCTCCGTCCCGAGGTGACCCCGCCCCAGCTGCGGACGCTGCGCGCGAGCGCTCCGTCGGGCGACTGGCGGCCGATCAACGGCAACCTGGAGATGGTCGCGGTCTGCCAGGTCAACGTGCCCGGCTTCCCGACCACCCGGGCCCGGGTCGCCTCCGGCGCGATCACCGCGCTGGTGGCCGCCGGTGCCCGCCCGCTGGCCGCGCGCAAGCTCGCGCTGCTGGCCGACGCGGAGATGGCCGAGCGGCTGTCGGCGCTGGAGACCTTCGTCTACGGCAACGGGGACGCCGCCGTGGACCTGGTCGAGGGCGACGACGCGGTGGTGGCCGACGGAGAGGTCATCGAGCCTTCCGTCACGGCTGAAACCCCCGCCGCACCCGAGACCCCGGCCGAGGCTCCGGCCACTCCGGTGGACGACAAGATCGAACGCGCCCGCCAGAGGGCCCGTGAGCTGCGCGAGCAGCGAGCGGCGGCGACGGTCCAGACCGACCAGCAGGGCACCGACCCCGACCGCGATGCCCGGATCCAGGCCCTGCGGGACCGCGTGCACAACCGGCAGCCGGTCATGGCTGCCAGCGCGGACGGCCAGGGAAACTCCCCGGCCGCCTGACGGCGGCGGCTCCGCTCCCGGGCGGTCCGGCTCACCGGATCGCCGCCGACTACGCCCACGGCGGCGGTAAGAAGAAGGGCAAGGGGTCGGGGTCGGGCGACGGGGCCAAGCGCCACGTCGCCACCGACAAGGGCGTCAAGCGCTACGGGCTCCCGATCGGCACCCCGCTGGGCCAGACCAACTCCAAGAAGAAGGCCGACCCGGTCACCCGGCGCAGCTACGAGACCTTCATGGCTGCCGAGACCCCGGCCGACCAGCGCCACAACGCCACCTGGATGTCAACCGACGAGCTGTCCCGGGTGGCCGAGGCGCTGTTCTCCTTCCAGAGCAGCAACGAGCGCGACGAGTCCGCGCGCATCGTGCTGATCCGGGAGCTGGCCGACCGGGGGATCGACCCGCACACCCTGGGCTACAAGGGCGGGCCGGTCGTGCTCAACCCCAACCCCAAGGAGGACCCGGCCGCCAAACGGGTCCGGCTGGACAAGGCCAAGGCGGACGGCGAGGCCAAGAAGGTGGCGTCCGAGGCGGCCAAGAAGAAGCTGGTGGCCGAGGCCGAGGCCAAGAAGAAGCTGCGCGAGGCCGAGAAGAAGAAGCGCGAGGCCGAGGCAGCCGCCCGGCAGAAGGCCCGGGACGAGCTGAACAACCGGGCCGCGCAGACGATCATCGACTACGCGCCGACCGGGCTGACCGACCGTAAGGCCGGTTGACACGGCGAAGGGCCCCTCACCTGGTGGTGGGGGGCCCTTCGTGCGTCCGGGATCAGAACGGCGGCTGGGTCTTGTCCTCGCCGTCGCCGTCCTCGTCCTTGAAGCCGCCGTGCTCGGCGTCGAACTGGCCGGACAGCTTGGCCACGAGGGCGTCGAACTCGGACTTGACCTCGTCGGGGAGGTCCACGTCGTCGTGCGCCTTCTCGGCCGCCTGCGCCGCCTTCTTCTCCTCCTGGTGGGCGTCGAAGTCGCGCATGAAGACGATGTCGCGCGCCTGCTTGGCCTTCTCCAGGGCCTCCTCCAGCAGCTTGATCTGCTGGTCGAACACCTGGATCTGCTGCTCCTTCGTGGCGCCCGGGACGCCCCGGGTCATCATCATCGCCACGTAGGCGCGCTTGCGGATCGAGTGGCGCAGCTTGCGGACGCTGGGCGTGGTGCTGGGCTGGGTGTTGTCGCTCATCGGGATTCCTCCGTGTCGTCGGTATCAACTACGGCGGCGGTCAGGTAGATCGCCTGGGTGATCGCCAGGCCCACCGCCAGCACCAGCCCCGCAAGGAGGCTGGCACTGGCGACGAGGGCCACCACGATCCACCCAACGACGAAGCGCGGGCGGCGCGGCCGGACCGGGGTGATCCGGCCGGACATGAACGGGCCGATCTTGATGCCCGACCACCTCTGCTCCGTCATGCAAGGAGTATAGGCACACGCTGTCAACTGTGTCAACACCGGATTCTGTCACCGAGGTAGGAGCACTCTGCGTGTCCTGCTGGTGATCCAGCGTGATGTACCTTTCCCACCGAGCGACGACGGACGGTGACCACTCCCGTGCCGTCCGTATCTCCGGAGATGAGGTTCCCCATCTACCGGAGGCATCCCTTCATGGACCCCCTTGCCGACTTCCAGGCAGACCTGGACCGGCTGGCCGATCTCAGCGACGAGGAGCTTCAGTCGCTGGAGCAGCGGATCACCGAGGCGTTCGACGCCGCCGACCAGGCCGGTGACGACGCCGCTCTGGGCCAGCTCGCCGACGCCCTGGACTCCGTCCGCAACGAGATCGGGCAGCGCTCCAGCGCCCCCGCCGCCGACCCGGTCGCCCCGGCCGGTGACGCCCCCGTCATGGCTTCCGCCGAGACGGCCGAGACCCCCGCTCCCGAGCAGCCCGCACAGCCGGAGCAGCCCGCCGAGCAGCCCGCCGAGCAGGCCCCCGCCGGGGAGCCCGCCGACAACCCCCAGACCACGGAGGGCGACAAGCCCGCCGAGGAGCCCGCCCCTTCCACCGAGGAGACCGCCCCCGTGACCGCTTCCACTGTCCAGGTGACCGAGCCGGAGGTCCCGGCTGGCCACGCGCCGGTCGTCGCCAGCGCCGCCGCACTCGCCACCACGATCGTGGCGGGCGCGAACATCTCCGGCTTCACCCCCGGCCAGGAGTTCGCCAGCCTCGACCAGATGTCGCTGGCGATGTCCCGCCGGATCGAGCAGCTGAACAAGGTCGGCGGTGACGGCGAGCAGGTGCTGGTCGCCTCGATCCGCTCCGAGATCCCCGACAGCCGGATGCTCAGCTACGGCGACCCGATCGGCAACGCCGAGAAGATCGCCGAGGCCACGAGCCTCGACACCATCACGGCGGCCGGTGGCTGCTGCGCGCCGCTGACCACCCGCTACGACCTGTTCGGCATCGGCGACACCGACCGGCCGGTCAAGGCCAGCCTGGCGGGCTTCGGCGCCGACCGTGGCGGCATCCGGTTCTTCGAGGGCCCGACCCTCGACGCGATCGGTGCGGCCGTGGGCTTCTGGACCTGCGCCGACGACGCGGCCGTCAACGCCGCCGACCCGACGACCTGGAAGGTCTGCGCCCGTGTCAACTGCCCGCCGGAGGCCGAGAGCCTGGTCCAGGCGGTCACGCTCTGCCTGACCTTCGGCGTCATGCAGTCCCGGGTCTTCCCCGAGATGGTCACCGCCAACAACAAGCTGGCCCTGGTCGCCCAGGCCCGCCTGTCGGAGTCGGCCCTGCTCGCGCAGATCAAGGCCCAGTCCAAGAAGGTCGCCGGTGGCACGGTGGAGGCGGGCATGTCCTTCCTCCGCACGCTGCTGGACACCGTGGACCGCGCGGGTGCGTACTACCGCTCGCGTCACCGCATCGCGCCGACCACGCCGCTCCGGGCCACGTTCCCGGTCTGGATGCTCGCCGCGATCGACGCCGACCTCGTGCGTCAGCCGCCCTCGACCGCGCAGATGGCCGACAACTTCGGCATGAGCGTGTCGGAGGTGGAGGGCTTCTTCCGCGACCGGAACATCAACGTCACCTGGTCGCTGGACAGCCACGACCCGGA
>Ga0308175_100000765_pt1 | contig 21392 bp, 20 predicted proteins | sample PhyCR1_3_FD_203893 | JGI IMG/M metagenome (GOLD analysis project Ga0308175, IMG submission 203893) | Soil microbial communities from UC Gill Tract Community Farm, Albany, California, United States - DLSLS.C.R1 | ecosystem: Environmental > Terrestrial > Soil > Agricultural land | place: USA...
TGAGATCGACGACGTGTTCGACGTCGTCTTCCTCGACGCCGAGAAGGACGACTACGAAGAGCTGTTCCGGCTCGCGCGAGAGAAGGTCGAGCCGGGTGCGCTCGTCGTCGCGGACAACGTCCTCTCGCATCCCGACCCGCTCGCCCGCTACTCCGCTGCCCGGCAGGCGGACCCCACTCTCCTGAGCGTCACCGTTCCGCTCGACCGCGGGCTCGAGCTGACGGTGGTCTTGCGCTAGCTGCTCGCTCCGCTATCGTGCGGGTACCGCGGAAAGGAGGTGGTCCGGCAGTGATTTCAGACAGTACGGGCAGTGGAGGTACCAGCGGGTAGGGGTGCCGTCCCCGGGACCTACGGGGAACCGCCTAGCCAGCGTGGGGGACGTCGCGTTCCGCGCCGCCCGGTCTAACTACCGAGACCGGAGCAGGAAGGCGCCTCTGCCACTACGCGCTGGTAACTGTGACGAGGGGCCGCCCAAAAGGCGGCCCCTCGCATTTGCTCAGGCAGCGACTCGGTCGGTGACCGCGACGGCCTCCGACGCGAGAGTGGTCAGGTGCAGCCGGAGCTGTGCGAAGACCTCGTCGTCGAGGAGGCGGCCTTCGCTGTCGAACTTCTCGTGGGCGCGGGAGACAGGGATCTCGGTCCCGACGACGCGGGCGCCGGCGATGCCGAGGATCCGCTTCAGGTCCTGCTGGGCCCAGAGGGCGCCGAACTGGCCCGTGCTCGCGCCGACGACGGCGACCGGCTTGTTCCGGAGCACGGCCTCTAGGCGCGGGCGGGAGGCCCAGTCGATCGCGTTCTTGAGCCCACCCGGCACCGAGCCGTTGTACTCGGGTGTCGAGAAGAGGATCGCGTCGGCTTCCGCCCAGTCCGCGCGCAGGCGACGAACCGAGTCGGGTGCGTCAGCCTCAAGGTCCTCATCGTAGAGCGGCAGCTCGCCGATTCCCTCAAAGAGCTCGAGCTCGATGCCGTCGGGAGCGGCTTCGAGCGCAGCCCGCAGGAGGCTCGTGTTGAACGAGCTCTCCCGCAGGCTGCCGGAGACGGCGAGGATCCGCATCGTTAGTTCTCCTGCCTCACGAAGGTCAGGTCGGCCTTCAGCGTGACCTCGTCGCCGAGGTAGTTGCCACCGCTCTGGTTCGGCGCGTTCCAGGCGACGCCGAACTCGTTGCGGTCGATCGCGGTCTCGAGCGCGAGGCCGAGGCGCTCGCGGCCGAACGGGTCGACGCTCGGCGCCGCGGAGAGGCGGCCCCGCAACTCGACCGGCTTCGTGACGCCCTTGATGGTCAGCTCGCCGGAGCCGACGACGGTGCCGCCGTCTGCGAGCGTGAGCTCGTCGGCGCGGAACGAGATCTCGGGATGCCGCTCGGCGTCGAAGAAGTCCGGCGACTGGAGATGGCCGGAGAGCTGCTCGTCCTTCACGTCGACGCTCGCGACGCGCGCCGAGCCCTCGAGGGCCGAGCCCTCGAGCGTGGCGTCGAAGTCGCGGAAGCTGCCGCGGAAGATGCTGACGCCGGCGTACTCGACCTCGAACGCGACGTTCGAGTGCACGGGATCGGCGGCCCAGGTGGTGCCGGCCGGCGCGATGGTTGTGGTGTCCAGGGTGCTCATCTGAGACTTGCCTCCTTGGGCGATTGAGCTATACTTGAGTTCGCAAGGATCATAGCGAGAAAAGATTGTCTAGTCAAGTATTGACCACGCAAGAAGTTTCGAATCTCCCAGACACCGCTTGGGTGCGCTTCCTGCGCGCGCATGCGGCGCTCACGCGGGAGCTCTCCGCGCGGCTGGAAGCGCTGCACGAGTTGACGCTGAGCGACTTCGACGTGCTCGTGCAGCTCTACTACGCGGAAGGACGCCGAATGCGACGAATCGACCTTGCCCGGTCCGTCCTGCTTACGGCGTCTGGGATCACGCGCCTGCTCGACGGGCTCGAACGCTGCGGCCTCGTCGCGAAGGATCGCTGCGATTCCGACGCGCGCGTCACGTACGCCGTCCTCACGGAGGCCGGCGTGAAGAAGATCGAGGAGGCGCGGGAGTCACACCTCGCCGACATCGAGGAGCTGTTCGGCTCGCGGTTCTCGCCGCAAGAGCGCGAGCAGCTCACAGAGCTGCTCGGCCGGCTGCCGCTCGCGCACACGTCGGAGGCGTGCTCGGAATGAGCTTCGCGTTCGGCTCTCTCGACGAGCTCGGCGACGGCTATGGCTTCCGCAAGGTCAGGAAACCGCTCGGCGTGGAGGCATTCGGCGTCAACGCGATCGTCTATCCGCCGCGTTACGAGGGGCCCGAGCACTACCACGACACGCAGGACGAGCTCTATTTCGTCCATCGCGGTCGGATCCGGGTCGACGTCGGCGGCGAGTCGCGGGAACTCGGAGAGGGCGGGCTCTTCCACGCGAGCGCGACGACGCCGAGACGGATCTCGAACGCGGGCGACGAGGACGCGGTCGTCTTCGTCGTCGGCGGCAAGGGTGGCTACGTCGAGCGCGACGGGCACCTCGTTGACCCCGAGGTCGATCTGCCCCGCCGCCAGGGTCTCGGCTAGCCGAGCAGAGCTACCGTCCGGATCTCGCCGTGCTCGCCGATGTGCGGGAGGCGTTCCGGCACCTCGTCGAGCGAGATCGTGCTCGTCACGAAGCGGGCCAGGTCGATCCGGCCGTCGAGAGCGGCCTGGGCGAGGAACGGGAAGTCCTCTTGCGGGATCGTGTCGCCGCCGTGCGTCACCGTGAGCGTGATCCGCGGCCCGAAGAACTCAGTGTCGAGGTCGACATCGAGCCTCGAGCCCGGAGCCGGGAGGCCGACGATCGTCGCCCAGCCGGCGTAGGCGCACATCCGGATCGCCTGCGCAAGCGCCGGGGCCCCGCCGCCCGCGAAGAAGGCGAACTCCACACCCTGGCCGCCCGTCAGCTCGCGCACGACCTCGATCGGATCGGCGGCGGAGGCGTCGACGACGTCGGTCGCACCGAGTGCGCGGGCGTGCTCGAGCTTCTCCGGGGCGACATCGACGGCGACGATCTGGCCCGCGCCGCGCAGCAGCGCGCCCTGGATGACGGCGAGCCCTACGCCGCCGCAGCCGATCACGGCGACGGAGGATTCCTCCCGCACCGGCGTCGCCCAGAGAGCGGCTCCCGCGCCCGTCGAGAAGCCGCAGGCGAGCAGCGTGGCCTGCTCGATCGGCAGCTCCTCCGGGATCTTGACCGCGCACGCCTCGTGCACGACCGCGTGATCCGCGAACGTGCCGCAACGCAGCACCGGCGTGAGCAGCGCGCCGTCCGCCGCTCGGTGCAGCCGCCGCCGTGCGCGGAGCTGCGATGAGCAGCGGCGGGGATCTCCGCGGCGGCACTGTGGGCACTGGCCGCACGGGGCGCGCCACGCGATGACGACGCGTTCACCGGGCGCGACCGAGGTCACGTCGCTCCCCACTTCCTCGACGACTCCCGCGCCCTCGTGGCCGAGCAGGATCGGGAACCGCGAGCCCCAGCCCTTGGTCTCGACGATGTGGAGGTCGGAGTGGCAGAGCCCGCAGGCCTGGACTCGGACGAGCACCTCGCGCGGTCCGGGCGGGTCGACCGTCAGCTCCTCGACGACCGGCGCCGCGTCGGGCTCGGCGTAGACGACGCCGCGCGTCACGCTTCCGTCACGGTAACTGGTACCGGTCTCGAAAGTGTCACGTCGCCCGCCGCAGCTGCTCGTCGAGCGGTACGAGCGGCAGCTTGAAGGTCTCGACTGCGCTTGGATCCATGACGACGTTGTCGCCGAGCTCGAGCATCGTGAGCTGGTCGCGCGACACCGGTGCGCCCGGCAGACGCTCGGTCACGGTCGCCTGCGTGCGCATCAGGCCGAAGGGGACATGCACCGACGGCCGCCGCACGCCCAGCACGCGCTTCAGCCGCTCCCAGAACTCGTTCCAGGTCACCGCGTCGGGGCCGCCGAGCTCGAAGGTCCGGTTCGTAGCGGCCAGCTCGTCGACCGCGCGCACGTAGTACTGGGCAAGGTCATCGATCCAGATCGGCTGCAGCCGCCGCCTTCCGGAGCCGATGATCGGCGTCACCGGCGCGAAGCGGGCGAGCCGCACGAAGGTCGGCAGGACTCCGCCGTCGCGGCCGAAGACGAAGCTCGGCCGGAAGATCACGTGGTCGAGCCCTGACTCGCGGACGGCGCGTTCCATCTCCCACTTCGCCGCGAAGTACGGGACGGCGTCCTTCGATCGCTCGTCGAGACCGAGCGCGCTGGCGAGCACGAACCGCCGCGCACCCGCGTCCCCCGCGGCCGCGACGACGTTCCGCGTGCCCTCGGCCATCACGCGTTCGAAGTCGGCGGGCCGGCCCTTGATGATCGCGACGAGGTGGACGACCGTGGTCACTCCCTCGCAGGCAGCGCGGAGTGAAGCCGGATCGGTCACGTCCCCGGTGACCAGCTCGACCCCCCACGCGGCGAGACGGGTGGCCCGGGCCGGCTTCCGCACGAGCGCCCGCACCGGCGTCCCACGGGCACGCAGCGCGTGCACGACGTGCGGGCCGATGAACCCCGTCCCGCCGGTGACGAGGGTGGTCGCGCGTTGACTCACGCGTCCTCGAAGTTCTGCCAGTAGCGGCTCGCGGTCGGGCCGCGCTGGCCCTTGTACTTGGAGCCGATCGCTTCCGAGCCGTACGGGGTCGTGGCCGGTTCCGTCATCTGCACGAAGGAGATCTGCCCGATCTTCATCCCGGGGTAGATCGTGATCGGCAGGTTGGCGACGTTCGAGAGCTCGAGCGTCACGTGGCCGTCCCAGCCCGGGTCGATGAATCCGGCGGTGGAGTGGATGAGGAGCCCAAGCCGCCCGAGGCTCGACTTGCCCTCGAGCCGGGCGACCAGGTCGTCCGGGAGCTTGATGCGCTCCAGCGTCGAGCCGAGCACGAACTCGCCCGGGTGGAGGACGAACGGGTGCTCACCGTCGACCTCGACGAGCTCGGTCAGCTCCGCCTGCTCGACCTTGACGTCGATGAACGGGTAGCGGTTGTTGTGAAAGACGCGGAAGAGGTGGTCGACGCGCACGTCGACGCTCGACGGCTGCAGCAGCGCCTCGTCGTACGGATCGATCTCGATCCTCCCCTCGGCGAGCAGGCGGGCGATCGTTGCGTCGGAGAGCACCATTCCGACGATTCTAGGAGGGCTCGGTGGGACGGTGCTCGCTGCTGGGGGGCGCTGGGCGTCGCGAGGCAAGGACGCAGGGAGCGCCGATAGCTGTGTTCTATCGGCGCGACCGAGGACGCCGCAGCCGGCGTAGCCGGCCGACGAGCGAAGCGAGGAGTCGCGGCGCTCAGCGCCGTCCAGCGGCACAGCCACTGTTCCGCCGAGCCCTCCTCAACCGGGATTCCCCGTCGGGCGGAGTGGCTATCGTGGCCTCGTGGCCGTTACGCGCGCAATCGAGCTCCGTACCGATGTCCCCGGCCCGCGCTCGCTGGAGATCACCGAGCGGAAAGAGCGCGTGGTCGCCGACCCGCTCGGTCTCTACCTGCCGATCGTGATCGCGGAGGGCAACGGCGCGATCGTGACCGACGTCGACGGCAACAGGTTCGTCGACTTCACGGGCGGCGTCGGCTGCCTCGCCGTCGGCCACGCCCACCCGCGCGTCGTCGCGGCGGTGCAGGAACAGGCGGCGCTCTTCCTCCACACCGACTTCACGATCGTCCCGTACGAGATCTACGTCGAGTACGCCGAGCGGCTGACGGCGATCGCTCCGTTCTCCGGCCCGGTGAAGGCCGCGTTCTTCAACGCGGGCACCGAGGCCGTCGAGAACGCCGTCAAGTTCGCACGCGGCTATACGCGCCGGCCGGCCGTGATCTGCTTCGAGGGCGGGTTCCACGGGCGCACGCTCCTCTCGCTCACGCTCACGTCGAAGACGCATCCCTACAAGGCGGGGCTCGGGCCGTTCGCGCCCGAGGTCTACCGCGTCCCCTTCCCGGACGAGTATCGCGGGATCAGCGGGCGCGACGCGCTGGAGGCCCTCGAGCGCGCGCTCTCGACACAGGTGGCCGCCGAGACGGTCGCCGCGATCGTCGTCGAGCCCGTCCAGGGCGAGGGGGGCTTCATCCCGGCGCCGCCGGAGTTCATGGAGGGGCTGCGCGCGATCTGCGACCGCGAGGGGATCCTGCTCGTGGCCGACGAGGTGCAGACCGGCTTCGGCCGCACCGGCCGGATGTTCGCGGTCGAGCACTACGGCGTGGAGCCCGACCTGATGACCGTGGCGAAGTCCATCGCCGGCGGTCTTCCCCTCTCCGGCGTCGTCGGCAAGGCGGAGATCATGGACTCGCTGTGGGACAACGCGGTCGGCGGCACCTACGTGGGCAATCCCGTCGCGCTCGCCGCCGCCGTGGCCGTGCTCGATGTGTTCGAGGAGGAGGGGCTGCTGGAGAGGGCCCGGCGGATCGGAGAGACCGTCCGCGCCCGCATGCTCGCGTGGCAGGAGCGGTTCGAGGCGATCGGCGACGTCCGTGGTCTCGGCCCGATGCTGGCCGTCGAGTACGTCGAGGATCGCGGGACGAAAGAGCCCGCGCCGGGCATCGCCTCGCGCGTCGCCGAGGAAGCGGCCGCCAGGGGGCTGCTGCTCCTCAAGGCCGGCGTCCACTCGAACTGCAACCGGGTCCTCTGTCCACTCGTCATCACCGACGCCGAGCTCGAGGAAGGGCTCGGGGCGTGGGAGGAGGCGCTGGAAGCGGTCCTGGCGTAGCTGCGCCCGCCGTTTGCATGTTCCATGGGCGTGCCGGGACCGAGGTCGACAACCCCTGCCGTGTCGCGGCCACCGCAGCCGGGCGACCTGATCGCCGACCGCTACGAGCTCGAGGAGCTCGTGGGAACCGGTGGCATGTCGAGCGTCTTCCGCGCCCACGACCGCCAGCTCGAGCGGGACGTCGCGCTCAAGGTCCTCCACGCGCACTACGCGGACGACCCCGAGTACCTCGAGCGGTTCCGCCGTGAGGCGCGCGCGGTGGCGAGGCTGTCGCACCCGAACATCGTCACCGTTATCGACCGCGGGGACGACAACGGGCGGCAATACATCGTCTTCGAGCATGTCGAGGGCGAGAACCTGAAGGAGCTCGTGCTGCGCTCGGGCCGCCTGTCGGTGCGGCGGGCGCTCGAGCTCGCGCTTTCGATCGCGGACGGGCTCGCGTTCGCGCACGACCACGGGCTCGTCCACCGAGATGTGAAGCCGCAGAACATCCTCCTCAGCCGCGAGGGCGAGGTGAAGGTGACGGACTTCGGCATCGCTCGCTCGCTTCACATGGAGCACGGCGTCACGCAGACAGGCACGGTGCTCGGCACGGGCGAGTACCTCGCGCCCGAGCAGGCGAGCGGCAAGCCGGTCTCGCCCGCGACCGACGTCTATTCCCTCGGCGTGGTGCTCTGGGAGCTGGTCGCGGGAGATGTCCCGTTCGTCGGCGACAACTTCGTCGCGGTCGCGCTCCGGCACGTCAACGAGCCGGCGCCGCATCTGCGCGAGCGGCGGCCCGACGTGACTCCGCGGCTTGACGCCGCCGTGCAGCGCGCGCTGGCCAAGGATCCGGCGCGCAGATTCCCGTCGATGACCGCCTTTGCCAAGGAGTTGCGGGCCTGCCTCGCCGAGGCCGAAGGCGAGATTCCGGCGATGGACCCGGAGCTGACGCTCATTACGCCTCCTCCGGCGGCCCCTGCTCGCGCGCCGGCACAGCGGCGGCCGCGGCCCAGGCGTTCGGCTCGCACCCGCCGGCGGCCGCTGCTGTGGGCCTTGCTCGCTCTCCTCGTCGCCGGTGTCGCGTTCGCGGCCGTGCTGCTCCTCGGGGGTGGCGGCCTCAAGAGCGGAACATCGGGCGGCGGCTCGTCGGGTTCGACCGTGCGCCTACACGGCGTCACCGGCTACGACCCTGAAGGGACCGGCGGAGAGCACGACGAGCTGGTTGGACGAGCCACGGACGGGAATCCGTCGACGGCGTGGACGACCGAGACGTACGACAGCCAGGACTTCGGAGGCCTCAAGGATGGCGTCGGGCTCATGCTCGACGCCGGCAGCCCAGTCAAGCTCGCACAGATCACGGTGACCACGCCGACACCGGGGTTCACCGCCGAGATCCAGTCCGGCAACTCGTCGACAGGCGGCTTCACAGCCGACTCGTCGTCGCAGACAGTCAACGGGACGACGAGGTTCACGCTCAACGGCGCCACCGCGCAGTACTACGTCGTCTGGATCACGCAACTCCCGCCGGCGGGCGGCCGCGCGGAGATCTCCGAAGTCACTGCGAAGAGCTAGTAGACGAGCTTCGAGCGGCGCTCGTGCCGTTCGAGCGCGAGCCCGATCAGCCGATCGAGCGCCTCCGCGTAGCCGAGGCCCGACGCCTCGAACAGACGCGCCCAGACGCTCGTCGCGGTGAAGCCAGGCATCGTGTTGAGCTCGTTGAGGACGACCTCGCCGTCGGACTCGCGGACGAAGAAGTCGACGCGCGCCAGCCCTTCGCACTCGGAGGCGACGAACGAATCGACCGCGCGCTGCTGCAGCAGCTCGATCGTCTCCTCCGACAGGCCCGGCGGCGGGACGAGGAGCTCCATCCCGCCCTCGCCGTACTTCGATGCGTAGTCGTACCACTCGTGCTGGAGCGTGTCGATCTGGCCGGGCAGCGAAGCGATCGGCGGCGGCACGCGGTTGCCGAGGACGCCGACCTCGACCTCTGTCCCGGCGACGAATTCCTCGACGAGCACCTTCTCGTCGTGCCGGAAGGCGAGCTCTACGGCCGGCTGGAGCTCGTCCTCGCTATGCACCTTCGAGATGCCGACCGAGGAGCCGAGTCGCGCCGGCTTGACGAACACGGGGTAGCCGAACGGGTTCTCGACCGCGTCGCCGAGCCGGATCGCGTGGTGCGCGGCGACGGGGATTCCGCTGTCGCGCATGACCTTCTTGAACAGATCCTTGTCCATCGCGAGCGCCGAGGCCGCGACGCCGGCGCCGACGTACGGGACGTCGGCGAGCTCCAGCAGTCCTTGCACGGTCCCGTCCTCGCCGAACGGGCCGTGCAGGAGCGGGAGGACGACGTCGACGACGCCGAGCGTCTCGAGAGGCCCGCCGTCGTACGGGACGGGCAGCGTTTCCGCCGTCGTCGCGCCGGTTCCGAGCTCCCAGCGGCCGTCGCGGCCGATTGCGACTTCGGCAATCTCGTATCGCTTCGAGTCGAGCGCCCCGGCGACAGACCGCGCCGACGCAAGAGAGATCTCGTGCTCGCTCGAGCGGCCGCCCGCGAGGATGGCCACGCGGAGACGGCGGGCTGGGCTCACCCTTCGCCGGTAGTCGTCGTGGTCGGCGGCGGTGGGGGTGGCCCCGGCGAGTGCTGGCCGACCACGATGATCACCGTCGAGCCCTCCGGCGCCTGGGCATTGCCGGCCGGGTTCTGCTGCTGGACGATGTTCTGCTGGCTCGCGTCGGTCGCGGTGGTTTGCTGGCTAACCTGGAAGCCGGCGGCCTCGAGCGTGCTCACCGCCTGCTGAGAGGTGTAGCCGACGACATCCGGCACGGTGACCTGCTTTGGGCCGTTCGAGACGTTGAGCCTCACGCTCGTTCCCTGCGGCTCCGACGTGCCGGGCGCAGGACTCTGCGAGACGACCTGGCCCTGCGGCGCCGTGCTGTCGACGAACGATGGATTCGGGTTGAACCCGGCTGCGTTGAGCTTCGCCGTGGCGTCCTGGATGCTGAGGCCAACGACACTCGGAACCGCGGCGATCTTCGGGCCGCTCGAGACGTTCACGCGCACCTTCGTGCCCTTTGGCACCGACTGCCCGCCCGCCGGGTCGGTTGCGGTCACCACATCAGCTGTCTTGCCCGGCACGATGTACTTCACCGGCTGCAGTCCGGCATTCACGAGGTCGGCCTGCGCCTTTGTCCATGACTCGCCCTTGACGGCAGGAACAGTCACCTTCGGCGGCCCCGTCGAGACCCAGATCGTGACCGTGCCGCCCTTGTCGACCTTCGAGCCTGCGCTCGGATCCTGCTTGAAGACGAGTCCCTGCTTGACCCCGTCTTTCGGGCCCTTGTTCACCTTCGGAACGAGGCCGGCCGCGCGAATCTGCTGCTGCGCTGCCGTCTGCGTCTCACCCACATAGCGGTTCACCGGTACCTGCGGCGTGCTCGACAGCTCGTTCCAGACGAAGAAGCCGGCGATGATCGCCGCGATGACGAAGGCGATGGCGACGAGCCACGGCCAGAGCGGCCGGTCCGCGCCGCCTTCCTCGTACTCCTCCTCTTCCGCGATCACCGCAGGCGGAACGGCGCCGGTGGCCGAGGCGGGCGGCGACGCGATCATCGTCGCGGCCGCCGCCGACGCGACCGCAGCTGCCGCCGCCGGGCGGCGCAGGACCTGCGTCGCGGTGTCGGCCGTGGTTGCCGAGACGCGCGCGCCGCGGGCGACGCGCTCGAGATCCGCCTCCATCTCGTCGGCGGTCTGGTACCGCGCGTCCGGGTTCTTGGCGAGCGCCCGCATCACGACCATGTCGAGGTCGGGTGGGATATCCGGCCGCAGCTTGGAGGGCGGTTTCGGCGTGGTCGAGAGGTGCTTCATCGCGATCTCGACCGGTGTCTCGCCGTCGAAGGGCGTCTTGCCGGTCAGGAGCTCGTAGAGGACGACTCCGAGGGAGTACAGGTCGGAGCGGGGATCGACCTCGCCTCCCCGGGCCTGCTCGGGCGAGAGGTACTGCGCCGTCCCGACGATCGAGCCCGTCTCGGTCATCTGGCTCGTGCCGGCGCGCGCGATCCCGAAGTCCGTCACCTTCACGCGCCCTTCGCCGTCGACGAGGACGTTGTGCGGCTTGATGTCCCGATGGACGATGCCGTGCCGGTGCGCGAAGCGCAGCGCCGAGAGGATCTGGCGCGCGTACTCGATTGCCACGTTGATCGGCGCGGCGCCGCGGCCGACGATCAGCTCCTTGAGCGTGCGCCCGTCGAGGAACTCCATCGCGATGTAGTAGGTGTCCTCGGCCTCGCCGCGGTCGTAGATCGAGACGATGTTCGGGTGGTTGAGCGCGGCGGCATTCTTCGCCTCGCGGCGGAAGCGCTCGATGAACTGGTCGTCGTTCCCGTGGCGGCTGTTGAGGATCTTGATCGCGACGCGCCGGCCGAGCTCCTGGTCCTCGGCGAGGTAGACGTCGGCCATCCCGCCGGCCCCGAGCTTGCGCTGGATCCGGTAGCGCCCGTCGAACAGGGTGTCGATGAGAGAGTCGCTTACCGCCACGGCCGCCTAAAGGGTAGAGACATGGTCAGCGAGCCAGCAGTTTTTCGAGGATGGCCTTGGCGATCGGGGCCGAGACCGACGCACCGAAGCCGTTCGGCTGCTTCTCCACGACGACCGCGACGACGTACCGCGGATTGTCCGCCGGGGCGAAGGCGACGAACCAGGCGTCGTAGATCGTGCCGAGCCCGAGCTCCGCGGTTCCCGTCTTGCCGGCGACTTTGAGGCCGGGCGGGAACCCGACGCTAGCGGCCGTTCCGCCCCGGACGACGAGCTGCATCATCTGGTTCAACTCGGCCGCCGTCGAGGGCTTGATCGCCTGGCCGAGCGTCTGCGGCGCGGTCTTCGTGACGGTCGAGCCGTCGGCGGCGACGACCTTCTGCACGAGGTACGGCTTGGGGACGACCCCCTTGTTGGCGATCGTGGCCCCGACCATCGCCATCTGGAGCGGCGTGGCGAGCATGTTGGCCTGCCCGAAGGCGAGCCGGCCCGAATCGACGTCGTTGCTGCTCGTCGGGGTCCAGAGGCTCCTCCCATGCTTGTCGTACTTGTAGAGACCGGACGCGCTGCTCTCGTCGGGCGGCGTCTCGAGCGGCGGCACCGAGTAGAAGCCGAACCGCTTCGCGTAGTCGAGGATCTTGAGCCCTCCGATGTGCATACCGACGTTGCAGAAGACCGAGTTGATCGAGTGCTCGAAGCCCTCCGCGAGCGAGACGTTTCCGAACGCCTCCGGGCCGTTCTGGTCGGGGTTGCCCGCGTTCGAGACGCGCTTGCCGTACTCGATGCAGTAGCCAGGGTCGTTGAACCGCGAGCCGGGTGTGTATGCGCCCGAGTCGAGCGCGGCCGCAGCGGTGACCATCTTGAAGGTTGAGCCCGGCGGATAGAGGCCGACGGTCGCGTTGTTCTGCAGCGCGGTGTGGTCGCCGCAGGTTCCCCTGATCCGGCCGATCTTCGTGTAGCCCTTTGGCTGGTTGACGAGGTTCGCGTTGTAGGTCGGCGAGGAGGCCATCGCGACGACAGCGCCGGTGTGCGCGTCGAGCACGACGACCGCGCCGCAGCGCCCGCCGAGCTGGTCGAGCGCGAGCCGCTGGATGTCGGGCCGCAGCGTGAGGACCACGTCGTCGCCGTGCACGGTCTGCCCGCCGAGCCGGTTGAGCTCGTCCTTGAACGTATTGGTGAGGTTCGTGTTCGCGCCGGTCAGATAGTCGTCGAGTGACTGCTCGAGCCCGGTCGTCGTCCCCGCGTTCGTCGCGTAGCCGATCACCTGGGACGCCAGGTCGTTCTGCGGGTAGTGCCGGGTGTAGGTCGTGAGGCCGTGCTTGTGGGTCTTGCGGTTGTCCGCGAGGACCGTGCCGTCGGCGGCGAGGATCTTGCCGCGGTCGATCGTGAGCCGCTCGATGTTCGTGATGGAGTTTTCCTTGCGGGCCGCGAGGTCGGCCTTGGCCCACGTCTGCCAGTAGGTCGTGGAGACGATGAGGACGGCGAGCAGGACGAGCGCAAAGACGGAGAGGTGCCGGAGCTGCTTGTTCACGTCGCGGCCAGCTCCCTATTCGCGCGGTTGGAGATCAGCAGCAGCCCGGCGACGAGGAGGAAGTTCGCCAGCACGCTCGAGCCTCCGTACGAGACGAAGGGCAGCGTGATGCCCGTCAACGGGATGACCCGCGTGATGCCGCCGACGATGACGAACGTCTGGAAGGCGAAGCCGAAGCTGAGCCCGGCGGCGAGCAGCTTCGAGAACCCGTCGGTGGCGGAGAGGGCGATCTGGAAGCCGCGTACGACGAAGGCCATGTACAGCAGCAGCACCGCGGCGACCCCAACCAGCCCGAGCTCCTGCGCCAGGGCCGAGTAGATGAAGTCGGTGTTCAGGTCAGGGATCAGCTGGCTGCCGGTCTCGCCGGTGAAGATCCCGTGGCCGAGGCCAGTGCCGCCGAAACCGCCGTGGCCGATCGAGTAGAGCGACGTGACCTGCTGGTAGCTCTGGCAGCTCTGGCGCAACATCTGTTCCCCGTTGGCGGGGCAGTAGATGGGATGCGTCGACCAGGGGGAGAGCCAGTTCGTGATGCGCTCTTGCACGTGCGGCGTCCCCTGCGAGACCGCGAACGAGCCGACGAGGAAGAGCCCGACCGCGCCGGCTACGAACGCGATCCGCGCCGTCGCGACGTAGAGCATCGCGACGAAGATCCCGTAGTAGAGGAGCGCGCTGCCGAGGTCGTTCGTGACGAAGAGGCCGAGCATCGCAATCCCCCAGATCACGAGCAGCGGCCCCCAGTCCTTCAGCCTCCCCTGCGCCAGCACCTCGCGCTTCTCGCGGAAGTAGGCGGCGAGGAAGACGATGAGCGCGATCTTCCCGAGCTCGCTCGGCTGGAACTGGAGGCCGCCGAAGTGGATCCAGAGCCGCGAGCCGTTGATCGTCTCTCCGAGCCCGGGGGCCCACGGCAGGAGGAGCAGGAAGATCGCCGTGACTCCGAAGACGTACTTGTAGCGCTCGAGCACGCGGTAGTCGTGGCGCAGCCAGAAGAGCGTGGTGGCGAACACGCCGACGCCGATCACGACCCAGAGCCCTTGCCGGAACGCGTTGTCCGGCCCGAGCCGGTAGATCTCGGTGACGCCGATCGCCGTGAGGAGCGCCGCCATCGGCAGCAGGTACGGATCAGCGAGCGGCACGGTCAGGCGCGTGACGACGTGCGCGACGAGGTAGAGGCCGAAGAAGAAGACGGCGTAGCCGAGCGAGCCGCCCGAGATCTGCGACTTGAGCGCGATGTAGACGGTGGCGAAGCCGATCGCGGTCAGCAAGCCGACCGTCATGAGTGCCAGCAGCTCCCGGTTACGAAGGGTCATCGCGACAGCCACCAGATGACGAGCGCCGCCACGAGCGCGATGACGACGATGCCGATCAGGACGAGGCGCACGCGCCGTGCGTCGGCAGCAGGCTGGGCGACAGCCTCCGGCAGCTCGCCCGGTGGGACGACCATCGTGTCGCCGCCGCCGGGCGCGTCGCCGTCCTCTGCATACTCGCGCGTCTGCTCGTCGGGCTCGTCCTCCGGCCCGTCGAGCGCGGGCATGGCGACCGTGTCCTCGAGGTTCGGCGCCGCTTCGGACGAGATCTGGAAGGCGATGGCCGTGATGTTGTCCTCGCCGCCGCCCTTGTTCGCGGCCGCGACCAGCGCCTTCACGGCCTTGTCGAGGTCGTCCCGGTTCGAGTGGACGAGCTCGAGGATTTCCTCGTCCTCGACCATGTCGCTGAGACCGTCCGAGCAGATGAGGAAGACGTCTCCCTCCTCGGCCTTGATCGTGAAGCCGTCGACGTCGACGTCGGGATCGGTGCCCACCGCGCGCGTGATCACGCTCCGCTGCGGATGAACCTGCGCCTCCTCCTCGGAGAGCTTGCCGGTCTTCAGCAGCTCGTTGACGAGCGAGTGATCCTCGGTCAGCTGCTCCATCAGCTCGCCTCGCACGAGGTAGGCGCGTGAGTCGCCGACGTGCCCGATCGCGACGGTCATCCCCTCGACGAGCGCGACCGTCATGGTCGTTCCCATGCCCGAGGCGGTGGGGTCGGTCGAGGCGCGGTCGTAGATGCGGCGGTTCGCCTCCTGGATGAGCGCGTCGATCCGCCTGGTCCCCTCGAGCCCGTCGGAGTCGCCGGCTTCGAGCGCCGAGGCGGCGAGCTGCGATGCGACCTCGCCGGCCTGCGCGCCGCCCATTCCGTCCGCGACCCCGAAGAGCGGCGGCGCGACGACGTAGTTGTCCTCGTTGCGGCGCCGCCTGCGCCCCGTGTCGCTCGCCACCGCGTACGCGCCGACCGGCATCTCAGTTCTCCTCGACCACGAGGTCGGTCTCGCCGACGCGGAGCACGTCGCCCGCGCCGAGCCGTTGCGCGCCCGCGACGCGCGACCCGTTGACGTAGGTGCCGTTCGTCGACTCCAGATCCTGCACCCAGGCGCCGTCGCCGCGCACCTCGACCCGCGCATGGCGGGCCGACGCGAACTCGTCGCCCTCGAGCACGAGGTCGTTCTGCCCGCCGCGCCCGACTGTGAGGGGTGCCGAGTTGAGCGAGAACGCGGCTCCCGCCTCGAGGCTCGGGCTGCGCCGGACGACGAGCTGCACCGACTTGCGCTTCGGCGTCCCGCGACGGAGCCCGGCCGCCGCGGCTGCGGCAGGGGTGAGGATCATGCTGTCCTGGCTCGGCTCCTGCCGCTCGCGCCCCGCCGAGCGGATGACGCGCACGACGAAGAGGTAGAGGAGCACCAGGAAGGCGATCTTGAGCACGAGGAGTACTTCCGCGACCCCCGTCGAGGCGACCATGGACACGGCGCTCCTATTCCCGCTCGGTCGAGAAGGTGATCGTCGTCTCGCCGATCGTGAAGTGCGAGCCGTCGTCGAGCCGCACGCGCTGGACGCGCCGCCCGTCCACCTCCGTCCCGTTCGTCGAGCCGAGGTCCACGAGCCAGTACGTCGAGCCCTCCTGCACGATCTCTGCGTGGCGGCGCGACACGTTCGGATCCTCGATCTGGACGTCGGCGTCGCGCGACCGGCCGAGCACCGAGCGCTGCTGGTCGAGGACGCGCCGCTGGCCGCTCCAACTCAGCACTGCGACCTCCCGCTCCACGCCGAGATCGAGGGCCGAAGCCGCCTCGGTCGGTTGCGTCCGTGGCTTGTAGACCATCGTCGCGCCGGGCGGCGGGACCTCGGCGGGTGCCTCCTCCTCGCCGCGGCGTCCGTACTGCGCCATGCGGGTGGCGATGCCAAACTCGCCGACGCCGAGGTCGTCGTCGGTCTCGAAGAGGATCCTCGGCGGCGTCAGCAGCGCGTAGTTCTCGCGCATGGCGTGCTCGGAGAGGTACTCCTCGAGCTCCGAGACGAGCGAGTTCTCGTACCCCTCGAACTGCTCGCGGTCGCCGGGGGAGAGGTAGATCGTGTACTCGTTCGGCACATACACGCGCGTGACCGAGGTCGAGCGGTGCTCGTCCATCTCCTTCGCGAGCTTGCGTGCGAGCTCGACCGGCTGTACGTTCGTGCGGAAGGCGCGACCGAAGACACCTTCGAAGACGCGCTCCAGCCTCTGCTCGATTCCCCGCAGCACCATCAGCTTGCGGCGGAGGGTACCCCCAGGGCAGGCGCGCGAAGCGCTGTGACCGCTGCGATCGCCCAGGCTGCGAGCAGCAGCGGGAGCGCGGCGGCGCTCGGGACGGCGGCCACGGTGAGCACGATCATTCCCGCGCCGAGCCCGGCGGCTGCCCAGCGGCCGCGTGCGCGCGCGTGGGGGAGGGCGAGCGCGACGAGCGCGAGGGCGCAGGTCTCGAGCAGGAGCGCCGGGTGCGCGCCGGCCGCGCGGGCGAGCGAGCCCGCGACGTCGAACGGGTCGCGCGCGCCGGCGACGCCGAGCCCTAACGGTGCCGGCCCGCCGACGAGAGGCAGCGCGACCTGCCGGATCCCGGCGCCGAGCGCTGCAGTGAGCACCCCGAGCGCGACCGTGAGCATGCGCAGCGGCGCCGAGCGGACGCGTGCGACGGCGAGGGGCAGGAGGCCCAGTGCGGCGACCGGCGCGAGCAGCGGGCCGATGACGAACAGCAGAGCCGCGCGAGGCTCCCGCCAGGTGACGAGCAGCCAGCCCGCGGCGAGCGCCGCGTAGAGCACCGCGAGCCCGAGCGAGATGTTGCCGAGCGGCAGTACCGGCACGGCGAGAGCGAGCGCGATGCCCGCACGTTCGCGCAGGAGCGTCGTCGCGAGGGCGACCAGGGCGACCAGGACCGGCCAGCTGGGCGGATAGAACGGCAGGGCGGAGGAGGTCCAGCCGGCGAGGAGCGCCGCGAGGACGCCGGTGACGGCCTGCCCGGGCTCGATGCGCGTCGGAAGCTTGAATCCGGGCCGCGGAACCGCCGTCGTGGCCGCGCCGCGCAGCGCGTCGGCAAGCTCACGGGCCGTCGGCCGCCTGGCCGGATGCTTCGCCAGCGCGCCGTCGACGACGCGCAGGAGAGGCTTCGGCAGGTCGGGGCGAAACTCCGCGAGCGGGCGCGCTCCGGCCTCGATCGCGCGCGCGGTCTCGAGCATCGAGCCGCGCCAGAAGGGGTGCCGTCCCGCAAACGCCTCCCACAGCATCACGCCGACCGCCCAGACGTCGGCCGCCTGGGTCGCCTCGCCGCCCGCGAGCCGCTCGGGCGAGATGTACGCGAGCGTCCCCGGGACGTCGCCCGCCTCGGTCAGCGTCTCGGCGTCGGCCATCTGCGCGAGCCCGAAGTCGAGCACGCGCGCCGACACCCGGTCGCGGGCTGCAAGCTTCGCCGGCGAAGCCGCCGAAGCGCGGCCGGAAGTTCCCCGTCCGCCTTCGGCGTCCGGGTGGGCGAGCAGGACGTTCGAGGGCTTGACGTCGCGGTGCAGGATCCCGGCCGCATGTGCGTGCGCGAGGCCGTCGCAGACCTGTGCGCAGGCCTCGATCGCGTCGTCGTCGGTGAGCTCCCCGGCGCGCAACGCCTCGCGGTAGGTCTGGCCGGGCACGAACTCGTACGCGATGTAGACGTGGCGCGAGTCGCGGCCGAACCCATACGCCCGCAGGCACGCGGGGTGGCGTAGATGCGCCGCGGTCTTGGCCTCGCGCTCGGCGCGCGCCGCCGACTTGCCCTCGCGCGCGACGATCTTGAGCGCGACGTCGAGGCCCGTGCGCTCGTCACGGGCGAGCCAGACCGAGCCCGAGCCGCCGCTCCCGAGCGGCCGCAACGGCCGGTAGCGGTTGAGGACGAGCTCGATGCCGGTGAGCGCCGGTGCAGCCTCTCCCATGCCTAGCGGAGATTGGCGACCCGGTCGGACTGTCCTTCCCGGCGGGTTAGGCTTGCCCCGCGAGTGAGCACCCATGACGACGGAACCGAGCTCGAGTTCTTCGAGGAGCCCGAGACCCTCGAGGCGCCCGGCAGGTCGCGCCGGCGGATCAGGCCGCCGCGCGGGGGTGGCCCGCGGCGCCCGGCCCCGCCGCCTGCCGGGGCGGTGGCCCTCGCTCGGCTCGCGGGCCTCGTCGCGCTCGCGATCGCGGTCGTGATCGGTCTCGTCTTCTGGGTCGACTCGTGCCAGGGCCAGAGCCGGCACGACGAGTACGCCTCGTACATGAACGACGTGCGGCCCATCGCGCAGAGCTCGGCAGCCTCGCTCCGCGACTACCAGAGGCAGGTCACCAACCCGAAGCTCACGCTCGCCGACCTCGAGTCGAAGCTCGGGCTGTGGTCGCGGCAGCAGCAGGAGGACTACGACCAGGCGCTGCGCCTGGTACCGCCCGCGCCGCTCCAGGCAGCGCATCAGGAGGTGCTGGCGACGCTCCAGCTGCGGGCGATCGGGCTGGCGAACCTGGCGAACATCCTCGCCCAGCCGGGCTCGAAATCCACCGACCAGGTCGCGAACCAATTGTCCAAGCAGGCTCAGCTCCTGAGCGCGAGCGACCTCGTCTGGGCCGAGCTCTTCAAGCTGCCGGCGACGGACACGCTGAAGAAGCTGGGCGTGAGCGGTGTGATCGCACCGTCCTCCCAGATCGTCACGAACCCCGAGCTGATCACGCCTCACTCGTTCGGCGAGGTCTACGGAGGCCTGCGCTCCACGACCGGCACCGGCAACGGCGGCGGCAATGCGAGCGGCCTCCACGGCAGCGTGCTGGAGAGCACCGTGGCCGTCTCGAGCGGCCAGTCGAAGACGCTCACGGTCTCCAGCCCGACGACGGTGGACGTGGCCGCGGACCTCGCCTTCAAGGTCACGTTCCAGAACGCGGGGGACTTTCCGGAGCGAGGGATTCGCGTCACGCTCACGGTGAGCGGCCTCTCCAAGAAGCAGGCGTACACGAAGACGGAAACGGTCTCGTCGCTCGACACGAAGGAGAGGACGACGGTCACCTTCACGAACCTCCAGCTGCCGCCGTCCACGTTCGGCGCTCAAGCCACGGTGGACGTCGTCATCGGCAAGGTGCGCGGCGAGGTGAAGCTCGACAACAACAAGGCGTCCTATCCGGTCTTCTTCAGCCTCGGATAGCCGGTGACCGCTTCGGTGGCAGGCTGGATCGCGATCGCGGCTGCGGCGATCGCGGTCCTCGCCATCGCGATCGCGCTCGTGCTGCACGTCCGGCTGCGCCGGGTGCGGGCCGCGCAGCTCACCCTGCAAGGGAGCGGCGGCGGCGACCTCGTCGACTTTGCGGTCTCGCTGCAGGGACGGGTCGACGGGCTGCACCGGACGCTCGACGACTTCACGGCGTCGCTCGGCCGGCTCGAGCGCCGCGTCGACGCGACGGTGTCGCGACTTGCCGTCGTCCGCTACGACGCCTACGAGAACACGGGCGGACATCAGTCCGCCTCGGTCGCGCTACTCGATGCATCGCGCAGCGGCGTCGTCCTGAGCGCCATCCAGGGGCGGGACTACGCGCGCATCTACGTCAAGGAGCTCGAGGGCGGCCGCGCCGCCGTCTCCCTCTCGCCCGAGGAGCAGGAAGCGGTCGAACGGGCCATGAAGTCGCAGCAGTAGCGGCATCCGGCGCTGCTACTTTTCGCCCAGGTTGCAGCACGTTCTTGTTTTGAACGCAAGTTACGAGCCGCTCAATGTGTGCACGGTGCGGCGTGCCCACGTGCTCGTCTACAAGGGTAAGGCCGAGATCGTCGAACGGCTCGACAAGCCGCTGCGCTCCTCGACCGGCAGCTTCATCTGGCCGCACGTGATTCGCCTCGTCCACTACGTCCGCGTGCCGCGCGCGATCCAGCGCAAGATCTCGCGCCGCGCCCTCTTCGCCCGCGACGGCTGGCGCTGTGCCTACTGCGGCACGACGAACGGCCGCCTCACGCTCGACCACATCGTCCCGCGCTCGAAGGGCGGCGAGTCGATCTGGGAGAACGTCGTCACCGCCTGCGCGCCGTGCAACCTGCGCAAGGGGGACCGGACGATCGAGCAGGCCGGGATGGTGCTTCATGCCTCCCCGCGCCCACCGACTCCGACACTCTTCATCAAGCTCGCGGCGCCGCGGATCCCCTCCGGCTGGACGCCCTACCTGCCTGCTACGGCGTAAGCGCTCCTCGCGTTTTCGGGCGTAAGGACGCTCGCCCAGGCGAGAGTGTTCCCGATCCGTGCCGATCCAGCTGTAAACCATGAGGCCTGACTCACCAGGATCGTCGGGTGAGCGGACGCCCGCCTATCCTGGTGTCCTCTGCCCTGACGCCCCTGTCGCCTGATTGGCAGCGCCTGAGTAGGTTTGAGCGGTCGCGCGAGCCCTGCGCGCGCATCGCGGCCTTGACATCGGCTTCGCCGCGCTGCGTCACTGCGATGGGCGCCCGGTCAGAGGATCCCCGCTCCCGCCATCCCTCGGCGCATCAGGTCGGCTCTGACGCGGCCTGCAGCGGCGGGGGATTCGTCGGCAAGAGGGGGTCGGGTATCCGGTTTCCGAGTCGAAGGAAGCCGGCTCCGGTCAGCGCCAGCGCCAGCGCGCCGCCCCACCAGATGGTGTCGGGTGACGTTCCGAGCAGCACGCCGCCGACCGCCTGGCCGAGAGCCACGCCGACCAGGAAGCTGAGCTGGTAGAGCGACATGTAGCGGCCGAGCAGGTGCGGCGGCGCGATTTCCGCGACTAGCGGGCCGAGCACGATGAACTGGCCACACTCAGCGACCGCGATCAGGATCGCGACGCCGGCCAAGACGGTGGTAGCGGCGAGCGTCGAGTGCGGGAGCGTTGCGAGCAGGACCGCGAGCAGGCCGACCGCGAATATGGCGCTGGTGGCGAACAAAGCGTGAGTGCGGCGCATCCGCGCCACCACCCGCGTCGCCGGTACCTGCGCTACGACAATGAAGAAGGTGTTGATGAAGACGACGACACCGATCCCCACGGGCCCGACAGGTGTATGCGCCGCCGCAAACGGCGAGAGGATAAAGGAGAAGAACGCGCCGCCGATCATCACGAGCGCGAGGTTGCCCGCGATCAAGGCGAGCAAGAGCCGATCCCGAAGAACAGCTCGGAAACCCCGTGCGCCCTCGCTCGCCGACGGAGCAGCCGCGAGGCCAGGATCCGGGATCCAGACGAGCACGACCAGCGCGAAGACGACGAACGTGAGTGCGTCGAAGAGGTAGAGGGCCTGGAACGCCCGGAGGTGATGATGGGTGGCCGCGACGATGAAGCCCGCAACCGTCGCGCCGAGGCCGAGACCGAAGTTGCCTGCGACTCGTCGGAGCGCT
>Ga0308175_100000766_pt1 | contig 21390 bp, 20 predicted proteins | sample PhyCR1_3_FD_203893 | JGI IMG/M metagenome (GOLD analysis project Ga0308175, IMG submission 203893) | Soil microbial communities from UC Gill Tract Community Farm, Albany, California, United States - DLSLS.C.R1 | ecosystem: Environmental > Terrestrial > Soil > Agricultural land | place: USA...
AACTGATCAACCTTCCCCGTCTTTCTTCTCCTCTTTCTTAATCTTGTCAAACAATTCCTCCATCTTAAACACCTGGTCAAGCGTGTCGTCGAGAAAAAACTTTACCTCGGGAATGCGGCGCAACTGGTGCTTCACGTGTGCGGCCAGCTCTTTTTTAATTTCCCAATGGCGGTCTTCAATTTTTTTGAGGATTTCTTTTTTGTCCGCTGCATTGAAGATGCTTAAATAAATGCGTGCTTCCAGCAAGTCGGGGGTAATTTTTACGGATGACACGGACACCATTCCGCCGCTCACAAAGCTCAATCCCAATCGCTGAAAAATGACGTTGATTTCTTCCTGAATCAAACCGCTTATTTGCTTTTGCCGTTTTCCTTCCTTCATAACAAATCTTTAATTCGGATGCCCGCTTCGGCCGTGGCTTCGGCAGGCGCTGTAAAAGTAGTTACTTTGCCCCTTTCCAAAATTAGGCCGCAGGCCACCGCATGAAGAAGTACGCCAGAGTTTTTAAATACCTAAGCCACTACAAGGGCGAGGCTTTCCTGTACATCCTGTTTATTTTGTTGTCCATTGTTTTTTCGCTGATATCGCTGGGCATGTTGCTGCCTTTTTTAGAGATGATCTTTAACGGGGCAAAGGGCGCGGGGCTTTTAAACAATTCTGACAATGCGCTGGTAAATTTTATTCGCCACACGCTAACGGAAAGCATCACAACCCGTGGCAACGTACCCACGCTGGCCTTGATTTGCGTGCTCATTATCGTCTCCATCTTTTTCAAAAACCTTTTTCTCTACCTCGCTTACTACGTTCTCAATCCGCTAAAGAACAACATCGTTAACCGGCTGCGCACGGAGTTGTACGAAAAAGTCCTGCACCTGCCCATTGGTTTTTTTACCGAGAAAAGAAAGGGCGACATCATCAGCCGCATTACCAACGACGTAGGCGAAGTGGAAGGCTCCGTGGTGGGAACGCTGGAGGGTTGGGTGCGTGACCCGCTCACCATTTTGTTTACACTCGGAACTTTGTTTGTCATCAGCTATCAGCTTACGCTTTTTGTTTTGGCCTGCATTCCCATTGTTGCTTTTGTCATTGGCCGCATTACCCGAAGCCTGAAAAAAGGTTCTTCGGAAATGGCAAATCTTAACGCGGAATCACTTTCGGTTTTGGACGAAACACTTGGTGGCTTGCGTGTAATCAAGGCCTTCAATTCAGAGCCTTTTTTACGCGACCGTTTCTTTGGCATCAACCATCGCCTGGTAACGGTGAAAAACAAATTGGGTTTTCGCCGCGATCTGGCTTCACCGGCCTCGGAGTTGATGGGTGTTGTCATCTTCACCGCTATTCTTTTTTTTGGCGGGCAACTGGTGTTGAATTCAAGGCTGTCGCTCACGGGTTCTTTGTTCATTGTTTATCTCGGGCTGTTTTACCAGTTGATCAACCCAACGAAAACCTTGTCGGGTTCTTTTTCCAACATGGCACGCGGCACCGCAGCCATTGAACGCATCGAAGAAATTTTGCGCACACAAAGCGCCATTGATGACAATCCGAACGGGAAAAAACTGGATGCTTTTGAAGATTGCATCGAACTTCGCAACGTTAACTTTGCTTACGACGGTGTGCCCATTTTAAAGAACATCAACTTAAAAGTACCGAAGGGAAAAACCGTGGCGCTGGTGGGTTCATCGGGTGCGGGAAAAAGCACACTGGCCGATTTGGTTCCCCGTTTTCACGACGTGAGCGGCGGCGAACTGTTGGTGGACGGCGTGAACATCAAAGACTACTCGCTGCGTTCCGTTCGCGAACAAATCAGCATCGTTACGCAGGAACCGATTTTGTTTAACGACAGCATTGAAAATAACATTCGCCTTGGCAAACAGGAAGCAACGCAAAGCGAGATTGAAGAAGCTTCGAAAGTGGCCAACGCTTATAACTTCATTACCAAAAAAGATGCGGGTTTTAATACCAACATCGGCGACCGCGGCACGAAGCTTAGCGGCGGCGAACGCCAGCGGCTGACCATTGCCAGGGCGATTGTAAAAAATCCACCGATTTTAATTTTAGACGAGGCCACATCTTCTCTTGATACCGAAAGCGAACGCCTGGTGCAGGACGCGATTAACAACATGATGCAGAACCGTACTTCGATTGTGATTGCGCACCGTCTTTCCACCATTCGCCATGCCGATGAAATTATTGTGTTGCAAAAAGGAGAGATTGTTGAACGCGGCACACACGAAGAACTGCTGCGCAAACAAGGTTACTATTATCGCTTGGTGCAGATGCAGGAGGTAAAGTGATTCGATAGTGTATTCAATTACGTTTATATTTTTCTTACAAGCCTTTGTCTGACCATTGAACCACATCTTTATACCAATTCAGGTAAAAGCGTATGTCCTGTGGAATGACACTTGGAAGCTCGTGCATTTCCATACCGAAATACGAAGCGGGATAAGTAGTCTCGCTTTTTTTGTAATGGAAAGCGGCAATAAAGAATTCTATCTTCCACAACTTCATTTTTTTGCCAGAATCGAGGATCGGATTGAGTGAATATTTCAGCCGATTTAGCTTCGTTGAATAATGGAAGACGACACGCACCGCCGGCGTATCGGGTTTTGCTGGGGAGAGGTACACTTCTGTTGTTTCTGATGAGTCGTAATTTCGAACAACACTGTCGGGCTTTTGCGCCTTAAGTGCTTCGAAAGTGTTGCTGCCCGCAACGGTCTTGCGTATATCATTAACGGCCAACCGAGGCGTAATGTACAATTTGTCGGGGCCATACTGATACCCAAAACTACTGTCACGATGAAAGACGAAATAGCGGTTCTTCCATTCGGTTGAGATAAGGCTGTCTTCGTAAACAGTCTCCTTCGTGGCCGGGTCAATGCGGGCAATCATTTTTGAAGACGAATATTGAATTCTCGATTGATAAACGACGTAGTCGTCTATGTAAAAGACTCTGTAAAAGCTGGAGCCCATAAAAAAGCTAGAATCCTGTACTTCGATAGCCTGAACCGTTTGTGCCCCCGCTTGTACTGAAGCGAAAAGACAGATTAAAGCCAGAAAAAGCATTAACCGTAAATGGTTTCGTTTTGCATGGTTATTAAAAAAAGTTGCATGGCAGTTAGTTTTTGCGCATACAAAATACGGTGATTCTTTCGGGCAATGTTCAAACTACATCATTTCAGAAAAGCAGCAACAGCAAGCAGGGAAGCGCTTACAAATATTTTATCTGGCTCATGTTCTAATGTTAGAAGATGATGCGGCTTTAAATGTTGAAAAGCTTTTAGTGTTTTGCAAGAATATTTTCAACGAAAAGAGTTTAGACAAAGGAGGCACGAAATTTTAATCACTTCTGCCGCAAACAATTTTTATGACCGCAGCCGCCAAACAAAAACACCAATTCGTCATTCAATACGTGCAGCCGGCACTCTTGGGTTTAATGGATGGTTCGGTTTCTACGCTTGCGCCGCTCTTTGCTGCCGCAGGGCTTACGCACCAACCGTTGCAAACTTTTTATGTTGGATTGGCTGCCTCGTTGGGTGCAGCTATTTCTATGGGATTGGCCGAGGCTTTGTCCGATGATGGCACCATTACCGGCCGTGGCAATCCATGGATGCGCGGACTCATTACCGGTGTAGCTACAGGCTTAGGCGGCATGTTGCACACGTTGCCGTTCCTCTTCGCCAATATTAAAACCGCTTTGCACCTTGCTTATGCCGTTGTCATCATCGAACTGCTGACAATATCCATCATCCGCTTTCGCTACATGCAAACGCCTTTGGGCAAAACTATTGTACAAGTTGTGCTTGGCGGAATGGTTGTTTTTGCCGTGGGTGTGTGGCTGGGAATGTCGTAAGCTTACCGCAACACTTCTCTACTAATTACCAGCTTTTGTATCTCACTCGTTCCTTCACCGATTGTACAAAGTTTGCTGTCGCGGTAAAACTTCTCTACGGGAAAATCTTTGGTGTAACCGTAACCGCCAAAAATTTGCACGGCATCGTTCGACACTTTTACGGCCGCTTCACTGGCATAATATTTCGCCATGGCCGCCACTTTGGTTACGGCCTCTTTGCGCTCTTTTAAATCGCAAGCTTGTAGCGTGAGCAAATCAGCTGCTTCGATTTCAGTTGCCATGTCCGCAAGCTTAAAAGAGATGCCCTGGAACGAAGCAATGGGTTTGTCAAATTGGTACCGCTCCTGTGCGTATTGCAAAGCGGCTTCGTAAGCGCCTTTGGCAATGCCCAGGGAAAGTGAAGCAATGGAGATGCGGCCGCCGTCCAATACTTTCATGGCTTGCTTGAAACCATCGCCTACTTCACCCAACCTGTTTGCATCAGGCACCACGCAAGCCTCAAAAATCATTTCGGCGGTTTCGGATGCACGCATACCAAGCTTGTTTTCTTTTTTGCCGCCGCTAAATCCCGGTGTTCCTCTTTCTACCACAAAGGCCGTTGCGTTGTCTTTTGTACGCGGTTCGCCGGTGCGACAAATAACCACCGCTACATCGCCGCTCTTGCCGTGTGTGATCCAATTTTTGGTTCCGTTGATGATCCAGTTATCCCCGTCTTTCGTGGCCGTGCATTTCATGTTGCCGGCATCAGAGCCGGTGTTTGGCTCGGTCAATCCCCATGCGCCAAGCCATTCAGCGGTAGCCAGCTTTGGTAACCAGCGCTGTTTTTGTTCTTCGTTGCCAAACGTAAGAATGTGTCCTGTGCAAAGCGAGTTGTGTGCAGCCACGCTCAAACCAATCGAGCCATCCACTTTGGCAATTTCTTCAATGATGGCTTTGTATTCAAAATAGGAAAGACCGGCGCCGCCGTATTGTTCAGGCACCAGCACGCCCATCATTCCAAGTTGTCCGAGTTGTTTAAAAATGTGCAGCGGAAATTCCTGGCTTTCGTCCCACTCCATTATGTGCGGCTTGATGTGTTGTTGCGCAAAATCGCGGGCCGTTTGCGCTACTTGTGTGGTGATTTCAGCGGTTTCAAAATTCATGGTAGCAAATCGTTTAGCGGGCGAAGATAGTGTCTGAACCCTGATTTGGGTGGGTGAAAAGATTTAAGAAGAAATGAGAAAAGTCGTTCGTCATTAAACGAATATTGATTTATAAAACTGTTTCATTTATTGTCAATCCTGAAATTCCACCCAAATCAGGGTTCAGACATTTAACACCAACTCATCATAAGCAAGATGAATACCTTGCGGCAAGGCGCTTTCAACTTCTTCGTGCCGTCCAAGTTGGTGTGAGATGTGCGTGAAATAAGCTTCAGGAATTTGCAGCTCTTGTACCAGTGCGATAGCTTCTTGCAGATTGTAATGCGAGATGTGGGCTTCTTTCCGCAGCGCATTCACCACCAGAATTTTGCTGCCCCAGATTTTTTCTTTTTCGCTTTCATCAATGCGGTTAGCATCGGTGATGTAGGTAAAGTCGCCAAAGCGAAAACCGTACACGGGCATTTTTAAATGCCATACCTGAATTGGAATGATGGGAATGTCGCCAATGGAAAAAGGATCAAGTATAATTTCGTTTAACTCCAGCTCGGGCACACCGGGATATTTTTTGTCGGCAAAGGCATAAGCAAAATCACGAATGACGCCTTCCAGCGTCATGCTGTTGCCATAAAGCTGCATGGGCTTGCGCTGAAAGAAATTAAAGGCTCTTACATCGTCCAATCCGGCAATGTGATCTTTGTGCGGATGCGTGAACAAGACCGCATCTAATTTTTTTGCGCCGATGCGCAACATCTGGTACCGAAAATCAGGTGTTGTATCAACAACAACGGTTGTGGAGGACGATTCAACCAAAATGCTTGAACGGAGGCGGTTGTCTTTTTTATCGGGCGAGGTACACACGTAACATCCGCAGGCAATCATAGGAACGCCGCTGCTAGTGCCGGTGCCGAGGAAAGTTATTTTGAGGGGAGGAGCCATTGGTTGATTAGGTGATTGGTTGACTGGTTAATTGGTGGAAAGATAGTTTGTGTTATAGCATTCACTAATCAACTGATCAACCAATCAACTTTCTTCCTTGCCCTTCGCCGCGTGCCGTCCCATGATGTCGTCCAACCATTTTTTGCTTTCGGGTGTTAGCGAACCGGCGTCAATCTTTAGTTGCGGAACTAAATCAATCAGTGTATTGATGCGGCCTTCGAGTTGCAGGAACTTATTCAGCACAACGACTTTCCTGTCTTCCAAAATGCAAAATCCGCTTTGAAAAGAGCCGCGTTCGTAACGAACGATGTAGCCGCTTTCTTCAATCATTTTATCAATCTTATCGAGTGTGGTTTGCGTGTACTTCATGGCAAAGTCAAAAGGCAAAAGTAAAAAGTAAAAACAGTGTCCTTATTTTGAATTTTTAATTTTGACTTCTGCCTTATTTGCTCGTCATCTGCACCACTGGTACAATCATTTCTTCCAAACTAACGCCACCGTGCTGAAAAGTGTTGCGGTAATAATTGACGTAATGATTGTAGTTGTTCGGGTAGCAAAGGAACACGTCCTCGCCCCCAAAGATGTACGATGAATTAATGGTGGGCGAAGGCAGGCCGATGTCTTTTGGTTCGCGAAAAGCAAGGACTTCTTTCGGATCGTAATTCAGGTTGCGACCGTGTTTGTACCGGAGGTTGGTGGTGGTTTGTTTGTCGCCTATTACTTTCACCGGTGTTTTTACTCTTACACTTCCGTGGTCAGTCGCCAAGACGATCTTGACGTTTTTATCCGCAATCTTTTTTAAGGCCTGGTGCAGCGGCGAATGCTCAAACCAACTGGCCGTGATGCTGCGGTAGCTCACTTCGTCGCCGGCCAACTCTTTCAACACTTCCATCTCTGTTCGGGCATGAGAAAGCATGTCCACAAAGTTGTAAACGATCACGTTCAAATCATTGTTCAGAAGGTTGTGCACGTTGTTTACCAAATCCAAACCGGCTTGATTGTTCAAAACTTTTGTGTACGACGTGCGGAGCGATGTTTCGCCCATTGATTTTAATTGAGCCTTGAAAAATTCTTCCTCAAACATGTTTTTTCCGCCTTCTTCGTCGTCGTTTTTCCATTGTTGCGGAAAACGTTTTTCAATTTCAATCGGCATTAATCCGGAGAAGATGGCATTGCGGGCATAATGCGTAGCCGTGGGCAGAATGCTGTAAAAGGTGTCTTCTTCTACCAGCCGAAAACTTTCCAGAAAGATGGGCATGATGGTACGCCACTGATCAAAGCGAAGGTTGTCGATCAACACAAAAAAAGTGGGCGTGCCTTTTTCAACAGCCGGCATCAATTTGTCTTTTATCAACGTGTGCGAAAGCATCGGTCGGTCCTTTACACCCGGCTTTAACCACGATGCATAATTGCGCGAAATGTATTTGAAAAATTCGGTGTTGGCTTCGTTCTTCTGGCTTTGAAAAACCTCCTGCATTTCGGGGCTGTCGCTGCGTTGCAGACTCAGTTCCCAATGTACCAGTTCTTTGTAAATGCCCATCCATTCGTTGTAGTTCGGATTGGAGTTTAAAGCCATGAACAAATTGCGAAACTGTTGCTGGTAAGCCGTGGTTGTTTTCTCTGCCACAAGCCTTCTGTTGTCAATGATTTTTTTGAGCGAAAGCCAAACCTGGTTTGGGTTTACGGGCTTTATAAGATAATCGGAAATCTGGCTGCCGATGGCTTCGTCCATCAGGTTTTCGGTTTCGTTTTTGGTGATGAGTACCACGGGTATTTGCGCATTCACTTCTTTAATCTTCGCCAGGGTTTCAAGGCCGGTTATGCCCGGCATGCTTTCGTCAATCAGCACCACGTCCACGATGTTTTCCTTCACGTAATCAATGGCGTCAAAACCGTTCGTCAGCGTTTGCACGTCGTAGCCTTTGTTCATCAAAAATTTTTTCTGCGATTGTAGGCTTTCGATCTCGTCATCTACCCAAAGGATTTTTGCTAAGCTCATTCGATTTCAGATTTGCGATTTTAAATTTCAGGTTGTGGCGCCCTGTTAGACTGACTGTAAAGCGATGAAAGGTAACAGAAGAAACGTTCTTCTTTCTCAAAGGGAAAAACAAAAGTAGTTAATCAACTGTTGTTTTATTTTTCAGGAAATTCGCTTCTTTCAAATTTAAATCCGCAATCGCAAATCATAAATCTGCAATCGAATGGCTTATGTCCGCAAGATCATCAACGACCCCGTTTATGGTTTTATCACCATAGACAATCCGCTAATCTTTGAAATCATTTCACACCCTTATTATCAACGGCTGCGCCGCATTCATCAGATGGCTTTTGCTTCGCTGGTTTATCCCGGTGCCGTGCATACGCGACTGCATCATTCGCTGGGCGCTTACCACCTGATGGGATTGGCGTTAAACGAGCTGCGCAACAAAGGTGTGGAGATTACACAGGAAGAAGAACTGGGAGCCAAGATTGCCATTCTGTTGCACGACATCGGCCACGGGCCTTATTCTCATGCGCTTGAAAGAAAACTCATCAAAGGCGTGCATCACGAAGACATTTCGATGCTTATTCTTGGCTTGCTGAACGAACAATTTAACGGGCAGTTGCAAACGGCGATTGATATTTTCAGCGATGATTATCCAAAGCCTTTTCTTCATCAACTCGTGTCGGGACAATTGGATGTTGACCGAATGGATTATTTAACCCGCGACTCTTTTTTTACCGGCGTGGTGGAAGGCGCCATTGGTTATGACCGCATCATAAAAATGTTGACCGTTCACAAGGGCGAATTAATGGTGGAAGAAAAGGCCATCGTTACCGTAGAGAAATTTTTGGTGTCACGGCGGTTGATGTACTGGCAGGTCTATCTGCACAAAACCGTAATGGCCGCCGAAAAAATGCTGGTGCGAATCATTGAACGGGCCAACGAACTGCTTGCAAACGGCGTCGAATTGCCGATGGCTTCGGCCAACCTTGCTTTCTTTTTGAAAGAACACAAGCCCGACGGCAGGTTTATCAAACACCTTGAAAAGTTTGCCCAGCTTGACGATACCGACGTGATGTGCACCATCAAAAACTGGTGCGGCCATTTTGATACAGTCCTGTCTCGCCTAAGCAAAGGCCTGGTTGAACGAAAACTGCTCAAAATCAAATTTGCTTCGGCTCCGTTTGATGAACTGGTACTGGAGGCTTTGCGCAAAGATGTGGCGGCGAAGCTAAACATCAGCGAAGCGGAAGCTTCTTATTTTGTGTTTACGGGCGAAGCGGTAAACACCACTTATAATCCAGCCGATGAACACATCAACATTTTATACAAAGATGGAACGGTGGCCAACATATCGGAAGTGGACAATGCGCTAATTCACCAACGCCTCTCTACGCCGGTGAAGAAATATTACCTTTGCTACCTTAAATAAAAGGGCAAACGACGAACGAAAAATTGTGGAGACTTTCGGCGTGCATTGGCCAGGGCTTTTGCGTCTGGTGCTTTGTGTCATAAAAGTCAAAATAGTCATAATAAGTCCGGCCGCTTGTTCGTTTGACTTTTTTTATTCGCACATTTGTTTATTGGCCCTGTGTTTACAGGAAATTTTTATCTGATAGCTTATGCAATTTACGGCCGCCCAGATCTCGGTATTGTTGAACGGTAAAATTGAGGGGAATGCTGACGCGATGGTTTCTTCCTTTGGCAAAATTGAAGAGGCGCAGCCGGGGCAACTAACTTTTTTTGCCAATCCTAAATACGAAGATTACCTCTACACCACCAATGCTTCCATTGCCATTATAAACGAGGGCTACGAACTGCGGCAGCCTGTAAAACCCACCCTCATCCGGGTGCAGGATGCTTATTCGGCCTTTGCCCAATTGTTGGGCAAATACCAGGAAATGGCAACGCAGCAACTAAAAGGCATACAACAACCGTGTTTCATATCTTCTTCCGCCAAAATAGCCGACGATGTTTATATCGGTGCTTTTTGTTATATCGGTGATGACGTAAAAATAGAAAGCGGCACCAAAATATTTCCCAACTCGTTTATCGGCGATAACGTGAGTATTGGACGGGACTGCATCATTCACCCCGGCGTAAAAATTTATCACGATTGTGAGTTGAACAATCAGGTGATCATCCACGCCGGAACCGTCATTGGTTCAGATGGTTTTGGCTTTGCTCCTCAAGCCGATGGTTCATTTAAAAAGGTGCCGCAAATCGGCAACGTGGTGATCGAAGATTATGTAGAGATTGGCGCCAACACCACCATTGACCGTGCCACTATGGGTTCTACCTGCATTAAAGCCGGTGCTAAATTAGACAACCTTATACAAATTGCCCACAACGTGGAGGTCGGCAACAGTACCGTTATTGCCGCTCAGGCCGGTGTAAGCGGCTCTACAAAAATTGGCAACAACGTTATGATTGGCGGACAAGCCGGGTTGGTAGGCCACATTCAAATCGCCGATGGCGCCAAGATTAACGCACAAAGCGGCGTAAGTAAGTCTATTAAAGATCCGTACGGAGCGGTAACGGGTTCACCAGCCGGTGATTATACAAGTGCTTTACGCAGTCAGGCTGTTTTCCGCAACCTTCCGCAACTGGAAAAAAGAATTCAGGAATTAGAGAGCATCGTAAGGCAGTTAATGGCGGAGCGAGTCGTGAACAGTGAGTCGTGAATAGCAAGAGGAAGTAAGAAGCAGACCTTAAACACAACAACATTTATCGAATAAAAAATCTCCCTGAAACTCAGAGAGATTTTTTTATGAAGCTCTTTAAACCAAGACAATTTATCACTTGGCATTTGCGGCTTGCGACTCTTAGTAATCGCCCAATGTCTCCGGCAACTGTGCTAGGGCTTTTGCCAGTTGTTCATCGTTTGGCGCCACACCGTGCCAGTTATGATCGTTTTCCATAAACTCCACACCTTTCCCCATAATGGTGTGCATGATAATGGCAATGGGCTTTCCCTTTCCCACCAATGATTTCGCTTCTTCCAGCGTGTGCACCACTTCGTCTATGTCGTTGCCGTTCATCTCCATTGTGTGCCACCCAAAGGCATCAAATTTTTGGCGAATGTCGCCAAGATTATTGATCTTGTAAGTTGGGCCGTCAATCTGTTGGCCGTTCCAGTCAATGGTCGAAATGAGGTTGTCCACGTTATGATTGGGCGCAAACATAACGGCCTCCCAGTTTTGTCCTTCCTGCAATTCTCCATCGCCATGCAACGTATAAACGACGCTTTGATCGTTGTTTAATTTTTTGGCAAGGGCTACGCCGATGGCTACGCTCATTCCTTGTCCAAGCGAACCGGTGGCGATGCGCACGCCGGGAAGACCTTCGTGTGTGGTGGGATGACCTTGCAAACGTGAGTTGATTTTGCGAAAGGTTCCTAATTCGGACTTATCAAAATAACCGCTGCGGGCAAGTACGGAATAAAAAACGGGAGAGATGTGGCCGTTAGAGAGAATGAACACGTCTTGGTTTTTGGCATTCATATCAAAGGGCTGCGGCGTGTGGTGCATCACTTTAAAATAAAGCGCTGTGAGTAAATCCGCACAACCCAACGAACCACCCGGGTGACCGCTGGCCGCGCCGTGAACCATGCGTACAATGTCTCTTCTAACTTGAGATGCAATCTCGGTAAGACTTGGCATAAAATTTTACAGTTAATAAACCTCTTTAAAGAAATTCGTTCTTAGAAAACAGGGAGTTGCAAAAATGCAGCCTTTTTCTTAGAAAAAGTTTCCTTCTTATATATTACATTTGTCGGCATAGCATACTGTGTAAAACAAGATTCATTGTAAAAGCCACAAGTGAAAACTGATATCTACGTGAAAGACTGAAACGAATGAAATTAATTTACACATTCCAAAACCCTGGCACATTATGAATCTCCTGCTAACCACTGCCCTTTCTTTTATCATCACCATTCTTGCCGTTCCGGCGGTTATACGCGTAGCCGATGAAAAGGGATTGTTTGATGTTCCCGATTCGCGCAAATTGCACACAAAGGCTATCGCATCGTTGGGTGGCGTGGGCATCTTTATCGGTTTTTTTCTCTCGGCTCTGCTTAAAATCTCCCTTCACGACAGTCCCGAGTTCCAGTATTTTCTTGCCGCCGCTTTGCTTACTTTTTTCCTGGGCATCAAAGACGATATTCTAGTATTGTCGGCGTCTAAAAAGTTTTTGGGCCAACTCGCCGCAGCTGCCATCGTTATTCACTTAGGTGGCATTCACATTGACAGCATGCACGGCTTTCTTGGGATTGACAAACTTGATCCTGCCATCAGTTACCCACTTACTTACATAACCATCATCGTTATTGTAAACGCTTTCAACCTGATTGACGGTGTGGACGGTCTGGCGGGAAGTCTTGGCATTTTAACAACGGCTGTTTTTGGCACTTACTTTATGATGGCAGGGCCCGCTTTTGCCGCTTATGCCAGCCTTTCCTTTGCGCTTACCGGGGCCTTGTGTGCTTTCCTTGTGTTCAATTATCACCCGGCAAAGATATTTATGGGCGACTCGGGTTCACTCTTGCTTGGCCTTGTAAACGCAATCCTCGTTATCAAATTTATTGCCGTTGCCGACGGCACAAATGGAGCCTTTCCAATTACATCATCGGTAGCCATTGGCTTTTCCATCTTGCTTGTTCCTTTGCTTGATACGCTGCGGGTATTCAGTGTGCGCATCGCCAAAGGCCGGTCGCCTTTTTCTGCCGACCGCAATCACATTCATCACCTGTTACTTGACAGAGGCCTTAACCACAGCCAGGTGGCGCACGTTTGTTTGGTAATGAACGCTGCTTTTATTGTGCTGGCGTATTTTGGCCGCACGATCGGTTCTACGCTTCTGCTTTCCTCCATGTTTGCCACGTCTTTTGTTTTAATTGGCTTTTTGAAATGGTGGCGCCGCCGTCCTCTGTTGACAATTGCGAGTTCGGCTTTTCAAAAAAAAGAAGACCATTCCAACGGTTCTACAAAAGTGGTGGCTATGAAGAACGAAGGCGTAGCCATGGCTGAACAATAAGTATAACCACACAACAATAAAATTGTAACGATAAAACTGTCCTCTTCGGGCAGTTTTTCTTTTTTACTGTTTTCAAACTGCGGAGGAAGACCTTTCGTTTCGCTTCTTTCTTAGATTTGCGCTACCAAAATTTGAAACAATGTCAGCAGAAGACGTGTCGTCAATCATGCAGTCAGCCGAGGATGCCATGAAGAAGGCCATTGGCCACCTGGAAACAGAACTGGTAAAAATCAGGGCGGGCAAAGCAAATCCGCAAATGCTCGACGGCATTATGGTGGATTATTACGGTTCGCCAATGCCCATTAACCAGGTGGGAAACATTACCGTGATGGATGCCCGAACCCTGAGCATTCAGCCTTGGGAAAAAAACATGCTGCACCCCATTGAACGGGCCATCATTAATTCAAACATCGGTATCAATCCGCAGAACGACGGCAACATCATTCGCTTGTTTTTGCCGCCGTTAACCGAGGAGCGCCGAAAAGAGCTGGTGAAGCGTTGCCTGGGGGAAGGCGAACAGTCAAAAGTTGCCGTTCGCAACATTCGCCGCGACGCTATTGAGAACATAAAAAAAGCGCAAAAGAACGGCTTGAGCGAAGATGCCGCCAAAGACGCCGAAGCCGAGGTGCAAGACCTTACCAATCGCTACATCACCGCCACCGATAAACACCTTGCTTCAAAAGAGAAGGAAATTATGGCAGTGTGACGATGAGTGATGAAGAATGAGTAATGAATGGTCCGTTACTGTTGGAATACCTTTCAAATGTGCCAAGCTTCTTCGCATAACACGACACTCTTCATTGATCATTCATTGCTCATTCATTCGCCAGCCACACACCGCTTAAAATAATTCCTAAACAACCAATTTGCACAGGGCCAATGGCTTCGTGGTAAAGCAATCCCCAACCAATGGCTACCACTGGCACAGCGTAGGTTACCAACGAGGCAAACAAACCACCGGCTTTTTTTATCAACGTGTAAAAAAGAACCGTGGCAACAGCGCTGCCCATAATGCCCAAGGTAACGGCGGCAGCGATGCTGGTGCACATCCCGGGCGTGTGTAGCGAAACAGGGTTAAGCCACAAAATCAAAGTCGTGGGAAGGCAAAGAAAACCGATGGACACGGTAGATATCTTCACGGGGTTAAGGCCTTTTAAATACGTGCCCACGATGTTTACGTTGAGGCCGTAAAAAACGGTGGCCAACAAAATCAACAGGGTAAAGCCGATGCCGCTAAGCGTAAGTGGACCTTTGCTGGCGCTTAAAATAAAAAGACCGATAAATCCAACGAGCACACCGGCAAGCTTTTTACGCTGAACATGCGCATGGAAAAATAAAATCCCAATCACAATGACAAAAAGCGGTGTGAGCGAATTTAAAATACCGGCCAGCGAACTTTCTTCGCCGTTGCGCTGAATGGCGATACCAAACAAGAAAGCAGGGGCCAAATTGCCAAAGAAGCCGGTTAAGAGCACAAGCGGAATTTTTGTTCGCGGCAATTGGCGCACGTGAAAAACGGCAGCGGGCAAAAAAATAAGGCTTGCCGACAAAATACGAACGGCACCAATTTGCCATCCCGACAACTGTTCGGCGCTTTTTCATCAGCACAAATGAACTTCCCCAAATGAGCGCCAGCAAAACAAAGAGCATCCAGCTTAACGCTTTCCCGTTTTTCATTGCTTGCAAAAGTGCAGAAGCTTTGTAATTTGCCGTAATCTATTTTTTATGGCGTTACTAAAAGATGTTTCTACAAAAAGCCCAAAGGAATTTGACAAGGAACAGACAAAGGAGGAAACCGGGAAAATAAAAAAGAAACTGGATAACCTGCAAAACCTCCTGTTTGCCGAAGGTCGTCACGCTGTACTTGTCGTGATACAAGGAATGGATGGCAGCGGTAAGGACGGCGCCATTAAAAACGTTTTTGGCGGCTTGAACCCGCAGGGCATTCAGGTGAAATCCTTTAAAGCACCTACAACCGAAGAGTTGAACCATGATTTCTTGTGGCGCATTCACCAACACGAACCGGCCAAAGGCATGATACAGGTCTTTAACCGCAGTCATTACGAAGACGTGCTCGTTACCCGCGTTCACGGCTGGTGCGATGATGAGACGGCGCAGAAACGTTTTAAAGCCATCAATCATTTTGAAAAATTGTTGCAGGAACACAACCAAACTACGCTGCTGAAATTTTACCTGCATGTATCGCCGGAAGAACAACAGGAACGTTTGAAAGAACGCACCGAGAATCCGGAGAAAATGTGGAAATACAACGCAAAAGATTTTGACGAAGCAAAACTTTGGGACAAATACATGCAGGCCTATGAAGACGTTTTTGCGCAATGCAATAACCCGGAATGGACCATCGTGCCTGCCGATCAAAACTGGTACAAGGAATATCTCATTGCCAAAACGCTTTTGACGGCCTTGGAAGAATTAAAGATGAGTTATCCACTCTTGAAAAAGGAATAAATGATTTGTTTAATTTCATAGTATCATCATCTCTTCACACTAAAACCAATTTTATGGGCATGCTTACAGAATTTAAAGAGTTTGCATTGAAAGGTAATGTGGTTGATTTGGCCATTGCCGTTATTATTGGCGCTGCTTTTGGCGCCATCGTTACTTCACTGGTAGCCGATGTCATTACACCGTTAATTCTGGCGCCAATTCTTGAAAAGGCCGGACTAAAAAACATTGAGGATCTATCGTGGGGAGCGGTTAAGTACGGCAAGTTTCTCTCTGCCGTCATCAGTTTTGTGATCATCGCTTTTGTGTTGTTTCTTCTCATTAAAGGCATGAACAGCTTAAAACGCAAAAAAGAAGAACCCGTGGCTCCAGCTCCACCGGAATATACGCTGCAGGAAAGGTTGCTGATAGAAATCAGGGATTCGCTGCAGAAATGATTCCCCCTCCTATCTTTGGCTACACCGCATTTGAATTTGTAAACCAATTCAGGCTGAAATGAGACGCTTATTCTTCGTGTTTGCCGCCGCTTTGTTTGGACTTGCCACCGCTGCTCAATCCACAAAAAAAACAGGTTCACCAACCGCCTTTAAAACCGGTGGCACGATTACCCTGTTAGGCGGGCAAAGCGGTACGCGTAACTGGGCGCCGGCGGGCGAAGAAAAGTTTTCTCTTACGGCTTACGGCAGTCTGCAATTGTGGGCCAATAAAGAATGGGGCAAGAACAAATGGACCAACAATCTTGACGTGGCTTATGCCTTGATTAATACATCGTCAAGCGGTGTCCGCAAAATTGACGACAAGTTTGATTTGTATTCCAAATACAGTCACGCGTTGAACAGTCCGCGTTGGGCAGTCGGTACGCTTGCCACGCTGCGCACACAGATGGTCAACGGCTACGATTATTCGCAAACGCCGCGCAAGCGCATTTCGGGTTTCTTTGCACCGGCATACATTGCATTCAGTCCGGGCCTTCAATATTCAACGGCCAACAATGCGTTGAGCCTGCACCTTGGTCCCGACGTTCGTTGGGTGGTTGTTACCAACTCGCCTTACAGCCTGAACTACCAGGGCGGCATTAAGCCCGACGGCACTACCGAAAGAACGCTGGCTTCGCTGTACGGCGTAAACCCGCAACGTCAAGTGCGCATTGAAACGGGTCTTTATTTCTCGGGCTTGTTCAATAAGGAGATTGTGAAAAACGTGACTTGGAAAACCCGTCTCGACGTGAGCAACGACATCATCGAAAATGAACCCTTCCTGCTCGATGTTTATTGGACCAATACCATCGGCATGAAAGTGAACAACTGGCTAACGGTGAATTACAATTTTGATTTGTATTACGACGATAACCTAAAGATGTTCGGCCCGAACAAAACCAGTCCGGCCACACAGATGAAATCCTTGCTGGGCGTGGGCGCCGGCATCAGGTTTTAAAAGCAAAAACCTATTTTTGTGAAGTCCCGTTGGCGAACGACGGGACTTTTTCTTTTCTTAAAAAAAACCTGTGAGCGCAACTTACCAGATAAAACTTCCGCAGTTTGAAGGTCCTTTTGATCTCTTGCTGTTTTTTATTGAACGCGATGAACTGGACATTTACAACATTCCCATTACCAAAATCATCAAGGATTTTCTAGCCTTCATTCACCAACAGGAAACACTGAACATTGAGTTGAGCAGCGAGTTTATTCTCTTTATCTCCACGCTCATGCGCATCAAGGCGAAGATGCTTTTGCCGCGCAAGGAAATAGACGCGCAAGGCAACGAGATAGATCCGCGGCAGGAACTCATTGACAAAATCTTGGAGTATAAAAAATACAAAGAAGCTGCTGCTGAAATGGCTGCGCTGGAAGCCGAGCGAATGCTGCTGGTAAAACGCGGCAACATTCAACGGGAACTATCGCACATTGGCGAAGAAGCGAGCGAAGGTACCGAAGTACAAACCATTACGTTATTCAAATTGATGAAGGCTTTTGAGCGGGTGATGCAGCGCTACCACGACAAGATGAACAGGCCGACGCATACCGTGGTGCGCTACAATTATTCCATAGAAGTCAGCAAAACCGAAATGATTTCAATGGCGCAAAGCCAGCGTACGCTTTCCTTTGAAAAAATTTTTGAACGGGTGGAAAACCGTGTTCACGCCATCTTTATGTTTCTTTCGATGCTGGAGTTGGTACAGGGAAAGTTTTTGCGCATCGTGATCGGCGACGGACGAAACAATTTTATTGTGGAGTACAACGAGGCGGAAGAAGGACTGACGGACGAGGAGCACATGCGGCTGTTGTAAACTTTGACGGCCTTCGTTTTAAAATTGAATCGTTACGCCGAGAAGTGCCGAAACAATCACGCCATCTTTGGAAGGGATTTCACTGAAATCATTATCGGTTAATTTGTAGCCAATAACTTTTTTTGTTACGGGATGAACGATCCAGTATTCCTTTACGCCACACCGTTCGTACACTTCTTTCTTTTCTACTTTATCCAATTTTTCTGAGCCGGGTGAAAGAATCTCAATGATCAAACCAGGCACGCCGTAAACGTTGTTTTGCACAATGGAAAGGCGGTCTGCCGCAATGAAAAAAATGTCCGGTTCGTAAACGTTTTCTTCGTCTATGTAAACATCAACGGGTGCATAAAAAACTTAGCCGAGTTTGTTGTCTTCTACAAATTGGTCAAGTTGGCGAAAGATATTTCTTGATATTCGCTGGTGTGCGGAATTTGGTGCTGGTGACATAATAAGTCTGTTGTTTACCACCTGGCAAAGCGTGCCCTCGGGCAGGCTTTCAAAAACTTCCAGTATCGTTCGCGGCGGCGCTTGGTGCATGACGGCTTTTTTTAAAGGTATTGACAAAATAATAAAAACAAAGCCGCTTCGAAAGCGGCTTTTACAACGTTCTGTTGAAAAAGGTTAAAGAGCAGGTGCCTTCACCTTCGCCTCTTCTTTCGTCATTTCCCGCACTGCATCGGAAATGGCTTGCGCATCGTAGCCACATTCGCGGTGAAGCTCTTTCAGCGTTCCGTGTTCAATAATTCTATCGGGAATGCCCAAAATTTTCAAATCGTTTTTGTAGCCGTTCAAAGCCATAAATTCGGCTACCGCACTGCCAAAACCACCGAGAACAGTGCCGTCTTCCACGGTAATAATTTTATCGTACCTGTTCAAGGCTTCGTGCAAGAGTTCTTCATCCAAAGGTTTTGCAAAGCGCATGTCGTAGTGTGCGGGTTGAAGGTTGTCAGCACGTAAATCCCTGATAGCCGCCGCGGCAAAATTTCCCGGATGTCCAAAGGATAAAATGGCCACGTCTTTTCCGTCGCGCAACTTTCTTGCTTTGCCGATTTGTATTTCCTCTAACGGCTTTCTCCATTCGGGCATCACGCCCTCGCCACGGGGATAGCGGATGACAAACGGAAGCGTTGTGCTATCGAGTTGTGCGGTGTACATCAGGTTGCGCAATTCCTGTTCGTTCATTGGCGAAGAGATGATCATGTTGGGGATGGGCCGGAAGTAGGCAATGTCATAAGCGCCGTGGTGTGTAGGGCCATCTTCACCAACCAGACCCGCACGGTCAAGACAAAATATAACAGGCAGTTTTTGAATAGCCACGTCGTGCACAACCTGGTCAAAGGCCCGCTGCATGAACGACGAATAAATATTGCAGAAGACTTTCAATCCTTGCGTTGCCATGCCGGCGCTTAGCGTAACGGCGTGTTGCTCGGCAATGCCCACGTCAATAGCGCGGTGTGGCATGGCCTTCATCATGATGTTGAGCGATGAACCCGACGGCATGGCCGGCGTAATGCCCATGATTTTTTCATTCTTTTCTGCCAGTTCTAAAATAGTATGGCCGAATACATCTTGATATTTGGGCGGTTGCGGTAAATCGAATTTTTTCTTATAAATCTCGCCGGTGATTTTGTCAAACAAACCCGGTGCATGCCATTTGGTTTGATCTTTTTCTGCTAAAGCATAGCCCTTGCCTTTTACGGTAACGATGTGCAAAATCTTTGGCCCCGGAATGTTTCGAAGATCGCTGAGCGTATCGACCAACTTGGTGATGTTGTGGCCATCAATCGGGCCAAAATAGCGGAGGTTCAAGGCTTCAAACAAATTGCTTCGTTTCGTTACCATGCCTTTGATGCCGGCTTCGAGTTTTGAAGCCATGTCGCGGGTGAAGCGTTTGCCAACGGGCAATTTGCCCATTAGCTTCCACACGTCATCGCGAAAGCGGTTATAGGTCTGCGACGTGGTAATGTCGGTTAAGTATTCTTTTAACGCACCCACGTTGGGGTCAATGCTCATGCAGTTGTCGTTCAAAATAATGAGCATGTCGGTGTCGGCCACACCGGCGTGGTTCATCGCTTCAAACGCCATTCCCGCGGTCATGCTTCCATCGCCAATGATAGCGACGGACTTGCGGTCTTCGCCTTTGTATTTTGCCGCCATGGCCATGCCCAAAGCCGCGGAAATAGAGGTAGAAGAGTGTCCCACGCCAAAAGCGTCGTACTCGCTTTCGCTGCGTTTGGGAAAGCCGCTCAAGCCGCCGTATTTGCGGTTGGTGTTGAAGCTGTCGCGGCGGCCGGTGAGAATCTTGTGACCGTAAGCCTGGTGACCCACGTCCCAAACCAACTGATCATACGGCGTGTTGTAAACGTAATGCAAGGCTACTGAAAGTTCTACCACGCCCAGCGATGCAGCAAAATGCCCGCCGTGCACACTCACCACGTCAATGATGTACTGGCGCAGTTCATCACAAACCTGGTGAAGATTTTCCTTCGGCACTTTCTTCAGGTCATCGGGTGAATTGATAGCTTGCAGCAACGTGCCCGCAGGTATTTGCATGAGAAGTTTTTAAGGCCGTAAAATTAGTTTCTTTCCCTTCAATTAGAAGAATTGCCTTAATGCTTAACAAACCGAAAGCAAATAGGTTGGTTGCCTGTAGATTGCCCGTTGATTTGCAACTGGTACATGCCTTGAAGAAGCGTTGATACCGGTAGAGTGAAGACCGTTTCGCCTTTAACCAACGCGGTTTCGCCTTTCTGAACCGGCTTGCCGGAAACGTTGTAAACAACGTACGCGATTTTGCCTGCTTCTGAAGTGTTCAACTGCATGTGCAGGACATTGGTGGAAGGGTTTGGCCAGATTTTAAAGGCACTTGCCACAATGCCAGCGCTAATCACCGGAGAATAAAACTCTTTTCCGCTTCTTGAAAACATCTTGAGACGGAAAAAGCGGTAGTCGCCCTCAACCTGCGCCGTGTAAACTTTCGAACCATTTGCGCCGTTGGTTTCCTGCACTGTTTCATCATCACTAAAGGTTTCATTGTCCTTTGCTTTTTGCACGACGGTTTTTTGAAGCGCCTCGATGCCGCTTACTTTCCATTGCAGCAAGTGATGTCCGTTTTGTTGTCCGGCGTAGGTAAAATAATTCAGTTGCACCGGCAACGGCGCTAAGCAGGAAACGACGGTGAAATCAAAGGATTTAACGGAACAATTGTTGGCCGTGGAAACGGTGATGCGGTAACGGCCCGCCGCCAATCCAATGAGATCTACTGTTGGCGCCGTGCTGTCAACAGTATTTGTATAAACATCATTAAAATCAAAAACACCGTTGTTGTCTGCGTCGTAAGCAAGAAGGCATTGCATGGGAAAGACGGAGGCGTAGTTGCTGGCGTTGACGTAAATACTCAAGCGGCCGCCTGATGCACCGCAGGCAAATGCGTCTATGAGTGAAAATGTATAAGTCATGGAAGCAGCGTCGCCGGGACGGTTGTTGGTTGCGTTGGCGCTTTGCTGCGGATCTTTCACCCATTGGCAATCGCCGTCAACGGTGCGGGCAAAACTGTTTCCCCGGCCTGTTGACATGCCCAGTTGCTCATAGTTAATGGACATGCTTCCGAGATCAAAGGTTTTTGCTGCGCATGTGCCGCCAACGGTGGATGTGGTGATGGAAGTTGATGTTTCTGCCGGTAGAC
>Ga0308175_100000767_pt1 | contig 21342 bp, 21 predicted proteins | sample PhyCR1_3_FD_203893 | JGI IMG/M metagenome (GOLD analysis project Ga0308175, IMG submission 203893) | Soil microbial communities from UC Gill Tract Community Farm, Albany, California, United States - DLSLS.C.R1 | ecosystem: Environmental > Terrestrial > Soil > Agricultural land | place: USA...
GAAGCATGCGCATCGTCGTCATCGGTGGCAGCGGCCACATCGGCACCTTCCTCGTGCCTCGGCTCGTACGGGCGGGTCACGACGTCGTCAACGTCAGCCGGGGCACCCGCACGCCGTACGCCGTTGCCGCCGAGTGGCAGCACGTGCAGCAGGTGGTGGCCGACCGGCAGCAGGAGGACGCCGACGGCACGTTCGGCGACACGGTTCTCGCGCAGGACCCGGACGTCGTCGTCGACCTGGTCTGCTTCACCCTCGACTCCGCCAGGGCGCTCGTGGAGGACCTCCGCGGCCGGGTCGGCCACCTGCTGCACTGCGGCTCGCTGTGGCGCTACGGGCCCAGCCACAAGGCGCCGATCGCCGAGGGCACGGGCACCCCGCCGTTCGGCGAGTACGGCATCCAGAAGGAGCGGATCGCGCGGATGCTCGTGGAGGAGACCGCCTCCGGGGGCCTGGTCACGACCTCCGTCCACCCCGGCCACATCGTCGGCGCCGGCTGGGCACCGATCAACCCGCTGGGGAACCTCGACCCCTCGGTGTGGGACACGCTCTCGGCCGGCCGGACGCTCCAGGTCCCGGGTAGCGGATCGGAGCTCATGAACCACGTCCATGCGGACGACGTCGCGCAGGTCTTCGAGCTGGCCGTCGAGCACCGGGACGCGGCGGCAGGGGAGGACTTCCACGCCGTGGCCCCCTCGGCGCTCACGGTGCGCGGCTACGCCGACATCGCTGCCGCCTGGTTCGGGCAGGCCGCTTCCCTCGAGACGATCACGTGGGAGCAGTTCCGCGAGACCACCACCCCGGAGTACGCCGAGTCGAGCTGGGGCCACCTCTACCGCAGCCACTGCCTCACCATCGACAAGGCCACGTCGCTGCTCGGCTACGCGCCCGGCTACGAGCCCGAGGACGCCATCCTCGAGTCCGTCCGCTGGCTCGTCGAGCACGACGAGCTGAAGGTGTCTCGGCCGCTGGCCGTCTAGTCCCGCCAGGCGGCCTCTCGGGCGCAAGGTCTCGTGTGTTGACTGGTCCCATGACGACACGAATGCTGCTCGTGGCGGACACGCACGTACCCAAGCGCGCGCGGGACCTGCCTGCCCAGGTGTGGACCGAGGTGGAGCGGGCTGATCTCGTCGTCCACGCGGGAGACTGGGTCGACGAACGGCTCCTCGACGCCTGTGAGGCAAGGGCCCGCCGTCTGGTCGGCGTGTGGGGCAACAACGACCACGGTGTCCTGAGGGAACGCCTCCCGGAGGTGGCCCGCCTCGACGTCGAGGGAGTCCGCCTCGGCGTGGTGCACGAGACCGGTACGGCCAAGGGACGGGAGGAACGCTGCGACGTACGGTTCCCCGACCTCGACGTGCTCGTCTTCGGACACAGCCACATCCCGTGGGACACGACCAGCGCTGGCGGTCTCAGGCTCCTGAACCCCGGCTCGCCCACGGACCGGCGCCGTCAGCCGCACTGCACCTACCTGACCGCCCTCGCCGACGCCGGACGTCTGCGCGAGGTGACGCTGCACACCGTTGCGAGGTGACCGACGCGGGCAGGATGGCCCGGTGACCGTCCTGGACCCAGGACTTCTGCACCCCGGACTGGCACCACCTGCCGCTGAACGGAGGGCATCCCTGGTCCGTGCCGGCGGTCCCCGCTATCGCTGAAGACGGCCGGTCGCCGCAACGGTCGGTGCGCCCGCCGGGGTGGTGCGACCGGGTGGGGGTCGTCGTCATCGCGCTCCTCGCCGGTCTTGGGGTCCGGTGGGCCGGTCACCCTGCAGGGTGATCCGACGCATGACCCGGGTCTCGGTGTAGTCGCGGTTGGCGTAGTGCCTCCGAGCTCGCTGCGCTGGGTCCGTGCTGTCGGGGCGGCAGGACGTCAGCGGACGACTCCACCTCATGCCGCGATGCACAAACGACGAGCGCCGCTCGAGTCGTGGGCACGCCCGCTGTACGGAGGCGCGGCCGGCTAGCGGCTGAGCAGCAGGAGCAGGACCACCGTCACCGCGGCCGACAGGAGCAGGGAGCCCAGGCAACCGAGACGGTTGCTGAAGAAGAGGAACAACTCTCAGACCTCGGGGTGGCGGATCCAGTCCGTGATGAGCGCGGCAATGGGCGCGACAGCGAGCAGGACGCCGATCAGGAGCGTGAGCATGGGCGTGCCGATACCCAGCGACGCCGGTCTCACGCGCCCGTTTCGCCCGGAACTTCCGAGACGGAGCGGGCTGCGCCCTCTCAGCGGGCCGCGCGCGCCCCGGTGGTAGGAACGCGCCATGGCGGCTCGAGCGGTGACCTCCGGCAACCTGGGCTCGTGGCTCATCAAGTGCGACCCGCGGGTGAACACCGAGCTGTTCAGGGCCGGGGAGGCCGGCGGCGTCCGGGTCACCTCTCGGTGTGTCGTGCGTGGATATCGAGCGTCCATGATGAAGAAGGGCGACCGGGTCGTCCTCTGGGTGTCGGGAGACGGGCGCGTGATGGCACGGGGGATCTGGGGCCTCGGCCACGTCACCGGGCCCGTCGACGAGACGGCTGTCGAGCCGTTCGTCCACGTGGACATCCCTCTGTTCGCCTCCGGGCTGACCGACGCCGACCTCCGTGCCGCGGGCGTCGACGACCTGGAGGTGCAGCGGATGCCTGCCGGTTCCAACCCCTCGTGGATGTCCAGGCAGCAGTGGGACCGTGTCGGGGCGCTCCTCGGCGAGTGGGTCGGCTGAGCGTCGCGCGCGCCCGTCACGCGGCGTACGTGACGGGGATCGCGGGTACCCAGTGCCGTCCACAGCGAGGCGGGAGGGCAGGTACGTGGCCGAACGGCTGGACCGGGCGACGGCGGCGACACAGTGGGAGTGGCGGGCTCGGCACAGCACGCTGCTGGAGTGGTCGGTGCGCGCCGGGCTCGTCGCCTACGGCAGCCTGCACCTCCTGCTGGCCTGGGTCGCCGTGCGGCTGGTGTGGGGCCACAAGGCCGGGCCGACCGGCAAGGGTTCGGGCTCGGCCACCGGGCAGGGAGCGCTCGCCCAGCTCGCCGGCGACAGGCTCGGACGGGTGCTGCTCGTCACCATGGCGCTGATGTTCACGGGGCTGGCGGTGTGGCAGCTCATCGCGGCGCTGGTGGGGTATCGCCACGACGACGGCTGGAAGCGGCTCGCGATGCGGCTCGGCGCCGGGAGCCGCGTGGTCGCCTACGGCTACTTCGCGGTCGCATCCGCACGGCTCGCGGCGCTCGGGGCGGATGCGTCCAGGCAGTCGCCGCAGTCGACGACCGAGCGGGTGCTGAACGCGCCGGCCGGGCCGCTTCTGTTGGTCGGAGCCGGGGTGGTAGCGGCCGCGGTCGGGATCGGACTGGCCGTCTTCGGGTTCGCCAAGGGCTTCGTCGACCAGCTCGACAGCAAGGCCCGGAACGCGGAGCGCAGGGTGCCGATCGTGGTGCTGGGAGAGCTCGGGTACGTCGTCAAAGGCCTGGCGTTCCTGGTGATCGGTGCCGTGCTCGTGCTGGCCGCGGTCACCGGCGACCCGGGCAAGACCGGGGGGCTCGACCAGTCGCTGTACGAGCTGCTCGGCCACTCCGTGGGCAGCATCGCGGTCGTGGTGGTCGGGCTCGGCATCGGCTGCTTCGGCCTCTACCTGTTCGCCCGGTCCTGGCACCTGAACGAGGACTCGCTGACCTCGTGACTCTGGGACGCGGTGTTCCATGGAGCGGATCTGGGCACTGGGGCGGTTGGCCCCTTCTCGAACCAGGAGAGCGATGACTGCGCAGAAAGCCCTGAAAGTCGACTTCGGTCACGACGAGCTCGTCATCCGGCAACGGTACGAGGCTCTCAGCATCGGCAATGACGTGCTGATCGCCCTGTGGTTCCTCGTGGGCAGCGTCCTGTTCTTCTGGGAGGCCACGACCGTGGCGGCGACGTGGTGCTTCCTGCTGGGCAGCATCGAGTTCCTGGTCCGACCTGCCATCCGACTCGCACGCCTCGTGCACATCCGACGCATCGGCGGCAGCGGACTGGACTCGGCGAACGACTACTAGAGTCGCTCGCCACGTGCGCGGGCGGTCATCACGGAATGACCCGCGGAACGGCGGACTCGTACGCCGATTTACCGGTGTGCGCGAGGTGGTCCACTCCCACCCTGGGAGCCGGAGGCCCCAGTGTCCGTGCGAGTCATCTTCCACCGCGTACCCGCCGCATCGGTGTTGGTGCTGTCGCTGCTGACCGGACCGCCGGCAACTGCGGACTCCGCGACGGATTCGTGCCTGTGGCGCACGACGGTCCTCAACGTCTACCGCGCGAGCGTCGGCCCGGCGTGGGGTGTACGGCGTGCCATGCGGATCTGGAACAGCGTCCACCAGGGACAGCCGCGTCTGCGCACCGTCACGAGCAGGGCGGTCGCCGACGTCATCGTCTCGCCCTACCGCGCCGAGGCCACGAACATCAACGCCTGGACCCTCAACTACTGCGACCGAGACCACATCACGCGGTCGACGGTGCACCTGAACGCCGCCCGACGGCTCACCAACGACGACCGCGCGCACGTCGCCGTCCACGAGTTCGGCCATGTCCTGAGCCTCCGCGACCGACCGACTCGAGCACCCCCGACCGTCATGAACGCGTCCCTGCGGTGGTGCCAGCCGTACCCGACACCGCTCGACCGGCTCACGCTCGGCTCCATCTACTGACCGTCACCCGGTCCCGAGTGACCAGTCGGTGACGATCCGCCAGGGGACGGCGGGGCTGCGGGCGATCGTCATCCCGGGCGAGAGCTCATCGAACGGCGCTGGCCTCGCGCGGGGCGGGTGCGGGTTGGGTTCCGCGGGATCCGCTGCAACGCCCAGGCGGAATGCCTGGCAGGCCCTCTATGTCCGGGTTCGATACCCGTGTACTAGGCAAACAACCCTCCCTTTGGAGGGGTCACAGTTCGGTCACGGCGTCCCTAGCCTGACTCAATTGCCTGGGGCGAAAGGATGAGCTGGCCCGTGGACGATGCTCTGGACGTTCCCCTGCATGACGATCCCCTCGCGGAGGAGGTCGACCTCGTCACGCGCCTGATGGTCGTGTGCAACGAGCGCGGCCGGCGGCTGACGCAGTGCGAGATCGACGAGGCGCTCGGACTTCCGAGGAGAGTCCGGCCGGCGCCGCGCGTGTCGAGACCGGAGAGCGCCTCAGCCATCACGTGAGGCCGGCGGCCGTGAGGCAGGGCGCACACTCGGGCCGAGTGTGGGTACGGCGAGGGGGACCCAGGCGCGCAACTGTCGAAGGAGACACCTCATGAGCACCGGCGGAATCTTCACCGCACTTCTCGCGGGCATCGTCATCGGAGCCCTCGGGCGGCTCATCATCCCCGGCCGTCAGGCGATCGGCTGGATCCTCACCTTCGCGATCGGGCTGGTGGGCGCCTTCGTCGGCGGATTCCTTGCGGCCGGGATGAACATGCACGTCTGGTGGCAGGTCCTCGTCGTGCAGGTGGTCGTCGCCGCGGTGCTGGTGCTCCTGGTCAACAGCCTGATCCGCGGCCAGGTGACCAAGCGCCATCGCAACGCCTGAGGGCAAGCACCCGCACCGCCCTGTCGGCGGGAATCATCCCGCGGCGTACGACAGGGTGTGCGGTCTCACGTATCCGGCTCCGAGGCGGGTCCGGCATCCGGGTCGTCGGTGGGCGACTCGTGCGCTGCTGCACCCGTCGGGCGCGAGGCGGGTCCGGCGTCCGGATCCTCGGACTCGTCGACGTCGGCTTCGTTGGTCGGCTCGGTCATCGCGGCTCCTTCGTCGTTCGGACGGCCGGCCAGACACCGGCCACGGGACCGGTACCCATGACCTGCTGCAACACGCACCGACGGCGACTGTGCCTGCCGCTCTCCGTCCCTGACGGCGGAGCGACCGTACCCGGATCCACTCCGTCGCCCGAGGCGTCGTCATGGTCGGACGCGGACCGGCCTGCTGTGCGTCGGTGCGTGAGCAGCCGTGCCCTTGAACACCCACCGGAAGTAGCTGGGCCGCCGCGGGTGCACCGTCAGCCGGACGATGCCGTGGACGTCGGCTGTCCTTCGGGCGACTCCCGCCCAGGACGAGGCGCCGACACGGCGTCGTTGAAGCTGCAGGTGTGCGCCGGAGAGCCGTTGCCCGGCCGCGGACGCGATCGTGCCGGTGACCCGGTGGTGGACGGCGCGAGCGGTCACCCGGGTCGCGGTGCGCGGCGCCGGTGCGGGTGCGGGTGCCGGTGGGGGCGGCGGGGCCTGCGGCGGGGAGGTCACCGGGGAGCAGCTCACCAGCGTGCACTGGCGCGGGTCCCCGTTCCCCGACGCCTGGTTGCCGCCTCCGTCGACGGCCGTCCCGGCGATGGGCTGGATACCCATGTCGACGTTGTCCGTCGTCACGTTCCCCCGGATGGTCACACCGCTCGCGTGCCGCCCGACGCCGATGCCGTCGTCCCCGTTGCGGGTCGAGGTGTTGCTCCGGACCACGCTGGCGTGGCCGTCGACGTCGATGCCGTCCTGGCCGCTGCGGTCCACCCGGTTGCTGTCGACGGTGACCCCCGCGCCACCGACGTCGATGCCGTCGTCGTGGTTGTTCACGATCGTGTTCCCCCGAACCAGCAGGCCGTCGCCCCGGGCGTCGATGCCGTCTGCCCACGTGGCACCCGAGCCGACACCGCTGCCGCTCACGTAGTCACCCTCGATCTGTGCCTTGGCGCTGGCCGCGTCACCGAAGATGCCCTCGTCGAAGCTGTCGGAGATCACGTTGCGCGTGATGTGGTCGCCGGTGGAGCCGGTCAGCAGGATGCCCTTGCCGAACCGCCGGATGAACCCACCGGTCACGGTGACCCCGTTGACTCCGGCGACCCGGACGCCGGCCGTCGGCTGAGCGCCGCGCCCCTCGATGGTGTGGCCGCCCAGGTCCACCCGGATGTTGTCCGCTGCCACCACGAGCCCGTCACCAGGGCAGTCGAGCAGGTCCGTCCCGAGTGTGAAGTCGCTCGTGACCCTGGTGCCGCACGTGACGGCCATCCCGGTGACGGTCTGAGCGGCGGCGGGCAGAACCATCAGGACACAACCGGCGACGGCGACGGCAACGGCCACACGGCGAGGCAACGACGAGGCAGGCATCGGGTCCTCCGCGAGACGGATGGCGTCGGATCCTGCGGACTCACCCGGCAGCGCCCGGCGCCCCAACCCTGGAAAAGGTACGCATCTCTCTTGCGCAGTCATCGTGCAGATGTCGCAGATCTGCTCACCCCTCGGGCAGACGGGCTGATGTCGTGGTCGTCACGGTCGGACACGCACCGCCCTGCTGTATGCCGCGGCCTGCACGGGGGTGCCCTTGAAGGCCCACCGGAAGAGACTGAGCCGCCGGGGATGGACCGTCGCGCGGACGACGCCGTGGGCGTTGGTGGTCCTGCGGGCAACGCCCGACCAGGTCGAGGCTCCGACCGGACGCTGCTGCAGTGTGACGCGCGCGCCGCGGAGCGGGTGTCCGGCAGCCGAGGTGACGGTGCCGCTCATCCGGTGCCTGGTAGCTGCTGCGGTCAGCCTGGTGGAGGTGCGCGAGGGTGGGGGTGAGCCGAACCGGTCGAGGGTGGGCTGTGTGCCGCTGTCGAGGACGCTGTTGTCGGTGGCGATGAACGCCCACGTGAAGGCATTGGCCTCGAGGGTCAGCCTCAGCACCCCGAACTGGGTGTTCTGCCGGGATCGTGCGAGAGCGCATCCCGGGTCGCTCCCTGTGCCGATGGGGTCGTGGGAGGCGCCGCCCGTCCCCGCGACGAAGGACACCATGCCGGTGTCCGAGAGGGCGCCGGTGGAGCTCATCCTGGGGTACCTCTCATAGAGGTGGTCGTGCGCGGCCACCACGACATCCGCCCGGGCGGCCAGCAGCGCGTCCCACAGGGCGGCAGGACGGGGGGAGGAGCCGTGATGGCCGCACGAGAACCGCGGTCGGTGCAGATAGGCCAGCTTGTGCTTGCCCGCTCCCGCTGTGGCGAGGTCGTTGCGCAACCACGCAGCCTGGGCCGAGCTCGCCGAGCAGTCGATCTCGCAGTTGAGGCTGTACAGCCGCCATCGCCCGATGTCGAACGCGTAGTACTGACCAGCGTTCTCGGCGGGCAGCTGTCCGGCGAAGTAGGTGTAGTAGTACGGCGGTGAGCCGGCCGCCGGGTGGTAGTCGTGGTTGCCCGGCGCCGGCCGGGTCTTCGCCTTGAACTGGGCCCACGACTGGTCGTACTGCGTGTAGTTCGCGGCGGTCCCGTCCTCGTACGCCTCGTCGCCCGCGGTCAGCGCGTAGGTCGGGTTGATCCGCCGGACCAGGGCACCGGTCGCGAGGTCGCCCCGCAGCGAACCGGCGATGTCCCCGGCAATCGTCACGACGGGACCCTGGGCGGCCGCGGGGCGCGCGATCGGACCGGAGGCGTTTCCTCCCTCGGGCAACGGGGACGCCACGGCAGTGCCGCACAGGAGCGCCCAGAGCAGCATGCAGAACAGCGCCACATCGAGCTGCACCGGCCGCACTCGCCGGTCCCGACCTGGACGAGCAGGAGCGTTGGACGCGTGCACAGCGTTCTCCCCTCGCCCCCGAACGCACGACAATCGTCCTCGACTCTAGGCGGGCCGCGACCGCGGCGAACCCTCCGAGAGGCGTATTCGAGACCGCCGGGTCACCGAGCTGCGAGGGCTGGGTCTCGGGCGGCCTCTGTTCAGGACGCGTCGGCCCGCGTAGCCTGCTCACTGCGCTGGGGGGCAGCGCGGTGGTTGCGGTGTCACCGCACCACCACGGGGAGGAACGGGGTGGCGGGATGAACACGTTGGAGCTGAGCCTGCTCGAGGGACGCGATGAGCGGGAGCTGGCGGAAGCGGTTGCGGCATTCGTGCGCCGGACGCGCAGGATGCCCAAGCTCGGCGACCTCGAGGCCACCGAGCCCGAGGATTCCTGACCCGCTCGGGCGCGTGGAGCGGGTGGACTGAAGCTCAAGGCACGTGGCGCGCCACGGGCCTGGTCGGTTCCGGCAGGGTCAGCGACCCGAGGCCCGGAGCAGCTGTCGCACGCGGTGCTGGTACCCCCACCAGCCGTTCTGGCCACCGTTGACCGCGCGGCGAGTCCGGCGCCAGTACCCGTGGCGGGCAGCGGTGCCGATGTGGTGCCGCTTGAAGTACGCGGCGAGCACCCGCGCGCTGACGTCCGGGCGCAGTGCCAGGCGCGGGCGATGCTGCAACGACAGGTGCAGATGCCTGCCATAGGTCCGGTAGTTCCACCGGCCAGTGAGCTGGATGTAGCCACGGCCGTGGTACCGGACACCGTCACCGCGATGGGTGTTGCCGAGGTCCCTGCGGCCGCCGTACATACGCGCGAAGTAGCGCCGACCGCCGTGCTCGTTGATCGGTCGCAGGCGCGGCCCGACCTCGGTGAGGACGGTGGCAAGCGCCGCGATCCGGGTTCCCACCTGGGCGATGTGCAGCCGGCGCAGTGCGCGGTCGATCTTCGGCCAGCTGTGTGCGACCGCTGCCCGCCGCGCCCCGACGGCGCGGGCGATCCGGGGCGTGCTCAGCCACGTCCCGCCCCGTCCGAGACTGGCCTGGAGCGACCTCCAGGTCCGGTGGTTCACGACTCCGGTAACGCTGAGGCCCCGGCCTCGTCGGGTACGTCGGCCGTGGCGGTCGTGGACCGCCTGGAACCGTCGGACCGCTTGCGCGGTCGTGCGGTCGTAGCGGCCGGTCGTGCTGATGCCGAGGCGGCGCTGGACGTGCTCGACGAGCAGACGCCGGCCGTCCCGGTCCCCGCGCCGCAGTGGCAGCCGTCGCGCGATGTGCCCGTGCGCACGGTGCCGCCTGTGCAGGTGCCGGTGGTGGCGGTGCGCGTGCCCGACGTGGCGATGAGCGCGGCGCACGTGCCGGTGTGCGTGGCGGTGTGCGTGGCGGTGCACGTGCCGGTGCGCGTGTCGGTGCCCCCGTCGATGGACGTGCCGGTGCGCGTGGCGGTGCCCCTGTCGATGGACGTGCCGGTGCGCGTGGCGGTACGCGTGGCGATGGACGTGGCGATGGACGTGGCGATGGACGTGGCGATGGACGTGGCGATGGACATGGCGATGGTGGCGGCGGTGGCGGTGCGCGTGGCGGTGGCTGTGGACCTGGTGGCCGTGCCGGGGCCGAGTCCGCGAATGCTGCGCGGCGCTACGGGGCCGGTGCGCGTGGTGGCGGTGACGCCCCAGCACCGCTGCACGTGCGCGGACCGGCCGAGCATTTCCGTCCGCCTGCGTCGGGTGAGCCGCGGGCTCGGCCGTCGGGAGCGCGGCGATGGTGGGCCCGGGAACGGGCGGCCGGGCCATGGACTGGCCGGGCAAGGAGACGATGGTCACCACCAACGTGACGGCGACCGCCAGGGAGGCGAAGCGACCTGGCGACCACAGGGCGTGGGCAGCGGAGAAGTTGCGCTTGTGGCGAGACAAGCTCGGACTCCCTCGAGGTGCTGGCAGCCGAGGTCCCCGGTGCTGGTGCGCCTGAGATGTCCCCCGTGATGCCGGTGGTGCGGCGGTCCGGCCATCGCTCCGACCGGATCATGAACGTCATGAACGCTAAACGCACATCCCCGAGAAAATCCGGCGAAGCGTGAAATTGAAGCCGTAGGTCGCAGAAGCGGAGCGGTGAGGACGCAGGTCGACGCACGCTCCGCGCACCGTGGGCGCGAGCCATCGACGGAGGACCGCCGGCGGGTCGGGCAGCGCGGTCCTCGAGTCAGCCGAGGACCGGTCGGTGGAGGGTCCGCGGTGGGAGTCCGAGCCCCCGGACGTGCTCGGCGATCTGGCGCAGCGAGGCGACCCACACGTCGCCGTACCCGGTCGCCTGCTCGATGACCCGCTCCAGCGCCAGCGCGCGGGAGGGACGACCGGTGAGGAACGGGTGGTTGGTGAGGGTGAAGCACCCGCCGACCTCCCGCATCGCGGCGAGCTCCAGGCTCCAGATCTCCTGGGCCTTGGCCGGGCTCTCGATGAGGCCCTCGCCGGAGACGCCGGGGACGAAGCAGTACTGCTCCCAGTCGTCGAGCGCCCACTGGATCGGGATCTCGACGATCGACCCGACACCTGCGACAGCCCCGACGGCGAGCTCGTAGGGCACGTCGGCGTCCATCAGGCTGGAGTCGTAGAGGAAGCCGTGCTCGGCCAGCAGCCCGGGTGTGGACCAGGTCGGCTCCCACATCGGCGCTCGGTAGCCGACCGGCCGAACGCCCGCGACGCGCTCCAGGGCCTCCAGGCCCATCACCAGGTAGCCCATCTCGGTCGCCCGGTCGACGCCCTCGAGCGTCTCGTGGAGGTAGCCGTGGTGGGCCACCTCGTGGCCTGCGGCGACGATGTCGCGGACCACGCCGGGGTAGCGCTCGGCGGTGAAGCCCGGCACGAAGAAGGTCGACGGCACCCCGTGCCGGTCGAGCAGGTCGAGGATCCGGGGCACCCCGACGAGCGGGCCGTAGGACTGGTGGCTCATCACCCCGGGCCGGTCGGCAGACGCCGGCGAGGCGTGCAGGATCGCCGACTCGGCGTCCACGTCGAAGCTGAACGAGGCTGCGGCCCGGTAGCCGTCCGGCCACGCCACCGGCGTCGCCGGCCCGGGGCCGGGCTCCGAGGCGGTCACTTCCGGTTCCAGGCGAAGACCGAGCAGTACTCGTAGGCCAGGTTGGCCGCCGCGATGGCGGTGACCTCCGCGTGGTCGTACGGCGGGGAGACCTCGACGATGTCGCCGCTGACGACGTTCGCGCCGGCGAAGCCGCGGACGATGCCGAGCAGCTCGCGGCTGGTCAGCCCCCCGGCCTCCGGAGTCCCGGTCCCGGGCGCGAACCCGGGATCAAGCACGTCGATGTCGATGGAGACGTAGACCGGTGCGTCGCCGACCCGCTCGCGGACCATCTCGACGACGCGGTCCGCGCCGAGCCGGTCCATGTCCCGGGCGTGCACGATCCTGAAGCCCATCTCGGCATCCTCGGCGAGGTCCCGCTCGGAGTACAACGAGCCACGGATCCCCACGTGCATAGTGTGGTCGGCGTCGAGCAGGCCTTCCTCCCAGGCGCGGCGGAACGGCGTCCCGTGCGTGTACGGCGCGTCGAAGTAGGTGTCCCAGGTGTCCAGGTGAGCGTCGAAGTGGACGAGCGCGACCGGCCCGTGCTGAGCCTTCAGGGCCCGCAACACCGGCAGCGCGACGGTGTGGTCCCCGCCGAGGACGACCACGTTGCGACCGTCGGCGGAGAGCTCGCGCACGCCGGCCTCGACCTGGCGCATCGCCTCGTCGATGGAGAACGGGTTGGTCGCGATGTCCCCGGCGTCGACCACCTGCACCCCGGCGAACGGTGAGACCTCCAGCGCCGGGTTGTAGGGACGGAGCAGGCGGGACCCCTGCCGGATGTACGACGGGCCGAACCGTGCGCCGGGCCGGTAGGTGACGCCGGAGTCGAACGGCACGCCGACGACCGCCACGTGGTAGTCGTCGACGTCCTCCAGCCGCGGAAGCCGCGCGAACGTGCTGTGGCCGGCGTAGCGGGGGACCTGCAGCCCGTCGACCGGGCCGACGGTTCCTCCGTCCTCGACGCGAGGCTCGTGCATGGTGACTCCTCCTCGTGGTTCGGGCTGGTGCGGGATGGTGTGGATGTGTTCAGGCGCGGGTGCGAGTGGACCCGCCGTTGACCTGCACCACCTGACCCACGAGCGCGGACATCCGCGGGTCGGACAGCAGGGCGACCGCAGCGGCGATCTCGTCCGGTCGGCCGACCCTCCTCATCGGGATGTCGCGGGCGTACTCCTTGATGACCTGCTCCCGCGTCACCCCGGCGGCCCGGGCGTCCACCTCCAGCTGCGGAGTGTCGATGACCCCGGGCGCGACCGCGTTGACGATGACTCCCTTCGGAGCCAGCTCGCGGCCGAGGGTCTTGGTCAAGGAGATGATCCCGGCCTTGGACGCGGCGTACGCCGTGGCTTCGGGCCAGCCGGTGACCCCCCACTCCGAGGACACCAGGACGATCCGGCCGGACCCGGCGCGGAGCATGCCCGGGAGCACCGCCTGGACGAGGTGGAAGGCGCCGCCGAGGTTGGTGTCGACGACCTTCCACCAGTCGTCCAGGTCGTAGTCGACGAGCCGGCCCATGGACATGTAGGCGTGGTTGACGACCAGGACGTCGACCGTCCCGAGGGTCTCCTCGACCCCGCGGACCATCTGCTGGACGGCGACGCGGTCGGAGGCGTCGGCCGGAGCCGGGACGCCCGACGTGGCTGTGACCACCGAGTCCATGCGTTCGTCGTGGACCAGGCCGTTGACGGCGACCGAGGCGCCGTCCCGGGCCAGGCGCTCGGCGATGGCCCGCCCGATGCCCTGGGTCGCGCCCGTGACGAGCGCGACCCGGTCGGCGAGGGGATGCTGCCGTGCGGTCACTCAGATCACCGCCCCGGCGTTGGGGGAGAGGATCTCGCCGGTCATGAAGGTGGCCTCCTCGATGACGTACGCGACGGCCAGCGCGACCTCCTCCGGGGCGACCAGTCGCCGCAGCGGCAGGGTCGCGAGGTACGCGGGGTCGCGCCACGGTGAGTCGGGGCCGATCAGCGGGGTGTCGGTCGGCCCGGGGGCGACCCCGTTGACCCGGACCCCGCTGCCCGCGACCTCGGCGGCCAGGCTTCGGACCAGCCCGATCACGGCGCCCTTGGCGGCGGCGTAGTGCGCGTCGCTGTCCCCGCCGCCGATGGCCAGCTCCGAGGTGATCGCCACGATGCTGCCGGAGCCGCGCGCGCTCATCGCGGGCAGGACGGCGCGGCAGAGGTTGGCCAGACCACCGAGGTGCACGCGGAGCATGGTGTGCCACTGCTCCGGGGTGATGTCGGTGACCTCGATGATCGCGTAGTGCCCGGCGGCCGAGACCACCGCCTGCACCGGGCCCAGGTCCCGCTCCACGACGCGGACCGCATCGGCCACGGAGGCGGCGTCCGCGACGTCTGCCGTGAGCCCGAGGTCCCAGTCGGACGGTCGCAGGTCGATGCCGGCGACCTGCCATCCGCGGTCGCTGAGCTCGGCGGCGATGGCGGCACCGATCCCGCTGGCGGCCCCGGTGACGATCGCGACCCCGCTCATGCGCGCTCCCGCTCCGTCGCGAGGTACTCCCGGGTCTCCAGGTCGTCCTCGGGGTCGTCGACCTCGAACGTCGGGAAGGTCGTGATCCGACTGCGGATCGAGAGGTAGATGACCGTCCCGATGATCCCCAGGCCCAGCACGGCCAACGTGACCGACCAGTTGAGGAAGGGCGTGTCGGAGTAGAAGTTGCGAGGCCAGGCGATGTTGAGGAGCTGGAAGGTCGCCCACAGCAGCGCGACCACCGAGACCAGCATGCTCCAGCGACCCAGCGAGAACGGGCCGGGCGTCCAGCCGCCGCGCACCCTGATCAGGAGGTTCGCGACGAGCGGGAAGAGGAAGGCCAGGTAGAAGCCGCCGGAGGTGAAGTTCAGCATCAGCGTGTAGAAGTTCGGCGCGAGCTGGCTGAGCACGATGATCAGCGTGCCGATGGTGGTGGCGACCAGCAGTGCGGACACTGGCTGCTTCTGGCCCTTGGTGAGCCGGGCGAGGAGCCGCGGCGCCGGCAGGGCGTGGTCGCGGGCGTAGGACCAGATCAGCCGGGACGCCGAGGTCTGCAGGGCCAGGAATGACGCCAGGAAGCCGATGGTGAACAGCACCTCCGCGAGCTTGGCGGCTCCTGCGCCGAGCTGGAAGGCGAGCGTGTCGTAGACCGGGTCGGAGCTCTTCGCGGCGATGTCCTTGGGGATCGCGAGGATGATCGCGAGTGCCGAGTACGTGACGATGACGGCGATGAAGGAGATCGAGAAGATCACCGCTTTGGGCAGGTTGCGGCGGGGGTGGTGCACCTCCTCGGCGATGGACCCGGCGCTCTCGAACCCGACGAACGACCAGCCGACGAACGCCGTCGTGATCAGGAACGGGCCGGAGAGACTCACGAAGTGCGGCTGGCTGAAGCCGTCGGTGAGGACCGACACCGGGTTCTCACGGTGGAACAGCAGCAGCCAGGTGCCGAGTCCGATGGAGCCCACGATCTCGGCGATGATGCTGCCGGTCATCAGGATCCGCAGCACGAGCCGGCCGGCGATGTTGGCGGCGGTGCCGAGCACCAGGATCACCCAGGCCACGAGCGCCTGACCGCCCGCGGAGAGGTTCCAGCCGAACACGTTGGCCACGAACCCCGCAGCGAACACCGACACCGCCGACATCGCCACGACCAGCGTCCACATGTAGAACCAGCCGGCCGCCCAGCCGTAGCCCTGGCCGAGCAGCCGCCGCGACCACTGGTAGATCGATCCCTCGATCGGCCACCGCGAGACCAGCTCGGCGAAGACCATCGCCACCAGCAGCTGGCCGGCGAACACGATGAGGAAGTTCCACCAGAACGACGGACCGGCGGTGCTGTAGGCCAGCCCGAAGATGCCGTAGAGCGCGACAATGGGGGAGATGAAGGCGAAGGCGAAGGCGAACGCGGACCACAGCGTGAACTCGCGCTTGAGCTGGTGGTCGGCGTGGACGTCTTCGATGCGGGCGGGCTGACTCGACATGGTGACCTCCTGGGTTCCTTGCCAGGGTGAGACGCCGGTCACGTCGAGGACAAGATCCGCGCGGGCACCTTCGGCCGAAGTCACAACCGGGGTGGTCGGCTGATGTGGAGATGCACAACGCACCCCGCGGCTACGCTGCGCCTGTGACCGGCCCGCGACCGTCCCCGGTGACCGCCGGTGCCGATGCCGGCGTCGTGACGGTGCGTGACCTGCTGGCCGTCCCTGCCCTGGGTCTCCGCCTGCTCGCCGCTCCCGAGGGGCTCGACGCCGTCGTGCGCTGGGCGCATCCCACCGAGCTGCTCGACCCCCGGGCCTACCTCTCCGGCGGCGAGCTGGTCCTCACCGTCGGGGCGTCCCTGGGCGGCGACGAGACGAGGTGTCGCGGGTACGTCGACCGACTGGTCGAGGCGGGAGCGAGCGCGCTCGGGTACGGCGTCGGCGACCTGACCGACGAGGTGCCGGCGGGCCTGGTCGACGCGTGCCGGCGCCAGGCGCTGCCCCTGTTCGCGGTGCCTCCCGGGGTGCCGTTCCAGGCCATCACCGAGCTGCTCGCCGACCGTCGGGTCGAGGCGCGGGCCGCCCGCGAGCGGCGCGCGCAGCAGCTCTCCACCCGGCTGCTCGACGCGATCGCGGCGGACCGGTCGCTGGAGGCCCTGCTCGAGATCGTCGCGGCGGACCTCGGCGGGCGCGTCGACTACCGCGACGGGCGGCTGCGCTGGGCCCCGGCGAGCGAGGCCGACGTGGCCCCGGCGGACGCCACCCTCCGGCACCTCGGCTCGGTGCTGGCGATGCGACAGCACGAGCAGGACCTGGCCCTCGCCCACCGGCGCGCTGAGGCCGGCCGGCTGCTCCGCCTCGTGAGCGAGGGCAAGGCCGACGCGGCGGTGCTGCGGGACACGCTCCAGGAGGCAGGTGTGCCGACCGACCGGCCGTCGGTCGTGGCCGCCTGGCCGCGGCACGCGCTCGGGCTCGTCGCCGCGCGCCTCCGCGGTTCGGCGCTCTTCCTCGACGTCCCGGACGCGGCCCTCAGCGTGACGTCCGGCGCCGACGACGTGCTGGCCGCGGCCGCGGAGCTCACCGTCGCGTGCGGGGTCGCCGCCCCGTGCCCGGTGGAGGGCCTGGCGGCCTCGGTGCCGGCGGCCCTGGCCGCGCTGGACCTGTCCCGTCGTCGAGGGTCGCCGGCGACCCACCGCGACCTGGTCAGCTTCGAGGGTCTGCTGGAGCAGCAGCCCCCGGAGCGGCTCCAGCCGTTCGCCGAGGCACTCCTGCTGCCGCTGGTCGAGCACGACCGCGAGCACGGCACCGCGCTGCTGCCGACGCTGCGTGCCTTCGTCGAGGGTGACGGGTCGATGAACACGACGGCGCGCGACCTGCACCTGCACCCCAACTCGCTGCGCTACCGCCTCAAGCGGATCGGGGAGCTGACCGGCTCGGACCCGCGGGTCTTCACCGACCGGATCGCCCTCGCCGTGGGGCTGTGGGCCTGGGACCGCCGCCCACGGGGTCGCCGGTAGGCCGCTCAGCGACCGCGGGGGACGCGGCCGCCCGAGTGCGCCGCGTCGGCGATGCGGGCGGCAAGCTCTCGCTGGCCGTCGCGCACGAGCCCCGCCGTGACCCGGATGTGGCCCTGGGGCATGGGAAGCACGGCGAAGGGCGCGCCGGCGCTCACCCCGATGCCCTGGCTGGCCAGCCGGGCGACCGCCGCGGTCTCGTCGTCGACCGGGACCCAGATGTTGATGCCCTCGCTGCCGGCCACGGTGATCTCGTGCTCGGCGAGCGCGTCGACGAGCAGGGCGCGGCGCGCGGCGTACACCTCGCGAGCCGTCTGCACCTGGCTGACCGCGCCGGGCTCGGTGAGCAGGCCCACGAGGATGCGCTGCAGCAGCCGGCTGCTCCAGCCCTGGCCGAGGTGCCGGCGCGTGTCCACCGCCCGCATCAGGTCCGGCGGAGCGCTGAGCGCGGCGAGGCGGAGGTCGGGCCCGTGCGACTTGGAGTAGCTGCGGACGTGCACCGTGCGCTCGGGGAGCCACGCGCCGAGACTGAGGGCCGGGGTGGGGGAGAGGCCGTGCACCGAGTCGTCCTCGAGGACCAGGGCGCCGGTGGGCCGCAGCAGCCGAGCGATCTGCCTGGCGCGGGAGCGGGTCATCGTGACGCCCGTGGGGTTCTGCCCGCGGGGCTGCAGGACGACGGCCGCGACCGGCGCCCGCAGGGCCTCGGCCAGGGGGCGCACCGCGAGACCCTCGTCGTCGACCGGGACTCCGACGACCTCGACGGCCTGGGTCTCCAGCAGGTCCACGACCGGGGGGAAGCAGGGGTGCTCGACCACGACCCGGTCGCCCACGTGCAGCGCCGTGCGGGTGACGAGGTCGAGGGCGTCCATGGCGCCGTCCACGACGGCCAGCGCGGCGGGAGCGTAGGGCCAGTCCTCGCGCAGCAGCCGGTCGAGCTCGGGGACGACGGGATCCTCGAGGTAGCTGGTCGGGGTGCCGGCGCGGTCCAGGTGGGCGATCACGTCCGACAGCGTCGGCAGGAGCGTCTCGTCGGGGACCCCGGTGGAGAGGTCCAGCGCCAAGGTGGCGGGGTGGTCCAGGGCGCGGCGGTAGCGGCCGGCGCCGACCGCGTTGGTGTCGAGCACGGTGGTGCCGCGCCGCCCGTCCGTGCGTACGGCGCCGGCCCGCGCCAGCAGGCTCCAGGCGGACGAGACCGTCGTGGGGGACAGCGCCAGCTCCGTGGCGACCGCGCGGATCGCGGGGAGTCTCGTGCCCGGCGCAACGGCTCCGTCGGTGATGGCCCGGCTCACCGCCGCGGCGAGGCCGCGCGCCGTCGGCTGCTCGAGCCGCTCCTCGAGGGCGGAGAGAAGGTCACGCATCTTTGTAACATAACAGAGTGCTCTTTGTAACACGCCGTTGTCGGCTTAGGCTTCCGGGCATGACGACTCGGATCTCGCACTGGATCGACGGCACCCCGACCCCGGGCACTTCCGGCCGCACCTCGGCGGTGTACAACCCGGCCACCGGCCGGCGGACCGCCGAGGTCGACCTCGCCGGTGCCGACGACGTCAAGCGCGCCGTCGCCAGCGCCGCGGCCGCGGCCAAGGACTGGCGGTCCGCGTCGCTGTCCAAGCGGGCCGCGGTGCTCTTCGCGTTCCGCGAGCTGCTGCACGCGCGGTCCGACGAGCTGGCGGCGATCATCACCGCCGAGCACGGCAAGGTCCTCGCGGACGCCGCCGGTGAGATCGCCCGTGGCCTGGAGAACGTCGAGTTCGCCACCGGCGTGCCGCAGCTGATGAAGGGCGGCTTCTCCGAGCAGGCCTCGACCGGCGTCGACGTCTACTCGATCCGACAGCCGCTCGGCGTCGTCGCCGGCATCACGCCGTTCAACTTCCCGGCCATGGTGCCGCTGTGGATGTGCGCCAACGCGATCGCGACCGGCAACGCCCTCATCCTCAAGCCGAGCGAGAAGGACCCGTCCGCGTCCCTGTGGCTGGCCGAGCTGTGGAAGGAGGCCGGCCTGCCCGACGGCGTGTTCACCGTCCTGCAGGGCGACAAGGAGGCCGTGGACGGCCTGCTCAGCCATCCCGACGTCGCCGCGGTGAGCTTCGTGGGCTCCACCCCGATCGCGCGCCACATCTACGAGACCGGCACCGCGAACGGCAAGCGTGTGCAGGCCCTCGGCGGGGCGAAGAACCACATGGTCGTGCTGCCCGACGCCGACGTCGAGATGGCGGCCGACGCGGCGGTCTCCGCGGCCTACGGCGCCGCCGGCGAGCGGTGCATGGCGATCTCGGTGGCGGTCGCGGTCGGCGACGTCGCCGACGACCTGGTCGCGGCGATCGCGGACCGCATGCCGAGGCTCACGATCGGCGACGGCGCCCAGCCGGGCACCGACATGGGCCCGCTGATCACCGCCGAGCACCGCGACAAGGTCGCCTCCTACATCGACGCCGGCGCCCGGTCCGGCGCGCGGGTGGTCGTGGACGGCCGCGAGGCCGATGTCCCCGCTGACGGCTTCTTCCTCGGCACCACGCTGCTCGACGACGTGGCCCCGGACATGAGCGTCTACACCGACGAGATCTTCGGCCCCGTGCTCTGCGTCGTCCGCGTCGACAGCTACGACGCGGCGGTCTCGCTGGTCAACGCCAACCAGTACGCCAACGGTGTCGCCATCTTCACCCGCGACGGCGGGGCCGCCCGCGAGTTCCAGTTCGACGTCGAGGTGGGCATGGTCGGGGTCAACGTGCCGATCCCCGTCCCGGTGGCGTACTACTCCTTCGGCGGCTGGAAGGCGTCGCTGTTCGGCGACACCCACATGTACGGCCCCGAGGGCATCAACTTCTACACCCGCGGCAAGGTCGTCACCTCCCGCTGGCCGGACCCGTCGACCTCGCAGGTCGACCTCGGCTTCCCGCGGACCCGCTGACGACCGCCGTACACCCAGTTGAGGAGGACACCGATGAGCGACTCCGTTCTGCCGAACGCGCTGACCGAGGAGCAGGTCCGCCGTGCCGACCGCGACCACGTCTTCCACTCCTGGTCCGCCCAGGCGCAGATCGACCCGCTGCCGATCGCGGACGCCCGAGGCTCGTACTTCTGGGACTACGCAGGCAAGAAGTACCTCGACTTCTCCTCGCAGCTGGTCAACGTCAACATCGGCTACCAGCACCCGCGGCTGGTCGCCGCGATCCAGGAGTACGCCGGCCGGCAGTGCACCATCGCGCCGTCGTTCGCCAACGACATGCGCTCCGAGGCGGCCCGGCTGCTCGCCGAGCTGGCACCGGGCGACCTGAACAAGGTCTTCTTCACCAACGGCGGCGCCGACGCCAACGAGCACGCGATCCGGATGGCTCGCCTGCACACCGGCCGGCACAAGGTGCTCACCGCCTACCGCAGCTACCACGGGGCGACGGCCGGCGCGATCATGCTGACCGGCGACCCGCGCCGCTGGGCCAGCGAGCCCGGCATGACCGGCGTGGTGCACTTCTGGGGCCCCTACCTCTACCGGTCCGCCTTCCACGCGCAGACCGAGCAGGAGGAGACCACCCGAGCCCTCCAGCACCTCCAGGACACGATCATGGTCGAGGGGCCCGCCACCGTCGCCGCGGTCGTGCTGGAGACGGTGGTCGGCACCAACGGCATCCTGGTGCCGCCGCCGGGCTACCTCGAGGGTGTCCGCAGGATCTGCGACGAGCACGGCATCCTGCTCGTCGCGGACGAGGTGATGGCCGGCTTCGGACGCTGCGGCGAGTGGTTCGCCGTCGACCGCTGGGGCGTCACCCCGGACCTGATCACCTTCGCCAAGGGCGTCAACTCCGGCTACGTGCCGCTCGGCGGAGTCCTCATCTCCGACGAGGTCGCGGCAACCTTCGCCGAGCGTCCGTACCCGGGTGGCCTGACCTACTCCGGTCACCCGCTGGCCTGCGCCTCCGCCGTCGCCTCCATCACCATCATGCGCGAGGAGGGGATCATCGAGCACGCCCGTGCACTCGGGACCGAGGTGATCCAGCCCGCCCTGGCGAAGCTCGCCGAGAACCACCCGAGCATCGGGGAGGTCCGCGGCCTGGGCGTCTTCTGGGCCCTCGAGCTGGTCCGGGACCGGGCGACCCGCGAGCCTCTGGTGCCCTACAACGCGGCAGGCGAAGCGGCAGCCCCGATGAACGCGTTCGCCGCGGAGTGCCGGCGCAACGGCCTGTGGCCGTTCACGCACTTCAACCGGACGCACGTCGTCCCGCCGTGCACCACGACCGCGGACGAGGTCGAAGAGGGCATGGCGATCCTGGACCAGGCGCTCGACGTCG
>Ga0308175_100000768_pt1 | contig 21294 bp, 20 predicted proteins | sample PhyCR1_3_FD_203893 | JGI IMG/M metagenome (GOLD analysis project Ga0308175, IMG submission 203893) | Soil microbial communities from UC Gill Tract Community Farm, Albany, California, United States - DLSLS.C.R1 | ecosystem: Environmental > Terrestrial > Soil > Agricultural land | place: USA...
TGGCGGTGGCGCTGCGGCTGCCGGTGCCGACGGCGGAGCAGGCCGCGGTGATCGGCGCGCCGCTGGGTCCGGCGGTCGTCGTCGCCGGCGCCGGCTCCGGCAAGACCGAGACGATGTCGGCCCGGGTGCTCTGGCTCGTCGCCAACGAGCTGGTCCGCCCCGACCAGGTCCTCGGCCTGACGTTCACCACCAAGGCAGCCGGCGAGCTCGCCACCCGGATCCGGGTCAGGCTGGCCCAGCTGCGCGCCTTCCTCGGCGCGGGCGGCCCGGCCGGCGACCCGGCGCTGGCCGGCGAACCGACCGTCGCCACCTACCACGCGTACGCAGGCCGCCTGGTCGCCGAGCACGCCCTCCGGCTCGGCGTCGAGCCGAGCGTCCGCCTGCTGTCCGAGGCGATGACCTGGCAGCTGGCGCAGAAGGTGGTCCGCACGTACGACCTGGACGTCCCGGAGCTGGACAACGCCGAGTCCACGGTCACCAACTGGGTGCTCGATCTGGCCGGCGAGCTGGCCGAGCACCTCGTCGAGCCGGACGAGCTGCGCCGCTGGACCGACGACCTGCGCACCAGGGTGATGGCCAAGCCGCGGCGCAGCGCGTCCGGCCGCGGCGTGGCGGGCGAGCCGTACGCGGAGGTGCGCCGGCTGCTGGAGCGGGCCGCCGCCCGGGTCGCGCTGCTCCCCCTGGTCGACCGCTACCAGCGGGCCAAGCAGGACGCGCGGGCGATCGACTTCGGCGACCAGATGGAGATCGCGGCCCGGGTCGCCGACCGGTTCCCCGAGGTCGGCCGGGCCGAGCGGGCCCGGTATGCGGCCGTGCTGCTAGACGAATACCAGGACACCGGGCACGCGCAGCTGACCATGCTGCGCGGCCTGTTCGGGGCTGCTGCGGGCGGCCACCCGGTGACCGCGGTCGGCGACCCGGCCCAGGCCATCTACGGCTGGCGCGGCGCGAGCGCGAACAACCTGATCCGGTTCGCCACCCACTTCCGTACGGCGACCGGCGACCCGGCCCCGGTGCTGCCGCTGTCCACCTCGTTCCGCAACGACGAGCAGGTCCTCGACGTCGCCAACGCGCTGTCGGCGGAGATCCGGGAGAACGTCCCGGCGCTGGCGCCCGGTCCGCGCGGCGGGCCGGGAGTGGTCCGGGCCGCCCTGCTGGAGACCGTCGCCGACGAGGCCGACTGGCTGGCCGACCAGGTGGCGGCGGTGTGGCGGGAGGACGCGGCCGACCGCCGGCTGCGGGCCGGCGGGCGCAGCGTCGCGGTGCTCTGCCGGCGCCGGTCGCAGTTCGACCTGGTCGCCGGCGCGCTGCGGGCCCGCGGGGTGCCGGTCGAGCTGGTCGGGCTCGGCGGCCTGCTGGCCACGCCGGAGATCCGGGATCTGGTCAGCACGCTGCAGGTGGTCAGCGACCCGACCGCGGGCGCGGCCCTGGCCCGGCTGCTCACCGGCGCCCGGTGGCGGGTCGGCGGCCGGGACATCGCCGCGCTCGGGCGCCGGGCCCGGTCGCTGGCCGCCCGGCGCGAACAGGTCGCGGCCGGCACCCGGGACGTGGTGTCGGACGCCAGCCTGGTCGAGGCGCTGGACGACCTCGGCCCGCCGGAGCCCTACTCTGCCGACGGCTACCGGCGGATGTCCGCCCTCGCCGCCGAGCTGGCCGCGCTGCGGCAGCGCACCGCCCAGCCGCTGCCCGACCTGGTCGCCGACGTCGAGCGGACGCTGCTGCTGGACATCGAGGTGGCGGCGGCGCCGGACCGGGACCGTGCGGCCGGGCGGGCTCACCTGGACCGGTTCGCCGAGGTCGCGGCCGACTTCTCGGTCGACGCCGAGGCCCCGACGCTGGGCGCGTTCCTGGCCTACCTGGCCGCGGCCGAGGACGCGGAGCGTGGCCTGGAGGCGGGCGTCGTCGACGTCGACGCCGACCGGGTGCAGGTACTCACCGTGCACGCGGCCAAGGGCCTGGAGTGGGACGTCGTCGCCGTACCGGGGCTGACCGTCGACGTGTTCCCCGACCTGCTGTCCACCCGCGGGTCCGGCTGGGCGAGCAGCGCGCCCACCCTGCCGTACCCGTTGCGCGGCGACGGCTCCGACCTCCCCGTGTTCGACGTGGTCACGCCGCGGGACCAGAAGGGCCTCGACGACGCCAGGAAAGACTTCGTGGAGGCGTGCAAGGAACGTGCCGTCCGCGAGGAGCGCCGGCTCGCGTACGTGGCCGCGACCCGCGCCCGGCACCTGCTGCTCGCCTCCGGCTACTGGTGGGACACCGCGGTCCGGCCGCGCGGCCCGTCGCCGTTCCTCACCGAGCTCGCCGCCGTCCGGGGCGTGCAGGTCGACCAGTGGACCGACCCCCCGGCCGACGGCGCGACCAACCCCCTGCCGCCGCCCGCGCCGGTGCCGTGGCCGGCCGATCCGCTCGGCGCCCGCCGGCCGCTGGTCGAGCAGGGCGCCGCGCTGGTCCGCGGCGCCGGCGAGCCGGTCGCCGACGAGGGCACCCTGTTCGCCGAGGAGGACCTGCTCGCCCTCGGCTGGCAGCGGGAGGCGGAGATCCTGCTGGCCGAGCGGGCCGCGGCCGCCGCGCCGGGCGGCGCCGACGTGCCGCTGCCCGGCCACCTCGCGGTGACCGACCTGGTCACGCTGGCCCGGGACCCGCTCTCGCTGGCCCGCCGGGTCCGCCGCCCGGTGCCGACCCGGCCGGCGCCGCTGGCCCGCCGCGGCACCGCGTTCCACGCCTGGCTGGAGGAGCGGTACGGCGGCGAGCGGCTGCTCGACCTCGACGAGCTGCCCGGTGCCGCCGACGAGGACGCGGCGCCGGACGACGAGCTGGCGCTGCTGCAGGAGCGGTTCCTGGCCAGCGCCTGGGCCGACCGCTCGCCGGAGGAGGTCGAGGTCGCGTTCGAGACCGTGGTCGGCGGCGTGGTCGTGCGCGGCCGGATCGACGCGGTCTTCGCCGACCCGGACGGCGGCTGGACGGTGGTGGACTGGAAGACCGGCGACCCGCCGCGGGACGGCACGGCGGCCGCGGTGCAGCTGGCCGCCTACCGGCTGGCCTGGGCGGAGCTGTCCGGCACCCCGGTCGAGCAGGTCAGGGCCGCGTTCCACTACGTACGGCAGGACCGTACGGTCGCGCCGGTCGACCTGCTCGACGCCGCCGGCCTGCACGCCCTCGTCGCGTCGATCCCTACCGCCGCGGTCTGATCCGCTCCAGCGCCAGCCGGGCCACCGTGTCCGGCTCCTGCTCCGGGACCCAGTGGCTCACCCCGGGCAGCTCGACGAACCGGTAATCCGCGGTGACGTGGGCGGCGCAGTCCTCGGCCGCCGCGCGGCCGACCGCGAGGTCCTCCGTGCCCCAGACGTACGTGGTCGGCACCGTGACGGGGCCGAGCCCGTCCAGGTCGCGCCGGGACATCGCCCGGTACCAGTTCAGCGGGCCGGTCAACGCCCCCGGCTCGGTGAGCGGCCGGACGAAGTCGTCGGACGGCACCCGCCCGAGCATCGCCCGCAGCCGGCGCGCGTCCTCGGCCAGCAGCAGGTCCTCGGCGTCCGGCCGGCGGAACACCGCGATGTAGCCCGACCGCCGCTGTTGGTCCTCGTCGTCCCGCAGCGCAGCGGCGTGCGCGGCCGGGTGCGGCACGCTGATCGCGGTCAGCGTGGCGACCCGGTCCGGGTGCCGGCCGGCGAGGTTCCAGCCGACCGCCGCGCCCCAGTCGTGGCCGACCACGTGCGCCCGGGCCAGCCCGTACGCGTCGAGCAGGCCGAGGGCGTCGGCCACCACGCGATGCATCGAGTACGCCTCGACGCCGTCCGGCCGGGCGCCGGGGGAGTAGCCGCGCTGGTCCGGCGCGATCGTGCGCAACCCGGCCGCGTGCAGCGCGGGCTCGACCCCGGACCACATCGAGGCGTTCTCCGGGAAGCCGTGCAGCAGCACCACCGCGGGCCTGTCGATCGGACCGCCGACCCGCACGTCAAACGTCAGCTCGCCAAGCCTGACCTGCTCTGTCATCTCCGGTCCGTCATCCCGTCGCTCTTCGCGTCGCCGAGGTCGACGATCAGCGCGCGGTGGTCGGACAGCGCCATTTCCCGGGCGCCGGCGGCGGCGACCGGCGGCAGCCCGGGACCGTGCCCGAGCACGTGGTCGAGCTGCACCCGCGGCTCCTCGGTGGGGAACGTCAGCGCCTGCGCCAGCGGGATCCAGCCGGTCAGCCAGCGTGGCAGCGCGCCGGGCAGGTTGAGGTCGCCGAGCAGCACCCGCGGCGCCGGCAGCCCGCGCAATGCCCGTGCCGCGCGCCGCAGTTGCGCGCCGTTCCAGCCCGGCACGAACGACAGGTGGGTGTTGCCCACGGTCATCGGCCCGGCCGGGGTGTCCAGCACGGCGGCGATGAGCACCCGCGGCTCGTCCCGGAGCCAGAGCACCTTCCGTCGAGGCCCGGGGATCACGATCGGCGACCGTACCGGCGCCGACGGCAGCCGGGTGACCAGCCAGCGGGTCACCGGCAGCCTGCTGACCAGCCCGATCCCGTACGCCGGGCCGGCCGGCGGGTCGCTGTCGCGCGCCGGGCGCCACTTCTCGCCCGGAGTGCCGATGACGGCGGCGGCGAACCGGCCCTCCCCACCCATCGCCGCGGCCACCTCGGCGGTGAGGTCGAGGCCGTGCGAGCGGGGCTGGTCGCGGTCGACCTCCTGCAGCCCCAGCACGTCGGCGTCCAGCAGCTTCACCGCGTCCCGGAGCCGGTCGATGTCGACCTCGCCGTCGGCCGGCGCCCGGCCGTTGAGGATGTTGAAGCTGGCCACCCGCACCCGGAAACCCTACGGTCCGCCCGGTGCGGCGGCGACCTCAGCCGGCGGGTCCTAGCCCAGGGCGAGGTTGGTCCGCAGAAGTCCGTCGATCACGTGCACCGCGGCCAAGGGCAGCCGACCGACGACCTTGGCGACCCGTTCGGTGCTGATCGTGCGGATCTGCTCGGTCTGCACGTACGACGTCTCCCGCAGACCGGAGTCGGCCGGCTCGACCTCGACGTGGCTGGGCCAGCCCAGGTGAGTACGGGTGACCGCGAGGACGGCCACGAGGCCGACATGAGCGAGCCGGTCATGCGAGACGACGACCGCGGATCGGGTCAGCCCGGCCTCGTGTCCGACCGGCTCGCCGAGGTCCACCACGACGACGTCGCCTCTCACGGGGAGCAGAGTCATCCCTCGGTCCGCGTCGCATCAGCCGTTCGTGCCGCATCAGCCGTGGCGGCTCGGTCCCAGAGATCCAGCTCGCGCTCGTACTCCGCATGCTGGTCAGGAGTCATCCTGCGGGATGCCTCGACCATCCGGGACCAGTACAGAGCGTCGAGGGCCGCTCGAACGATGTCGTCGGACGACCCGCCGCGGTCCTTTCGGAGCGTCGCGATCCGCTCAGCGGTGTCCATGGCAACTCGAACCGTGGTCGTGCCCGAAGCCATGGAACAAGGCTACGCCGTCGACCCAGTCCCCGTCTACATAATCCATCTACACATCGTGGTCACGGTCTTGTCGACGCCTGCTTCCCGATACGGCCGGCATGATGTTGCCGGCGTGGCCGCCCGGCGGCCACGCCTGCCGGCCTGCGCAGTGCGTACCAGCCGCCGAGCACCGCGGTCTACCAGCTGGCCTGCAGCGGGGCGGTGACCCGCGGGACCACGGTCAGCACGATCAGCACCAGGGAGAGCTGCTGCGGCGAGCCGGTCGCCTGCAGCACGCTCCACGCGAGCGCGGTGAGGAACAGGCCGTCCCCAGCGATCCCGGCGCCGGCCCCGACGATCAGGGCGGTCCGGCGCAGGTCTGCCACGTTGTGCAGGCTAACCCGCCGCAAACGGGGCCGAGGCCGGCATTACGCTGCGGGCGTGACTGCCGAACGTGAGTACGTCGAGGCCAACCGGGCGTCGCTGCACGCCGATCTGGATGCATGGCTGCGGATCCCGTCGATCAGCGCGGATCCCGTGCACGCGCCGGACGTCCGGGCCAGCGCCGACTGGCTGGCGGAGGCGTTCCGCCGGGACGGCTTCCCGACCGTCGAGATCTGGGACACCCCGGGCGCGCCGGCCGTGTTCGCCGAGTGGCCGGCGGCCGAGCCCGACGCCACCACCGTGCTGGTGTACGGGCACCACGACGTGCAGCCGGTCGACCCGCTGGAGAAGTGGGTCACCCCGCCGTTCGAGCCGACCATCCGCGGCGAGGAGCTCTACGCCCGGGGCGCGGCCGACGACAAGGGCCAACTGCTGTTCCACCTGCTCGGCCTGCGCGCGCACCTGGCCGCGACCGCCCGCGACACCCCGGCCGTCACGCTGCGCTTCCTCATCGAGGGCGAGGAGGAGTCCGGCTCCCCCCACTTCGCCGACCTGCTGCGGGACCGGCGGGAGCGGCTCGCCTCGGACGTCACGGTGGTCACCGACACCGGCGTGTTCGCCCGCGACTTCCCGACCACGACGACCGGCATGCGCGGGCTGACCGGCTGCCAGATCGACTTCCACGGCCCGGACGTCGACCTGCACTCCGGCTCGTTCGGCGGCGCGGTCGCCAACCCGCTCATCGCGCTGGCCGGGCTGCTCGGCGCGCTGCACGACGAGGACGGCCGGGTCGCCATCCCCGGGTTCTACGACGCGGTGGTCCCGCTGACCGACGAGGAGCGGGCCCGGTTCGCCGAGCTGCCGTTCGACGAGAAGGACTGGCTGGCCGGCCCGGCGAGGTCGCGGGCCGCGGTCGGCGAAGCCGGCTTCACCACCCTGGAGCGGATCGGCGCGCGGCCGACGGCCGAGGTCAACGGCATGTGGGGCGGCTACACCGGGCCGGGCCACAAGACGATCGTGCCCAGCGACGCGTACGCGAAGGTGACCTTCCGGCTGGTCCCGGACCAGCGCGGGGCCGACCTCAAGCCGCTCGTGCTGAAGTTCGTCGAGGAGCACACCCCGCCGGGCATCACCGCGAACGTGCGGTGGGAGAGCGACGGCGTCGCCCCGCTGGTCACCCCGCTCGACTCGCCCGCGCTCGGCGCCCTAGTCAGGGCGATGGAGAAGTCGTTCGGCCGGCCGGTCGGGTTCGCCCGCGAGGGCGGCAGCGGACCCGAGGCCGACCTGGCCGAGATCCTCGGCGCGCCGGTGGTGTTCCTCGGCGTCGGGCTGCCGGACGACGCGGTGCACTCGCCGAACGAGCGGGTCGTGCTGCCGATGCTGGAGCGCGGCGCGGAGGCCGCCGCGTACCTCTGGACCGAGCTCGCTTCACCCGGGTCTCACTCGCCCCGGTCGTAGCCTGGGGCTCGTGACCGAGGTCCGCCCACCCGGCTGGTACGACGAGCCCGGGGGCGACCGTGCCCTGCTGCGCTGGTGGGACGGGCGCAGCTGGACGCCGGTGACCCGGTCGCGGTCCGCGCTCGAGCAGCTGCCGCCGGCGCCGGTGGCCGTTGACGTGCTCGACGCCGAGCCACCGCGGCGGCCGGGCCGCGGCTGGCTGATCGCGGCGACCGTCGTGGCGGTGCTGCTGATCATCGCGGTGGCCGGGCTGCCGGGGCGGCGGACCGAGGGCGGGCTGGCCGAGCGGACGCCCGGGCCCGGCCCGGCGACGATCATGCCGACAGATCCGGCTCCGACCACGACCCGGCCGGTCAGCGGACGGTTCGAGGACCGGGTGGCGAAGCTGTCCTACGACGTGCTGCCGGGCAGGTGGCGGGAGTGGGACCGGGAGTCGTTCCAGGGCCTGCGCTCGACCCTCGGCTACTACCGGGTCACCCAGGAAAACGCGCCGGGCAACCAGACCTACTGGGCGAACGTGAACTCCGGGCCGGTCGACTCGCGGACCGCGGTCGCCGGCGACCTGGCCAAGACCGCGGACCGGCTGATCACCACGCTCGGCGACGAGTACTACCCCAAGCACACCCGGACCGGGCTGGTCCGCAGGACGTTGACCGTGGACGGGGCGCCGGCGGCACTGGTGCGCTACAAGGCGGTCTTCGACCCGGTCGCAGCCAAGGGCTACTCGGCCAAGTCCGAGCAGGTGGTCGTGCTCGTCGTGGACACCGGGCTGGACGTGCCGGCGGCGCTGTACGCCTCGCTGCCGGACACGGTCCGCGACCTCTGGCCGTCGATCGACGGCCTCCTTGCCGGCGTCCGCGTGATCCGCTGACGGGCCGAGCCGGCCGCTTCCCGCTGCGTGCGGCGTTGCCGGTCGCCTGTCACCTGGTCACTGCGGCACGCGGTCGCGGACGGCGGCCCGGGCCGAGGCGGCGGAGTCGGCCGCCACCGCGAGTCCGGCCAGTTCCGTGCAGTCGGCCAGCGTCAGCCGGGCCAGCGCCGCGCCGACCTGGGGCACCGCCCGGGCCGACATCGACAGGCTGGTGATGCCGAGCCCGACCAGCACCGGCGCGAGCAGGGGATCGGCCGCCGCCTCCCCGCACACGCCGACGGGCTTGCCAGCCCGAAGCCCCGCTTCGCCGCACGCCGCAACGAGCGACAGCAACGCGGGCTGCCACGGGTCGAGCAGCTCGGCGAGGTCCCCGGACTGCCGATCGGCCGCCATCGTGTACTGCCCCAGGTCGTTGGTGCCGATGCTGAGGAAGTCCACCTCGGCCAGCAGCCGGTCGGCGTGCAGCGCCGCCGCCGGGACCTCGATCATCACCCCCGCGGTCGGCAACCCGGCCTCCCGGACGGCCGCCGCGAACGACGCCGTCTCGGCCGCGGTGGACACCATCGGCGCCATCACCCACACCTCGGCCCCGGTCGTCCGCGCCGCCGCCGCCACCGCGTCGAGCTGCGCGGTCAGCACCTCCGGCCGCACCCGCGCCACCCGCAGCCCCCGTACGCCCAGGGCCGGGTTGGGCTCCGGCCGCAACCCGAGGAACGGCAGCGGCTTGTCGGCGCCCGCGTCCAGCGTCCGCAGCACGACCTTCCGCCCGCCGGCCGCCCGGAACGCCGCCTCGTACGCGGCCTGCTGCTCGTCCGGAGCCGGCATGTCGTGCCGGTCGAGGAACAGGAACTCGGTCCGGAACAGCCCGACGCCCTCCGCGGCTGCGATCCCGGCGTCCCGCAGCGCCGCCGCCGCACCGCCGCCCCCGGTCGCGAGGTCGGCGGCCGAGCCGATGTTGAGCAGCAGCTGCACCGCATGCCGGTCCGCCGTCCGCCCGGGGCCGGTGTAGTCCGGCAGCGTGCCCGCCGCACCGCCCGCCGCCGCCGGAGCGACGCCGACCTCCACCGTCCCGGCCGCGCCGTCCACCCGCACCACGGTCCCGTCGGCCAGCCCGGCCGCGCCCGGCAGCCCGACCACGGCCGGCAGCCCGAGCGAGCGGGCCAGGATCGCGGTGTGGCTGGTCGGGCTGCCCCGCTCGGTCACCAGCGCGAGCACGGTCGCCGGGTCGAGCCCGACCGTGTCGGCCGGCGCGAGGTCGTCGGCGACCAGCACGTACGGGAAGCCGGGGTGCGGCACGCCGGGCATCGGCCGGCCGAGCACCGCGGCCACCGCCCGATCCCGCACGTCGTCCAGGTCGGCGACGCGCTCGGCCAGGTAGCCGCCGGCGCCCGCGAGCATCTCCCGGTACGTCCCGAACGCCTGGGTCAGCGCGTTCGCTGCGTCGCTGCCGCCGCGGATCAGCTCCGCGACCGTGTCGGCCAGCGCGGGGTCGGCGGCCATGAGCGACTGCGCCTCGAGGATCGCGGCCGCGTCCGCCGCCGCGCCGTCGGCCCGGCCGGTGAGGTCCTTGGCCACGGTGTCCAGCGCCGCCGCCGCGGCGGCCACCTCGCCGTCCACATCGGACACCGGCGCCGGCGGCGGCAGCTCGGGCCGGCCGGCCATCCGGGCCACCGGCCCGACCGCGATGCCCGGACTGACCCCGAGGCCGGTCAGCGGCTCAGCCTTCGACATCGAGGTTCCGGGCGAGCAGCGCCGCCAGGTCGTCGACGGCGCGGGCGGCGTCCTCTCCGTCGGCCTCCAGAGTCACCTCGGTGCCCTTGCGGGCGCCGAGCGACAGCACCGACAACATGCTGCGCGCCGGCACCGGCTTGCCGTCACCGACCCGGATCGTCACCGGGACCGGAGCGGCCGCGGCGGCCTTGACGAACAGCGCCGCCGGGCGGGCGTGCAAGCCGCTGTCGGAACCGATCACCACGGTGCGCTGCTCGACCATGAATGCCTCCCGCCCGGACGCTACGGGTCGATCTTCTCTGCGGGACGCGATCTCGCCAACCGGCGTGCGGGATGTCACGATGACCGGCATGTCGCGGACGCTGGTGCTCACGTCGCGCCGGCACGTCGACCTGCTCCGGGTCACCAGCGCGTCCTGTCCGGGGAGCTGATCCCCGCACCCGACGACCCGAGGAGCCCTCATGACGCTGTGGACACCGGACCCCACGTTCTACCCCTCGCCCCGCGACGCGGCCGCCGGTCCGGCGGAGACGCTGGCCTACGTGGTCGCCTTCGACCGGGCCGCCGAGCAGCCGGACGCACTCGCCGTGCTCGACGTCGACCCCGACTCGTCGTCGTACGGCCAGGTGGTGGGCTGGACCTCCATGCCGTACGCGGGCGACGAGCTGCACCACTTCGGCTGGAACATGTGCTCGTCCGCGCTGTGCCCGTACGCGCCGCACCCGCACTCCGAGCGCCGCTACCTGGTCGTGCCCGGGCTGCGCTCGTCCCGGATCATGATCCTGGACACCAAGGACCAGCCGCGCCAGCCGCCGGTGGTCAAGGTGCTGGAGGCTGAGGAGCTGGCCAAGCGGGCCGGCTACTCCCGCCCGCACACCCTCCACTGTGGACCGGAGGGCATCTACCTGACGTGCCTCGGCGGTGCGAACGGCCAGGAGGGTCCGGGCGGCGTCGCGCTGCTCGACCACCAGTCGTTCGAGGTGCTCGGCCGGTGGGAGGTCGACCGCGGCCCGCAGTATCTGGCCTACGACCTGTGGTGGCACATCGCCCAGGACGTCGCGGTGACCAGCGAGTGGGGCACTCCGTCGATGATCGAGGACGGCGTGGTCGGCGAGCTGCTGCTCGGCCGCAAGTATGGCCACAAGCTGCACTTCTGGGACCTTCGGCGGCGCCGGCACGTGCAGGAGGTCGACCTCGGCGACCAGCACCAGATGGTGCTGGAGCTCCGCCCACCGCACGACCCGACGAAGTCGTACGGGTTCGTCGGCGTGGTGGTGTCGGTCGAGGACCTGTCCGCGTCGGTGTGGCTCTGGCACCGGTCCGGGGACCGCTGGGAGGTCACCAAGGTGATCACGATCCCGGCCGAGCCGGCGGACGCGTCGGTGCTGCCGCCGGTGATCGCGCCGTTCGGCGCGGTGCCGCCGCTGGTCACCGACATCGACCTGTCCGTCGATGACCAGTGGCTGTACGTCTCCTGCTGGGGCACCGGCGAGCTGAAGCGGTATGACGTGTCCGACCCGTTCCACCCGAAGGAGGCCGGGTCGGTGCGGATCGGCGGGATCGTCGGCAAGGTCGCGCACCCGTCCGACCCGGACACGCCGCTGTTCGGCGGGCCGCAGATGGTCGAGGTGTCCCGGGACGGCCGGCGCGTCTACGTCACCAACTCGCTGTACGGCGCCTGGGACGACCAGTTCTACCCGGGCGGCGTGGGCGCGTGGATGGCGAAGGTCGACTCGACGCCGGAGTCGTTCGCCTTCGACGAGCGGTTCTTCCCGCACGGCGAGTCGGCGTGGCGCGGACTGCGCCCGCACCAGGTCCGCCTGCAGGGCGGCGACGCCTCCTCCGACTCGTACTGCTACCCGTGAGCATGCGGGCCGCGGCGCCCGTCGTGGGCGGCGGCGCCGGGGGGGCGGGGTCCGTGCGGGCCGTCGGCGCGGCCGTGCCTGGCGTCGGGCGGGCATGCGTCCGGGGGCTGGGGCTCGTGCGGGATGTCGCCGCCGGCGCGGCCGTGCCTGGCGTCGGGCCGGCGTGGAGCGGGTGCGGCGGGGGGTCGGGGTGAGCGGCGGGTTCGTGGCCGCGGTGGCCGGGCTCGGCGTCTTCCACGGGCTCAACCCGGCGATGGGCTGGCTGTTCGCGGTCGCGCTCGGCCTGCAGGCGACCGCCGACCCGCGCGGCCGGCGGATCGCGGCGCTGCGCGCGCTGCCGCCGATCGCGGCCGGTCACCTGGTCTCGGTCGTCGCGGTGGCGGCGGTCTTCGCCGTCACCGCCTCCGCGGTCACCTCCCGCGCCGTCACCATCGCGGCCGGCGCGGTGCTGGCCGGGATGGGCCTGTGGCGGCTGCTGTCCCGGCGGCACTTCCGCTGGGTCGGCATGCGCCTGTCCACCTGGGAGCTCGGGGTCTGGTCGTTCCTGATGTCGTCGGTGCACGGCGCCGGGCTGATGCTCGTCCCGGTGCTCGCGCACCACTCCGGCCTCCCGGTCCCCGCCTCGCTCGGCTGGGCGGCGACCGCGTCCCTGCTGCACGCAGCGGCGATGCTGGTGACCGCCGGCGTGGTGGCGATCGCGGTGCTGGAGGTCCTCGGCCTCGGCGTGCTCCGCCGGGCCTGGATCAACGTCGACAGGATCTGGGCCGTCGCCCTCATCGGCGCCGGCGCCGCCACCGCCCTCGCCCACTAGCGAACGGGGACGACGACACTTCTCCCGGTCAGTGGACTGCTGCAACAAGGATGGCCAGGATGCCCGCCGCCATCAGGGCGCCGACAATATTCGGCGTGAGCCGGGCCCATGCATCCTGTCCTGCCACCAGAGAGCATGCGCCTGAGCGGTCTCCGCCGAGGCTTCCCGACCTTGTCGGCGATCAGGGCGGCTAATCCAATTACTTCGGCTTCGTGGGTTGGCAACCTCCGCGACCGATCCGGCTTCAACGCCGCCATCCAGGTCCTCCGCGCAGACGCAGATTACGGGCCACCGGCCCGCTTGTGTCGCCTGAGCTATCCCCATGGATTCAGGGACGCCGCCTCGTGAGGGGAGCCGAGCGCTTTTGAGGCTGGCTCTTAGGCCGGTAATGTTCGTACCTTGATGGTAGAGGTGCGGTGATCTGAACGTCGATCACTCAGCGGAAGAACCCGCTGTCGCGTCAGGCAAGATCGTTGAACTCACCCCTATCGACGCCATCCAGAAATGAGAGCCACTCATGGCGGGTGAACGAGAGCATCGGGCCCGACGGGTGCTTGGAGTCGCGGATGGCGAACCCGCCGTCAGGCAGCGGCGCGACCTCCACGCAGCCGGTGCTGCCGCTCGCAGATGCCTTCCGCCAAAGGAGCATTTCCTGAGACATACAAACTTCCTTTGTGACTCGGACGTAGATCAGCTGGGGAGCTGGGTGATGAGATCTTCGACTAATGCCCTGGTATCTCGAGGACTGAGGGCGATGGCGCGTAACTGGTCGAATGCTCGGCGGTACCGGATGAGGTCGCCTGGACTCTGCAGGAAGAACGCGCCCACGAGGCCCTCTACGTGGACGACGTCCGAGACTTCCTCAAGGTAGAGGATCTCGAATGCGCTGTTCATGCCAGGATGGGCCCCGGCGCTCAACGGGATCACCTGCAGCGTTACGTTGGGACGGCGGCTCCGGACGACCAGCTCCTCCATCTGTTCGCGCATGATCTCGGCTGAGCCGGCCTCCCGGCGAAGCGCCGCTTCGTCGACAACGGCCCACAGGTCAGGTGGTTCGTCTTCCATCAGACGTCCCTGCCGGAGGATCCGAGCTTGAACGATCTGGCCGACTGTCTCTGCTGTTGCGTCCGGGAGAATCCCGGAGGTGACGGCAGTTGCATACCTTTCTGTCTGCAACAGGCCCGGGATCAGGCTCGTGTCGTACTGGTGGATCGAGGTCGCCGAGTCCTCCAGTCCGACGTACGTGGCGACGGATTCGGGCAGGCCGTATTCCTGCCACCACGACCGTCGCTTGCTCTCCCTGGTCAGGAGTATCAGCCTGTCGCGCTCCTCGGGAGATACCTGGTAGAGGTCGCAGAGGAAGCGGACATCCGCGAGGCTGACGCCGCGGGCGGCGGTCTCGATGCGGCTGATCTTGGCCGGGGAGACCTCCATGCGCGCGGCGACGTCGTCGACGGTGAGACCGCGTTCCATCCGGAGCGCCCGCAGCCGCGCGCCGAGCTCACGCCGGCGGACAGTGGGGCTCGGGCTGGTCACGGTGAACTCCTTGGCGACGTGTCGGCAGAGCTGGCATCGCTCGATCGGCAGTTCCATTTGGCAGACGCTTTTGGCACTTGCCATTGGTACATGCGATGGCGCATCCTAGACCTACGACCAGAGTCGCTCGCAAGTGGCATCGCCGAAGGTGATCCATTTGTCACGGCGACGCCGCGGGCTCGGCCCGCGGCCGTGCGGGAGGAGGTCGGAATTGGATCCGCCATCCCGCGGCAGCGCCCTCTAGAACGAACCGAGGCGCCGCATCAGCGGCGCCTCAGCTGGGCCGTACGACTGCCATCGTCCGGTCCCTTGCGACATGCCGTCCGACCCCCATCACGGAGCACAGAGGCGATGTCATGTACGAGGGTACGCCGAGATCATCAACGCTGACCAGGGTTTCCCGAACCGTCGAGGCGCTGGCCCGGGCGCTGTTCGCCCGGTCCGACCGTAGTGCCAGCATGCGCGGCTGGGACGTCACCGTCACGGGTCGGTGGGGAACCTCCCGGGTCTACCACGACCCCCGGTACGACCGGCTGGCGACCTGCGCCAGCTGCGCCGGCCACGGCTGCTCCCGCTGCGCCGGCACGGGCCGCATCACCGCCGCCGCTGGCGGTGCCGAGCGGCGCCCACCCCACGACGACCACCGCTCCTACCGGCACGTGGCCGCGGAGGGCTCGTCCGACCAGCTCGAGCCGATCTGGCCCGAGCCTCGGCGCCGGATCTCCCGGGCGCGGACCACGCCGGCCGGGAGCGACAGGTCGGAGGGGTTCGTCGTGCCAGCTGACCGGAGGCGGCGCCGGCAACGCCGGAACCAGGACGCCGGCGGGATCGGGTGGGACAGGAGTCCGCGATGAGCACGCGGGCGGCGGAGTTCGGGCGGGCGTTCGTCCGCCCGGCCCGGCCCAATCCGCTCGTCGTCGCCTGGCGCTGGCGGTACGAGCTGTCCGCCGCCGCCACCCTCGGGCTGCTGACCGTACGGGTCGGTGCACTGTGGACGGTCCTGGCCGCCGCCGCGTTCGCCGCCGCCGCTGTGCTCCCCGTGGTGCGCTGGCGGCTCTGGTGCGTCGTCAGCCAGCACCGGGTTCGTACCGGGCTCATCCAGGCCTGGGTGTTCGCCCGCTCGGGCCGGATCCCGATGGTGCTGTGGACCCGGCCGGTGCACGAGGGCGAGCAGCTGCTGCTCCTGCTCCGGCCGGGGCTCACGGCGGTCGACCTGGAAGCCGCCGCGCCGGTGCTCGCGGCCGCCTGCTGGGCCCGGGAGGTGGTCGTCGTCCCGCACCCGACCAGGGCCGCGCTGGTGCGGCTGGTCGTCGTCCGCTACGACGTCGCCGCGTACCCGGCCAGCGCCGCGTAGATCGGCGCCGTCGCGTACCGCTGCCTCCGCAGCAGGCCAGGGTGCCGGCGCAGCCACCGGCCGAGCTGCCCGGACAGCAGCGCCCAGCCGAGGTCGATGGTGATCGCGACCGCGAGGAAGACCAGCCCCAGCAGCAGGAACTGCTGCGACGAGCTGCCGAACTGCGGCAGGAAGGCGAGGAAGAACACCGCGACCTTCGGGTTGGAGATCCCGACCAGGAACGCCTGCCGGAACGTGCGCCCGGCCGGAACCGCCGCCGGCTCGACCGCCGCGCCCGAGCGCAGCGCCCGCACCGCCAGCACGAGCAGGTAGGCCGCCCCGGCGTAGCGGACCAGGGCGAACGCGATCGCCGAGGACACCAGCAGCGCGGTCAACCCGAACGCGGCCGCCGCGACGAAGCATGCGGTCGCGGCCTCCACGCCGAGCACCGACACGACCGCGGCCCGGCGCCCGCCGGCGAGCCCCCGGGCCAGCACGAACAGCACGTTCGGCCCCGGGATCGCGACGAGCGCCACGCAGGCGGCGAGGAAGACCGGCACGACGCGGACCGTACGACCCGGCCGGGCGGCCCGCATCCGGTTAAGGTCCCGGAGTGGTGGTCAGGCCTGGGTCCCGTTCGGACGCGGAGTCCGTCCGGCTGCCCGCCCGCCCGGTCGCCCCTGTCGTCGCGATCACCCGCCGGCTGCTGGCCGCGCTCGCCATCCTGCTCGCGGTCGTCGCCGTCGTGCTGATCGGCCGGAGCGGCTACCGCGACGTCACCGGCGACCGGATCGGCGTGATCGACGCGTTCTACTACGCGAGCGTCACGCTCTCCACCACCGGGTACGGCGACATCACGCCGGTCAGCTCGGGTGCCCGCCTGGTCAACGTGCTGATCGTGACGCCGGCCCGGGTGCTGTTCCTCATCATCCTGGTGGGCACCACGCTCGAGGTGCTCACCGAACGGTCCCGCGAGCAGTTCCGGATCCGCCGCTGGAGGTCTCGGGTGCGCGAGCACGTCGTCATCTGCGGGTACGGCACCAAGGGCCGCAGCGCCGTCGCCGCGGTGCTGGAGGACCGCACACCGCTGGACCGGATCGTGGTCGTCGAGCTGAACGGCAACGCCGCGAAGGAAGCAACGGCGCGGGGGTTGGTCGTCGTGCATGGCTCCAGCTCCCGATCCGAGGTGCTGCGGCAGGCCGAGATCGCTACGGCGAAGGCTGTCGTCGTCGCCACCGACACCGACGACGCGACCGTGCTCACCGTGCTCACCGCCCGCGAGCTGGCGCCGGAGGCCTGGATCGTCGCCGCGGTCCGGGAGACCGAGAACATCCGCCTGGTCCGGCAGAGTGGCGCCGACCAGGTCGTGGTCTCCTCGGCCACCGCGGGACGGCTGCTCGGGCTGTCCACCTCCGCGCCGCAACTGGTCACCGTCATCGAGGACCTGCTCACCGCGGCCACCGGCATCGCGCTCACCGTGCGCCCGGTACGCCCGGAGGAGGTCGGCCGGGCACCCGGCGAGCTCCGCCAGCCGGTCGCCGCGGTGGTCAGGGGCGGCGAGCTGCGCAACTACGCCGACCCGTCCGTACAGCGGCTCGACCAGGGCGACCGGCTGGTCTGCATCTCCGACGTCGACCGGGGCATGGACCCGGGTTCGGAGCCGAGAGCGGCCGTACCCGGGGAAGACAGATAGTGTCGAGGGGTGCCGAGAGCGTCCCTCCCCGCGCCGTCGTACCCCCTTGTCCGCACCGTCCTCGACAACGGCCTGCGCGTCCTGCTCGCGCCGGACCGCAGCTCGCCGGTGGTCGCCGTGGCGGTCTACTACGACGTCGGCATCCGCTCCGAGCCCGAGGGGCGCACCGGGTTCGCCCACCTCTTCGAGCATCTGATGTTCCAGGGCTCGGCGAACCTGGAGAAGCTGGCCCACTTCCGGTATGTGCAGGCCTCCGGCGGCACCTTCAACGGCAGCACGCACCTCGACTACACGAACTACTTCGAGGTGCTGCCGAGCAACGCGCTGTCCCGCGGCCTGTTCCTGGAGGCCGACCGGATGCGCAGCCCGCGCATCACCGAGGACAACCTCCAGAACCAGATCGCGGTGGTGAAGGAGGAGATCCGGGTCAACGTGCTGAACCGGCCGTACGGCGGGTTCCCGTGGCTGCTGCTGCCGCCGGTGCTGTTCGACACGTTCCCCAACGCCCACAACGGCTACGGCGACTTCGTCGACCTGGAGAGCGCGACGGTGGCCGACGCCACCGACTTCTTCGACCGCTATTACGCGCCGGCCAACGCGGTGCTCACCGTGGTGGGCGACTTCGACCCGGACGAGGCGCTGGCGCTCGTGGTGGAGCACTTCGCCGACATCCCCGGCCGTCCGCGACCGGTCCGACCCGACTTCACCGAGGCGCCGCTGGACTCGGAGCGGCGCAAGTCGCTGCCCGACCCGCTGGCGCCGGTGCCGGCGGTGGCGGCCGGCTGGCGGGTGCCTGACCCGGTCGGCAGCTTCGGCGACTACCTGCCGTACGTGGTGCTCGGCGAGGTGCTCTCCGACGGTGACGCCTCCCGGCTGGAGCAGCGGCTGGTGCAGGCCGACCGGACCGTGACCCAGCTGGCCGCATACCTGGGGCTGATGGGTGACCCGTTCGACGTCCGCGACCCGGCCGCGTTCGTGCTGCAGGCGCACCAGGCGCCGGGCGCGACCGCGGACCAGGTGCTCGACGCGGCGACCGAGGAGTTCGACCGGCTCGCCACCGACGGGCTGGCCGCCGGGGAGCTGGACCGGGTGCGTGCCCGGCTGCTGGCTCAGGTCTTCCGCGACCTCGACCCGATGCTCGGCCGGACCCAGGCGCTCGCGGCGGCGGAGCTGGTGCACGGCCGCGCCGAGCTGCTGGCCGAACTGCCCCGCCGGCTGGCGGAGGTGACCGCGGACCAGGTGCGGACCGCGGCGGCGACGCTGCGGCCGGACCGGCGAGCGGTGCTGGAGATCGCGCCGGGAGGTGCCAAGTGACCGCCGCCGTGGAGACCCCGGCGATCGCCGAGGCGGTGCCGCCGCCGAAGCTGGTGCCGCCGCTCGGGCCGGTGCCGCGGGTGAAGCAGCCGACCTCCGCGGAGCGGGTGCTGCCGTCCGGGCTGCGGGTGGTCGCGGTCCGCCGGCCCGGCGTGCCGCTTGTCGAGCTGCGGCTGCGGGTGCCGTTCGGCGGGACCGCGGCGAGCCATCCGGCCCGCGGTAGCGTGCTGGCCAACACGATGCTGGCCGGAACGGCCGAGCACAGCCAGGTCGAGCTGGCCGCGGAGCTGCAGTCACTTGGTGGCGACCTGTCGGTGTCCTCCGACAGCGACCGGCTGATCGTCGGCGGCGCGGTGTTGCGTACCGGGCTCGGTGCGCTGCTCCGGCTGGTCGCCGAGGTGCTAGAGACCGCGTCGTACCCGACCCGCGAGGTGGCGGGGGAGCGGTCCCGGCTGGCCGAGCGGCTGGCGATCCTGCGCTCGCAACCGTCGGTGCTGGTCGGCGAGGCGCTCAACAGCCGGCTGTACGGCTCCCACCCGTACGCGCGCGAGCTGGCCACGCCGGAGGCGGTGCAGGCGGTCACGGCGGCGCAGCTGCGCAAGCTGCACTCGGACCGGGTCCGGCCCGAGGGCAGCGTGCTGGTGCTCGTCGGTGACCTGTCCCCGGCCCGGGCGCTGGACACGGTCGAGTCGGCGCTCGGCGAATGGACCGGGGAGTCGTCCGCCCGGCCGCTGCCACCGCTGCCGCCGGTGCGGCCGCAGCCGCTGCTGCTGGTCGACCGGCCCGGCTCCGTGCAGGCCTCGATCCGGCTCGGCGGTCCGGCGGTGCGACGGGAGGCGCCGGACTACCCGGCGCTGCAGCTGGCGAACCTGGCCTTCGGCGGCTACTTCTCCTCCCGGCTGGTGGAGAACATCCGGGAGGACAAGGGCTACACGTACGGTCCGCACAGCCGGATCAGCCACGGCGTGGCCGGCTCCCGGCTGGTCATCGACGCGGACGTGGCGACCGCGGTGACCGCGCCGGCGCTGCTGGAGATCGACTACGAGCTGGGCCGGATGGCGACACTGCCGATCACGGCGGAGGAGCTGGAGAACGTCCGACAGTACGCGGTGGGCTCGCTGGCGCTGTCCATCTCCACCCAGGCCGGCCTGGCCTCGACGTTGTCCGCGCTGATCGGCGTCGGGCTCGGGCTGGACTGGCTGCGCGAGCACCCGCGTCGGCTGGCGGCGGTGACGCTGGAGGAGACGTTCGCGGCGGCGCGGACCTACCTGGCGCCGTCCGGCATGCTGGCGGTGGTCCTCGGCGAGGCGGGCGAGATCCACGATCCGCTGGCCACGCTCGTCCCGGTCGAGACGGCCTGACGTGACGCTCTCGCAGATCCCGGTGCTGTCCCGGGTCGGGCACGACCGGGCGGCCGAGCGGCGTACGGACGAGGCGTGGCTGGCGGCGGCGTGGGAGCGCGGGCTGGCGCTGGTGGTGACGCCGGAGTACACGACCGCGGTGGTGGAGCAGGCGGCTCATGCGGCGCTGGCGCTGCGGCCGTGCTCGTCGGTGCCGGCCGGGGCGGAGCGCTACTTCCTCGGGCTGACCGGCGGTGACCCGGTGTTCGCGGTACGCGGGCCGCAGGACCTGGTCGGCGATCGCTGGGTCGACCTGCGCGAGATCGGCGCGGCGCTGGACGACCGGGACGCGGGGCTGCTCACCACCGCGGTGGCGCTGGCCCGCTGGCACGACCGGCACCCTGACTGCCCGATCGACGGCACGCCGACGGCGCTGGTCAACGGTGGCTGGGTGCGGCGGTGCCCGACCGACGGCTCCGAGCACTTCCCGCGTACGGACCCGGCGGTGATCATGCTCGTGCACGACGGTGGCGACCGGTGCGTGCTGGGGCGGCAGGCGGTGTGGCCGGAGGGGCGGTTCTCGATCCTGGCCGGGTTCGTCGAGCCGGGGGAGGCGGCCGAGGCGGCGGTGGCCCGCGAGGTCGACGAGGAGGTGGGGCTGCCCATCACGGACATCACGTACGCCGGGTCGCAGCCGTGGCCGTTCCCGTCCTCGCTGATGCTCGGCTTCACGGCGCGGGCGACCGGCTCGACGCTGAACCTGCGCGACGGGGAGCTGGCGGAGGCGCGGTGGCTCACCCGGGATGAGGTCAGGGCCGGGGTGGTGCGGCTACCGCCGCCGGTGTCGATCGCGCACCGGATCATCACCGACTGGCTCGCGCAGGGGTGACCTGCTGGGCCACCCCTGCGCTTGCGGGTCGGCTCAGTTGGTGAGCGGGCAGGTCGTGCGGTAGTCGTCGACCGTGGTCTCGGTGCCGGCGCCGGCGCCGCAGAGGAACTGCTCGTACCGGTCGTCGTTGTCGACGAACTCCTTGAGCCAGGAGATCGCGTACCGAGCGATGGTGGTGTTGGGGCTGTTCGGCGCGAAGTGAGTGGCGCCGGCGAGCTCGACATAGGTCTTCTCGGATGCCGGGTCGAGCGAGTTGTAGAACGGGATCGAGTGGGTGGCGACAGGCGCGACCGTGTCGTTCTCGGCGCCGACGATGAGGCTCGGCACCCGGTTGCCGGACCAGTTCTTGGTCAGGTCCCAGGGGGTGAGCGCGACCGCGGCCTGCAGTGCCGGCCGGTCGGCCGAGGCCTCCAGGGTGCCGCCGCCGCCCATCGAGTGGCCCATCACCGCCAGCCGGGTGCTGTCGACGCGGGCGCGGACGGAACTGCGGGTGGTGAGGTAGTCGAGCGCGGCGAGCAGTTCGGTGCCGCGGGCGTCGGGCTGGTCGAACGTGGTGACCGTGTCGATGATGAACACGACGAAGCCCTGCGAGGCGATCCGCGGGCCGAGCCAGGCGACGCTGGACTGGGTGGCGGTGAAGCCGGGCGCGA
>Ga0308175_100000769_pt1 | contig 21294 bp, 12 predicted proteins | sample PhyCR1_3_FD_203893 | JGI IMG/M metagenome (GOLD analysis project Ga0308175, IMG submission 203893) | Soil microbial communities from UC Gill Tract Community Farm, Albany, California, United States - DLSLS.C.R1 | ecosystem: Environmental > Terrestrial > Soil > Agricultural land | place: USA...
TCCGCATCTGTTGTCCGCGGCTATACAGCCGGCGGGTGGTTCTTCCTGACCGTCAACGAGGCGTTCACGCTGGGCAGCCGCGATTACCGCCTGCCGGGCATCGGCTCGTACATGAACGAGGCGATCAACCGCGGCGACGTGCCGGCCACGCTGGCGGCGATCGTGGCCGTGGTCGTGATGATAGTCGTTGTGGACCAGGTGTTCTGGCGCCCGATCGTGGTGTGGTGCCAGAAGTACAAGGTGGAGGAGACTGCCGAGGCCGACCGGCCACAGTCGTGGGTCTTGGACCTGCTCCAGCGCTCCCGCCTCTACAACGCGCTGGTCCGGCGCCTCTTTCGACACGGCGGTGGTGTGCCGGGTCGCCTCGACGGCGGCGAAGGCCGGGCGGTCCCGCCGCTCCACGTCCCCGGCTGGGCGGGGCGTGCGGTCCGGTGGGCGGCGATGTTCCTGGTCGGTGCGGGGGTCGCCTGGGCGGCCTGGTCGCTGGTGCGTTTGCTGGCGGCCCTGCCGCTGCCGGCGCGTGACGGCGGGCACGACTGGGTGCACGTCGGGCTGGCGTTCGCCCGCACCAGCGCGGCCGTGCTGCTGGGCGCGGCCTGGTGCGTGCCGGTGGGCGTGATGATCGGCGGCTCGGCCACCTGGTCCAAGCGGTTACAGCCGGTCGTCCAGGTGGTGGCCAGCTTCCCGGTGCCGATGCTCTTCCCGCTGGTCACGATGCTGCTGGTGTTCCTGCGGGTGCCATTCACCGTCGGCTGCGTGGCGCTGATGCTGCTGGGGACGCAGTGGTACATCCTGTTCAACGTCATCGCCGGTGCCACGGCAATCCCCGGCGACCTGGGCGAATTTGCCGCCGTGTACCGGATGGGCCGGCGGCAGCGGTGGACGAAGCTGTACCTGCCGTGCGTATTCCCGTACCTGGTCACCGGGCTTGTGACGGCCGCCGCGGGGCGTGGAACGCCACTATCGTCTCGGAGTACGTCAACTTCCACGACCGCACCTTCGCCGCCTTCGGGCTGGGCTCCACGATCAGCCACGCCACCGCGGAGGGGAACTTCCCGCTGCTGTGCGCGGCGGTGGTGACGATGGCGGTGTTCGTCGTGCTGGTCAACCGCTTCTTCTGGAGGAGGCTGTATATGACCAACCGGAAAAAGGCCATGAGCACCACCGCCCCCCCCGAACGCGACAGCGACCCCTGCCGTGGGCAGTGTCGCCGAAAACGGCCTCGCCCCCGAACGCGCGCCCATCTGTGAGGCCAAGAACCTGACCGTCGCCTTCGGCAAGGACGGGTCGGCGGTGGCGCTGAAGGACGTGTCGCTGGCGGTCAATGCCGGCGAGGTCGTCGCCCTCCTCGGCCCCAGCGGCTGCGGCAAGAGCAAGTTGCTGCGGGCGCTGGTGGGGCTGATCCGGCCCACCGCCGGCGAGGTGCTGGCACACGGCCGGCCGCTGGTGGGCGTCCACCCGGGGATCTCGATCGTGTTCCAGAGCTTCGCCCTCTACCCCTGGCTGACCGTGCGGGAGAACGTGGAGGTGGCGCTCAACGGGCTGGGCCTCGGCGCCGACGCCGCGCGCCAGCGTGTGGCCAACGGCATCGACCTGGTAGGCCTGGAGGGCTTCGAGGGGGCGTACCCCAAGGAGCTGTCCAGCGGCATGAAGCAGCGGGTGGGCATCGCCCGTGCCTTGGCGCGGGGGCCGGAGCTGCTGTGCATGGACGAGCCGTTCAGCGCGCTGGACGTGTTCACCACCGAGAGCCTCCGCAGCGACGTGTACCGGCTGCGGACCGGGGACCGCTCCAAGTCCGCCCACCTGCCGGCGAGCCTCAGGAGCGTGCTGATGATCACGCACCTCATCGAGGAGGCGGTGTTCCTGGCCGACCGGATCGTCATCATGGGCACCCGGCCGGGGCACATCCGCCAAGTCGTGCGCAACGAGCTGCCGCACCCGCGCGAGTACCAGCACCCGGCGTTCCTGTCGATGGTGCAGCGGCTGCACGACGTGATCGTCTCCGAGCACCTGCCCGAGCCGACGGCGGAGGAGGCGGCCGCCGCCGCGGCGGGTATCCCCAAGCCCGAGCCGCTGCCGCCGGTCGGCGTCAACGAGGTCATCGGGCTGGTGGAGATCGTGCACGACCACGGCGGGTGCATGGACGTGTTCGCGCTGGACGAGCTGACGGACTACGACTTCGGCCACACCCTGGCGGTGGTCAAGGCGGGGGAGATGCTGGATTTCCTGGACACCCCCAGGAACAGCGTGGTCATGACGGAAGTGGGGCACGAGTTCCTGCACGCGGATATCAACGGCCGTAAGGCGATGTTCAACCGGCAACTGCGGAGCCTGGGCACGTTCAAGCTGGTGCTGCAGATCCTCGGGGAGGCCGCGGGGCATCGGCTGCCGGCGGACGTGGTGCACGAGGAGCTGGTCATGCGCCTGCCGACGCAGGACGTGGAGGCGCTGTTCAAGACCGTGATCGGGTGGGGCCGCTTCGGGGAGCTGTTCGGCTACGACGCCGACGCCGGCGTGGTGTACCTGGAGGCCGGGTCGCAGGCGCGGGGTGAGGGGTTGTGACGGGGCGGGTGGCGTCTGGTTCTCTCCGCGCGCGTTGGACCCCCGGCTCGACCGAGGTGGCGACGAAATCCCCCGGCTGCACAGGCAGGTCCGTGATTTGGTGACCAGATCCTCCCCCCTGACGTGCCGCAGCAGGGCGGCGGCGAGCTTCGCCGCCTCGACCGGGTCGTCGGTGACCCACAGCACCTGCATCCCGTGCCGCTCGAACGGCTTCTCCCCCGGCCACTTGACCGCGTAGTCCTCGCGCCGGGCGACGATCAGCGTGGTCGCGGCGACCAACGGCCGCTCGAAAATCTGCAGCCGCGGAGTGACCTCCAGCCCCACGGGCACGTGGGAGCACCGGGGGCTGACCCGGCCGACCGCCTCTTGCCGGCCGGAGTGTGCATCCCGCTTGACCAGCGCCAGGTACTCTACGGAAACCGCCGGCCGCCGACGGCCGGCGTGAAGGCAAACGGTTTGCGGTGCCGCATCCGCACGTACATCGGGCTGTTAGAGCCGTCCGCATTCTTGCGCCACTCGTAAAACCCATCGGCGGGAATCAGAGAGCGGGCGGCGGCGGAGAAGCTGTGGCGGGCGAGGCGGCGTATCGGGCGGGATTGTACCCGAAGGCTACCCGCGATTGCCGAGGATTCGGCGTCAGGCAGACGCGGCTCTCTTCGAACGGCTGCGGCCGACGGCGAAGCAAATGAGGGCTACGGCGGCGAACCCGGCGGCAGTCCAACCCAGCTGCTTGGCGTCGTCGAACGACTCCCCGGGCGTATCACCGAAGTTGACCAGCAGGTAGTGGGGATCGGCTTGCAGGCCACGCTTGGCGAAGAAGGCCTTCGCTTGATTCGGAAGGGAGGACAGGGAGACGGTGCCGCTGAAGGTAGGCATCGTCTTGGAAAGTCGCGCCGGTGACGGCCGCCGATGTAGAGGAAGACGATCGTCGCGTGGCCGGCGGGCTCGCGGCCGGGCGCGATCACCGGCACGTACCAGTCGTGCAGCGGGCCGGCGCGGCTGCTGTAGGTCAGTTCGATGGAGTCGCGCGTGTCGGCGATGCCGCTCACCTCGATCCAGCGCGAGGTGGGCGCCGTGCCGGCTTCCAGGGCGGCGGCGGAGGTGCGGGTGAGCGGGCCGCCGGTCGCGCCGATGATCGCGTAGACGGTCGAGATGACCAGGAAGGTCATCGTGGGCATCAGTGCCACGATCGCGCCGCCATACCAGAGGGAGAGCCGGCGGGCGGGTCGGCTAAAACCGTTGGTCGTATCTCGGTGGGTGTGAGCCCGGTTACCGCGATGGCGGGCGAGGCGGTGCATGGCGGCGATTGTATCGCGAGCGCCGCCGCTTCAGCAGGCGGGGAGGTGCTGCTTCAGACTCAGCGCCGGTGCCCATCAATCCCGCGCCGTCCGCTCCGAGACTGCCTGAGCGGTGAAGTTCAGCGGAAGTCGATCGGCCTTTCCCGTCCCCGCCGCCCGCTCCACTTTGTCGCTCCCGGAAGGCATTCCGAGACATCTATCAATTCCATTTGTGTTCGCCGCGTGAGGGCGTTAGGCGCGTCCCGAGGCCGGAGACCGACACGAAGCGGTCAGGCCATAGGGCGGCTGGAGATTCCCTTGAGGGGCTGTGAGGGCCGGAGCTCGGAGGGTCCGACGCACACCTGCCGGGAGGCTTCGCCTCCGACTTCTCGGCCGGGCCCAAGGCCCTGCTGGGGCCGATTGCACCGCTGCGGGTGAGCGTCGGCGACTTCGTCTGGAACGACACCAACGCCACATCGAAGGTCGTCAGCAAGCTTCTCCGCCGCCTTGACTTCCTCGGCCCGGCAGGTGGACGTGCTCCGCTCCGCCCTCCGACTTTCTCCGCCGGCACGAACTCTTCGGAAAATCGCATCGTTTCCAGGCACAAGGCGCCATTGATCGGCCGGATGGCGGCCAGGTACTCCTTGGACCGCATCACGAAAGCCCCAGCCCCACCTTCTTCGACTGCTCCATGGCCGTGGCCAGCAGCCGGTACGCCTTGGCCGCACGCTCGTCGGGGGAGACGTAATAGGGCTGGTCGTAGTATATCGGGTCGATGTCGTCCAGGGAGACGAAGTCGGTGATCTCGATCGGCCGGCTCTTCTCCGCCGCCACCGACTCCAGCTCCTTGTCGCTGAGCGTGACGTACTGGTCGGGGGCGATCTGGAAGCCCTTGACGATCTTTTCCGGCGGCACCGGCTTGCCCTCGGCGGCGCAGAACATCTTCTGCTGCAGCCTGCTGTTTTCCTTGGCGTGCAGCAGGTGGAAGGCCCCATCTATTGCGCGCCAGGCGCCCGGAGTCGGAGCAGGACAACGCCGTGGCGCGGGACGGTGGCCTGGAACTGCGCTTCACGCGTGCCCAGGTCCTGCTGTCGCCAGACGTCGCGGACCTTCTGCGGGCCCCGGACGCCCAGGTCGTCCCACCGGGCCGTTAGCACGCGCTCACCTTCGCCGCGGTTGAACAGGCCGACGGCCTTGCTGCCGTCTTCCATCTCCCTTTCCCAGACCTCGGAATCGCCGTCTTTCGACACCCTGCGGCCGGGTTTGCCGAGCGGGTCCTGGTCCACGTCAATCACCTCGTCGTTGCAGAGCAGGTTCAGCGTGAACTCATCGAGTCGAGTCATGTCGCCGCTGAAGATCAGCGGGGCGGCGACCAGTGCCCAGAGCGAGACGTGCGTGTACTGCTCGTTAGGCGTGAGCGGCGTGAGGGCGAGCTGGCCCTTGGAATCGCTCAGGTAGCCGAGCAGCAGGTAGTCCGGATCGTTCCAGCCGCCCGGGCCGCCGAACTTGTGCAGCTCCTTGGCGGAGTAGACGTCGAATCCGTCGCGGAAGAGGGCGGAGGCGATGCCCGCGTACTTGCCGCCGAGGTCGCCGGCGGTGCGCCAACTGTGCCCGCCGACCTGCTTGCCCCATTCCCACACGTCACCCCGGCCGTACTGACACAGGTTGAATACGACGTCGCGCTTCTGGCGGCGGAGGATGTCGCCCATCTGCTCGTACGGCTTCTTCAACGCGGGCAGGTCGGGCTTCGGGCCGGCCACGCGCGAGTAGGTGCACCAGTCGTACTTAAGGAAGTCGAAGCCCCAGTCCACAAATTGCCGGGCGTCCTGCTCCTCGTGTTGGTAGGCGCCGGTGTACTTGGCGCAGGTGAGCGGGCCGGGTGAGGTGTAGATGCCGGCCTTGAGGCCCTTGGAGTGGATGTAGTCGGTCAGGGCCTTCATGTCCGGGAAGTGCTTGTTGGGCAGGACGCGGCCTTGGGCCTCGCGCGGCTCTCCGCCGAGCATGGGGTCGTCGGAGCCGGGCTTGACGGCCCAACAGTCGTCGATGTTCACGTAAGAGTAGCCGTGGTCGATCATGCCTGTGCCGACCATCGCGTCGGCGGCCTCACGCATGATCTTGTCCGTGACCTTGCCCTTCCAGACGTACCAACTGTTCCAGCCCATGTGCGGCGTGAGGGCCAGCGTGTCGCCGCAGACGATCTTGAACGGGCGGCGGGCCGTGCCGCGGGCGTTGGTCGCGGTGAAGGTGACGGTGTACTCGGCGAGGCGATCGAGCGAGCCGGTGATCTGGCCGGTGTGAGCATCGACCGTGAGTCCGGTGGGGAGGCCTTCGACGCCGAAGGTCATCGGGCGCTCGCCGGTGGCCCCGATGGTGAAGAGGAAAGGCGAGCCGGGGCGGACGCTGAAGATCCTCGGGCCGTTGATCCGCGGGGTGGGCGGCGGCTTCGGGGTGAGGGCGACGGCTACATCGGGCGTTGTCGCCGGCCCCTGTTGCGCCATCGCCGGTGCGCCCAGACCAGCTACCAGGACGCCCCACAGAAGTATTTGCTTCGCCCGCATCGAGTTCTCCTTGATCCGCGTGATTCGTGCTCAGATTTAACTTGATCCGAATGGCAACGCAATAAAAATAGGATAAAATGATCCTTTTTGGAGAGCGCTATGACTGAGTCGAGCCCTACCCGGCGTGGTTTCCTGAAGTCTTCTGCGGCAGCTACCGCCGCCGTCGCGGCCGGGTGGATGACCGTCCCGCCCGTCCATGCCGGCGGGAGCGACGTTATTCGCATCGGCATGATCGGGTGCGGCGGGCGGTGCACCGGGGCGGCCGCCGACGCGATGACCGCCGACCCGGGCCTGCGCCTGGTGGCCATGTGCGACCTGTTCGCCGACCGGGTGCGGGCGAAGCGCGAGGTCCTCAGGAAGCTCAAACCCGATCAAGTGGCCGTAGACGATGAGCACTGCTTCGTCGGGCTCGACGGGTACAAGCATGTCATCGAGAGCTGCGACGTGGTGCTCATCGCCAACGCGGCCAAGTTCCACCCGCTGCACCTGCGGGCAGCGGTCGAGGCGGGGAAGCATGTATTCCTGGAGAAGCCGCACGCGATCGACCCGCCGGGCGTTCGCGCGGTCGCGGCCGCGTGCGCGATGGCGAAGCAGAAGGGCCTGAGCGTCCTCTCGGGGCTTCAGAGCCGCTGGGACCCGGTGATGCAGGAGACGGTCAAGCGGATCCACGACGGGGCGATCGGGCGGATCGTCGCGATCGAGGAGAACTTCCTCCGCGCGCCCTACGGCCTGCTGTACCGCGACCCGGCGTTGAACGAGCTGCACTACCAGTACAGCAACCAGTACCACTTCTCGTGGCTCAGTGGCGACGACGTGACGCAGTCGCTCATCCACAACCTCGACCGGGCGACCTGGGCGATGCGCGAGCAGCCGCCGCTGAAGTGCCACGGGCTGGGCGGGCGGTCGTCGTGCTTCGCGCCGCACGTGTACGGCAACGTCTTCGACCACCACTCGTTGGTGTACCACTACGCCGACGGCGTGCGGCTGTACGCGCTGTGCCGCACGCAGCCGGGGTGCTACAATGAGTCGTCCACGATCATCATGGGGAGCAAGGGGACGGCGTTTCCGCGCACGGGGGAGATCACCGGCGAGAACGCGTGGAAGTACAAGGGCCCCAAGGAGAACGCCTACGTGCTGGAGCACCGGCACTTCTTTGGCGCGATCCGCTCCGGGACGCCGCTGAATTGCGGCGATTACATGGCCCGCAGCACGCTCGTGGCGGTGATGGGGCAACTCTCCTGCTACGGCGGGAAGGAGATTACCTGGGAACAGGCGAATAAGTCGGAATTCTGCTTCCGCCCGAAGCCCGAGGAGTGCACGTGGGAGATGGAGCCGCCGGTGAAGCCGGACGCGGCCGGCGTGTACCCGGTGGCGGTGCCGGGGGAGACGAAAACCATATGATGCGCTATGCGATTGCCGCGGCACTCCTGGCCTGCTTCGCCGGAGCCGAGTTGCTCCGCGCGGACGAGCCTGCCACCCGGCCGCACGCCCGAGTCCTGCTCCTGACCGGCGTGGAACACCCGGCTCACCACTGGCGCGAGACGGCGCCTTTTCTGGCGAAAGCCATCGGCCAGGATACGCGTCTGGGCGTGACCGTCGTTGAAGACCCGGCGTTCCTCGCGTCGCCGGAGCTGGGCGGGTACGACGTGCTCGTTCTCAATTACATGAACTGGCAGGTGCCCGATCCGGGTGAGGTGGCGCGGGAGAACCTCCGGCATTTCGTGGAAGGCGGCAAGGGGCTGGTCCTGATGCACTTCGCCTGCGGGGCGTTCCAGGGGTGGCCGCAGTACAAGGAGGTTGCGGGGCGGGTGTGGGAGCCGAAGCTTCGGGGGCACGACCCGCGCGGGCCGTTCCGCGTGCGAATCGTCGATGCCGAGCATCCGATCACGCGGGGGATGGATTCCTTCGACACGGATGACGAGCTGTACACCTGCCTCACCGGCGATCGGCCGGTCCACGTCCTGGCCGTCGCCACGTCCAAAGTGGACGGCAAGGAGCACCCGATGGCGTTCACCAACGCCTACGGGAAGGGGCGGGTGTTTCATTGCGTGCTGGGGCACGACGTGAAAGCCTTGTCGTTTGCGAACGTGCAGCAGCTTTACCGCCGCGGCACCGCGTGGGCGGCGGGGCTTGAGCCGGAGGAGCCGAAGCGCGCGGAAGGGTATCTCTCGCCGTCCACCATCGTGGCCGGTGGAGGTGGCGGCACGCTGTACGTCGGCTGCGAGGGCGGGCGGCGGATCGTGTGCGTTGATGCCAAAGCCGGTGCGGTTGTGCGGCAGATCGCGATGTCGGAGGACGTGAGCGGCGTGGCCGCTTCGCCGGACGGTAAGCGGCTGTACGTCACGAGCGGCTCGCCAGCGGATCGGCTGAGCGTTGTGGAGCTACCGGACGGAAAGGTCGTGAAGCAGGTGCCGGCCGGCTGGGGATTGTGCTCGCCGGTGGTCAGCCCGTCCGGCAACCGCGTGTACGTGTGTAGCCGATTTACCGACAGCGTGCTCGTGATCGATCCGGAGACGGGGAAGACGGTTGCCACGATCCGCGTCGAGCGCGAGCCGGTGGCTGCGGCGGTCACGCCGGACGGTGGTCGGCTGGTCGTGGCCAACCTGCTGCCGACCGGGCCGGCGACGGCCGAGCGCGTGGCGGCTTGCGTGAGCATCATTGAGACGCGCGGCCACACGGTGGCAGCAAAGGTCGTGCTTCCCAACGGCAGCACGTCCCTCCGCGGCGTGGCGGTGTCGCCGGACGGCAAACTCGCCGCGATCGCTCACATCCTCGCGCGTTACAACCTGCCGACGACGCAGCTCGAGCACGGGTGGATGAATACCAAGGCGCTGAGCCTGGTCGACGTCGCCCATGGGCGTCTGGTCAACACGGTGCTGCTGGACGAGGTGTCGCGCGGGGCGGCGAACCCGTGGGGCGTGGCATGGTCGGCCGACGGGAAGACGCTGTGCGTCACGCACGCGGGGACGCATGAGCTGAGCGTGATCGACGTGCCGGGGCTGCTGGGCAAATTGGAGCAAGCGGTGAAGCCGGGGGACGTGCCCAACGACCTGGCGTTTCTCTCCGGACTGAGAAAGCGCGTGCCGTTGCCCGGCAAGGGCCCGCGGGCGGTGACGGTTGTCGGGAAAAGTGCGTACGTGGCCGAGTACTTCACCGACACGCTCGACGTGGTGGATCTGGCCGGCGGCGGGGTTTCTTCGGTGGCACTGGGCGCGCCGCCGGCCATGACGATCGAGCGCAAGGGCGAGCTGTTTTTCCACGACGCCTCGCTGTGCTTCCAGCAATGGCAGAGTTGCTCGACCTGCCATCCGGACGCGCGGGTGGACGGGTTGAACTGGGACCTGATCAACGACGGGCTGGGCAACCCGAAGAACACGAAGAACATGCTCCTGGCGCACCGGACGCCGCCGGCGATGAGCCTGGGGGTGCGCGACACGGCGGAGACGGCGGTGCGGGCGGGGATCCGGTACATCCAGTTCGCGGTGCGGCCGGAGGAGGACGCGAGGGCGATCGACGAGTACCTGAAATCGTTGACGCCGACGCCGAGCCCGCGGCTGGTGCAGGGGAAGCTGTCGTCGGCAGCGGAGCGCGGGCGGGTGCTGTTTCAGACCAACGCGGTCGGGTGCGTTCACTGCCACGCGCCGCCCCTGTTTACGAACCTGCGGCGGTACGACGTCGGCACGCGCGGGCCATTCGACAAGCCAGACGACGCGTTCGACACGCCCACGCTCATCGAGTGCTGGCGGACGGCGCCGTACCTGCACGACGGGTCGGCGGCAAGCGTGCGCGACGTCCTGACGACGCACAACCCAAAGGACAGACACGGCAAGACGGCCCATCTGACGCCGCAGCAGATCGATGACCTGATTGAGTACGTGCTGTCGCTGTGACGAACGACACGGGCGGCCGCCCGTGCCACTCTCAATCCTCACACGCCACACGAAACCCGACGTTGAAGATGCGTTGCCAAGTTGGGTAATCGAGGCGGGCGGCGCTGCGGGCGCGGGTGGGGGGATCGAAGAAGGAACCGCCGCGGACGACTTTGCGGGCCTCGGGAGACGGGTCGTTGCGGCCGTCGTCTTCGCGGTAGGGGTAGGGTTTGTAGGTGGTGCGGGTCCATTCGGAGGCGTTGCCGGCCATGTCGTAGAGGCGCCCGGGGTTGGGGCGGTAGCGGGCGACGTCGTTGGTGACGACGGCACCGTCGTTGAAGCGGGGGTCGCTGAGGGAGGCGCCTTCGAGGGCGAGGTGTTCGAGGCCGCCGGTGATTTGCTTGCCGCCGGGGAGCAGGCCGTGGCTGAAGGATTCGTCGGCGAGGTTGGCGAAGGGGGAGAAGTCGGCGTCTAGTGTGCCGTACCAGAGGGGCGAGGCGGTGCCTGCGCGGGCGGCGTATTCCCATTGGGCTTCGGTGGGGAGCGTGAAGCGGCGGCCGGCCTTTTGGGAGAGCCATTGGCAGAAGGCCATGGCCTGGTTCCAGGAGACGCGGACGACGGGTTGGTTGGGGCCGTTCAGCGGCAGGCCCTGGTCGTCGCCGCGGGCGTGCCGCTTGGTGTAATAGCGGCAGTCGTGGGCGGGGTCGAAGCAATGGAACTGGGCGTTGGTGACTTCGCAGTTGCCGACCCAGAAGGGACGGGGAATGGCGACGCGGGTGAGCGGTTGCTCGTCGGCGGGTCCGTTGGGATCGCCCATGACGAATTCGCCGGCGGGGATGCGGGAGAGGCGCAGGGTGACGCCGTCGCCGAGGTCGATGGTTAGCTCGGTGGGGCCGGATTGGGATTGGCGGCGGCGGGCTTCGGTGGCGTTGAAGGGCCAGTTGGATGCGGTGACCGGCTCGGGTTTCGGAATCGTCCGAGGCGCGACGTGTGTTTGGGACGGGGCCGGGAGGGCCGGCACGAGTTCCGGGTCATCTTCGGGGCCGCCGTAGAGATTGCGGAGTTCCATGCGGCGGGCGTGGGCGCCGTCGGGGATGGGGTAGACCTCGCCCCAGGTGCCGTGGCAGGGGGCGTTGAGGTCGATCCAGGTGATGAGGCGGTCGCAGGCTTCGGCGTCGAGTTGCACGCCGCCGTGGTCTTTGCGGAGCATCTGGACGAGGGGGCTGGTGTCGGCGTGGTACTCGCCGGGGACGAGCAGGCTGACGTCGTCCTCGATGTTGACGCGGCGGATGTAGCGGATGAGGACTTCGTAGGCGGGCGAGTAGGGAAGGATGCCCTGGGTATCCTCCCGCATCTTCGGGTGCATGCGGTCGATTTCCATTTTGCTGACGAGGTGGCCCTTGTAGCCGGGGACCTGGTCGGTGGGGCGGAGATCGGGGGCTTTGGCGTCTTTGCCGTCGTGGCAAGAGACGCAGTAGCGGTCGAGTACGGGCTGGACCTCGCGGGCGAAGTCGAAGCCGCGGACGGGGCCGCGCCAGGGGTCGATTTCGCGCGCCGGGCGGAGGGCAGCAATGGCCACGGCGGCGCTGGGGGCCTCGGCGGGTTTCTCGTGGCAGCCGACGCAGGAAACCGTCTCGCCGGGCATCGCGGTGAACCAGCTCCGCATGAGCTGCACGGCCTTGCCCTGATCGTCCAGCGATTGCACGGCGAGGGGCGTGTTGGCGGGGACGCGGAACATGGCCGATCCGTCGTCGTCCACCGGGACCGTGCCGAGGATGCGCATGACTTCCCACGGGCCGCCATAGCCGATCTTGTCGGGGCCGGCGAGGCCGCGGTAGCCGAAGTGGTAGGACAGCACGCGGAGGCGCTTCACGGCGCCGCGAGGGACCCCCGCCAGGCCCGGGCCGGCGTAAATGTCGTGCACGTAGACCAGGCCGTCCTTGCGCTTCAGGTCCACTCGGTCGGGGATGACCGGCGGCGTCGGCCGCGCGGCGAGGGGCACGGGTTCGAGCAGCGCGCAGCCGGGCTCTTCGCGAAGCAGGACCACGTTGTCGAATACGTCGGCGAGGTAGATGCCCCACAGGCCCTTGGGCGCCATCCAGGCGGAGACGAGGAAATACTTGCCCGCGCCGGCGCCGGTTTTCGGATCGCCGAGCGGGAACGGGTGGAGGAACTTGGGCCAGTCGGCGTCCACGAGCTGGTCGCGGACGATAGGGCGGATGGGATCGCCGCGGCCGGAAATGCGCTGGACCATGCCGTCGGCCTCGTACCAGCCTTTGGTCGTGTCGAGCAGGACGAGTTGGCCCATCCGGTGCACGCCGTGGTAGCCGGAGATGATGCTGATGATACGCTGGGGGTCGCCGGGGATTCCGCGGGGGAAGTAGAGGGCGTTCGGGAACCAGGAATTGCTGCCGTAGATTGCGTGCTGGCCGGTTCCGTCGGGGTTCATCACCATGAGCTGGCGCATGAAGATGTGGTTGATGCCGGTGTAATCCCAGCGGTGGTAGAGCACCTGGCCGTTGTCCAGGACACTCGGGTGGAAGTCGTGGTCCTGGTCGAAGCAGAGTTGGCGCACGCCGGTGCCGTCGGCGTTCATCAAATAGAGATTGCTCACGCGCTTGAGTCCGTGCCAGCAAGGGACGGATTGGTACGAGGCGGTTGAACCGAAGATGATCCGGCCGTCGGGGAGGTAGCAGGGGTCGAAGCAGTCCACGTCATCGGGGTTTTGCGAGACCTGACGCAGGCCGGAGCCGTCGGGGCGGATTTCCCGGAGCTTCCAGTTCTGCTCGTCGGATTGGGTGAAGAGGAGGCGGTCGGCGTTCCAGTGGAGATCGACCTCGCCGACGTAGCCGCCGTTTGCGGGCTTGTAGAGCGTGGTGAGCTTGCCGTCACCATTCACGGGGGAGAGGACGGCGATTTCGTTGTCGTAGCCGAGCCGCGGGAGGGAGGCGTTGCACTCGTGGTTCGAGGGGAAGCCGATGCCCAGGCCCGGGGGACGGCCGCCGCGGTCCTTGCGCTTGACGACGATGAGCTGGCCGAAATCGAGCAGGGGGTTGGCGAGCAGAGCTTCGCGGCGAAGGGCGTCGAACTGGCGGCGTTGCTGGTTGGGGGCTTTGGAGGGTTCCTTTTCGATCCGGTCGAGGCGCAAGAGGTATTCGGGGCCGCGCGGGTAGCGCGGGCCGAAGGTGGAGGTCAGGTCGGTGATGGCTTGGCGCAGCGATTGAATTTCGCGCTGCTCGAGTGGCGCGGCGGAGCTGATTAAAGGCCGCCCCACGGCAGTTGAGATTACCAGCGCCAGGAGCGTCATAAAGGGCGGGCGTGTGGCGGTCATGGCAGTGGCTGTTCCGCGCGGACTGTGGTTTGGAGGGTCACGGGGCCGATTAAGCCACTGTCGAGCAGCGGCGAGTCCTTCGACCAGAGGCGCCAGCTTGTAAACGTGTGCCGGCCGGTAGGGCTGCTGAGGCCTTGGTCGAGCCACTTCGGCCATTCCTTGAGCGTGCCGTTTGGGTTTCGGTCGCTGTCCTCGGGGAGCTGCTCGTCGCCGATCATGCGGTTGGGCCAGAGGTTCGTGACACTGATTTGCAGGTCGTTGTCGCCGGGTTTGATCGCGTCGGTCACGTCCACGGCAAATGGCGGCTTCCAGAGCGTGCCGAGTTTCTTCCCGTTGATCGAGACCTCCGCGATCACTTCGACCCTGCCGAGGTCGAGGTAGAGGCGGCGTGCGGGCGCGAGCTGGTCGGGCGAGACGTTGATCGTCTTGTGGTAGATTGCCGTGCCCGAGAAGTATTTCACGCGGGTGTCGGTGTGCCGGTTCCAGGGGACCAGCGACGGGAGCGTCACGTGCTCGGGCGCGCCGCGCCCGGCGGGGAAGCGAAGGTCCCAGCGTCCGCGGATCTCGATGTTCGGCGGGACGGTCTTGACGTCGAAGTGGCGGACCGCGCCGGCGGCGGTGGTCAGCTCGTAGCGGCCCGGCTGCCAGGCCTCGAGGATGACGCGGCCGTCGCCGCCGCGGCGGACGTCGGCCGTGCGCGGCGGTGCGACGGGCGAGAAGAGGCTGATCGTCTGCGGGTCCTGTGCGGTGATCGTCAGGGGCGTGTCGCCGTTGGTGTAATCGATGGTGAGCGTCTTCACGACCATGTACGCCGGGTCGTCGCCCTGGGCCATGCGCGAGACGCGGAAGGTGTACTCGCCGGAGTCCAGCATCGCCTGGAGTTCTTGGCGCACGTCGCGCGTGCGGGCCGGGTCGCCGGGGACGCCGTAGGTGGCGCTGCGGATGGTGATCCTGGGCGAGGCGGCGGAGGGAACGAGAATGGGCCGGCCGTCGTGGGTGGCGGCGACGATCGGATCGAAGCCGCTCGCGAGATTGCGGAAAACGACGAAGACCGAGCCGCTGGGCTCGAGGAGAAGGTGCAGCGTCGTACGGCCGTCCTTCTCCGAATAGACCGCGGCGGGTTCGATGCGGCCGGTGTCCGGGTGCCAGAGTTCCGGCTGTTTGCCGGCGACGCGGAAGGTGCACGCGTCCTCCACTTCGACCGGGTGCGGGTTGGATAGGAAATACAGCTCGGCGTCGCCGGCCGTGCGGTGGATGTAGCGGAAGTGGTTGGAAGAGGTGAAGTCCGGTGCCACGCCCATTGAGGCGAGGAGTTCTTCCGGCGATTTGCCGCTGATGACGCGTCCCTTGCCCAGGCGATGCTCCGCGACGCCGGTGGATGTGGTGTCGCCCCAAAGGTCGCGCGCGAGCTGAGCGACTTCCGCGTCGCAGGCCGGGTAACCCGAAAGGCCGGGAGATTTCGCCGGCGGTGAACCGAGCACCGTCGCGCCGGCTTCGACAAGTTCCTTGACCTTGCGCAGCAGCGCGGGCGTCATCGTCGGCGCCGGCGCGAGGACCAGAACCCGGTAGCTCATCCCGTCGGGCAGAACGAGGCGGCCGTCCTTCACCGACATGCGGGTCATCACGACCTCGGGCGGGCAGGCGTCGTAGTTGTACGCCGGGCGGTCGTGGTTCTCCGGCGGCAGCGGCGTGAAGCGCTGCGGGGAGTTCTCCGGCGCGAGGTAGCACACGTCGGCGACGAACAGACCCTGACGCAGGAGGTACTGGCAGCGCGAGAGATACTCGTGCCAGGGTTTGGTCTGCTCCCACCAGGTCTGGGTGCGCTCGTAATGCAATCCCCACGGACCCATCGACATGCCTGGCTTCCGGTCCGCCCAGGGCTGCAGCGCATAGCGGTGGAAGACGAAGCGGTTGATACCCTCGCAAAACGCCCAGTCGCCCAGGGCTTTGACGTTGGCCGGATGCCCGAGCCATTTCTCGGCGCTGGTGGCGGTGAACGCCTCGGCGCCGATGATGGGCTTGCCGTATACGTGTGCGGCGGAAGTCATCTCGGTGCAGCTATACGCCGCGCTATAAGCGGCCCAGGACCAGAATTCGCCCATCGGCTCGTCGGCGCGGCCGGCGTAGGTGAGCTGGTCCACGGGGCAGTTGTCATAGGCCTCGATCGAGAGGCGCAGGCCGCGCTGGTGTGACAGGTCGCGCATGTAGCCGGCGTAGTTCTCCAGCACCAGCTCGGAGATGGTTTGGCGCAGGTCCCAGAGGAATCGCTCGGAAATTTCGAGACTCTCAACGACCCGGCCGGTCATCGCTGGCATGAACGGCAGCGGGTCGTAGCCCCGCCGGCGCTGGAATTCCTGCCGCAGCAGCGGCGTCCAGTTCTGCGAGCCCGTCTCCCAACTGTCGATGTGCGTAGCGACCAGCGTTTTACCGGCCAGCGGGCCGATGTCGGCGATCAGTTTGCCCATAAGGGCGTTGAAGTGGACCTCGGTGGCGTGCTTGCTGAGCTTGTCGGATTCTAGCCCGCGGCCGGCTTCGGGGGCGGGGTGGTTGTCCTTGCCGGTGGGCGTGTGGCCGAGGCGCAGAATCGTCCAGTCGCCCTCGGGCACCTCCCAGGCGAGCCGGCCATCCTTGAGCATCGGTGTGATGTCGATGACGCGGTCGCGCGGGACCGACAGGTCGCCGGAAACGGCCGGCCACGTGCCCTGGAGCGGGACCTGCTGCGGGGTAAAAGCGGCCTTGGCCGCGATGTCTTCGATCCGGTAGCCGGCGCCAAGGTCGATGTCGGTGACGAGCAGTTGCTGTAGCTTGGGATCCAGCCGCGTGAACGCGATGCGGAAAAACCGCGCGGTCGTGTCCGGCAGCGTGACGGCGGGATGGCTGGCCTCGAGGTCGCGCACGCTTTTGAACTTGCGGCCGTCGTCCGACACCTGGAGCGACCCGGCCCAGCCGTTTCTCGCGACCGGTGCGCTCACCGAAATCGAACGGGCGGTGAACGGGCGGGCGAATTCGAACTGGACGAACTGAGGCTTGCCGCGGGACGGCCGCGGCAGCGCAACCGACGTCCGCGCGTCCCGATCGAGCAGCTTGCCCGCATCAAGGTCGCCACCGCCGGCGCTCGTCGTCACCTTCGGCGAGAGGTCGGTCACTCGAACGCGCTCGGCCGGCGGCGTGGGGAACGCGACGACGGCGACGTCGCCGTAATAGTCGGCCACCGCCTGCGGCTGCGGCAGGGGGGCATCGAAGCGGCGCGGGCCGTGAACGGTTGTCTCCGTCCAGACGACCTTCTGCATCGCCAGGTCCGGCGTGATCCACGGCCCCCCGCTGCCGCACCAGCCGGCGTCGTTGTTCATGTTCACTTCGAGGCCCAGCCGCTCGGCCTCGGCGCAGACGTACTTGAAGAGCTCCCGCCACGGTCCGCCAGCGAATTTTGCCGGTCCCGGCGGCGCGCCCTGATCCACCTCCATGATCAGGACGCCCCCGATGCCGACGCGCTTCATGGCCTCTAGGTCGGCGGTGATGCCCTCGCGCGTGATGTTGCCGTTAAGCCAGAACCAGTACACCCACGGCCGGGCCGAATCGGGCGGCTGTTGAAACCCGCGCCGCAGGTCGACCGGATCGCCGGCGCGTACGGCATCTCCGGCCAGAAGCAGAAGGATCCCAAACAGGATCGACGCGATAATTGCCCGGGGCGACATGGGGAGTCCTCGGTAGGCCACGCAAAACAGGACTGACGAGTCCGATTATAACCGGGAGACACGCGAGTGACAGAGGAAAGTCTGCTCAATGTCCGCCGGCACCTTTGAGGTAGTTGCCGTACCCGACGACCAGTGTCGATCCGATCAGCGCCGCCAGCCCCAACGCAATCAGGACGTGCGTCCGCCGGGTCGTCCCCCGCCATTCCTTAAGCGCCACGCCCCAGATCGTGCTGAAAATGATGATGCTCGCCATGTGCAGGGTCCAGCTCGAAAACTCGTACCGACCCATCTTCGTCTGGCCCATGCTGTAGAAAAAGAACTGCAGGTACCAGATCACGCCCGCGGCGGCGGAGAAGAGATAGTTGGCGACGAGCGGCACGCGTGGTTCGCGATCCGCCCCAACGACTGTCGCCATCCCGCCGGTGCGCCGGCCTTCCAACTCTTCCGCGTCCCACGTGGACACCGCCTCGGTCGCGCTGATTTCCGCCACCGCTCGCGTCCGAAAGGCCGTGTACTGGTGCGCGGTGCGATTCCGTACGTTGAGCATCACACACCAGAGGAAGTTAGTCGCGAACCCGCCGAGCAGCACGACGACGAGCACGGGCAGGTTCTGCCACAGCTCCGACCCGCCGTGCCGCGCCAACTGCTCGCTCGCCGCTTCGGCGATCGGCTTGCCAGCGGCCAGCCCGTACGCGAACGACGCGCTCATCACGCCGGCGAACGTCGCCACCAGCAGCCCTTTGAGGAAGTGAAATTCCTGGACCGTTCCCTTCTTCTGCTCGTCGCTGAGCTCCCGCTCCTTGGAGACGCCCGCCATCCCGCTGAGCGCGATCCCGACGAGACAGACGCCGATCCCCAGGAGAATCACCTGCCCCGATCGCTCGGCGGCGATCGCCCCCAGCTTCCCCTCGAACAGCGGCGGCATCAGCGTCCCGAACGCCGTGCACAGCCCCAGCGCAATCGCGTACCCCAGCGCAATCCCGAGATACCGCATGGAAAGCCCAAACGTCAGCCCGCCCACGCCCCACATCAGGCCCCAGAAAAAAGCCAGTCCGGCACTGCGCCCCGGCGCGTGAAGCAGGACATCCCAGAGACCCGGTACGAGCAGCGCCGCCAGCGCGATCGGCGTGATGATCCAACTGAACACGCCGCCGACGAGCCAGTACGTCTCCCACGCCCAGCCCTTTACCCGTTTAAACGGGATGTAGAAGCTGGCCGCGGCCAGGCCGCCGGTCCAGTGATAAACGAGGCCAATGAGCGGGTTCGGGGCCAAGCGGAGTCCTATCGGGGCTGGGGCGTTCCCACTCGTCGATTCGCCTCGATCACCCGCCGCAGCAGGTGCGACCGCGGGTTGTCGAACGTGACGTTCCAGTCCTTGTCCTGTGCGCCAAAGTCATAGACCCAGAACGCGCTGAGCGGCACCCGGTGTTTCTCGATCGGGGCGAGCAGCTGGTTGAACGTCGCCTCCTCCCGGTCTCTGTTGCCCCCGGTCCGCACGCCGAATTCACCGATGAAGAGCGGCCTTTTCGCCCGAATCGCATTTTGCTGAAGGATTCCGATGAGTTCGTCGAGAGTTCGTGCGCCGGCCGGATATATGCCCTTGTCGGCCGGATAGATGTGGACGCAGAGCGTGTCGATGGGGTCGGGGTTGTCCCGGAGCAGCACCTGGGCGAATTGCTCGGGCGTGTCGGTTTTCCAACTGTGCTCCAGCACGTTGTGGTACGCGCTGGGCCGTGGCAGGGAGTTTCCCGAGAGGATGATCCGGTGGGGATCGACCGCCCGCACCGCCGCCGCGAACTCCCGGCGCGCCACGTCGAGCTGGGTGAACTTCACCTCGTCGCGCTCGGACCGGCTCAATGCCGTCTTGAGCCTGGGGACGACCGGCGGCCGGTGCGACGCGGCGTTGGGCAAATTGGCGGCGAGGTTGCACTCGTTGCCCATTTCCCAACCCCAGATTGCCGGCGAATCCTTGTACCGCGTGACGAGCTCGGTCGTGTATTGCCGGATGAACGCGATGGTCTTGCTGGCGGGGTTGCCCAGTTGGTCCATCGGCTCGCCGACTATGTCCGGCACCGTCGGCAGGTGCCAGAACAGCGAGGGGATCAGGCCCACGTGCTCAGCTTCGGCGGCGCGAACGACGCCGTCGAGCCGGCGAAAGTACGCCTCCTTGTCGCGCAGATACAGGTCGTTGTCCGCCGGCCAAAAGCCGCACGCCATGAAGCGCACGAACGGCACGCCCGCGCGCCCGAGTCGAGCCAGTCCTTCGAGGGATGATCTGTCGCCGGGGTCGCGCAGCACGCGGGCGAAGAGGTCGAAGTAGTTGGCGCCGATGCCGCGGTAGGGCCGGCCTTCGTGCAGCAGAACGCCGTCGGCCGCGATCAGCCCGGGCGGCGTGCGCTTGCTCGTCTGGGCGGGCGCGGTTGGCGCCGGGAGGAAAAGGAGGAGCAGCAACGTCAGGATTCGGTGACGACGGCTCATCCGACGCCTCACGGTATCGCGTTCTGTTCCACGAGCTGAACGGGGCCCAACAACCCGGACTCGACCAGCGGCGTGTCCTTCGTGAGTTTGCGGATGTTCGTCCGCGTGATCCGCTTCTCCGGCGGTAGCGCGGCGTCGCCGATGATCCGGTTGGGCCAGAAGTTGACGACCTCAATCTCCAGCACGTTCCCGGCCGGCTTCAGAGCTTCCCCCAACTCCACCCGGAACGGCGGCGCCCACGTGATGCCGAGCGATTGCCCGTTGAGGCGGACCTCGGCCAATTCGCGCACGCGGCCGAGGTCGAGCCAGAGCCGCCGCTGGCCTCCGTGCAGCTCCGCGGGAAGATCGAACGTTTTCCTATAAACCGACTGTCCGGAGTAGAAACCTATTCCCGGTTCAGGACGTGCCGTCCAGCTCTCGAGTTTTTCGAACTGCACGCGGCCGGGGCCGCCCAGCCTTGGATCGAATTCCACCGTCCACGGGCCCGCCAGTTCCATCCGCGTGACGAAGCGTGAATCATTCCGCGCACCGCTGGGCGGGTGCGCCGCCGCCGGCTCGCGGAACACCACGAAGACCGACCCGCACGGCGCGAATTCAAGCGGCAACGTCGTCCGCCCGTCGTCGCCGCCAGCGTACGACGTGGCGAACCGATGCTTATCACTCACCGGGTCCCACAGCTCCGGCGCCTTGCCGGCAACTCGAAACGTGCACCGCAGGCTCTCCTCGTGTTTCGCCCGGCTGGCGACGAAGTAGATGTCGGCATCCCCGTCCCGGCGGTGAATGTAATCGACGGAAGAATCCGCTTGCCCGCCCTCGAACTCAAAGTCGGGCTTGATGCCGTCGCGTGCCAGCACCTCCCGCGCCGTCGCGTTGCTTTCGATCCGTCCATTCCCTCCGTCGCCCCACAGTTCCCTCGCGATTTTCTTCACCTCCGCGTCACACGCCGGGAAATCCGTCAACCCGGTCGCCTCCACTGGCTTCGGCCCAATCACCGTCGCCCCCGCATTTACGAGATCCTTCACCTTCCGCAACACCGCCACCGAAATCGCCGGCCGATCCGGCAATACCAGCACGCGATAACTCACCCCGTCCGGCAGCACGAGCCGCCCGTCGCGCACGCCCAATCGCGTCAGAACCGCCTCCTCCGTGATCACGTCGTAATCGTATCCCGCCCCCACCTTGGCCGGATCCGACGCGCGAAGCTGCGCGAAATTCGGCACGTGATCGCCATAGTAGTAACACACGTCCGCCACGCTCAGCCCCCGCTGGAGCATCCACTGGCAGCGGTTGATGTACGCCAGAAACGCCCCCGACTTCGCCCACCAGGTCGTGTTCGGGTTGAAGTGCGTCCCCGCGAAATACTGCTGCCCCGGCAGCCCCATTTCGACCGGTGAGCACACCACCGCGTGCCACACCAGCAGATTCAGCCCCTCGCACGCCGCCTTGTCGAACGACGGCTTGAGGTTGTCCCAGATCGTCTCCTGCCAGTGTGGCCCGATCGTGGTGAACCCCTCCGCGAGCACC
>Ga0308175_100000770_pt1 | contig 21284 bp, 27 predicted proteins | sample PhyCR1_3_FD_203893 | JGI IMG/M metagenome (GOLD analysis project Ga0308175, IMG submission 203893) | Soil microbial communities from UC Gill Tract Community Farm, Albany, California, United States - DLSLS.C.R1 | ecosystem: Environmental > Terrestrial > Soil > Agricultural land | place: USA...
CCTGGCTGACGCGGCCAGCTTCCGCACCCGGGTCAAGGTCGCCGTGGTCACCGCTGCGGCCAACGTGGTGCACGAGGACCCCACCGGCATGAGCCAGTCCCACGCGGACAAGCGTGCGGTGCTGGCTCGCAGCATCCTGGCCGACCCGGCTACCTACGCCGCGCTGTTCGTGTGGCCGGTCGTGGCCAACGTGAGCATCGCCACGAGCGGGCTGGACAGCAGCGACGGGGACCTGGCCTACCAGGTGTCCGCAGTGTTCGACGCCATGGCTGGGGTTACCCCCCAAGACCTGGCCACCACCTGAGAAGGGACGCAGCATGAAGCTCAAGCACAGCACGGGTGGACGGCAGATCGACGTAGCCCCGCAGCACGTGTCCATGTACGAGTCGCAGGGGTGGGTGCGGGTGACCGCGCCGACCACCGCCAAGCGCACCGCGCGCCCGCGTGCCGGGAGCAGCGCAGCGGCTGGCAGCGACACCACCCTGACCGGCGCCAGCAAGTAGGGCACCGATGGTCCGCGCAACCATTCCCGACACCCTGGACGCCCTGCGCGTCCCTATCGACGGCCTAACCCCCTACGGGAACAACCCTCGCCGGGGCAACACCGACGTGATCGTGGACAGCTTGCAGCGTCACGGCCAGTACCGCCCCATCGTGGTGCGGGCCAAGACGTTTGAGGTGCTGGCCGGTAACCACACCCTGGCCGCAGCGCGCGAGCTGGGGTGGGACGAGATCGCCGCCACCTTCGTGGAGTGCACCGACGACGAGGCCGCGCGCATCGTGCTGGTGGACAACCGCGCCGGGGACCTCGGCAGCTACGACGACGAGCTGCTGGCCGAGCTGCTGTCCTCCCTGCCGGACACCAGCGGCACCGGGTACGACGACGACGACCTGGCCGTGCTGCTGGCCCTGCAAGACAAGGACCACGACCCGGGCGACCTGGACAAGGCGCTGGCCGAGGCCGACGAGTCCGCGTGGCCATGGGTCAAGGTGCAGCTTGACCCGGAGAACTACGCGCAGTTCCAGTCCCTCCCCGGGGAGACGGACCTAGAGAAGGTGCTGGGGCTGCTGCACCGGGACGGAGCCGTGGCCGCATGACGGACAAGATTCTGGACGTGTCCTGCACGGCGCTGCTGCTGCTGGTGCTGGCCGGGTACGCGTACGGCTTCGTGTGGCTGCTGGTGACGCTGGCCGGGTGGCTGGCGTGAAGGAGGACCACGGGCGCGAGCAGGGTCCCATCGACTGGACGCTGGTGTTCTTCTACGCCCTGGTGCTGGGGGCCTGCCTCATCGTGTGGGGCTTCTTCGTGTGGGCCGTCATCCAGGTGGCCGGGTAAGCCCCGTGGCCGTGAACATGCTGGTCAGCTACGCGTTCTTCGCCAACGACGACCTGTCTGCGTTTCGCCGGAGCATGCCGTGCGGTCGGCTGCTGCTGGACAGCGGGGCCTTCACCGCGCTGTCGGTGGGCAAGCGCATCGAGCTGGCCGCGTACGCGGACTTCCTGACCACCTGGCACGGAAGCTATGACCACGCGGTCACCCTGGACGTCATCGGCAACCCGGAGGCCACCGCGCGCAACACGCGCAAGCTGCACGGCATGGGACTACCGGTGCTCCCGGTGTTCACCAGGGGTGGGAAGTCTGCGGACTTCGACGCCATGGTGCGCGACAGCGGCTACGTGTGCGTGGGTGGCGGCGTGGGCATGCCCCCTGCGGTCGTTATCAAGCGCCTGCGCGCCTTGCAGCTACGCGCGCAGGAGCTGGGTGGGGGCATCCACGCGCTGGGCGTGGGCAACCTGGAAGGGCTGCGCAGGATCAGGCCCTACAGCGCGGACGCCAGCAACGTGAGCAGCGCGTTCCGGTTCGGCACGGTCATCTGCTACGACGGTCGCCGGTTGCGGGTGTTCCAACACACCGATCACGCCAAGCTGCGCGCCAACCTGCACCACTTCAAGGCGCAAGGCCTGGGGTCGCAGGTCACCGAGCTGGTGCGCACCGGTCGCCAGCCGACCGGCACCGCGCGCAAGGGGCTCATGCGCGGACTGTCCGTTGCCTACGCGTGTGCAGATGAGGACACGGTGCGCTTCCAGGTACCGGTCCCACACGGCATCGCCGACACCCCGGGAACGCACATGTATTCGGCGATCACCGGCTCCCACCTTGCCCCCACGGTGGCCGAGCTGGACGGTCTGCTGCACGAAGGTGCGTGGACCGCGCCGATGTGGGACCGGTACCGCTACCGGCACCAGGCGCAGTGTCGGGCCAAGGTGCACGTGTGAGCAACGTAGACGCGGGGACGGACTTCGGACTGTGGCCCGACGAAACCAGCCGCCTCATGTATCACGCGGCCATGCCCGCGCTCCTGGTGGGTACCGACCGCAGCGGGTGGACCCTGGACCTCGGTGGCGGCAACGGACTGTCCCGGCAATGGTTCGACCTGGTGGTCACCGTAGACAGCGACGCGGGCAAGCACCCCGACGTGGTGGCTAACATCACCACCTGGAAGCCGCTCTACCCCGTGGACCGGGTGCTGCTGCGCTACGTGCTGCACTACCTGTCCGACTTCGACGTGTGCGCGCTCATGGCCCACATCGCCAGCTACCACCACGGCCCGCTGACCGTGATCCAGTTCGTCAACGACGACCTGGGGGCCAAGCTGGCCAACAGCGTCAACGAGGACAAGTGGTTCCGCTCCGAGGAGGAGCTGCGCGACCTGCTGCGCCCCTGGCAGGTGCAGCACCGGGTAGCCGTCGAGTACGAGGTGGTGCCGGAGTTCTACGCCAACCGGCTGGGCCACCCCAACCCCACCGGCCACCGTGAGCGCGTGGTGGCCTACGACCTCACCAAGGACACCGCGTGACCTACACCATTGAGAAGGACTTCGCGTTCTCGGCCAGTCACCAGCTCGACGGGCTACCGGACGAGCACCAGTGCGGTCGGCTGCACGGACACAACTACGTGATCCGTGTACGCCTGACCGGCACCAGGTTGCTGGGACCGGGCTTCCTGTTCGACTACGGCGACCTCGCGCCGGTCAAGGCGATGATCGACAACGAGCTGGACCACCGGCACCTCAACGACGTGATCGCCAGCAACCCCACCGCCGAGCGCCTGGCCCGCACCATCGCCGGTGCCTGCACGGAACGCCTCAACCTGCCACCCGGCATCACGGTGTCGGTCGGGGTGTCCGAGACGCCAAAGACCTGGGCGTGGTGGACCCCGTGACCGCCGTGGCCGACGTGCTGCGCGACACGCTGATCCCGGTGAGCGAGGTGTTCGGGCCAACGTTCCAGGGGGAAGGGCCGCACGCCGGGGTGCGTACCGGCTTCGTGCGCCTGGGGCTGTGCAACCTGTCCTGCGAGTGGTGCGACACCCCCTACACGTGGGACCGCAAGCACTACGACGTGGACAAGGAGTGCCCGCCCACCCTGGTGGGGGAGGTGCACGACCGGCTGCGCGCGCTGGACGTGCGCACCGTGTGCCTGTCCGGTGGGGAACCCTTGATGCACAAGGCCAAGCTGCCCGCGCTGCTGTCCTCGGAGTGGTCCTGGCACTGCGAGACGAACGGCACCATCGGTCCACCGGCCTACTGGCAGAACATGGTGGCCCACACCAGCGTCTCCCCGAAGATCAACACCCGCGACCCGGAGAAGAAGCGGCTCAAGCGCGGTGCGCTGGGGGCGTGGAACGACCTGGCCGACAAGGGGTTGGCTGCCTTCAAGTTCGTGTGCCGCGCACCGCGCGACCTGGACCGGGTGGCCGACGTGGTGGAGCTGGTGGGCATCGCCGCCCACAACGTCTGGATCATGCCCGAGGGCACCACGGAGCGCGAGCTGCTACCCCGGCACCGCGCGCTGGCACCCTTCATCGAGGCACGCGGGTGGAACACCACCACCCGCCTGCACACCTTGCTGTACGGACAGGAGCGTGGACGATGAGCGGTTACACGATCCCGGACGTGACCGACGAGCTGGACACCGCGCTGTCCGGCATGCGCGCACTGCTGCGGCTGCTGGGGGAGGACCCCAACCGACCCGGGCTCATCAACACCCCGGCCCGCGTCATCAAGGCCTACATGGAGATTGCAGCTCGACCAGGTGACCCCGGGCTCGACCTGGCCGTGGTGTTCTCTGACGTGAAGCACCCCGGCACCCCGGTGACCGTAGGCCCTATCCCGTTCGTATCGCTGTGCGAGCACCACCTGCTCCCGTTCACCGGTACCGCGTGGGTGTCCTACGTGCCACGCAAGGGTCGCGTGGTGGGGCTGTCCAAGCTGCCCCGCACGGTCGCACACTTCGCCGGACGCCCGCAGGTGCAGGAACGCCTTACCGCGCAGATTGCGGACGCCCTGGTGGACAACCTGCAACCCCTCGGCGCGGCGGTGCTGGTGCGCGGGGAGCACACCTGCATGAGCCTGCGCGGGGCCAAGACCGAAGGTGCGCTGATGGAGACGTTCGACCTGCGCGGGAACATGCAACAGGACCCCTACCGGCGCGAGTTCCTGGAAGCGACGAAGCGGTGAGCACGAGTGAGGAGCACGTGCAGCTTGCCGCACGGGTGCTGAACCTGCGGCGTGCTGGTGCGCAGTTCGACACCATCGCGGAGCGGCTGAACCTCCCGGAGAACCTGGTGCGGGAGCTGTTCGACCAGGCCCTGACCACCATTGACCAGGACGTGCGCCGTGCCCTGGAAGTGGACCGCCTGGACCGGCTGCACATGGCCGTGTGGCAGGCAGCCGCAGCCGGGGACCTGGCAGCAGTGGACCGGGTGCTCAAGATCAGCGAGCGCCGCGAGAAGGTGCTCAACGACCCCCGCGACAACGACCACGCGCTGCGCGATGCGTTCGACGCCTCGGTGCACACCAGCACGCAGGTGCAGGACGTGGACAGCGCGCTGGTGGAGGCGGGTCGAAAGATCGCGGACCGCGTAGACGCCGCCGTGGCCAGCGGGGACGGCTACGAGACGACCAAGGCGCTGTACCTGGTGCCGCACATGGTCAACGTTCTGCGCGAGCTGCTGGCCACCCCTGCATCGCGCCACAACGCCGGGCTGGCCGGGAAGGCAGCCAAGGAGTCCAAGCTGGCCCAGCTTCGCAGCGTGCATCACCCGGGACAGCAGACGGGATGACCGCCATGTATGTGCACCGCTTCGACGCCACGGACCCCCGTCTCGGGCGGCACGTCGCGCACGACCCGGCCAGCAAGGGGTTCGCGCTGCGCCCCACGCTGGACCGCAGCACCTGGCACACCAGGACCATCCGGCTGTACGACCCGAACCCCAACCCCAACCAGGTGATCGGGGACTGCACCGGGTGCGCCAAGGCCATGCAGCTCAACGCCGTGGGCAACCGCAGGCGCGGGGTGGTGCTCAAGCTGACCGACGCCGACCAGGTGTACGCGCTGGCCACCCGCCTGGACACCTTCCCCGGTTTCTACCCGCAGGAGGACACCGGCAGCACGGGCCTGTACGCCGCCAAGGCTGCGCAGCAGCTCGGGCTCGGTGGTGCGTACCGCTGGCTGTTCGGCGGCGCGGACGACGTGGTGCAGGCGACCATGGACGGCAACGTGGTGAACGTTGGCACCGAGTGGCACTACGACATGTTCCAGCAGGACGGCCAGGGCATCGTGCACCTGGGTGGCGGTGTTGCCGGGGGGCATGAGTGGACCGTGCGCGGCTACGACGCGGACCGGGACCTGGTGCTCGGGCGCTGCTGGTGGGGTGGCTTCCGCGACTTCTGGATTGCCCGCGCCGACCTGGACACGCTGCTGCGCAACGACGGGGACGCGCACGTGCAAGCGAGGGCCTAGCTTGCTGCTCGGGGTAGAGGAGCCACGCATCTTCACCCCGCCGCTGCGGGACCTGAGCAACCCTGCCAACACGCTGGGGCACTCGGTGATCGTGTTCTCCAACGAGGTGCTGGGGGTGCACCTGCTCCCGTGGCAGCGGTGGCTGCTGCTGCACATGCTGGAACTGCGCACGGACGGCAGCTTGCGCTTCCGCACGGTGGTCATCCTGATGGCCCGCCAGAACGGCAAGTCCACGCTCTCGCAGGTGCTCGCGCTGTGGTTCATGTACGTGTACGGCGTGGCCCTGGTGCTGGGCACCGCGCAAGACCTGGACACCGCCGAGGAGGTGTGGCAGGGCGCGGTGGACCTGGTGTTGGAGACGGGCGAGGACGACGAGCCGCTACGCCCGGACCTGCACGCACTGCTGGACCGCGTGGTGATGGTCAACGGCAAGAAGTCCCTGGTCCTCAAGTCCGGCGAGCGCTACAAGGTCAAGGCTGCGAACCGACGCGCGGGCCGAGGACTGTCCGGCGACGTGGTGCTGCTGGACGAGCTGCGCGAGCACCAGAGCTGGGACGCCTGGGGCGCGATCACCAAGACCACCATGGCCCGCGCCCTGGGGCTCATCCTGGCGCTGTCCAACGCAGGGGACGCCACGAGCGTGGTGCTGCGGTACCTGCGCAAGCTGGCACACGCAACCCTCGGTGACCCGGACGGCATCAACCGCGAGGACACCAGCGGGTTGCCCCTGTTGGACGAGCTGCCCGACGAGGACTTGGCCGTCGAGGATGACGACACGCTGGCGATCTTCGAGTGGTCCGCACCCCCGCATTGCAGCGTGCACGACCGGAACGGGTGGGCCATGGCCAACCCGTCCCTCGGCTACACCATCAGCGAACGCAACATCGCGTCCGCGTGCCGAACCGACCCGGAGTGGATTTTCCGCACCGAGGTGCTGTGCCAGTGGAGCGAGGGCACCCTGGAAGGTCCGTTCCCACCCGGTGCTTGGGAGGCGTGCGCGGACGCGAGCAGCACCCGCGCACCAGGTGCACCCGTGGCGCTGTGCGTGGACGTGAGCTGGGACCGGGCCACCACGCACGTAGCCCTGGCCACCACGCGCAGTGACGGCCTGGCCCATGTCGAGGTCATCGCCAGCCGCGCGGGCACCGATTGGGTGGGGGAGTGGTTGACCAGCGAGGAGCGCAGCGAGGACGTGCGCACCGCACCCGTAGCTGTGCAGGCCAAGGGCGCACCAGCGTCCTCGCTGCTGGGCCAGCTCACCGCAGCCGGGGTCAACGTCGTGGAGTGGAGCGGTGCGGCGCTGGGGGCGGCAACGGGCGGCTTCTACGACCGGGTGCGCGCGGCAGTAGGTGAGGGGGAAGCCCCCACTGCGCTGCGGCACCGCAACCAACCCCTGCTCAACCTGGCCACGGCCACGGCCAGCACCCGACCGCTGGGTGACGCGTGGCTGTGGGACCGCCGACGTTCCCCAACCGACGCCAGCCCGCTGATAGCCGTAACCGGTGCCCTGTGGTGCCTGACCAGCGGAGCACCCAAACCGCGCACCCCTTCCGCCTACGAGCGCCGCCGATTGGAGGTTCTGTAGTGAGCTTCCTCGACCGGTTCCGCAAGGTGCAGGCCATAGACGGTGTGTTCACACCACCGGGCGACTACTACGGGTCCTGGCAGCTCAGCACCGAGGACTACGAGCGCATCCTGGGCCTGTCCCCGGCTGACATGTGGCGCACGCAGCCGTACCTGCGCACCGTGGTGACCTTCCTGGCACGCAACATCGCGCAGCTCGGGCTGCACACCTTCCAGCGCAAGGACGAGAACGACCGGCTGCGCGTGCGCGACGGCGTGGGCGCGCTGCTGGCCACCCCGAACAGCACCATGACCAGCTACGAGCTGGTGTACGCCCTGGTGGCCGACCTGGCGCTGTACGACGTTGCCTACTGGCTCATCAGCGACGACCCCAAGAACCCGCTGTCCCGGCTCCCGGTCACCTGGGTGACCGCTCGGGGTGGGGACGCCACCGGTCCGGCCTTCTACGACGTGAAGCTCAACGACCGAGGGGAGGCCGCGCGCATCCCCGCTGACCAGGTGCTCACCTTCCACGGGTGGCACCCGGCCAGCCTGGCGCTGGGTAGCAGCCCGGTGCACGCGCTGCGCGAAATCCTGGCCGAGCAGGTGCAGGCAGCCAAGTACCGCGAGGCCGTGTGGAAGCGCGGCGGCAAGGTCGGGTCGGTGCTCACCCGCCCCGCCACCGCCCCGGAGTGGTCCCCGGAGGCACGCGCGCAGTTCAAAGCCGATTGGGACGCGCAGTTCACCGGCAACGGCTCCCGGGTGGGTGGCACCCCGCTGCTAGAGGACGGCATGACGCTGGGTCGCGTGGACTTCTCGGCCCACGACATGCAGTTCATCGAAGGCAGCCGCCTGGCCCTCAACACCGTGGCCAGCGTCTACCACATCAACCCGACCATGATCGGGCTGCTGGACAACGCCAACTACAGCAACGTGCGCGAGTTCCGGCGCATGCTCTACGGCGACACGCTGGGGCCGACCATCGCGCAGATTGAGGACCGGATCAACGCGTTCCTGGTGCCCAAGCTGGACGCGCGCCCGGACCTGTACGTGGAGTTCAACATCGACGAGAAGCTGCAAGGCTCCTTCGAGGAGCAGACCACGGCCTTGCAGTCCAGCGTCGGTCGCCCGTGGATGACCGCCAACGAGGCGCGCGCGCTGCGCAACATGCCCGCCATCCAGGGCGGGGACGACCTGGTGACCCCGCTCAACGTGCTGGTCGGTGGACAGGCGAGCCCCACGGACAGCGCACCCCCGAAGGGTGCACCCAAGCTGGGCACGCGTGCGGGCAACCTGTTCCTGCTCAAGGCGCGCGCCACCGACCGGCAGGCCGAGCAGGTGGCCACCGTGCTGCGGACGTTCCTCAAGCGGCAGGGTGCTGCGGTCCTGGGCAAGCTGGACGGCCAGGACTGGTGGGACGAGGAGCGGTGGAACCGAGAGCTGGCCACCGACCTGCACCAGGTGGCCATGACCGTTACCACGGCGCTGGGGCAGACCGAGGCCGTCAGCCTGGGCTTCGACCCCGAGGACTACGACCCGGACCGCACCAAGGCCTTCCTGCTCGCGGTGGCCGACCGGTACGCGTCCAACATCAACCTGACCACCAAGGCGCAGCTTGACGCTGCGGTGGCCGACGATGACGCGGACCCCGCCGACGTGTACGCCGACGAGGCCACGGACACCCGCTCCCGGGGGATAGCCACCGGGGTGGCCACCTTCCTGGCCGGGTTTGCCACCAACGAGCTGGGCGCGCAGCTCAAGGCCAGTCGCAACGTCGAGCCGACCAAGACGTGGATCACCGGCACCAACCCCCGACCGGCACACGCCGACATGGACGGGGAGACGGTGGGCATTGACGACACGTTCTCCAACGGGATGCCCTGGCCCGGTAGCGGTGGCGGCGACCCGTCCGACGTGGCTAACTGCAACTGCACCGTCCAGATCAACGTCCCGTGACCAGGTACGTTCCGCCCACGGTGTACGAGCGGCACGCCACGGTGGTCAAGGTGGTGGACGGGGACACCCTGCACCTGCTGACCGACCTGGGGTGCGACACCACGCTGGCCATGATCGTGCGGCTGTACGGGATCAACGCCCCGGAGAAGTCCACCACGGCGGGGGTGGTGGCCCGGGACTTCGTGCAGCGGTGGGTGGACACCAGCGGCCCCACGTTCGTGCTGCGCACCGTCAAGGACAGCCGGGAGAAGTACGGGCGCTATCTGGCCGACCTGGTGCCGATAGCGGGCGGGGACACGCTGTGCGCCGCGCTCCTGGCCAGCGGTAACGCCGTCTACTACCTGCCCTAGCACTACCCACACGCGCCCGGGGGCGGTGCACAGCGCCGCGCAGCACCGCCCCGGGGTAACCACCCCACCCCGCACCCCTGCGCGCCGCACAGAGGCGCACAGCACCGCGCACCGCACCCAACCCCACCAAGGAGGGCCACCGCATGCCCACAAAGTCCTTCCCTGTGCCGCGCGAGTCCATCAAGGCAGGCACCGACGACGGCTTGCAGCCGGGCCAGTTCCGCGCGCTGGTGTCCGTGTTCGGCAACAAGGACAGCTACGGCGACGTGGTGGTGCCTGGTGCGTTCACCGACACCCTGGCTGACTGGAAGTCCAGCGGCGACCCCATCCCCGTCTACTGGTCGCACCAGATGCAGGACCCCGACATGAACATCGGGTGGCTGCTGGACGCGCAGGAGACGGACAAGGGCCTGGAAGTGCTGGCCCAGCTCGACGTGGAGGAGGGCGGCAGCCCCAAGGCCGCGCAGGCCTACCGGCTGCTCAAGGGACGCCGGGTCAAGGAGTTCAGCTTCGCCTACGACGTACTGGAAGGCGGCCCCGTCGAGAAGGACGGCGACACCTTCTTTGAGCTGCGCAAGCTCAAGCTGTACGAGGTTGGCCCCACCCCGGTGGGAGCCAACCCGGACACCGAGCTGGTGGGAGTGAAGTACCTCCCCCCGCAGCTTGCCGCCGCCGACCTGGCCGTCAAGGCCGGACGGGTGCTGTCGGCAAAGAACGAGGACACGCTGCGCGAGGCCCTCGCCGCCTTGCAGACCAGCGCCTCGCAGATCAAGAACGTGCTTGCCGCCGTGACCAAGGACGAGGCGTCCAAGGCTGCCCCCGGCGAGACGACCGCACAGGAGAAGGCCAGCGGGGACGCACCGGCCAAGGACGAGGAGCCCACCGGGGCCAAGTCCGAGGAGCCCAACCGTCGCCCGTCCGTCGAGACCTGGGCAGCTCTCATCTCCCTTACTGACCTGGAAGGAACGAACGCATGAACGAGCTGCACATGCAGCGCGCTGCCGCCATCAAGGCCGCCCGCGACCTCGTGGACGGTGCCAAGGCTGCGGCACGCGAGCTGACCACCGAGGAGGTGACCACCATCGAGCAGAAGATGACCGAGGTGGCCACGCTCGACAAGCAGATCAAGGGCCGCGCGCTGGTGGACAGCGTGATGAGCCAGGCCACCGTCGAGGACGAGCCGGAGGACGAGGGCAAGGGCACCAACGCCAAGTCCCTGGGTGAGCACTTCGCCAAGTCCGTGGGACCGGACGGCTTCGGTCGGCTCAAGACCATCAGCGGCTACACCGTGAGCGCCCCGGAGTTCACCGGTGGTGCGAAGGCTGCCACCGACCCGCTGCTCACCACGCAGTTCCCGAACCTCAACCCCCTGGTGACGCAGATCGACCCCAACCCGGTGCGGGCCTTCCGGCCTGGCCCGGTGGTGGCCGACCTGCTCGGGTCCGGTGCGCTTGGTGGCAACACCAACGCCGTGACCTACTTTCTTGAGGGCACGCTGGAAGGCGACTTCGCCTTCGTGGCCGAGGGTGGGCAGAAGCCGCAGGTTCACCTCACCGACTACACCCCGCAGACCGACGCGCTGCGCAAGGTGGCGGCGTGGTGGGACAACAGCGACGAGATGGTCGAGGACCTGCCGTTCATGGTGTCCGAGATCAACAACCGGGGGCTGTACCGGCTGTCCATGTTCGAGGAGGCCGCGCTGCTGTCCGGCGCGGGCACCGGCTCCACGATCAAGGGTCTGCTCAACCGGTCCGGCATCCAGACCGAGGCCGCTGCCGACGCTGCGGACAACGCGGACGCGCTGTTCCGCTCCCTCACCAAGGTGCAGACCGCCACCGGCCTGACCGCCGACGGCATCGTCATCAACCCCCTGGACTACCAGAAGCTGCGGCTGGCCCGGGACGCCAACGACCAGTATTTCGGTGGCGGGTACTTCGCTGGCCAGTACGGCAACGGCGGCGTTCCCATGCAGCCTCCGCTGTGGGGTCTGCGCACCGTCGTGACCGCTGCTGTCGCGCAGGGCACCGCGCTCGTGGGTGCCTTTCAGCAGGCCGCGACCGTGTACCGGAAGGGCGGGGTGCGTGTCGAGTCCACGAACAGCGACCTCGGCAAGTTCACCAGCAACATCATCACGACCCGCATCGAGGAGCGCATCGCGCTCGCCGTGCGCGTCCCCAGCGCCGTCGTCAAGGTGACGCTGCTCTAGGTGGTCGGGGGTGGTGGGTGGGACCTACCGGAGTACCGGCACCCACCACCCCCTCCCGCCTGTCCCACCAACACCGGAAGGGCAACGCATGAAGGAGTACACCGTCACCATCGGCGGCATCGAGCACACCCTGCTCCTTGACGACGAGGACGCCGAGGCGCGCGGGGCCAAGCCCGTGCAGCACAAGGCATCCGTGCCCGCGAACAAGTCCCGTAGCACCGACACCAAGGCCAGGGACTGACGCATGGCTACCCCGGAGCTGGCCACCACGCTGGCCGAACCCACCGACCAGGACCGGCTATTGCAGGCCGAAGCCGTGGTGCGCAACTACTGCGGGTGGCACATCTCCCCGGTGCGCACCGACACGGTGTCCCTGCTGTGGCCGCAGGAGGACACCGCTGTGGTGCTGCCTACCCTGCGCCTGGTCGCGGTGACCGGCGTGGTGGACAGCGACGGCAACACGTTGGACCCCGGCTTCTACAGCAGCACCACGCAGGGCGTGCTCGTGCGCACCTACGCCTGGTCCCCGCTGCTGTACGGCTGGGGCTACATGACCGTGACGTTCACCCACGGCTACACCGAGGTGCCCGCCGACGTGACCGCTGCCGTGGTCAACCTGGCCAAGCGGCTGCGTGGGGGTAGCACCGCGCTGCTGTCCAAGACCATCGGCCCGTTCTCCGAGAGCTACACCCCGGACCTGCTCGGGCTGGACCGCTCGGTGCTCGACCGCTACAAGCTGCCCCCGAGGCCGTAGGTGGACGGCGAGCTGGTGCAGGTGCTCACCGCAGGCACCACCACCAACCCCTACAGCGATGAGCCGGTACCGAGCTGGGATGACCCGGTGGCGCGCGACGTGCTCACCCTGGCCCCACCGGAACCGCGCCCCAGCGACGAGCCGGTGCAGGACGCCCGTAACGCCGTCACCAGCGGCTGGACCCTCTACCTCCCCCCGGGTGACCCGATCACCGCGACCAACCGCGTGCGGGTGCGCGGCATCGACTACCCCGTGCAGGGGCCGCCGCAGGATTGGGGACCTGCGGGTGTCGTGGTGCAGGCCTACCGAACGGAAGGGTGACCCATGGCTGGCAGAAGCGTGCGCGTCAAGGTGGACACCGCAGGAATCGGCAAGCTGCTGCACAGCAACGAGCTGCGAGGGGAGCTGACCCGGCGCATGAGCCGCGTACTGGACCAGGCCAAGGCCACGGCCCCGGTGGTCAGCGGCGCGTTCAAGGACAGCATGCACCTGGAACAGGCCACCACTGACCGCGCCGTGGTGCGGGTCGTCGCGGACTCCCCGGACGCGCAGTGGGCCGAGGCGCACAGCGGCACGCTGGCCCGTGCCCTGGACGCGGCAGGGGGTAGCTAGTGGTCGTCGTGCAGCCGGACGTGGAGCTGTGGGCCACCAGGTGGCTCCGTGCAGCCCTCGCGGCTCGCGGGGAGCCCTACGCCGCCAACGTCTACGTATCCAACGCCGTACCGGCCCAGCGGCGCGACCGCATGGTGCTGCTGCGCAGGGACGGCGGGCTACGCCTGGACCTGCTGCGGGAAGCCGCGCGCCTGGGCGTGCAGGTGTGGGCAACCACGGACCAGGACGCTAGCGACCTTGCCCGCCTGGTGGCCGCGCTGCTGTGGTCCGCACCAGACGGGCAACCGGTGCTCAAGGTCACCCAACCCACCGGGGCCACCCCGGTAGCCGACCCATCGGGCCAGCCGCTGCGCTACATGACCTTCGAGGTCACCACGCGCGGCACCGAACAGTAACCACCCCGCACCGCCCCGGCGTGGGGGTCTACCGGCGCACACCGCCACACAAGGAGAAGCAACATGGCAACTAACTCTGCCCTCGTGCGCGTGGCCGTGACCGGCGCTGTCTCGGTCGGAGCCACCACCGCAACCGCCCCCACCGGTACGGCCAGCGCGCTGACCGGCTTCAACGACCTGGGCCTGGTCGGCGAGGACGGGGTGACCGAATCGCGTGGCCGCTCCACCAACGACATTAAGGCCTGGCAGGGTGGGCAGACCGTCCGCACGGTGGTGACCGACGCGACCCTGACCTACCACTTCACCCTCCTGGAAACCAAGAAGGAGACGGTGGAGCTGTACTACGGGTCCGACGTGACGCAGACCGCCACGGAAGGGTCGCTCACGGTGGTTCCGTCCAGCACGGGTGGGCGCAAGTCCTTCGTGCTGGACGTGGTGGACGGCTCCGAGCTGCTGCGCGTGTACGTCCCACAGGGGGAGGTCACCGAGGTGGGTGACCGCGTGTACGCCAACGGCGACCCCATCGGTTACGAGTGCACCCTGACCGCCTACAACGACGCCACCCTGGGTGGCTCGGCCAAGGTGTGGGCCACCGCGCTCAAGACGGCGGCGTAGCCGCACACCGACCACCGGGGTGGGAGCCTGCGCGGACTTCCACCCCGGTGCTTACCCCGTCCGCGCGCACCAGGAAGGCACGCGCATGCCCCCGAAGAAGAAGCAACCCCAAGACCATCGGCCCAAGCAGACCGGCGACGACGTGGCGGTGTTCAGCCCTACCCCGGTCAACACCTACACGTTCACCTGGGAGGACACCGAGTACCACCTGCCCGCTGCGGCAAGCGCCGTGGACAAGGTGTCCGGTCGCGCACTGCGCGATGCGTACATGGACGGCGAGGCCGGTCAGATGCGCCTGGCGCTGACCATGCTGGAACTGGTGGACGCCGACCCTGGCGCGCTGGACGCGCTGTACGACATGCCCGGACCGGTCATGCTGCAACACATCGCGGCGTGGATGGAGGTCGAGCCCGTCGAGGGCGAGCCAGGCCTGGGGGAATCCTTGCGCTAGTCGGGCTCATGACCGAGCACCGGGCGGCGTTCGAGTACGACTGGCGCAACCGCTTCCACCTACCGCTGACCGTGGTGGGCGACACCATGAGCTACGGGGAGGCCGGACGCCTGGCCAGCCTGCTGGGGCGCGACCCCAGCTCGCAGGTGGCAGCAGCGCGGGAAGGGTGGCCCGCCCCGCATACCCGCGAATGGTTCCTGCTGGCCGACCTGTTCGACCTGACGCACCACGGGCTCGCCCGACACCCCAAGCCCTACCCCCGCCCGCAGCGAGCTGGCCAGCGCATGGGCCGCACCACCCTGGACCGGCGCAAGGTGCTGGCAATCCTCAACGCACACGGACACGACTTCGGAGGTGACTGACCATGGCTGAGGTTGCACAGGCCTACGTGTCCCTGATGTTCTCGGCCAAGGGGGCCACCGACCAGATCACCAAGGAGGTCGCGGGCGCGTCGGCCAAGGCCGGGGCAGCGGGAGGCAAGGAAGCCGGGAAGCGCTTCCACTCCGGCATGATCCCCGGGGTAGCCAAGATCGGTGCGGCGCTTGGTGGTGCGTTCGCGGCCACCAAGGTGGTGGACTTCTTCAAGGACAGCGTGGGGGAGGCCCGCGAAAGCCAGAAGGTCGGTGCGATCACCGCCAACGTCATCAAGACGACCGGTGGTGCGGCCAACGTGACCGCCAAGTCCGTGGGCAACCTGGCTACCGCGATCAGCAACAAGACCGGCATCGACGACGAGGCCGTGCAGTCGGCCAGCAACCTGCTGCTGACCTTCACCAACGTGCGCAACGAGACCGGCAAGGGCAACAAGGTCTTCGACCAGGCCACGCAGGCGGCCACCGACATGGCAGCGGCCATGGGCAAGGAGCCCAAGTCCGCAGCGATCCAGCTTGGCAAGGCGCTCAACGACCCGGTGAAGGGCATCACCGCCCTATCCAAGGTGGGGGTGTCGTTCACCGAGCAGCAGAAGAAGCAGATCGGCACCATGGTGAAGAACAAGGACACCCTGGGTGCCCAGAAGCTGATCCTTGGTGAGCTGAACAAGGAGTTCGGGGGGACCGCTGCTGCCAGCTCGACGGCTGGCGAGAAGATGAGCACGGCGTGGGCCAACACCAAGGAGCAGGTGGGCACCTACCTGCTCCCGGTGATCGACAAGGTGGAAGGCGTCATCACCGGCAAGGTGCTGCCCGCCGTTTCCAAGTTCATGTCCGGCATGCAGAACGGCACCGGACCGGGTGGCCGGTTCGCGGACGTGATGGGCCGGGTCAAGGACGCCTTCGCTGCTGCTGCACCCGTCATCGGCAAGGTGCTGGGCTTCCTGGCGCAGAACAAGGCGGTCGTGGCCACCTTCGCAGGGATCATCCTGACCGTGGTGGCAGCGGTGAAGGTGTGGACCGCTGTGCAGGCAGCGCTGGACGTGGTGCTCAACGCCAACCCCCTTGGACTGCTGGTGATTGCGATTGCAGCCCTAGCTGCGGGGGTGGTGTACGCCTACAAGCACAGCGCCAAGTTCCGCTCCATCCTGGACACCGTGTGGGGTGTGGCCAAGAAGGTCGGCAGCTTCCTGGGCAACGTGTTCGTGGGCTACCTGCACATCCTGGCCAAGACGTGGCTCACCGTGGGCATCGTCGGCGTGCACGCCCTGCGCACGCTGCTGTCCGCTGCCTTCAAGGTGTTCGGTGGCATCCTCAACGCAGCGGCCAAGGGTATGGGATGGATTCCCGGCATCGGCCCCAAGATCAAGCGGGCAAGGGATGCGTTCAACACCTTCGGTGACAACGTGACCAGCAAGCTGCGCGGCGTGGAGGACAAGCTGCGCGGCGTGCGGGACGGGATCGACGGCATCAAGTCCAAGAACGTCACGGTCGGGGTCAACGTGCACTTCCAGCAGACCGGCACAGCTAGCGCAGCGGTAGCGGCCAAGCACGCGGGCGCGACCGGTGGCTACCAGCCCCGTGCCGGTGGTGGGGCGGTGGCACGTCACCGGCTGTACCTGGTCGGGGAGAACGGGCCGGAGCTGTTCAGCCCCGGCTCCAACGGCAGCATCGTGCCGAACCACCGGCTGGCCTACAGCAACGTGACCCCGCTGGCCGAGCAGCAGCGCGGCAACCGGCGCGTGCAGCTCGTGGTCGGGGACCAGGTGTTTGACGCCTACGTGCGCGACGTAGCCGACAACAGGGTCAAGGCGCACCGTGGCCACGCCGCCACCGTAGGGAGGATGGGGTGACGCTCCTCAAGTCCGGGTCGGCTACGTGGGTGGACAGCACCAAGCCGTCGCTCACCCACGGTGCGCAGGCACAGCTCAAGCTCGTGTCCGGCGCGGCCTACGGGTTCATCCAGGTGGGCCTGCCCGCCGACCTGCACAAGGGTGCGACCGTGGCCAGCGCCAAGCTGCGCATCGCGCAGGTGGGCACCACGGCCAGCAGCCGCACGCTCACCGTGCAGCGGGTGTCTGCCAAGTGGCTGCTGTCCAAGCTGACCTGGAACAACAAGCCCGGGGTCACCGGGTCTGCCGTGGCGGTGACGCAGGGTGGTGGCCCGGACGGCAACGTGTGGGAGTTCGACGTAACCGCCGACGTGCAGCTCATGGCCAACGGCACCGCCAACTACGGTTGGCGCATTACCTCCGCGCAGGCCAGCGCCCTGTTCGTGCGAGGCTTCACGGCCAGCAAGTGGAAGCCCGTCCTGGACGTGAGCTACAGCTACGCGCCACCGACCCCCACCAGCCTGCACCCGAGCAGTGGTGCGGTGTCCATCACCAAGCCGGTGCTGACCTACGACGCCGGGGACACCGCGACACAGCAACGCATCCAGGTGGACCCTGCGGGCAACGGCACCGCACCGGTCTTCGACACCGGGTGGGTGGCCACCACCGTGGAGGAGTACGACCTGTCCACCAGCACCTACGCAGGGCTGGCCCTGGGGGCATCCACGCAGTGGCGCGTGCAGGTCAAGAACGTAGCAGGGCTTACGTCTGCCTGGTCGGCGTGGGTGTCGTTCAACCGCGTGGCCAAGCAAGTGCTCACCGTCACCCAGCCCCCGGCCACGGTGTACGAGCCGACCCCGCCGTTCACCTTCACCATGCCGGACTTGCAGCGCAGCCAGGTGCTGATCTACGACCCGGCCAACCCGAGCAAGGTGCTGCACGACAGCGGTGTGCGCACGGACACGGTGGGCAGCTACACGCCGAACAAGGACGTGTTCACCAAGGACGACACCACCTACACCTACCGGGTGCGCGCCTGGGACAGCGTGGACCGGGAGCAGACCAGCGGTGACACCAGCTACGTGCAGGTGGTCGGCACCACCACGCTGTCCGGGGACGACACCATCGCGGCTGTCACCAACCTGGTGGCCAGTGTGGCCAGCCCAACCCCATGGGTGGACGTGTCCTGGTCGCGCACCAACCAGCCGGACGGGTGGGCGATCTACCGCGACGGGGTGCGCGTGCACACGGCCAGCACCGGTCTTGAGCTGCTGGTCGCCGGGACGACCTACTCCTGGCGCGACCAGACCGCCGCACCGAACCGCAAGCATTCCTACAAGGTGCAGCCGGTGGTCAACAGCGTGACCGGCAAGGGTGGCCCCACCGCGTACGTCACCCCCACGGGTGCAGGGGTGTGGCTGCTGGACCCGGACACCGGCACGGAAGTGGTGCTGTGGGGCGACGACGGCGGCGATTGGGAGTACGGGGAGGACACGCAGACCTACCTGCCCATCGGGGCCAGCGCACCCGTGCTCGTCACGACCAGCATGCGCGGCCTGGAAGGCTCCTGGTCCGGGGAGCTTGCCGAGGTGCCGTCCCTGCCGAACTACGGCGTGGACAGCATGGAGGCCAACCTGTACCTGCTCAAGGCCGACCCGGCCAGCGTGGTGCGCCTGGTGGCCGGGGACCTCAACATTCCCGTGTACCTGTACGAGATCACGCTCGCGCCGGACCCGGCCAGCAAGGGTGGGGACCGGGTGGTGGCCGTGGCCTTCTCGTTCGCGCAGGCCGACGAGCTGCCCTACACGGCGGTGCTGTAGCCGTGCAGACGTTGGGCTTGAGCAAGACCGACCGGGCCACCTACCTGGCCGCGCTGTCGCACAGCTACGTCATGGGCACTGAGCTGCGCGTGCTCACCCTGGACGGCACGCTGGTGACCAACATCAAGCCCGCCATGCAGGACGGGCAGGTCAACATCGACACCAGCGGCGACGTGACCCGCAGCGCGACCATGACGTTCCAGGACCCCGGGGCCAGCTTGCAGTTCAGCCCGGACAGCCCGGGCGATGGTGCGGTGTACTTCAACAACATGGTCCAGGTACGGGTGAGCGTCTACGTCGAGGCGCTGGGGGACACGGTGACCTGCCCGGTGTTCACCGGCCCGATAGTCAAGTTCGACCGCACCGGGGACCTGGTGAGCCTGGAAGCCCAAGGCAAGGAGTCCTTCGGGCTCAACGGGTGCCCCACCTTGACGCTGCGCAAGGGCCACAACGCCGTAGACGCGATCCACGACATTCTGTCCATGCGCACGGGGGAGACGAAGTTCTCCCTGCCGCAGGGCAACACGCGGCGGCTCCCCAGCGACGTGCACGCGAGCTGGGACGACGACCACCAGCCCTGGAAGGTGTGCAAGAACATCGCGGCCAGCCTGGGCATGCAGCTCTACTACGACGGGGCAGGGGTGTGCAGGCTGCGTGACCTTCCTGGCGCACCCGTCTACACCTTCCGTGACGGCGACGGCGGGAACATCACCGCACCCGTGGCCGTCTCCCACGACAAGACCGAGCTGCGCAACCAAGTGCACGTCGTGGGGAAGAAGCCAGCGCACCAGGCCACGGCGAACCTGCCGGACTGGCACCCGGCCAGCTCCTGGAACCTGCGCCGCAACGGCCACCGCACCTACCTACGCGTGTCCATCCAGGACAACAAGATCGGGAGCACGTCGGCAGCGAAGGCGCGTGCGAACAACGTGCTGGACCAGTACCTGCGCTTGCACTTCGGTTGCACGTTCAGCGCGCTGCCGGTGTTCCCCCTCGAAGAGCTTGACCTGGTGCACATCAGCACCGACCAGTACACGAGCAGCGAGCGACTGCGGCAGGCCTCCTTCCCGATCACCGGGGGGGACATGACGTTCGGCTACACCGACGTGGTGTCCGCAGCCAAGCACCCGAGGAGGCGTCCGTGACGTACGGCACCATCACAGCCGTAGAAGCCGCCAACCTGGGCAGCGAGCTGGTGGCCGACGCCGTGGTAGGGGCCACCGTGCTGGCCGTGGACTACGTGGGCGACTTCGACGAGGACGGTGGTTCGCTGCTGCTCAACGGGGCAACGCTGAGCTACAGCACCGTGGACGTGGACGCCAACACCATCACGCTGTCCGTTGGCATCGCTGCGGCGGCCAGCGTGGGCGACCCGGTGCAGGTGGTGGAGGCTGGGTCCCCAGCGGTCGAGTGGCTTGCCCACGTGGCCCTTGCCGAAGGTGAGGGCGACGGTGGCGGCGACACGTCGGACACCGTGGCTGCCGTCATTCCCACCGCGCTGGTCGGCTACTTCCCGGAGGGCACCTACGACGAGCCGGTTCCGGTGGAGGTGCAGACCAACGGGGACACGTTCGTGGTGGTGACCCAACCGCAGCAGCCCCCCACCTTCTCCGGTGCCCTGCTGGACCCCAGCACCGTACCCACCCCACACGACGGCGTGGTGCCCGGAGCTGTTGGCACGGCGATCACCCTGGGTGGCCTGGGGCTGATCTTCGTCAAGTGGTCCCCGGTCACCCTGAACGCGCTTGGTGGTCCGCAGGTGGACCCGGTGCGCTACCGCGTGCACGTGTCCACCACCAACCCGGTACCCATCAACGACACCACCCTGGTGGCCGACACGGGCGGCACCCTGGCCGTGGTCAAGGCGCTGGCCAACGGCACGGAGTTCTCCTACGACACCAGCTACTACTTCGCCGTGGAGGCCTACGACGAGGACGGTAGGGGAGCGGCCAGCCCCTCGGTGTCCGGGGCCATGGACCGCACGGCCAGCGGGGACCTAGCTGCACAGTCGGTCACCGCCGCACAGCTCGCGGGCATCCTCGTGCTGGGCTCCACCATCAGCACTCGGGGCATGGACGCGGACGGCAACCTCACCGGGGCCGGGCTCGACCTCACCCCGGACGGGTTGTTCTCCTACGACTCCACGGGGGGGAAGCGCGTCGAGCTGCCCAACACCGGCACCTACGTGTTCCGGGGTGACGCGGAGATTGACCACCTGACCGTGCAGACCCTCACCACCTTGCAGGCAACGGTTCTGGCGCAGGGTGCCACGTTGACCATGGCCACCGGGGTGACCGCACCAAACAACCCCCCCACCGTCACCATCGGCTACTCCAACACGCAGCACACCGACGACGGGTATTGGGCCAACCGCTACGGCCTGGCCTATGACGGCACGTACTGGTACACGCACCGCACCAGCGGCGGCGGGGCGGTCTATTGGGAGCAGTGGACCGCAGCGGGCAAGCTCAACGCCTTCTACAAGAACTATGGCTCCTGGGGCACCACCACCACCGACACGCAGGCCTTCGGGGTCACCTACGCCAACGGCAAG
>Ga0308175_100000771_pt1 | contig 21256 bp, 18 predicted proteins | sample PhyCR1_3_FD_203893 | JGI IMG/M metagenome (GOLD analysis project Ga0308175, IMG submission 203893) | Soil microbial communities from UC Gill Tract Community Farm, Albany, California, United States - DLSLS.C.R1 | ecosystem: Environmental > Terrestrial > Soil > Agricultural land | place: USA...
GGTCAGAACAGGCCGCAGCTACGTAACGGGCGGGACCAGCAACGGCGAGGGGTGGTTGACCCAGCCTCACATGCTTGCCGCAGAGTTAAAGCGCAGTGTCGCCACCGCTGAGTGCTGCTGCGCATATAACATGCTGAAGCTTGCGCGGCACGCGTACAGTTGGACGGCCGATCCGCGCTATTTCGATTACTATGAGCGGATCCTGATTAACCATCGAATTGGCACGATTCAACCTGAAAGCGGATACACGCAATACTATCTCTCGCTAACACCGGGTGCCTGGAAGACGTTTAATACCGAAGACCAATCTTTCTGGTGCTGTACCGGAACGGGCGTTGAAGAATATTCCAAGCTGAACGACAGCATCTACTGGCAGGATGCCGACGGTCTATACGTCAATCTGTTCATCCCTTCCGAACTGAATTGGACCGAGAAAGGGTTACATCTTACCCAGGAAACAAAATTTCCCGAAGAGGGCGTCACAACTCTCCGGGTACGCGTCGACAAGGCGGTTCAAATTCCAATTCGGTTGCGCATTCCCGAGTGGGCTGCAGGCACAACGGTGAAGATCAACGGGAAGCCTCTCGAAGCAACCGCAGGCCCTGGCAGTTATTTGACAATCACTCGCAACTGGAAATCCGGCGATCGTATAGAAATGAACATGCCCATGAGGCTCCGGGTCGAGAAGATGCCCGACGACCGGCAGCAGCAGGCGTTCCTTTACGGGCCGGTCGTGCTGGCCGGTGATCTTGGAAGTTCCGGACTCGAAGAGAAGATGATCGTCGGTCCGAATGCTCCACGCATGCGCGACATGCCGATGGAGGTTCCCACCTTCCATGCTTCCAATGCAGATCCGGCATCGTGGATCAAGCCGGCGGACGGGCCCCTAGCCTTCCATACGAGCGGGCAAGCGAAAGACGTAAGCCTGATTCCGATCAACACAATTTTCGGCAAGCGCTATTCCGTTTACTGGCAAGCGACGTAAAGAGCGAGATACCCCAGCCCACCTCGTCAGTTCCTCAAACGGCTTGGGCGTTCACGGCCGTCGCAACGATCAACACGGCCAGAACGCCCAGCATCAACCACATCAGTATTGTCGACACCTGCGTTCTCCCGTTGATAAACGCGCAAACTCGCGCCGGATAAGGTCACAAGTCACTAAAGGAATGAAGGCCTGCGCAGGGTAGTCTGTAAAGGAACTATGATCGTTACGTCCAAAGTGAATTGGGGCCGGATGTTCCTTCAGATCGGTGCACCGCTCGCGCTGATCGCAGGCATCAGCATCGTGGCAGCCGTCGTTAATGCCACGGAGCATCCTTTCAAGGCCATCGCAATTCCTGATATCACGATCTCGCTGTTGGGGGCGGCGCTTGGGATCCTGTTAGGGTTTCGCACCAATTCGGCTTACGATCGCTGGTGGGAAGCGAGGAAGCTCTGGGGCATGCTCGTGAATAGCTCGCGCTCGCTGGCCCGCCAAGCCATCAGCTTCATTCAGGCGCCTCCTGATGTGGGCCAGCAAGAAGCTCGAATGCATGTCCGCACGCTTCTCCACCGCCAGATCGCGTTTGTACATGCGTTGCGGTTTGCGCTGCGTAAGCAAGAACCATGGGAAGAACTCGCGCGGCTTTTGGACGGCCCTACGCTGGCGAGTTTAGAATCGGAGAGAAATATACCCGCAGCGCTCCTCCAGAAAATGGGTGAAGCGGCGGGCGAGTTAGCCCGCCAGGGTTTTCTAAGCGACTTACAACTCCAGCGCCTCGATTCAACGTTTACGGATCTCAGCAACGTCCATGGCGGCTGTGAGCGAATCAAAAACACTCCGCTACCGCGGCAGTACGACTTCTACCCGGAATTCCTGGTCAAGGCGTACTGCACGATCCTGCCCTTCGTCCTTGTCGATGAGCTGAAGTGGTTTACTCCGGTGGCAACGTTTGTCATCGCGTTCGCGCTGCTGGTTTTCAATCGCATCGGAAAGAACCTGGAAGATCCGTTCGAGAATCGCGTCTATGACACGCCGATGACAGCACTTTCGTTCACCATCGAGACCAACCTGCGTCAAGCTCTCGGGGAAACACAATTGCCGGAGCCTGTGGCACCCGTGGATGGCGTGCTGTGGTAGCGGATTAATTTTGTTCCGCCCACTTTGCCGCCTGAACAGATTGCACGGCGCTCTCCGTGTCCAGGTAAACGATCGATTTTTGCGAGAGCTTTAGTTCGGCTGCCCCCAGGATTGTTTGCAGTTGCTCTGTGCTGGTTGCGCTGGCAATCGGGGCCGTAACGCTGGGACGGGCGATCAGCCATGCGATAGCCACAGCTGCGGGACTCGATCCGTACTCCCCAGCTACCTGATCCAGGGCTGCCAAGACACGCAATCCTCTTTCATTGAGATACTTCTGGACCGTTTTCCCGCGTGCGCGATTCTGCAGATCGGCCTCGGATCGATACTTCCCCGTGAGGAAGCCTGCAGCGAGGGAATAATAAGGCACAACCCCAAGGTTCCAGGCTTTTGCAACCGGCTCCAGGGTCGTTTCGTAGCCTTCACGGTCGTACAGGTTGTAGAGCGGTTGCAAGCTACAGTACGCAGGTAACCCGCCGTTTTTCGACACTTCCATCACCTGATTCAAGCGTTCCGCGTTGTAATTCGAGGCCCCGATGGCACGAACTTTTCCCTCCTGGATGAGCTGCGCATAGGCAGCAAGCGTCTCCTCGAAGTTTGTATCGGTATCGTCCCGATGAGACTGGTAGAGATCGATGTAATCGGTTTGCAAGCGGCGCAAAGACTCCTCCGCGGAGCGCAGGATATGGTCCTTGGACAATCCTTTACGGCCTCGAACCTCCAGGCCCACTTTGGTTGCGAGCACCACCTGCTTGCGTTTGCCGGACTGGGCGCACCACCGGCCGATTACCTCTTCCGATTCACCTCCCGAATGTCCTGGTACCCAGGCGGAGTATATGTCCGCGGTGTCGATGAAGTTGAAACCCCGATCGACGAATCGATCCAGTACCCGGAAGGAGGTTGCTTCATCGGCTGTCCAACCGAAGACATTCCCGCCGAGCATGATTGGAGATACCTGAAGCTCCGAGTTGCCTAGTTTGCGCATTTCCATGTACCCATGATCTCCTCTCGGTGCCTCAGGAGGTCATAGACAATCTCAGGAGCGTTCGCAAACTCGGAAACAGCTCTGAATTTAGAGCGTCAACTTCGAGAGGATCATAACCGTTGATGGCCCAAACGTGTCTGCCCATGGAAATAAGCTGCTCCGACTTCTTCAGTCCGGGCAATTAGGTGGGCTTCACCGACTGGCTTCTCGCCGACCTTCGTATTCCGAAAGGAATCGGCGGTGAACCGGAGAAGTCTCACCCTTGGTGGCGGGTCATGTGCCTGACGGGTGTCGACTACTTCTCGACACTCGGATACCAGCCCGGCATTGCCTTCCTCGCCGCAGGCCTGTTGTCGCCCATCGCCACTTTGATCCTCGTGCTTGTCACCCTGTTCGGTGCGTTGCCGGTCTATCAACGGGTCGCGGCGGCTAGTCCCCATGGGCAGGGCAGCATTGCGATGCTTGAAAAGTTGTTCCCGCGCTGGGGAGGCAAAGTTTTCATCCTCGTGCTGCTCGGGTTTGCGACCACAGACTTCATCATCACCATGACTCTCTCGGCTGCGGATGCGGCGGCACACTTCAACCAGAACCCGTTTGTGCCGTCAGCATTGAAAAGCCAGATGGGTGTCACTCTGGCTCTGCTGATCCTGCTCGGAGCGGTGTTCCTGAAAGGATTCCGGGAAGCCATTGGGATCGCGACAGCCTTGGTCGCGCTGTATCTCGGCTTGAATGTAATTGTGACCGCTGTCGCCCTATGGGAAGTACTCGCCCATCCGCATCTCGTTCCAGTCTGGCGAAGTGCGCTGTCCACCCAGCACGGAGGCAGTGCTCTGGCGATGGTCGGAGTGTCGCTGATCTTGTTCCCGAAGCTCGCGCTCGGCTTGTCGGGGTTCGAAACAGGAGTGGCTGTGATGCCGCTTGTCGAGGCGGAAGGAGACAAGGAGCGAATTCGCAACACTCATAAGCTGCTGAGGACCGCGGCGTTCATCATGAGTGTTTTCCTCCTTGCGACGAGCTTTGCGACAACGCTACTCATTGAGCCGGACAAATTCAAAGAGGGCGGAGAAGCGAATGGCCGGGCTTTGGCTTACGTCGGACACAAGTACCTCGGGAACGCGTTCGGAAGTGTGTATGATTTCAGCACGATCCTGATTCTGGCCTTTGCGGGTGCTTCGGCCATGGCAGGTTTGCTCAACTTGATACCCAGATACCTGCCGAGATTCGGCATGGCTCCGGAGTGGGCGCGGGGTTCCCGTCCGCTGGTGTTGGTGTTTCTGTCGATCGCAATCACAGTCACTCTGTTGTTCCACGCCAATGTCGATGCACAGGGAGGCGCGTATGCGACCGGCGTACTAGTCCTGATCACGTCCGCTGCAGTCGCGGTCACTCTCTCCAGTTGGAAGAGCAGCGCCCGGCTGCCGTTTCTGCTGATCGCAATTGCTTTCGGCTATACGACAGCTTTGAACATCTACGAACGGCCGGAAGGCATCAAGATCTCGTTCTTCTTCATCCTGTCAATCGTGGTGACATCTCTTATCTCTCGAGCTATGCGGTCTACGGAGCTGCGCATCACTGACGTGGAGCTTGAACCATCGGCTGCAGCCCTGCTTGATGAGGATGAGGACCAGGTAATCCGGCTGGTAGCACGGAAAGCTCGGCAGGAGACCGAAGCTGATCTGGCTGAGGCGGACAGGAAAGTTCGGGAGCACCATGCACTCTCTCCCGAGGAGCGCATCTACTTCTTTGAGCTCGAAAGCAGTGATGCGTCAGAATTCGCTGACTGCATCTGTGTGAAGGGTGAGCGGATTGGCAAGTACGCGGTTCTTCGTGCAAAGAGCCCTGCTGTCGCGAACGCGATTGCCGCAATGCTGATTTACCTGGAGCATAGAACGGGGAGAATCCCGCACGTTTACTTCGCGTGGACGGAGGGCAATCCAATCGGCAATGTGTTCCGGTTCTTGTTTCTTGGACAAGGCGATACGGCCCCGCTCACTCACGAGGTGCTTCGCCGCGCCATACCCGATGCAAAGCACCGCCCCTGTGTTCACGTGAGCTGACACGCGCCTCCGCACGCGCAGTGCCGAGAGGCAAGCTTTCGGTAGACTGAGGCGATGAGTCGCTTCCGGCTGGTTGGGCTATCCACGATCGCGCTCTCCATGTTGCTGGATCCCGTCCGCGGATCGGAACAGTTGACTCAGGATCTGAAGCGCATCTTCGATTCGAAGGCGCTAACCCTGAAGCCTTTCGGTCCCGCACGATGGAGAGACAACGGATCCTCGTACACCATCGTTGAACCGTCGTCGAAGGTCAAGGACGCCGACGACATCACCCTCTACGAAACGGCAACAGGGAAGCGAACGGTACTGGTGGAAGCCTCCGCACTCTGCCCACCCGGTGCGTCGAAACCTCTTCACATCGATGATTACAACTGGTCCGACGATGGCCAAAAGCTTCTGGTATTCACGAATACAAAGAAGGTCTGGCGCAACAACACTCGCGGAGATTACTGGGTGCTCGACCGCGCGGCAAATAAGCTGAACAAAATAGACGAGGGGGCGCCTGCCTCCACTTTGATGTTTGGGAAGTTTTCGCCGGACGGGTTACGCGTGGGCTTCGTCCGCGAGAACAACATCTACGTCGAGAACCTCAAGAACGGATCGGTTCGTGCGATAACGCGAGACGGCTCTGCCACAGTCATCAACGGCACGTCCGATTGGGTTTACGAGGAAGAACTGAGCTTACGCGATTGCTTCCGTTGGAGTCCGGAGAGCAAAGAAATTGCTTATTGGCAGTTTGACTCTTCGCGAGTCCAGCAGTTTACGCTGTTGAACGATACCGATACGCTCTATCCCAAGGCGAGACTAATCCCTTATCCGAAGGTGGGAACCGCCAATTCCGCGGTACGAATCGGAGTGGTCAGCGCGTCCGGAGGCAAAACACGCTGGATGGACGTGCCGGGTGATCCCAGCGACCACTATCTATTTCGGATGGATTGGACCGGGAGAGAGAACGAGCTCGCGATCGGCCAGCTGAATCGTTTGCAGAATCAACTTGTCATTTATGTGGCGGATGCCCGATCGGGGAAAACAAAACCACTGTTTCGGGATGAGGACAAGGCTTGGGTGGACGTCCCCAAAATCGGCGGAGCAAGAGACGAGAAATTTGAATGGTTGCACAGCGGCGATCAGCTGCTATGGCTCAGCGAACGAGACGGCTGGCGGCATGCATACGTCGCGCCCAGAACGGGCGGTTCGCCACGATTGCTGACGACCGCGAACGCCGACGTAATCTCGGTAGAGCGCGTCGACGCGACCGGAAACCAGCTGTATTATCTCGCCTCACCGCAAAAAGCTACGCAAGGCTATCTTTATCGCACGTCTCTGAATGCTCCGGGCGAAGGGTCCAGAATCACGCCCGCTGATGAACCGGGAAACCATAGTTATGACATTTCCCCGGACTGCCGATGGGCATTCCATACCTATGCGCGTTCGGGCCACATCCCAGTCATTGACCTTGTCAGCTTGCCCGACGGAAAACGAGTTCGCGTCCTCGAAGATAATAAGACGATTGAGGCCGCCGCCGCGCCGCTTCTGGCGCCGGCGATCGAGTTCTTCCAAGTCCGTCTGGACGACGGAACGACCCTGGATGGCTCATTGATCAAGCCGCGGGATTTTGATCCGTCAAAGAGGTATCCGATTATCGTGCACGTGTATGGCGAACCGGCAAGCGCTACGGTGACGGATCGAAACAACAGGACGGACTACTTTCACCACGCGTTGGCAAACGACGGCTATCTCATCGCCAGTTTCGATAATCGTGGCACACCCGCGCCGAAAGGACGGGCCTGGCGCAAGGTGATCTATGGATCCGTTGGCGTCCTTTCTTCGAAAGAGCAGGCCGAAGCGCTGCGCAAGCTCATTGCGGAACGGCCTTATATAGACGGAACTCGAGTCGGTGTTTGGGGCTGGAGCGGCGGGGGCACGAATACGCTGAACCTAATGTTCCGCTCTCCGGAGCTCTATAAAGTGGGCGTTGCGGTTGCGCCAGTTCCCGACCAGCAACTCTATGACACGATTTACCAGGAACGCTATATGGGTCTACCGTCCGGCAATCCGGACGGGTACCGGTCAGGTTCGGCGATCAACTTCGCCGGCGGACTTCGAGGGAAGTTGCTCGTCATACACGGCTCTGGAGACGACAACGTGCATTACCAGGGGACGGAACGCCTGATCAACAAACTAGTCGAGTTGAACAAACCGTTCGACTTCATGGAATATCCCAACCGGACACATGCGATTTCAGAGGGTAAGGGCACCTCGTTGCATGTTTATAGCCTGATCGCTCGCTACTTCGAAGAGCATCTCCCGCCGGGGCCGGCCGGGACGAATAAAAACGCTGTGATGTAATGGCGCCGAGCCTCATCTAGAGGCTGGCTGGAGAACTCGCATTTGCTCCCGATCAGGAATTCGCCCGCAACTTGTCTAAGATGACAATCTGATGAACCTTTTGCCGAAAGACGAAAAGTTTTTTGACCTTTTCCGTCAACACGCCCGTATCTTGTGCCAATGCTCCCGGTTGCTTGCCTCCAGTTTGCAGGGCGGTTACGCGGCGATGTGCGACGCCTCTAAGGAGATGGAAGCTCTGGAGCGAAGTGGGGATGAGGTCATCCATGAGATCTTCCGCCGATTGCAGTCCACGTTCCTGACCCCGTTCGATCCCGAGGACATCCAGGCTCTCGCTACGGCGTTGGACGACGTGTTGGACGCTATGGAAGACGCCACGTTCCGCATCGTGGCTTACAGACTAGATCCCATACCCGACGCCTGCGTACGTCTTGGCCAGCTTGTCCACGATAGCTGCCGGGCGCTTTCGAGCGCCGTCGAATCCCTACATGACCGCAAACCCTGTCTGGAGCAGTGCGTTGAAGTCAACCGCATCGAAAACCAGGCCGATGCCATCGAGCGGGCTCAGATTGCGAATCTGTTTGCGGCGGATATCGATGCTATCTCGCTTCTCAAGCAGAAAGAAGTGTACGAGCTGCTTGAGAATGCTACGGACCGGTGTGAGGACGTGGCCGATGTGCTGCAGTCTGTAGCAATCAAGAACTTCTAGGGGCATGTCCAGCTTCGGTTTAGTAGTCCTAATCATCGCAATTGCGGTCCTGTTTGACTTTGTAAACGGGTTCCATGACGCTGCGAATTCGATTGCCACAGTCGTAGCAACCCGCGTACTGAATCCTACTCAGGCCGTTTCTATGGCTGCGGTGTTTAACTTTCTCGCGGCATTGATCTTTGGAACGGGGGTTGCAGCTACCGTTGGAAAAGGGTTCGTGAACACCGATGTTGTCACGCCCTATGTCCTGTTAGCCGGGCTAATCGGCGCGATCGTTTGGAACGTCCTCACTTGGTACTTCGGAATCCCAATCAGTTCCTCCCACGCGCTCATCGGCGGATACGCGGGCGCCGCGGTTGCAAAAGCCGGCATAAACGGAATCATTGTTGGCAAGTGGCCGAGCACGATCGCTTTCATTGTGGTCGCACCGATGATCGGTATGGCTCTTGGTTTCGTGCTGATGATCGTGGTCTACCGGGTGTTTCATCGCTGGACGCCGGCTCACATGGACCGGTACTTCCGGCATGCGCAACTTCTTTCGGCGGCGTTGCTGAGCGGAGCGCATGGTACCAATGATGCTCAGAAAACGATGGGAATCATCACGGCCGCCCTGGTTGCAGGTCACTTTCAGAACTCGTTCGCGGTTCCGAAATGGGTAATCATCATCTCGGCTACTGCGATGGGCCTGGGCACTCTAAGCGGCGGCTGGAGGGTTGTACGAACGATGGGTACGCGTTTGACACGCCTGAAACCGCGGAGCGGCTTCGCTGCGGAAACCGGCGCGGCTCTCTCCATCTTCTTCGCCACTCACCTCGGGCTTCCAGTCTCCACGACACACGTGGTGGCGGGGTCGATTGCGGGTGTGGGCGCAATTCAGAGGGTGCGCGCAGTGCGTTGGACTCTTGCCGCCAACATCGTTGTCGCTTGGGTGCTGACCATACCCGCCGCCGCCACTCTTGCAGTGGTTGCGTTCTGGGGCATACGGCTGCTGGTGCATAATCCGTAGATTGGGGCTTTCCGTCTTGATAGGGCATGTTCACGCATAGTCGAATCCGGAGGATGTGTTGGACGATCTCGGTCGCTTGATCCTGGCGTACGTCCTGACGTTGGGGATGGGCTGGGAGAGCGAGGTTGAATCGCATACAGCCGGAATCCGAACGTTTCCGATCGTCAGCATGGCGAGTTGCGGCTATCTGCTGCTACTCGGACCAAAGCCGGAGATAGCAGCTCAGAGCCGCCTGCTGCAGGGATTGATTACGGGCATTGGATTCATTGGGGCCGGCGCCATCCTGCGGGAGGGGCCTAGGGTAAGAGGAACGGCGACAGCGGCCAGCGTCTGGAATGCGGCCGTGATTGGCGCTGCCGTGGCCATGAACCAGTTCGCCATTGCCATTGCCCTTTCTCTCCTGAATGTATTCACCCTATACGTCTTGCTGCCTCTAAAAAAACGCATAACAGAGAAGGAACCGTAAACTGCTGCGAAGAATCGTTGGCTTTCATCAGGACGACGTTCAGGACTGGGTGGCAGACCTGGAGTGCGGCCACACCATTCACGTCCGTCACAATCCTCCCTGGTCGGTTCGCGAATGGGTTCAAACGGAATCCGGCCGTGCGAAGTTCTTAGGGCATCAGCTTCAGTGCGTGAAATGTGACGAGTCAAAGGAAGGTAAATAGCATGCTCCGCGTTTATTCCCACCTATTTTTTACTCTCGTCCTCCTTCCGTTGGTCGCGGCCAGCGCGCCGCGCTATACGGCCGAACGCGTGAACGATCACGGACTGGAGATTATTCGCTTAACTGACACAGTGCGGTCGGCGCAGGTCTCGGTCCTGCCGTCTTATGGGAATCGAGCGTTTGAGTTCAAAGTTCACGGGAAGAATCTCCTATACGATCCCTTTCCCGATCCGGCAGCCCTGAAAGCAGACACCACTAAAGGACTGAATGGAGTTCCGTTCCTTGCGCCCTGGGCTAACCGGGTGGACGGTGGCGGCTTCTGGGCGAATGGGAAACATTACCTGTTCAATCCAGGATTTGACACTCTGCACATGAACGCCGATAAGGTGGCCATACACGGGCTTCTGATCTCCTCGCCGTTTTGGGAGATACAAGAGGTGAAAGCGGATAAGGGGTCTGCTCACGTCACCAGCCGTCTGATGTTCTGGAAGCACCCCGAGCTGATGGTGAATTGGCCTTTTGCCCATGAATACCGCATGACGTACAGCCTTCGTGATGGCGTGCTTGAAGTTCGGACGGAAGTCGTGAACAGGAGCTCGGAGCCAATGCCCGTGACAGTGGGCTTTCATCCATATTTCAACCTCCCCGACACACCTCGGGCGGACGCATTCGTTCGAATCCCGGCGCGCAAGCACGTCGACACCGGAAAGGGACTTATCCCTTCGGGCGTGATGTCGCCGAACTCTTTGCCCGCGGAAGCGTCTCTCCGCGACCATACCTTCGATGACGGATTCACTGATCTCGTCCGCGACAGCACTGGGCACGCTACGCTCTCGCTTGAAGCGGGGCCGAAAAAGATACAAGTGGTTTATGGGCCGCAGTATCAAGTGGCCGTCGTGTACGCGCCGCCCGGCAAGGAGTTCGTTTGCTTTGAACCGATGACGGCTATCACGAATGCGGTTAACCTGGCTCATGAAGGCAAGTACAGCGAGCTAAAGAGTATCGCGCCCAACGGCACCTGGGCTGAAAGCTTTTGGATTCGATATGAAGGCTTCTGAGGGAACACCGTCTCTGGGCTTTCTACCCTGCCGCTGTTTCGTCAGCGCGGGATGTGAACTGCTCCGGTGAGCCGGCCCTATGATATCGGCAGCGGCGACCCTGTTCAGTAGGGCCTTTCGCCGATGATGTTGCCGGGCGGATCGTAGTTACAGACCCAGATTTCGCGCCGGTTCTTCTGAGCTACTCCGCAGCCGACGCGCCGCGTATCGCGCCAGATGATCTGCGTGTAATGGCCGCACCTGCCGGAGCAACTGTTTCGCCTGTGATCGTAGCCGGCTTGTTCGGCTGCCCAGGCATTCACGACCTGCCTCTCGTCCGCGGGAGGCCCCACGACTTCGAACAGATTTTCTCCGTATTGGCCGTCAGGCCGATGTTTGTATCCGCCAGTCCGAATGAGGTAATTTGCCCAATCTTGAGCGAGGATCGCTAAACGGATCGACCAAACCAAGGGCGGCGTCCCTACCTGTCGGCGATAGAAATTATGTGCCGCAAGCATGGCCGGCGGCATGGAATCAGCACTGGGTAGCGAAGAAGCGCAGCTTACGAGGAGAACTGCCAGCGAGAGCGCGAGACGGTAGTTCAGTTGCTTCATTCTATCCTTCGATGCCGGGGAGAAACGATTGGAATAGACGCCCGTTACACTTTGCCTAGCGATGCTTCGCACTGTTCAAGCCACCCGTTATGTGACACCACTGCGGGAAGGCGGCTCTCTTCCCGCGATTGTAGAGGCCGATGATCTCGGGCTATATGTGGTTAAATTCCGAGGTGCCGGGCAGGGCCCGCTCGCACTTGTGGCGGAACTCATCGGAGGCGAAATCGGACGTGCTCTGGGTTTGCCCGTGCCGGAGATTGTCTTGGTCGAGATCGATGAGGCACTGGGACGGAATGAGCCCGATTACGAAATTCGTGAACTGTTGGGCCGGAGTACCGGCTTGAATCTGGGGTTGGATTACCTGCCAGGTTCTGTCATGTTCGATCCTGCGGCCGGCGACCGGTCCAACGCCGATGTGGCCTCCCGCGCCGTGTGGTTCGACGCGTTCATCACCAATGTGGACAGGACGGCTCGCAATCCGAATCTTCTCTTCTGGCACAAAACTCTTTACTTCATCGATCATGGTGCGGCTCTGTACTTCCATCACAATTGGCGAGATGTGGACAGCGCAGCGGCTTCACCATTTGCGCCGGTACGCAACCACATCCTGCTGCGTTGGGCAGACGAAATCGAAAGGGCTGACCGGGCATCGCGCTCACTGCTCAACGAGCAATTGTTCTCAGCATTGGTAGATTCGATTCCCGATGCCTGGCTGCTCCCAGCACCTGGAGCGGAGAGCCCGCAGCTAAAACGGTCAGGTTATGTAAACTACTTTCTCCGGCGGCTTGAAAACAGTTCTCAATTTGTGACGGAGGCGATGCGAGCGCGTGCAGAGCTCATTTGACTACGCCATCATCCGCGTTGTGCCGAGGGTCGATCGGGAGGAGTTTATAAATGCGGGCGTCATTCTGTTCTGCAAAGAGCAGCGCTTCCTTGGGGCGCGCGTAGCAGTGTCTCCTGAGCGTGTCCGCGCAGTATGGCCTGAATCTGACATCGCTCTGATTCAGCAACATCTGCTCGCGTTTACAAAGATCTGCGAGGGGCATCCCGAAGCTGGTCCGATTGCTCAACTTCCACTAGCCGAGCGCTTCCATTGGCTTGTGTCCCCACGAAGTACAGTGGTCCAGATCTCCGCCGTTCACAGCGGGTTATGTCAGGATCCTGAATCGACCTTAACGCGACTGTTCGAACAGCTCGTGCTCGTTTAAGTTTGACCAGCCAAATCTCAGTATGTGGCGCGGCCGCCGCTCACATCGTACGTCTGGCCGGTGACGAAGGAACAATCGGGGCTGGCTAGGAAGTGAACAACGGCGGCGACTTCTTCGGGTTTCCCGGTGCGGAGCATTGGGATCCGTTGCGTCATATACTTGACCTGATCGTCCGTTAACTGATCGAGTATCTGCGTCTGAATGACTGCGGGTGAAACAGCATTCACACAGATTCCGAAGGTCGCGAGTTCCTTTCCGATTGACTTCGTCATTGCGATCACGGCGGCTTTGGTCGCCGAATAAGGCGCCATGTTCGGGTTTCCTTCTTTGCCGGCGATGGAAGCGATGTTCACAATTCGCCCATAGGAACGGCTCAACATGTGGGGAACAACGACGCGGCACAAGTTGGCGGGCCCATAAACATTGATGGCTACAATGCGCTGCCAGTCTTCTTCCGTTTGCTCCCAAATGGGCGCCGCGCGACCGGCAATACCGGCGTTGTTCACCAGGATGTCGATACGTCCGGTGCGCGAAATGACATCGCGGACGGCATTGGCCACAGACATGGGGTCGGTCACGTCGCAGCCGACCGCGAAGGAATTGCGACCGATCGCGTCCGCGGTGGCCGAAGCTCCGTTCAGGTTCATGTCGGCGACTGCAACTGTAGCCCCGGCCAACGCTAATCGGCGCGCGATTGCCTCTCCAATCCCAGTTGCCGCGCCAGTCACAATTGCCGTCTGTCCAGTCAGTTCGAACATGAGTTCGTTTTCATCTCCAGGTTAAAAGGGCCCGTCATCAGCAAGGGCCAGATCCGCTTAGCATACTATCTGGTTCCTGCGTTCTCGAGCGTGGCTGTTTTCCGCCGAGTATTATGCCGCAAGGGCAATCCTAAGCTTAGGGTGGGTAAAATCCATCTGTTGCGCGGGCGAGTTTAGAGCTAATAATAAGTCTCGGATCGCGGCAGCATCTGCTCGAATCGCTTCCCAGGTCAATTCCGAACGATGCTGTCGCGATGCGCGGCCGGAAGGGAGAGTCAGCTCCCGGGGTCGAATCCGACACCCGCGGGCGGTGAAGCGATCACGCTCGAAATGCAGGTCCAATCCGGACAAACATAATCCGGAGAAAGGCTCGAGGAAGGAACTTCGTGAACGTGCGATTGTCGCAGCAGGATGGTTTTACATCCGGCAGCGGCACCCGCCTCCACGTCCGTGAGCCGATCCCCAATCATGTACGAGCAGGACAGATCAATATCAAGGTCCCGGGCTGCATGCGCCAGCAAATACGGGTTCGGCTTCCGGCAGAGACAACGGTCATCGGGAGAATGCGGGCAGTAATACGTCGCAATGCGGATACCCTGCTGACCCAGATCATCCGCGATGCGTTGTGCGACTAGTTCGTATTGCTGCTGCGTGATCACGCCCCGCCCTATTCCCGATTGATTGCTGATGACGACCAGGCGATAACCTGCGTTCTGGAACCGGCGCAGGGCGGGGAACACCCCAGGCAGGAAGTGAACTAAATCAGGATCGCCAATATAGCCGGTATCGTCGATAACCGTGCCGTCTCGGTCGAGGAAAATCCCGGGCCGCTGCGGCATGACTATTGGGGAACGGACGAAGGCGACCGAAGCGAGCCAAATGAGTTTTGCCTTCGTCCTGGCACCTCGGGCCCCGCCGCGACCTGATTTGTGGAAGCGAGGAGTTCCTCAGGCGAAACGGTTGCAGTGCCTGTTTTTTGTACGACAACGCTGGCCGCCAGGTTTGCGAGCACAACCGCTTCTTCCAAGCGCAGACCGGAAGCTAGAGCAAGGGTCAGCGTGCCCACAACCGTGTCCCCGGCACCTGTGACGTCGAAGACTTCGCGCGCGAGGGCCGGGGCATGCAGGACTTCAACCCGGTCGCGGAACAAGGTCATGCCATCCGCGCCGCGTGTGACCAGAACCGCGGAGTCAGCCAATAGAGCCTGTAGCTGGGCGACGGCCTTGAACAGGTCCGCTTCGCTGTCGATGGTGTGCTTCGAGGCCACTTCGGTTTCACGCAGGTTCGGGGTGATCACGGAGCAGCCGGAATATTTGAGAAAACTGGCTCCCTTCGGATCCACAATCACTGGCTTACGAAGCTGCCGGGCGCGCGAAATCACTTGAGCACAGATGGCGGGCGTCAGGAGGCCCTTGGCGTAATCCGAGATGAGGCACGCGTCGGCGTTCCCAATATTCTGTTCAAAGCTGGAGAGAACCGCTTCGGCATCAGCGGCCTGAATATCTGCCGTACGCTCCCGATCAAGGCGCACGATCTGCTGTTGGCCCGAGATGATTCGCGTCTTCGTAACCGTCGGTCGCTCTTTAGCCGTGACCAGCCACTCCGAGGACACGCCCCGGATTTTTAGTACGGAGCGGAGATGTTCGGCATTCGTATCGCCCCCGACGATCCCGACGAGTACCGGGTCCCCACCGAGGCTGGCAATGTTGGACGCGACGTTTGCCGCGCCTCCCGGTATGTGAGTCGTGCTGTGTACATCGACAATGGGGACAGGGGCTTCGGGCGAGATCCGGTGCACTTCGCCAACCAGATACTCGTCCAACATCACATCTCCCAATACCAGAACGCGCCTGTCTCGAAAGCGCGAGACGATACGCCCGATGACATCGGCGGTCAATTCGATGGTTGGACTCGGATCTGGAGACTCACTCATCCAAAAACAGGAGGAAAAGACGCAAACTCTTCGTCTCCAATGATAGTCGAACTACGGATGCCGTCCCCAGATTTGGAAGGAATGACCGCACCATCCAGGATCGATGCTCGCTTGAAGGTGACGGGAGGTGCCCGATACACCGGAGATCTGCAGGCCTCAGACACGGATGGCCGCCTGCTGCATGCAGCTGTTGTTCGAAGTACGGTCTCGTCCGGCTCTTTGGTTGCCATCGATGTCAATACTGCATTGGAGGTGCCCGGTGTGCGAGGCGTTCTGACCTGGTGCAATGCGCCCCGGCTGAAACCCGTCACGACTCTGATGTCGACGGAACTCGATCGCCTCCTTCCCTTGCAGAACCCCGAGATTCACTACAAAGGGCAGGCGATCGCCTTGGTGGTAGCCGATACACCTCTTCAAGCAAACTACGCGGCATCGCTCGTGACAGCAGAATACAACCACGACAGTAGCGAACGGGAGCTCTCGTTCGGCGAACGGATTCCAACCGCCGCCGAAGCGAAGAAGGTTGGTGCGGGAGAGGGTGGAAAAGTGAAGCGAGGCCGTCCGGAAGCGGATTTCGCGCGCTCACCAACTCAAGTCGATCGCACCTATTCGACAGCCGTCACACACCACAATGCACTCGAGCCAGGTTGTGCTCTCGCGATGTGGGATCCGGACGGCCGGCTTACCGTACACACCGCAACGCAATTCTCGTACGGCGACGCCGTTGCGCTTGCAAAGGCTTTTGGGTTGGGCGTTCGAGAGGGCAGGTTGCGACTAGGCGCGCACATCGCAGGTGGATTCGAAATCGGACGCAAAATGAGGGTAATCGCGCCATTCGTTGGAGGGGGGTTCGGTTCGAAGGGCGAAAACCAATACCCGCTCCTCGCTGCCATGGCCGCAAAAGTGGCCGGGGCGCCTGTGAAGGTCGTGCTGACGCGCGAACAGACTTACACGTTGATGCCCTACCGTTCGGCCGCGGTGCAGCGCATTCGCCTTGGGTCCGATCGAAGCGGCTGTCTTCGGGCAATCCTCCACGACTCGACGATTCAAAACTCAAAAGTCGGAGCCTTCGTCGAGTCGACAGGCGACATGACGCCCCATCTTTACAAGTGCGGCAGCGTGCGGACGACCCACCGGCTGGTGCGGTTGAATGTCAATGCTCCCAGCTGGATGAGAGCTCCGGGGGTAGCGCCGGGATTGTTCGCACTTGAGTCCGCTATGGATGAACTTGCGGAACAGGCCGGGATTGATCCGATCGAGATCCGGCTGCGCAACTACGCCGAAGTGGATCCCGCGACCGGACACCAGTGGTCCAGCAAATCCCTCCGCGAATGCTACACCGCGGCCGCGGAAAGGATCGGCTGGTCAGGACGCGAGAGCAAGCCGGGCACAAGGCGACACGGCGAGCGCCTCGTCGGGTTTGGAATGGCGACTTCCGCCCACAGGAACATGCAGTTTCCCGCAAGCGCGCGGATCATTCTCAGCCAGGATGGGACCGCGGTCGTGCAAAGTGCATTCTCGGAAATCGGGCAGGGTGCCGTGACAGCACTCACCCAGATCGCTGCAGAGAGCCTGGGATTGTCCAGGTCCAACGTAAAAGTCGAATGGGGTGACGCCAGGCTGCCCTTTGCACCGTTGACGGCAGGTTCGGCCACGACGCTCAGCGTCGGAACAGCCATCCAAAGCGCAGCGGAAAAACTGAAGCGGCAATTGGCGGTTCTGGCCGTAGTTGATAAACGCTCGCCTTTATACGGCACCAAATCCGGTCTGCTCGGGGCGCGAGATGGACAGCTCTATTCACGGCGCGAACCCGAGCACGCCGAACCGTATACGGCCATTCTGTCCCGGCGCGGTATGCCGGCCCTGACCGCAAGGGCAGTAACCGGCAGGCTCTTCGGAAGAAGTCGCTACGCTCGCTGCGCCTTCGGGGCGCAGTTCGCGAAGGTAACGGTGCACGGACAAACAGGAGAGGTGCGCGTCGAACACCTTGTCGGAGCGATGAGCGCGGGACGAATCATCAACCGGAAACTCGCCGAGAGCCAAGTCCGAGGCGCGATGATCTGGGGCCTCGGGCAGGCCTTGATGGAAGAGTCCCTGCCAGACGAGCGGGTTGGCGGATGGGCAAACGGCAATCTCGCGGAGGCTCTCGTCCCGAGCAATCTGGATGTTCCTCTAATCGAGCCGATCTTGATCGAGGAAGACGATTCCCGCGCGAGTTCGCTGGGCGTAAAAGGCATCGGTGAAATAGGGATCACAGGTGTTGCCGCCGCGATTGCCAACGCCGTGTACAACGCTACCGGCCAACGCCAGTATGAATTGCCGATTAAGCCCGGCGCGCTGCTCCGGCGCCCTTTGGCGAGCTGAACCATCGCGCGATATTGTTCCGCGGTCCTGATAACCTGACAGGATGCGAGCCATGGGCAGGGTTGCCGCAGCCGCCGGAATCGCTGGTATCTCCTTCGGGGGCGCTGCGTATGCTGTCCGAGGACGCTCCTCGCAGATATTCGGGCGCTCGGTGTATCGCGGATCAGGTAAGCGACGCTCAATTGCGCTCACCTTCGACGATGGCCCCAGCCCCGGGTCTTTGGAACTGCTCGACTACTTCGGAAAGCAAGGCGTAAAAGCCACCTTCTTTCAGTGCGGCGTAAACGTTCTTCGGCATCCAGACATCAGCCGCAAAATCAGCCAAGCGGGCCACGAAATCGGTAATCACACTTATTCTCACGCGCGGCTTTGCCCCACTCTTAGCTGGCCGCCACGCGTCCGGTCCCCGCAATTCATTCTGGACGAATTTTCTCTAGCCCAGGCCATCATCCAAGCCGAGGCCAAAGTCGAGCCGAAGCTCATGCGAGCGCCTTACGGCCTACGGTGGTATGGGATCGGCGAAGCGCAGCGCACGCTCGATCTGCTCGGAGTCATGTGGACTGTCATCGGGCACGATTGGGAGTGGCCGGCTGAGAGAATTGTTGACCTTCTCCGGCGGAAAGCCTCGCCAGGCGGAATTATTTGCCTGCACGATGGAAGAGATGTCCGGCCGAACCCGGATATTCGAGAAACGCTGAAGGCCGTTAAACACTTGATTCCATGGCTGCTGGATCAGGGGTATACTTTCGACACTGTCACTGAAATTCTACAGTGAATCGGGCACCTCACAGCGTTTGGCATTCCACTTGCTTTGAGATTTCCCGAAGAGAGGAAAACGCGCCGTCGCGCACACAAGTGTATGCCCGAGAATGCCTTAGAATTACTGTCCAGCGATTATTTGCCGTTCCGACTGTATGCCGAGCACAAGCGCGGCGCGACGCCCGTCCAGCTCGCCGCTGCGTTTTCGCTGTCTGAAACATGGGTTGCGGAGCGAATTGAAGCTGCCCGCCTCTGCATTGAGAAGCAAATCCGCGTTGCGTTCGTAAACTAAGCTTCGCCCGGCTTTTTTTACCAACCGCAAGGCTACTTGCGTGAACCCGGCTCCTTTATAGTTGAGGGCATGCCGGAACAATCGATAGAGCAGAGTGTTGAATCAGATGTTGCCGCTGCATGCGCATTGAGTGCGGACGACATGCATGCGGAGTGGTGGAAAGAAAGCAAGTGCTGCGCGATTTAGGCCAGCACTCGCGCAAGCGGCTGCGAAGCTCGGCCGGACTTCGATACCTTTTTCCCCTCGCTACCTGCTTCTCGCTTCCTTCATTCGCCTGGCAGGCGAAACCGCTGCCAGCCTCCGTCACAGCCCAACGCCAGTTCCATCGCATTCGCGGCAATCCTCTTGAACTCCGGGCTTTTCTCGAGCGAATGCCCAAAGGCGGAGACCTCCACCTGCACATCAGCGGCGCCGTGTACGCCGAAACCTTCATCAGGGAGGCAGGAGAAGATAACCTCTGCGTCGACCTAGCGACCTTAACTGTTGTTCCCAACCGCGGCACAACCGGGAATCTTCCACCTAAACCCGCTTGTCCGGAAAACTCGGTAGCGGCCAGCTCTGCATTCGCCGACCAAAAGCTCTACGACAGGTTGATCAACGCATTCTCGATGCGGAGCTTCATACCGTTTGCAGGGACAAGCAGGCACGACCAGTTCTTCTCCACGTTTGACCGCTTTGTGCGGATCAATCCACAAAAGCACCTCGGTGAATGGCTCGATGAAGTGTCGCGCCGGGCCGCGGCCCAGAACGAGCAATACCTGGAGGTGATGCACACGCCTGATTTCGCGCAGGCAGCGAAGCTTGGTCACGAAGTGGGTTGGACCGGCAATCTGGCGGAAACCAGAAACGCTCTGTTATCAAACGGGTTGCGGAATAACGTTGAAGAAGACCGTGAGGAACTGGACCGGGCGGAAGCGGACCGTGAGCGCCTGGAAGGCTGCTCTGCTTCGGAGAAGACTGGACCTTGCGGCGTCCAGGTTCGTTACTTGTTCCAAGTCCTCCGAGGCTTCCCGCCCGAGCAGGTGTTTGCGCAGACGTTGCTTGGATTCGAGCTCGCCTCCGTAGATCCTCGCGTGGTCGGGATTAACTTCGTTATGGCGGAGGACTGGTACATGCCGATGCGGGAGTATCACCGCCAGATGGAGATGCTCGACTATCTCCACTCCGTGTACCCGAAGGTGCATATCAGCCTGCATGCCGGCGAACTTGCGCCGGGATTGGTTCCGCCCGACGGCCTGAAGTTTCATATCCGCGAGGCAGTGGAATTAGCGCACGCGGAGCGTATTGGGCACGGAGTGGACGTCATGCATGAACGGGAGCCGCACCAACTTCTCAGGGAAATGGCCTCGAAGAAAATTGCAGTTGAAATCAACATCACGAGTAACGACCTGATCTTAGGCATCAGCCATGGGGAACATCCGTTGCCTTTGTATCGCGCATCTGGAGTCCCTGTTGTGTTGTGCACGGATGACGAAGGCGTATCGCGCATAGATCTAACGCATGAATACCTGCGCGCTGTCAATGATTTCGGGCTGACCTACCTGGACCTCAAAAACATCGCACGAGCGAGTCTGCGATATAGCTTCCTGCCGGCGGATGAAAAGGGCAGGGAAGAAGCGGAACTAGAGCGTCGTTTCCGCGCTTTTGAAGCGTCGGCCAGATAAGGGGTCAGGCGCTCGGCTGGTTATGTGTTCTAGTCAGCCTCTCGCTTAAGCTGCGCCACATCTTTGAACCGGGCGCACGCAGGTTGTGTCCTCGAGTTGGTGTTTGCGAGCCACCCGCTTCCGGCAGGATAAACTCGTTCGCCAGGCTTCCGGCATATTGCGTGAATTCGGGAACGAGCCCGTGCATCCGCGCCGCGAGATAGGCATCGTACCCGACGGTGATTTCAGCGCGTCCCTGGCAGGTTGCTTCGAAGATCTTGCGAGCCGCACCCTGAGCTGAGTGCGCAATGCCAGGGATGGAAGCTGAAAGGCTGAACCAGCGGTACTCCCATTGGCGATTACCGACGACGATTGCATTCGGATAAGACCCGGTCCGCATCAAACCGGGACAGACCGTTGTGACCTGGATTCCCTTGCTTCGTAGTTCGGCGTGCAGCGTCTCGGAAAACCCGACGGCTGCGAATTTACTGCCGACATAAGAAGCCAAATGCGGCACGGGTATCTTGCCGCCAATCGAAGTGATGTTGACGATCTTGCCTTCGCCCCGCCGCAGCATTTGCGGCAGGACAGCGTAGACCGTCTGCACCATTGCGAAGTAGTCTATCTCCATCGCGTCACGATAACTTTCGATAGGGAGTTGTTCGATCGGACCCACATGAATGGTTCCCGCGTTATTGATCAGCACGTCGACCCGTCCGCAGCGATGGGTTGCTTCTTCGATCAATCGCTTGCAATCCCCCG
>Ga0308175_100000774_pt1 | contig 21218 bp, 15 predicted proteins | sample PhyCR1_3_FD_203893 | JGI IMG/M metagenome (GOLD analysis project Ga0308175, IMG submission 203893) | Soil microbial communities from UC Gill Tract Community Farm, Albany, California, United States - DLSLS.C.R1 | ecosystem: Environmental > Terrestrial > Soil > Agricultural land | place: USA...
TGGCCGTACTTCATCGCCGGTTTGTAACCGTTATTGAAGGCGATGATCTCCGCGATCGTCCGGCGGGGCGCGCCGGGAGTCGCAGCCAGGTAGGCGCTCAGGTCCCGTTTCAGGCCGTACAGGAGCACGGTGGAGCAGCCCGCGGGGGGCGGATAGCTCACGCAGGTGCCGAGCTGCGCCTGGAACGGCGACGGCAGAAGCTGGACGTCGGCCCCCTGCGCGCGCAGCACGTCGATCGCCGCGCTCATGATGGCGGCCCGTTCCGGCGGGATGGGCGTCACCACGGCGATGCGGGCCCCCTTCAGAGCCTTTGTATCGAGAAACCGTGTGTAGTCGTCATGACAGTTGCCGGGTTTGAGGCAGGCGGCCGTGGCGGGATCCGCGGGATCGTAGCCGGCGAGGACGCCGAGCAGGATGGCGGCGTCCGTAACGGTGCGCGCGATGGGGCCGGCGGTGTCCTGGTCCGCCGTGATCGGGAGGATGCCATGACGGCTGACCAGCCCCAGGGTGGGCTTGAGGCCCACCACCCCGTTGGAGCTCGCCGGGCTGAGGATCGACCCGGAGGTCTCCGTACCCACCGCGACTGTCACGAGATTCGCGTTCACGGCGATGCCCGGCCCCGAGCTGGAGCCGCCCGTCTGGAGCACCGGCCGGCCGTCGCCCCCTGGCATCGGGCGCGGGTCATAGGGATTGAATCCGAAGCCGCCGAGCGAGCTGTAGCCGGTCGGCATGTTGGCCCCGAAGAAGTTGGCGAATTCGGTGAGGGTCCCCTTGCCCAGGAGGACCGCGCCGGCCGCGCGCAGCTTGCAGGCGATGAAGGAGTCCCCGGACGGAACGGACCCCGCGAGAGCCACCGAGCCCGCGGTCGTCGGCATCCCCGCGACGTCGATGTTGTCCTTGAGCAGGACGGGGATGCCGTAGAGCGGCCCTCGCGCCTTTCCCTGCTTCCGCGCCGCGTCGAGCCGCCGCGCCTCCTCTTCGGCCCTCGGGTTCACGTACAGGAACGCGTTCACGGCCGGCCCGGTCTTGTCGTAGGCGTCGATGCGCGCGCGATACAGGCGCACGAGCCGCTCGGCCGTGAGGCGCTTCGCCTCCATCGCCTGCCGGAGCTCGGGGATCGTGGCCTCGACGAGCTGAAGCTTTGCCATGTTCTTGCCGTGTGCCGCCGCGAGGGCCGCGAGCCCCAACAGTGCGATCCCGGACCTCTTCATGAGTGCCTCAGGGCACCCGCCCGTCCAGGATGGCGCAGAGCTTGGAGAAGTCGAGGTTGCCTCCCGAGACGACGCAGACCACCTTGCGCGCCTCCGGGACCCCCGCGAGCGCCGCGGCGACGGGCGTGGCTCCGGCCCCCTCGGCGATCACGCGGTGGCGCTCGGCGAGCAGCCGGACGGCGGCGGCCACCTCTTCGAGCGGGACGACGCGGGCGCCGGCGAGCAGCGAGCTGGCGAGGGGCCACATCTCGGGCAGGAGGCTCTTGCCGCCGATACCGTCGACGAAGCTCGGCTTGTAGTCCACAGTCTGGGGCGAGCCGGCGGCGAGGGAGGCCGAGAGCGGCGCGGCGGTGGCCACCTCGCAGCCGAAGACCCGGGCCTCCGGGCGCAGCGCGGCGAGGGCCGACGCGATCCCGCAGGAGAGCCCGCCGCCGCCGAAGGGGACGAGCACGGTGTCCACGTCCGGCAGGTCCTCCAGGATCTCCAGGGCGACCGTGCCGTTGCCCGCCATCACGTTCCGGTCGGCCACCGGATGGATGAACAGGCCGCCGAGCCCCGGGAAGGAGTGCTCCTGGATCACCTGCCACCAGCGCTCGAAGGGCACCTTCACGACCTTGCCGCCCAGGCGCTCGATGGCCGCCAGCTTGGTGGCGGGCGCGTGGTCGGGCACCACGACCGTGGCCGGCACCCCGAGCTCGCGGGCGCTCCATGCCACCCCCTGGGCCATGTTGCCCGCGCTCGCCGTGTAGACCCCCTCCCGCACCCCCGCCGGTCCGGCGAGCTTCATGGCATTGGCCGCGCCGCGCAGCTTGAACGAGCCGATGGGCTGCAGGTTCTCCAACTTGAGCCAGACCTCCCCGGGAGCGTCAGCATTCAGACGGATCAGAGGGGTGCGCACGGTGACCCCGGCCAGGCGCTCGCGCGCGGCCCGGATCTCGTCGAGGGTGGGGGCGGTTAGGGGGTGCACCGGCAGAGAGTACCGCAACCGTGAGTCGCGCGGAGCTCAGCAGGAGCTGCCCTCCCCTTCGATCAGGCAGGACCTTTCCCACCCCGGCGGGAAAATCTTCCTACCTCTCCGAGGCTTGCTGGCGTCGCCCTCGCGGCGTAGATTTTTTATAGATCAGCGATTCCTGGATGGGGGGCCGGTGACCGCTGCGTTGTGGGGCCCATCGAAAACAGGCCCCTCAGGAGGTATCCCCCATGCGAACCTTGCGTGTGCTCTTCCTCTCCCTCGTGCTCATCGCCGCGGCTCCCGCGAGCTTTACCCCCTATCTGGTGAAAGACATCGGCCCTACGACGAGGTCCGGCAGCTCAACGCCCACGGAGTTCGTCGCGTTTGGCGACCTCGTCCTGTTCCAGACCTGGAGGTTCGATCACAGCGAGCTCTGGCGCAGCGACGGCACGGCGTCCGGCACCTACCGTCTGGTGGACTTCTTTGGAATCGGGTCCAGCAGCTTTTTTGTGATGGCCGGAAACCGGTGCTTCTTCCGCGTCCAGGACCCCAACTACGGCTTCCAGCTCTGGGTCACCGACGGCAGCTTGCCAGGAACTTTCCACGTCAGTGACATCAGCTCCTATTGGGGCACCGCGGTCTGGATGCCGCGGCAGAGAGTCCTGTACTTCGGCTCCGAGACCCCAGACCATGGCGGGGAGCTCTGGCGAAGCGACGGCACCCCCGGCGGCACCTATGAGGTTCTGGACCTCGAGCCGGGACCGGAATCCTCCAATCCCTCCTCTCTGACGAGCTTCCGGGGCCGGCTCTACTTCGCCACCCGGTCCGCGCTCTGGCAGAGCGACGGCACGGCCGCCGGCACCTCCAAGGTTCGCGATATCCAGGCGGCATCGCTCCAGGTTCTCGGCTCGCGCCTGGTGTTCGTGGGGACCGACTCGCAGGGCTCCGAGCTGTGGGCGAGCGATGGGACGGCCGCCGGCACCTATCGCATCGCCGACCTGGCGAAAGGGGCGGCCTCGGCCGAATTTTCCAACTTCCAGGCCGTCGGAAAGCGTCTGTTTTTCACCGCATGGACCGACGCCAGAGGACGGGAGCTCTACGTGACGGACGGCACGGCCGCGGGCACCCAGAGGCTGACCTGGTTTTCCAGTCCCTACGCTTTTGACTCGGAGTCACTGGCGGTGCTGGGCGACCGGGTACTGTTCTGGGCCTACGACTGGGGGGCGTCCGGCGATGAGCTGTGGACGTCGGACGGCACGCCGAAAGGCACCCATGCGGTGCCGGGCGCCTGCCAGGGCTCCTTCTCATGCCGTGGGGGTCCTATCCTCCTGCACCGGGGCCAGCTCTACTATGGGGCTTTTGGCGAGCAAGGCCCGGAGCTCTGGCTGACGGACGGCACGACCCAGGGCTCCCGGAAGGTGAGTGACATCCCCGATGGATGGAACGACTGGCCGACGAGGCTGGGCACCTCCGGCGGACGCCTGCTCTTCGCCACCTCCGATTGGGATCGGAAGAGCACCGGGATCTGGGCGACCGACGGCACGGCGGACGGGACCGTGGAAGTGGCCCGCTTCAGTAGTTTTTGGATGGAAGGCGGTACCGCGGGCGGCGTGGCGGTCTTCTCCGGCGAGGACGCCGCCCACGGCGTCGAGCTCTGGCGGTCGGACGGCACGCCGCAAGGCACGCACCTCCTCACGGATATCGTGGACGAAGACCCCGGCGGCTCCCATCCCCACGATCCGATGGCCCTGGGGAACCGTCTGCTGTTCTTCGCGGGTGACGGCCACGGCTCCGCGCTCTGGCGGAGCGACGGCACGGAAGCGGGTACCGTGGCCGTGAAAAGGGACCTGTACGGCCAGACCGGCTGGACGGGCTCCGCCACCCGGGTGTTCTTCGAGATTCAGGCGCGCCACTCCGTGCCCGAGCTCTGGACGAGCGACGGCAGCGAGACGGGGACGATCCGGGTGACGCCGGACAGCGTGCGCAGGCTCGGCGACCTCTCGAAGCCCGTGGCCGAGCTCGGCTCGCGTGTCTTCTTCTCGGCCGGGGACCTCAACCACGGTGACGAGCCCTGGATCACCGACGGCACTCCAGCGGGCACGCGGCGGGTGGCCGACCTCAGCCCCGGGCCGGGCTCCTCCTCCCCGTATGGCTTCACGGTCTTCGCGGGGAAGGCTTGGTTCGCGGCCTCTCTCCGCCTCTGGAAGAGCGACGGCACGGCCAAGGGGACGATCGCTCTCGGGCCCGAGCTGGAGGAGATCAAGCTCTGGACAACCTACGGCGGCCGGCTCTGGCTCACCGGGCGCAACAGCGAGGGCCGCGTGGAGCTGTGGAGCACCGACGGAACGGCCGCCAACACGCGGCTCCTCGCCGAGAGCCAGACAATCGCGAGCGTTACGGTCCATGCCGGCCGGCTCTGGTTCCTGGGCGACGGCACCGAGCTGTGGAGCACGGACGGCACCACCGCCGGCACGCGGAAGCTCAGGCTGCCGGTGGCCTCGGATCAATCGTTCAGGGCGCTGCTGTCGGACGGCGTGCGGCTCTACCTTTCCGGCTTCAAGACGGGGCTCTGGGTGAGCGACGGCACCTCGGGTGGCACGCGCAAGATCTCCGACGAAGGTGCCCCTGATCTCTCGCTCGGGATCGCGGCGGCGGGGCGGCTTTTCTACCAGGCCTACGATGGCTCTCTTTACACCAGTGACGGCACCGCGACGGGCACCGGTCCGGTCCGGCCCGACGGCCGGCCCAGAGCCGGGAGCCTGCTCCGCTGGCGCAACCGGCTCGTCGCGATCACCTACGGCGGCGAGCTCTGGCTGTCGGACGGCACTGCGGCCGGCACGAAGCTGATCCGCGACCTGTCGCCGGCGGATTACTACACGGGGAACGTCCTGCCGGCCGGTCCCCGGCTCTTCTTCCCCGCTTGGGAGGGGGAGACGGGCGTGGAGCTCTGGGCGATGCAGGAGTAAGCGGGGGAGGGTGGCTCTCCTTCACCCGATCCGGCGTGCGCGGCTCGCCCCGCGAGGCGGGCCGCCACAGCCGAAAGGCGAGTGCGCCAGATCCGGCGTGGACGGCCCACGCCGGATCTGATCCCTCTCGCCCCGCGTCGTACGCCTTTCGCCTCGCGAGGCGCGCCTCCGCATCCGCGAGGCGGGCTCCACAGATCCGGGGCGAGTGACGCGCCCCGCGAGGCGAAAGGCGCACGACGCGGGGCCAACCACGGAATTCGCGAGGCGGAGGCGCCAGATCCGGGGCGGACGGCGGAATCCGCGAGGCGGAAGACATCAGATCCGGGGCGAGAGGCGACCCCCCTGGCTGCCCCCGGCGGCGCCGCCCCCAACGATCCTCCCGATCCATCCGTATACCAGTACGCCTCGAGACACCTGCTCCGAGATCCACCCCAAGAGGCTGACGCGGCTCTTTGACAATTGATGCTGTGCCAGGGGGATGGATACGGGCCCATCCTTCTGGCTTCCTCCTTTGGGCTGCCATCCGTATCCGGGGGCGGATGGCAGCCTGTCTGCCTCCTATCGGCTCTCCGGGCCGAGCCGATCGAAGACCGCGCCGGTCTCCGCGGCCAGGGTGGCGACGAGGCCGGCGGCCGAGCCCAGCGCGGCCAGCGGGGCCGACTGGCCGCCGTAGAAGGGGAGGAGGTCGGTGCGGCCGGCGCGGGCCGCGGCGTAGCGGAGCTCCCGGGTAGCCTCGTTCTGGAGCGGATAGGGGAGGATCTCGGCGGGGACTCGCGCCAGATCGTCCGTGACGCGGTTGGTGAGCATCCGCGCCAGCCGTCCGGTGTAGGCCCGGGTCAGGGTGGTGCGCCGCGCGCGGGTCCGGTCGGCGAGGGCCGCGCGATGGAGATCGCTCGCTCCGGACTCCCGGCACATCAGGAAGGCGGTGCCGATCTGCGCCGCCGAGGCGCCCAGGGCCAGCACCGCCGCCACGCCGCGGCCATCGGCGATCCCCCCGGCGGCCAGGATTGGGACCCGCACGGCGCTCGCCACCTGGGGGACGAGCGACAGCGTGCCGGTGAGCGACTGCTCGGCCGGGCGGAGGAAGCTGCCACGGTGCCCTCCGGCCTCGAATCCGGAGGCGCACACGAGGTCGGCGCCGCTCGCCTCCAAGGCTTCTGCCTCCTCGGCCGTGGTGGCGACGCCGATCAACGCGATCCCCCTCCGGCGCGCCGCCGCCGCCATCGGCTCGGGCAGCAGGCCGAAGATGAAGCTGAAGACGGCGGGCCGCGCCTCGAGCACAGCCTCGAATTGCCGCTCGAAATTCTGGACGGTGGGCGCCGGGGGCTCCAGGAGAGGTGGCAGGCCGAGCTCGTCCCGGTACGGCTGGAGCCGCGCCAGGGCGCGGGAGGGCTCGGGCCTCTCGCCATCCTCCCTCTCGCGGGGGATCCATAGGTTGAGGGCGAACGGCTTATCGGTCCGGTGCCGGATGTCGGCCGCAGCGTCCAGGATCGCGGCGGGCTCCAGGTGATAGCAGCCGAGCGATCCCAGCCCACCCGCCTTGGAGACCGCCGCCACCAGCTCGGGCGTCGAGGCGCCGCCGCCCATGGGGCCCTGGACGATGGGATAGCGGCAGCCGAAGCGCTCGGTGAATGGGGTTGAGGTCCACATGGGGAGGCTCCTTCCTCGGTGTACCATACCTCCACTATGACCGAGCCAGCGGCGGAGCGGCCCTCCGCGTCCAGACTTCAGGCGATGCGCCGGGTCCGCGGCGACCTCTACGAGCTGCGGGAGCCGTCGGCCGACACGCGGCTGTGGAACGCGGACCTCGCTCCCACCCGCGCCGAGCAGCGGACGTGGAGCACCTACAACATGGCCTCGCTGTGGGTGGGGCTGTCGGTCTGCATCCCCACCTACATGCTGGCGGCCGGGCTGGTGCAGGGAGGGATGAGCTGGTGGCAGGCGCTGCTCACGATCCTCCTGGGCAACCTGATCGTGCTCGTCCCCATGGTGCTGATCGCCCATCCGGGCACCCGTTTTGGAATCCCTTTTCCGGTGCTGGCCCGCGCCTCGTTCGGCACCCGCGGCGCCAACGTGCCGGCGATCCTGCGCGGGCTGGTGGCCTGCGGTTGGTTCGGCATCCAGACGTGGATCGGCGGCCAGGCGATCCAGACGCTGCTGACCACGGCGTTTTCCGGCTGGCAGCGGGTGCCGGGGGGAGCCTGGATCTCGTTCCTCATCTTCTGGCTGTGGAACATCTACATCGTGGTGCGGGGGAGCAATGCCATCAAGCGGCTGGAGGCCTGGGCCGCGCCGTTCCTGATCGTGGCCGGCCTCGCCCTGCTCGGCTGGGCCATGGCGCGGGCCGGAGGCCTGGGGCCGATCCTGGCGCAGCCGAGCAAATTCAAGACCACGGGGGAATTCCTGGCCTTCTTCGTGCCGTCGCTCACCGCCATGGTGGGCTTCTGGGCCACGCTCGCGCTCAACATCCCCGACCTCTCCCGTTTCGCCCGCGACCAGCGGGCCCAGGTGCGGGGTCAGCTCTACGGTCTGCCGACCACGATGACCCTCTTCTCGTTCATCGGCGTGGCGGTGACCTCGGCCTCGGTGCTCATCTTCGGCGAGGCGATCTGGGATCCGGTGGTCCTGCTCTCACGGATGGGCCATCCGCTGGTGATCCTGATCTCGCTCTTCGCCCTGCTGATCGCGACGCTCACCACCAACGTGGCCGCCAACGTGGTGGGGCCGGCCAACGATTTCTCGAACCTCTGGCCGTCGCACATCACCTTCGCCATCGGCGGCGTGCTGACGGGCAGCCTGGGGATCGTGATCATGCCCTGGCGGCTGCTGGCGGATTACGGCACCTACATCTTCGGCTGGCTGGTCGGTTATTCGAGCTTCCTGGGTCCGATCGCGGGGATCTTCATCGCCGACTACTGGCTGATCCGGAAATCCAATCTTTCGCTGGCGGATCTCTATCAGTCGGACGGGATCTACGGCCGCTGGAATTGGAAAGCGGTCGTCTCGCTGGTCGCGGGCGTGGCCGCGGCTCTGATCGGTCTGGTGGTGCCGGCGCTGCGCGTGCTCTACGACTACGCCTGGTTCGTGGGCTTCGGCGTGGCGTTCGTGCTGTACTGGGCGCTGATGCGGGGGACGCCGGTGGTGGATCTGGCCGGCGTCCCTCAAGACTGATCAGGTTTTTGGGGCCGCGCCGGCGATCTCCCACAACCGGCTCGGCTTCAGCGGAATCTCCAGGATCTCCAGACCCGGAATCCCCAGCGCGTTCTCCACCGCCTGCGCGAAGAGGGCGCCGACGGGAATGGCCCCTGCCTCTCCGGCCCCCTTGGTGCCCAGGGCGTTGAGAGGGGAGACCGTCTCCTCGTGGCCGACCTCCACCCGCGGCACGTCGAGGGCGGTGGGGAGGAGGAAGTCCATGAAGCTGGCGTTGAGGAGCTGGCCGTTGTCGTCGTAGACGAGCTGCTCGTAGAAGGAGTTGCCGACCCCCTGGGCCACGCCGCCGTGGACCTGGCCGTCCACCAGGAGCGGATTGATCACCACGCCGCAGTCGTGGACCACCACGTATTTCTGGATCTTGACCTGGAAGGTCTCGGGATCGACCTCCAGGACGCAGGCATGGCAGCCGCTCGCCGTGGCCCCCCGGTAAGGACCGAAATAGCGGGTAGCCTCCAGGCCCGGCTCGGTGCCCGGCTTCACCGCGCCGCGCATGGGATTGGCGAGCTTCGCGAGCTCCCCCAGGGAGATCGATTTTTCGGGATCGCCCGCGACCCGCGCCGCGCCTCCGATCAATTCGATTTTTTCCTCGGGCACCCCGAGCTTCTCGGCGGCCACGCGGATCGCCTTCTCGCGCACGCTCTTCGCCGCCTCGTTCGTGGCGTTGCCGGCCACCACGGCGCCGCGGCTGGCGAAGGTGCCGGTCCCCCAGTGGAACTGATCGCTGTCGCCGGTGACCACGTCCACGTCGTCCACCTCCACTCCGAGCTGTTGGGCGGCCACCTGGGCCAGCACCGTGAAGTGCCCCTGCCCCTGGGTGCCGATGCCGGTGACCACCGTCACCTTGCCGCTCGGCTGCACCTGCACCCGCGCGCCCTCGAAAGGCCCGATGCCGGTCCCCTCGACGTAGGCGACGATGCCGATCCCCACCGCCTTGCCCTCGGCGCGCAGGCGCGGCTGCTCCTCGTTGACGAAGCGCTCGTAGTCGATCATTCGCAAGGTCTTGTCGAGCACCGGCTCGTAGTTGCCGCTGTCGTAATAGAGCGGCGCGAAATCCTGATAGATGATCACGTGATCGTGCGGAAACTCCTCGGGCTTGAGAAAGTTGCGGCGGCGGAGCTCGATCTTGTCGATCCCCAGCTCGCGGGCGGCGAGGTCCATCAGCCGTTCGATCACGAAGACGCCGTGCTGCCGGCCGGCGCCGCGGTAGGGGGTGACGATCGTCTTGTTGGTGAACACGGCCCGGAATTCGCTCTGATAGGCGGGCACCCGGTAGGGGCCCATCAGCGTGCACTGGCTGTTGAGCGGCACGGTGAGGCCGTAGGGGTCGTAGGCGCCGGTGTCGTGCAGGAAGGAGTCCTTGACGCCGAGGATGACGCCGTCGCGCGTCAGGGCGATCTCCGCGTCGTGGATCTGCCCGCGCTCCTGGGTGGTGGCGACGAAATTCTCCGCGCGGTCCTCGATCCACTTGACCGGCCGGTCGAGTTGGAGGGCGAGCCAGGGGATGAGCACCTCTTCCGGATAGAACATCATGATCTTGGGGCCGAATCCGCCGCCGATGAACGGGGTCACCAGCCGCACCTGGTGCTCGGAGAGGCCGAGCATAGCGGCCAGGCCGTTGCGCACGGGGATGGGCGCCTGGGTGGTGTCCCAGATGGTGAGCTTCTGGGCCCGCGCGTCCCACTGGGCCACCACGCCCCGGTTCTCGATCGCCGCCGCGGCGCCGCGGTCGTAGTGGAAGCGGCGGCGGATCACCACGTCCGCCTTGGCCTTGGCCGCCTCGTAGTCCCCCTTCTTCTGAGGGACGTAGGCCGCGAGATTGGAGCCCACGTCCTCGTGCACGAGGGGGGCTCCGGGTGCCAGGGCCTTCTCCATGTCCACCACGGCCGGCAGCGATTCGTAGTCGACCTCGATGTCCGGCAGCGCGTCCTCGGCCACGTAGCGGGAGACAGCCACCACCACGGCGACGGGCTCGCCGAGCTGGCGCACCTTGCCCTTGGCCAACGGGACCTGCGTCCGCTGGTTGAAGACCATCCCCTCGACCGGCGGCGGCGGCACGAGCAGGGGCCCGGGCTGCCAATAGCTCCCGAGATCCTCCGCCGTGTAGACCGCGATCACCCCCTCGTGCCGCCGCGCCCGCGAGGTGTCGATGCTCCGGATGCGGGCGTGGGCGTAGGGGCTGCGCAGGAAGGCCACGTGGAGCATCCCGGGTAGGTCGAGGTCGTCCACGAACAGGGCCCGCCCGGTGAGGAGGCGGGGGTCTTCGTTGCGCTTAGTGCGGGCGCCGATCATTTATTTTTGCTCCACGAACGCCACGATCCGCGCGAAGGCCGCCTCGCCCCCCTTGAAGCGGAAGGGGAAGCAGCCGAGCCAGACGCGCTGGTCGAGCACCTCGTCGATCTGGCCGCCTACGTTCTCGGCGTGGAAGACGCCGTGCGGGAAGAGCTTGACGTGCATGCACTGGTAGTCCGCGGGCCAGGGGAAGGCCTCGTCGATCGACATGCCGATCACCTTCTCCACCTCGGGGATGAGGTCGGGTCGCGCCCGGCGCACGTTGGTGTTGAAAGGGTGGTCGGCGGCGATGCAGTCCACCGCCAGCCAGCGGATGCCGCGGTCGAGCACCCAGTCGACGAAGCGGCTCTGCGGGCCGGGGTGCTTCAGGAAGGCGCGCGGCAGATCGGCCTGCTCCTGGTTGTGGACCTTGTACCAATCCTCGTTGTAGAAGTGGTGGTAGCCGGTATGGATCACCAGAATGTCGCCGCGCTCGATCTTGATCCCCGTCTTCTTCTCCCATTCCTCGAAGTGCTCGGGGCCGTAGATCTGATAGTCGCCGATTCCAAGCTTGGAAAGATCGACGATGCAGGCCGGGCCCACCAGCTTGTCGATCGGGATGCCGGCGATGTCCGGCCCCGGATCGTAGAAGTGGATCGGCGAGTCGAGGTGGGTGGCGATGTGGTTGGTGGTCGAGATGAATTGCGCGTTGACACCCTCGAAGGCCAGGCGCTTGACCCACTTCACGGTCGGCCCCTCGTAGTACGCGAACGCCGGCGAATCGACGCTGAAATTTTGTGAAAGGTCGAGAATCTTCACCTTGCTCATGTCATAGGGGACGTACACGGCTCCTCCTTTTAGATGTCATACCTCTCGGCGTAGGCGACCAGGGCGGCCTCGAAGATCTCCATCGGCGGGCGGACGAGCCCGGCTCCCACCTGCCCCACGCCGGCAGCCTTGTGGGCGATGCCGGTGTTGACGCGCGGCGTGATCCCCAGCTCCACCACCTTGCGCAGGTCGATCCCCACTGGCGTGCCGCGGAAGCCGAGGGCGGGGATGGTGAAGTGGGAGTGCTCGGCGGCGGTGATCTCGTACATCTCAAGCGTAGCGTTGAGGGCGTCCCGGGGGGTGCCGCCGATGAAGGTGACGATGGCCGGGGCCGCCGCCATGGCGAAGGCGCCGATGCCGGCGGTCTCGGTGATGGTGCTGTCGCCGATGTCCGGATTGGCGTCCGCGCTCGAGAAGCCCGGGAAATAGAGGCCCTCCGGCACCTGGGAGGGGGCGGTGAGCCAGCGGTCGCCCAGGCCGCTCACCCGGATGCCGAAATCGGTACCGTTGCGGGCCATGGTGGAGACGATCGTGCTCCCCTCGACGCCGTGGGCCGCGTCGGCCATGGCCTTGCAGGCGGCCATCACCGGGTTGAGCACCGAGAGCGGGTTCTCCCCCAGGAACTTCAGGACCTCCGCGTGGATCTCCCGCGCCGGGTTGGCCCGGGCGATCGCGGGCGCCAGCAGCTTGAGGAAGAGGAGCGAGCCGGCCTTGTTGCGGTTGTGCCCCTCGTCCCCCATGTGGAGCGCCTCGGCGATCAGGGTCCGCAGATCGATGCCGTCCAGCAGCTCGATCGCCCGGCCGAGGACAGGGGCCAGGAAGTCGTTCATCCAGCGGAGCTTGGTGAGGACGTCGCCGCTGAAGGCGCCGTAGCGCAGGACCTTGCCGTACCCCTCGTTGAGGTTCGAGAAGGTGCGGTGGCCGTGGGTGACGTCCTCGACCACGTAGACCCTCATCGAGGGGGAGATGACGCCCGCCATCGGCCCCACGGCGCCGTGGTGGTGGCAGGGCTCCAGCCGGACCTCCCCCCGCTCGATGAGGGCGATGGCGCCGGCCTCGTCGCGGGCCCGCCCCTCGAAGAGGAGGGCGCCGATGACGGCGCCGCGCAGCGGCCCCGAGGCCCGCGTCCACTCGATGGGGGGGCCGGCGTGGAGGAGGAGGTCGTCCGACATGCCGGGGATGACCTCCCGCGCCGTGGCGAGCCCCTTGAGGACCGGCCGGGCGGCCATCATGCGCTCGACGGCGGTGCGGTTGGCCTGATCGATGTTCATTGGCTCTTCATCCTCGCCAGGATCGCCGCCAGCTTCTCGTTGCCGCCGGCCGGAGGCTTCCAGTCGACCTGGACCGCCGGGACTCCCTGCGCGGTGAGGCTATCGTAGAAAGACTCCAGGCCGACGTTGACGACTCCCCCGACCGGCTCCAGGGGGACCGGCCGGCCTTCGCTCTCCTCGCCGGGAAGGCGTCGTGCCGCGTAGTCCACGAGCTCGCCGGCGGTGTGGAAGACGCGGGCGCCAGCCCGTTCCAGGGTCTCGATCTGCTGCGCGAGATCCTGGGGGTCCTCGTCGGTGCCGATCACGAGGGCGGCCACCTCCAGCTCCGGCCGCCGGGAGCGGGCCTCCTCGATCGCGGGGCCGAGCTCGCCGGCCGGATCGGCGTGAGCCCCTTCACCCAGCACCACGTCGAGGAGGATCAGGGAGATTCGCGGGTCGGCCGCCTCCTGGCGGAGCAGGCGGAGCCGGAGATCCTGATCGATCATCGGGTGCAGGCGGCCGACGGTGTACTCGTCGGCCCCGAGATCGAGGATCTGGTACGACTCAGGAGGAAAAATCGCCGAGAGTCCGAGGCGCACCTCCTGCGCCAGGGTGCCTCCCGAGAAGAGGCCGCGTAAAAAGCCTGAAGGGACTCCAGGGACAGCAGGGACAGCAGGGACCTGGATAGCCAATTCCGCGGCCTCGCTCAGGCTGGCGGCGAAATGGAGGTTCCCGATCCGGCGTCCGGGGAGCGGCGCGCCGAGGAAGTAGACGACCACCGGCTTGCCGGCGGACCGGGCGAGCCCGAGCAGGCGGGCGGCCACCTCCGGCGCGGGGGGCTTCGAGATCAGCACGATGACCTCCGTCTCGGGGTCCCGGCGGAGGAGGTCGAGGGCCTGGAGGGCGGTGATGCCGCCGACCTCCGCCGAGAGGTCGCGCCCGCCGGTGCCGATCGCCTGGGAGATCCCGGAGCCCAGGGCGTGGAGGTGGCTCATCACCGCCTGAAGCCCGGTGCCGGAGGCGCCGATCAGGCCGACCGGCCCGCGGCGGACCCGGTTGGCGAAGCCGAACCCCACCCCCCCGATCACCGCCGTTCCGCAGTCCGGTCCCAGCACCAGCAGGCCGCGCTCGCGGGCCTTCCGCTTCAGGGCCACCTCCCGCTCGACGGGCACGTTGTCGCTGTAGAGGAAGACGTTGCGGCCGTGGCCGAGCGCCTCCTCCGCCACCGCCGCGGCGTGCCGGCCCGGGACGGAGACCAGCACCCAGCGCGCCTCCGGGAGGATCTTCAGGGCGGCGGCGAGGCCGCGAGGCCGGAAATCCTGCTCGCCGCCGGTACGACGAACCTGGAGGAGGGCGTCGACCCGGGCCAGGGCCTCGCCCGCCGCGGCATCGTCTTCGGCCTTGACGGCGATCAGGAGGTCTTGCGGGCCCGCCGTGGCGGCGGCGTCCGGCAATAAGCCGCTCGCCTCCATCAGCTCGCGGTTGGCGGGGGTGGCCATCATCACCCCGGCGTCGAGCACGCCGGGGAGCGCGGCGAGGGCCCTTTGGAGCTGCATCAGCACCACCGAGTCGTAGTAGGACCCGGGGCGGACGGCGCAACGGACGGCGGGCCCGGCGCTCATTCGCGAAGCAGGCGCTCCAGGTCGGCCGCCCAGTAGAGGGTGTCCTCGTCGTCGCCCAGCACGGCGGCGATCTGGACCCCCATCGGCAGGCCGTCCGCGCTCCGCCCCGCCGGCACGTTCACCACCGGCTTGAAGGCCTGGCTCCAGGGGAGGCTCATCACCGGATCGCCGGTGGCGTCGAGCCCTTTCGGCGCGGGGCCCACGGCGGAGGGCGAGATCCAGAGGTCGATCCGGTGCTTGTCCATCAGGCTGGTGAGCTCGTCGCTCACACGGCGGCACCCGGCGACGTCCCGGGCCAGCTCCTCGTCGGTGATCGCCTGACCCTTGCGAATCAGCTCGGCCGTGCGGGGATCGTAGAGATCCTCATAGCGGGCGAACCATGTCTCATGGACCCGCGCCACCTCGCCCGCCACCACCCGGTAGTGGCGGTCCACGATCTCCGCGAAATCCTCCATGGCGGGGACGGGGAGAATCTCGTAGCCGGCGTCGGCCAGACGGTCGCAGACCCCGCGGAAGTGGATCATCCCCTCCTTGGAGACGCGCTGGAGGTAGGGACCCACCGTCACCGCCATGCGGGGCTTGCGCTCCGGCGGATAGGGGCGCCAGCGGTCGCAGAGCAGGCTCGCCACCCGGCGCGCCGTGGCGGCGTCGCGCGCGAAGAGGCCCGGCTGATCGAGGGTCGGGGAGAGCGGGATGATGCCGTCGGTGGAGATCTGCGTGCGCGAGGCCTTGAACCCGACCACGCCGCAGAAGGCGGCCGGGCGGACGATCGAGCCGATCGTCTGCGTGCCCAGGGCCACCGGGCAGAGGCCGGCGGCGACGGCGGCGGCCGAGCCGCTGCTCGAGCCACCCGGCGTGTGCTCCGGATTCCAGGGGTTGCGAGTGGGCCCGGGGGCGAAGTAGGCAAACTCGGTGGTGACGGTCTTGCCGAGGATCAGCGCGCCGGCCTTCTTGAGCGCCGTCACGCACGAGGCCTCGCGCCCCCGGAGGACCTTCGGCGGCAGCCGGCTCCCGGCCCGGGTCTCGAAGCCGTCCACGTGGATGATGTCCTTGACCCCCACCAGCATGCCGAACAGCGGCGGGCGCTTCTCCGGATCGGGCCAGCGCTCCTGGAGCTCCCCCGCCTCCCGGCGCAGGCGGTCGAAGCGCCCCGCCTCCGGCAGGAAGGCCCGCACCTCGGGCTCACGCTCGGCGAAGCGCGCCTCGGCGGCGTCCAGGTCTTGCAGGAGATTGCTCACTGGGACGAAGCCTGCCGCCGCTCCGCGGCGAGCTTCACCGCGTCGACGATGTGCTGGTAGCCGGTGCAGCGGCAGAGGTTGCCGGAGAGGGCCTGGCGGATCTCCTCCTCGCTGGGGTCGGGGTTGGCCTCCAGGAAGGGGACCAGGGTCATCAGGAACCCCGGCGTGCAGAAGCCGCACTGGAGGCCGTGGCACTCCCAGAAGGCCTCTTGCAGGGGGTGCAGCCCGCCGCCCGCGGGGGTGAGCCCCTCGACGGTGGTGAGGGCGTGGCCGTCCGCCTGCACGGCGAGCATGATGCAGGAGCGCACCGGCTCGCCGTCGAAGAGGATGGTGCAGGCGCCGCACACCCCGTGCTCGCAGCCGACGTGGGTGCCGGTCAAGCCCAGCTCGTGGCGCAGGAAGTCCGAGAGCAGCAGACGCGGCTCGATCTCTTTTTCGTAGGCGCGGCCGTTGACGGTGACCTTCATGCGGCCTCCCGGGCTCGATCGGCGGCGCGGCGCAAGGCCCTGCGGGTGAGCACGCGCGCCAGGTGGCGCTTGAAATCCGGGGTGGCATGGACGTCCCCCGGGGGGTGGATCTCGTCGCGCGACGCCTTCTCGGCCGCCGCTTCGATCACAGAGTCCGAGAGCTCCTCGCCGGCCAGCAGCCGGGCCGCTCCCAGGGCCTGCACCGGCGCGTCCCCCGCGCTCAGGTAGACCAGCCGCGCCTCGCGGCAGCGGCCGGATTCGTCGAGGGTCACCCGGGCCGCGATGCCGGCCTGGGCGTAGTCGCCGTGGCGGCGGGCGATCTCCAGGAAGGCCCAGCCGGTGCGGGGAGGGGCGGGCGGAATGGCGGCCTCGGCCAGGATCTCCTCGGGCTCCAGGGCGGTGGTGAAAAGGCCGGCGAAGAAATCGGCGGCGTCCACCCAGCGGTCGCCGCCGGCCCGGCGCAGGCGGAGGCGGGCGCCGAGGGCCACGGCGAGAGCCGGCAGCTCGGCCGCCGGATCGGCGTGGGCCAGGCTGCCGCCGAAGGTCCCCCGGTTGCGGATCTGCGGATGGGCGATGAAGGGGACCGCCTCGTGAAGCAGCGGCGCCGCCGCGGCTACCAGCGGGTCCCGCTCCAGGCGCCGCTGGCGCGTCAGGGCGCCGATCCGCAGGGTGCCGTCGGCGTCCTGGCGGAGGAAGTCGAGCTCCGCCACGCGGTTGATGTCGATCAGGAGCGCCGGCTCGGCCAGCCGGAAATTCATCACCGGGATGAGGCTCTGGCCTCCGGCCAGGATCTTGGCGTCGCCGCCGTGCCGGGCCAGCAGGTCCAGCGCGGCTTCCAGCGAGGCCGGAGCCTCATACTCGAACGGGGCAGGCTTCATGCGGACATCCTCCCATCGAAGGGCAGTCCGCGGATTCTACCTCGCGAAGCGATGGGACGTCTCGCGGCTCCTCCTCCGCCCGCCGGAAGGTGTCGAGGGCCAGGGAGACGATCTCCTCCCCCGCCAGCTTAATGGCGCCGAGGTGGCCGGCCCCGGGAACGATCCGGCAGCGCCCCCCCGCGGCCGCGGCGAGCGCTCCGGTGTCCTGGGGGCGCACCCCGCGGTCGCGCTCGCCGCTGACATAGGTGACGGCGGCGACCCGCATCGCGCCCGCGTGCCGGCGGGCGTCCAGGAACCGGTAGGAGGACCGGAAGCAGGCGCGGAAGAAGAGGAAGCCCGGCCGCCAGCCGGGGAACATGCGCCACGACCACTCCAGGAGGTGGGGGGAGACGTCCTCGAACATGGCGCCGGCCACGCCGCGCACCCGGCTGAGGGCGAGATGGGCCCAGGTGCCGCCGGCGCTCACCCCCCAGACGTGCAGGGGGAGGTCCCCCGACCGTTGCCGCAGGAATTCGAGCCCGTCCTCCACGTCACGGTCGAAGAACCCCTGGACGGGGCCGCTCTGGCCGAAGCCCGGAAAGTCGAGGATCAGGACGTGATAGCCGGCGGCGCGCAGAGCCTGGATCCGCCCCCGCATGTGGAAGTAGGCCTTCCCCCACACCAGCCAGGGGGGGAGGAGGAGCACCGCGCCGCGGGGGCGCTCGGCCGGAAACCAGGTCGCCGCCAGCGCCCCGGGCCGGCTCCGCCGGGGCACGGTCAACGCCTCGAACGGCGCCAGATCCTCGCGGGGGTCCGGCTGCCGCGTCCGCGCGAGCGGCGGAGAAAGGAACAGGAACAGACCCATCGAGAGCCGCTCTTCGCGGGCTCCCGGCCGGAGCGGCACGGAATTGTCGACGACCACGGACCTCTGCGCCATTCGCTCTACCCTCCCCATGCTCACATGGACATTAGTCGTGGTGGAAGGCTCCGGCGTTACATCACCCAAACGTTGATTCTACGATCCTCCCTCCTCTTGACAAATTTCAAACGGCGTTTGAAACTACATTTGAGATGGAGAGGACGGAGATCCATGGAACCGAGCTGACGGCGACGGAGGGCGGGCCCACCCGGGAGCGCCTGATCGAGGTGGCCGAACGGCTGTTCGCCGAGCGGGGCTTCACGGCCACCTCGGTGCGCCACATCACGGCCGAGGCCGGCTGCAACCTGGCGGCGGTCAACTACCACTTCGGCGGCAAAGACCAGCTCTACGAGGAGGTCTTCCGCCGGCGCCTGGAGGCGACCCGGGGGCAGCGCCTCGAGAGCATCCGCCAGACGGTGGCCGAGGCGGGGGGGAGCCCCTCGCTGGAGGCGCTCCTGCGCTCCTTCGCCACCGCCTTCCTGGAGCCGTTCATGACCACCAGCGAGGGGCGGCAGTGGCACCGGCTGATGCGGCGCGAGCTGCACGAGCCTCATCTCCCCCAGGGGATGTTCGTGGGCGGGATCATCACTCCGGTCTACGAGGAGCTGGCCGCGGCCCTGGTCCGGGTAGCCCCCGGGCTCGACCTGGAGACGGCCCGGTACTGTACCTACTCCGTGGTCGGGCAGCTCGTGCAGCTCCTGCGCGTCGAGCGCTACGCTGAGGAGCCGGGCTTCGAGCGGGTCCCCAAGGTGTCGCTGCCCGAGCTGATCGAGCACGTCGTCCTCTTCTCCGCGGCGGGCGTCCGCGCCGCGGCGGAGGCCCGGGCATGAGGAGATGGGGATGGGCTCTGCTGGCGCTTTCGGTATCGGGATGCGCCTCTCTGGCCTCCTCCGGGCCGGCGGCGACGGTCTCTTCGTCGTCCGCGCTCCCCTGGGCGCCGCCCCCCGGCGCCGCGCCTCCCGCGGCGAGCCCGAAGCCGCCGGAGATCCCCGAGGACCTGCGGGCCCGCGCCACGAATCTCACCCTCACGGACGTGGTGGACGTGGCGCTGCGCAACAGCCCGCAGACCCGCGAGGCCTGGTGGCGGGCCCGCGCCGCCGCCGCCGAGATCGACATCCGCCGCGCCAGCCTCCTCCCGGAGATCGACGCCCAGCTCCAGTGGCTGCGGGCACGGCAGGCGTTCTCCGGAGGGCAGACCACCTTCTCGCAGACGACCCTGGGGCCGGGGCTCACGCTCAACTACCTGCTTTTCGATTTCGGTGGCAGGCAGGCCGACGTCGAGGCGGCGCGCCAGGCCCTGTTCGCCGAGAATTTCCTCCACAACCAGTCGATCCAGGACGTGGTGCTCCAGGTCGAGCGCGCCTACTACCAGTACCAGGGGACCAAGGCGCTGCTGGCCGGCGAGCGGACCAGCCTCCAGGAGGCCCAGACCAACCTCCAGGCCGCGGACGAGCGCCGCCGGGCCGGGGTGGCCACGATCACCGACGTCCTCCAGACGCGCACCGCGCTCGCCCAGGCGCAGCTCAACGTCGAGACGCTCGAAGGGCAGCTCGAGGCCGTGCGCGGCGGTCTCGCCGCCGCCATGGGGCTGCCGGCCAGCATCCCTTACGACGTCGCGCCGCTGCCGGCCGATCTGGCGCCGAGAGCCACCGGCGAGGCGGTGGAGGACCTGATCGCCCGTGCCCTCGCCGGCCGGCCCGACGTCGAGGCCGCCCGCGCCCAGGCCCTCGCCGCGGCGAGCGACGTGGCGCGCGAGCGCGCCGGCCTGCTGCCGCGGCTCTCGCTCCAGGCCGGCGTGAGCAATCCCTATTACGGGGGGGCGCTCAATACGCCGGGCGGGCTCTACTCGGGGGCGCTGGTGCTCAGCTATCCGCTGTTCGACGCCGGCGGCCGGGCGGCGCGGGTGCGCCAGTCGCAGGCCGATCTGGAGGCCTCCCGCGCCCGCGTCGAGACCCTGGAGCAGCAGGCGACGCTCCAGGTCTGGACCGATTACGCCGCCTTGCGCACCGCCGCCCAGAGGATCGAGACCAGCCGGGTCCTCCTCCAGAACGCCCAGGAGTCGGAGACCGCCACCTCGGAGCGCTACCGCGCCGGGGTGGGCAGCATCCTCGACCTCCTGACCGCGCAGAGCACCTTGGCCTCCGCCCGCGCCCAGGAGGTGCAGGCGCGGGCCGACTGGCTGCTGGCGCTGGCGCAGCTCGCTCACGATACCGGGGTGCTGGGACCCGCTCCCGCGTCCGCTTCCGGCCGAGGTCAGCCATGAGAATCCGTGCCGTTCTGTTTCTTTCCTCTGCTCTTCCTCTCCTCCTCGCCGGCTGCTCCGGCGGCGGCAAGGCGGACGGCCCTCCCGGGGATCAGGCCAAGAAGGGGGGCGCCCAGCCGGCGGTCCCCGTCACCGTCGCCACCGTGTTGCGAAAGACCGTGCCGGTGCAGGTCGAGGCGGTGGGCAAGGTGGAGCCGCTGTCGACCGTCGCCGTGCTGGCCCGGGTCGGCGGCGAGCTGACCGGCGTCCATTTCACCGAGGGGCAGGAGGTCCAGAAGGGGCAGGTCCTGTTCACCCTCGATCCGCGCCCCTATCAGGCCGCCCTCGCGCAGGCCCAGGCGGCCGTGGCGCGCGACAGGGCGATGGCCGCCAACTCGGCGAGCGATCAGCGGCGCTACGGCGACTTGGTGCAGAAGGAGTACGTCACCCGCGAGCAGTACGACCGCATCGCCGCCGAGACGGCTTCGGCGCAGGCCACCGTGAAGGCCGACGAGGCGGCGGTCGAGGCGGCCCGCCTCCAGCTCGAGTACTGCACCATCCGCGCCCCCCTCTCCGGCCGCACCGGCAGCCTGCTGGTCCATCAGGGGAACCTGGTGAAGGCCAACGACGCGCAGCCGCTGGTGGTGATCAACCAGATCCGGCCGATCTACGTCACCTTCTCCGTCCCCCAGGCGCAGCTCCCGGATATCGAGAAGTACCGATCCGCGGGGCAGCTCGCCGTCGAGGCGGTGCCCTCGGAAGGGGGCGGCGCGCAGCAGAACGGGATGTTGAGCTTCATCGACAACCAGATCGACCGCGCCACCGGCACCATCCTGCTCAAGGCGACCTTCCCCAACGAGAGCCGGGCGCTCTGGCCGGGGCAGTTCACCAAGGTGCGGCTCACCCTGGCCCGGCAGGCGGACGCGGTGGTGGTGCCGGCGCAGGCGGTGCAGACGGGGCAGCAGGGCCAGTACGTATACGTCGTGCGGCCGGACCAGACCGTCGAGACCCGCGCCGTCCAGGTGGCCCGCACGGTGGGGAGCGACACGGTGGTCTCCGCCGGCCTGACGCCGGGGGAGACGGTGGTCACCGACGGCCAGCTCCGGCTGGCACCCGGCGTCAAGGTCAAGACGCGGGAAGGGCGCTCCGGCGCGGAGGCTTGAGCATGAGCATCTCCGAGATCTT
>Ga0308175_100000775_pt1 | contig 21206 bp, 19 predicted proteins | sample PhyCR1_3_FD_203893 | JGI IMG/M metagenome (GOLD analysis project Ga0308175, IMG submission 203893) | Soil microbial communities from UC Gill Tract Community Farm, Albany, California, United States - DLSLS.C.R1 | ecosystem: Environmental > Terrestrial > Soil > Agricultural land | place: USA...
CGATCGTCGGCGCGTTGATGTACGTGATGCCGTTGTCCAGCTCGTTGAACGCCCTGAAGGCGAGGTTGACGTCCCTCGTATAGAGGGACGACGACAGCCCGTATTTGACACCGTTGTTGACCCGAAACGCCTGGTCCGCGTCGGCGACGCGGATCACACTCAGCACGGGGCCGAAGATCTCCTCCTGCTCGATCCGCATCCCCTGCTCCACGCGGGCGAAGATCGTGGGCTCGAAGAAGAATCCGTGCTCGAGCCCCTTCCCTTCGGCACGGCGCCCCCCGCACACGAGATCGGCGCCGTCGGCCTGCCCGATGTCCACGTAGCGCTCCACCTTCGTGCGAGCCGACTCGTGGATCAACGGCCCGACGTCGGTTCCCTTCTTCCGGCCGTCGCCGAGCGTCATCTGGCGCGCCCGATCGATCAGTCGGCTCAGGAACTCGTCGTGGATCCCGCTCTGGAGGATGAGGCGGCTCGTCGCGGTGCACCGCTGACCCGTCGTGCCGAAGGCGCCCCAGAGCACGCCGTCGAGCGCGAGCTCGAGGTCGGCGTCGTCCATCACGATCATCGCGTTCTTCCCGCCCATCTCGAGCGAGAGCCGCTTGTGCATTCGACCGCACGTCTCGCCGACGAGACTTCCCGTGTCGGTCGAGCCGGTGAACGACACGAGCGGAACGCCTGGATGGCTCACGATCGGCGCCCCGACCTCCTCGCCAAGGCCGTGGACCAGCTGGATCACCTCGGGCGGCAGCCCGGCCTCGAGCATGATCTCCACCAGCACGTGTCCCGTGTGCGGCACGTCCTCCGCCGGCTTGAAGACGCACGCGTTCCCGCACAGCAGCGCCGGAAACATCTTCCACGTCGGAATGGCCAGCGGGAAGTTGAACGGCGTGATGATGCCCGCGACCCCGATCGGACGGCGGAAGCTCATCGCCCACTTGTCGGGCATCTCGCTCGGCACGGTGCGTCCCGCGAGTTGCCGTCCCATCGTCGCCGCGTAGAAGGCCGTGTCGATCCCTTCCTGCACGTCGCCGCGCGTCTCGGTGAGCGGCTTGCCCATCTCGCGCGTCATCAGGTCCGCGAGCTCCTCCTTCCGCTGCACGAGCAGATCGCCGACGCGCCGCAGGACGTCCCCGCGCGCGGGGGCCGGCGTGCGGCGCCAGATCTCGAATCCGCGCTGCGCCGAGGTCACCGCGCGATCGACGTCCGCGGCGGTCGACAGCGGGAATCGGCCGATGAGGTCGCGCGTGTCGGCCGGATTGCGATTCTCGAAGTACTCCCCACTCGCGGGCGCAGACCACGTGCCGGCGATGAAGTTCTGGAAGGTCTTGGTCATCGTCGAAAGCTAGTTGCCTCACGCCGCGCCGGGATGCGCGTCACTCCCTTGTACACCGCGGTTCAGCGTGGTGCGGCAGGGGTCGTCACGGGCGCCGTGGGCGTGGTCGCCGGCGCAGGGGTCGGCGCGGGCGTGGTGGGCGCCGAGCACGTCCATCCCGTGGGCCGCGCGGGGTCCGCCTTCGCGTAGCCGACGCGGGGGAGCAGTTCGGTGGCGCCCAGCACCATTCCCCAGAGGATGAGCAGCAGCGAGAGCACGTGTGCGCGCGCCGTGCGATGCCGCCACGTCCACACGCTGCTCCACACCCCGCCGGCTACGATCGCCGCGACGGCCGCCAGATATCCCACCATTCCGAAGCCGCATCGCGTCGGGTACGGCCAGAACAGGATGCCCACGCCCAGCGCGGTCGCGAGCGCGAGGCGGAGGAAGGCGCCCCACGTCCGCGTCGTCGCTCGTTCCGTCGCTACCTCCGCGCGCGCTGCCGCCGTTGCGTTCTTGGGCGGCGCCGGCATGAGCGCGGAGTCGGACATCGACTCGAGCTGCTTGTCGATCTTCTTGAGCTCCGCGTCCCAGTCGCTCATTCGTCGTCATCCTCCTCGGCACCGGCGACCGGTGCGGGGACGCCGCCACCTTCGCGGCTCAGCCCATAGCGCTCGATCTTCTTGTACAGGTTCGAGCGCGGCATGTCCAGCGCCCGCGCCGTCTCGCTCACGTTCCAGTCGAAGGCGCGAAGCTTCGCGATCAGATACGCCCGCTCCGCGGCATGCTTGAACTCCTCGAACGTCGGCACGTCGAGGAGGGTCCCGAGCCCGCCCTCGCCGGTATCGGCACGCCGGCCGACGAGTTGATCCACGTCCTCGGCGGTGATCCGCGGCCCGCTCGCGAGGATCAACACCCGCTCGATCGTATTGCGCAGCTCGCGCACGTTGCCCGGCCAGTCGAGCTGCCCGAGCCGCGTCACGGCATCGTCCGAGATGGCGCGCGGTGCGAGCCCGCCCGGTCCCGTGAGCTGGGCAATGAAGTGCGCGACGAGCAGCGGGATGTCCTCGCGCCGTTCGCGAAGAGGCGGCACGTGGATCGGGACGACGTTGAGCCGGTAGTACAGATCCTCACGGAACCTTCCGGCCGCGATCTCCGCCTCCACGTCCTTGTTCGTGGCGGCGAGGACGCGAACGTCGACCTGGATCGGCTTCGACCCGCCGATGCGCGTCACGACGCCATCCTGCAGCACTCGCAGCACCTTCGCCTGCGCCGCGAGGCTCATGTCGCCGATCTCATCGAGAAACAGCGTGCCCCCGTGCGCCTGCTCGAACTTTCCGGCGCGATCCGCTACGGCGCCGGTGAACGAGCCCTTCATGTGTCCGAACAACTCGCTCTCGATCAGCTCCGCCGGGATGGCCGCGCAGTTCACCTCCACGAACGCGGCCTTCGCGCGCGTGCTCAGCGAGTGGATGGCTCGCGCGACGAGCTCCTTCCCCGTGCCGTTTTCCCCCGTGATGAGCACGCGCGCCGGCGTCTTTCCCACCCGCTCGATCTTCTCGGTGACGGCACGAATGGCGTACGACGTGCCGACGATCTCGAACTTCGACCGAACGACGTCGCGCAGGCGGGTGTTCTCCTCGTGGAGATCGAGGTGCGCCAGCGCGTTGCGCAGCGTGACTAGGATGCGGTCCGTGTCGAGCGGCTTCTCCAGAATGTCGTACGCGCCGTGCTGCGTCGCTTCGACCGCGGTCTGGATCGTCGCGTGCCCACTGATCATCACGACGATGGCGCTCGGGTCCTGCTCCTTGAGCTTTCGCAGCGCCTCGAGCCCATCGATCCCCGCCATCTTCACGTCCATGAAGACGAGATGCGGCTTGAACCGCGCATACTCGGCGAGCCCGTCGACGGCGTTCGCCACCGTGCGGACCTCGTAGCCCTCGAACTCGAGGAGCTGGCCGAGCGCGGCGCGGATCCCCTGCTCGTCGTCGACGATGAGAATGCGGCGGCTCACTTCTCGACTCCCGTCGTTCTGTAGATCGTCACGTGTCCGTTCGCGATGCGGACGTCGCCCAGCGAGCGAGGGGTCGTGACGGGAAGCGCGTTCGGCGAGACGCCTTCGGGGCGCTCGCCATGCGAAAGCTGGCGCACGAGGCGCGGGATGGCGCCCGTCGGAACCTTGAAGTCGCGCAGTTTGATCTCGCGCACCTCGAACTCACTGAGGCCGGGTCGGATGACATGAAAGGTGCCGCCGAGCTGAAGCCGCTCACGATCGTTGAGCAGCCCCGCCAGCGGACCGAGCACGCCCGTGCCCGCGATGTCGCGAATGGGCACGACGGCACGCACGAACAGCGCGTCTCCGATCACGGCCGCTTCCGCGCTGTCGGCCTTCCCCGGTATGGTGCGCGCGAGCGTCTGGAAGACGTACGACGCCACTTCGGTCGCCGAAAGGTTGGTGAAAACGGGACCCGAAGGCTTGGCGAGGTCGTCCAGCTTCCGCTTGCCGATCGCTCCCGCTTCCGGCGTGAGCGGCTCCCACCCCGACGCCGTGCTGGTCACCACCGGCTTGCCCGTGATCTTGTCCAACCAGCGGTCGCGCGTGAGCCACGCACCGACGGCGACGCAGATCAACAGGATGAGACAGCCGAGTCGGGCGATGCAACCCATGGGTCAGCGTCCTCCGAGTGTTGCCGAATGTACGCTACGATAGCGTGCGCCGGACGGCGCCAGAAGACTCTCGAACAGGATGATGCGCTCCACCACAACGGTGGCGTGCAGGCGCACCGACCGCGCCATCCGCGCGAGCCCCTTCAGATGATCGACGGGCAATTGGCTCCGAACGCGAGCCAGCGTGATGTGCGGCCGGAACGGCCGTCCCTCCACCTCGAACCCGGCGCTCTCGCACGCGAGTTCGAGATCGTGATGCAACAGCTCCAACCGGCGCTCCTGCTCTACCCCGATCCATACGACGCGTGCCCGCCGAAAGTTCGGGAACGCACCGATCTCGTGGATCGACATCTCCAGCGGCCCGTGTCGCGCCGCGGCGCGATCCCCTGCTTCCGCAAGACGCGGCAGCGCATCGTCGGCGACGTCGCCGAGAAACTTGAGCGTCAGGTGACGCTTCTGCCGGTCCACCCACGCGAGCTCCGGCGCTTCGGCGCGCAGGCCCGCCGTCGCCTCGTCGAGCAGATCCTGTACATCGTCGGCCAGCTCAATCGCGAAGAAGAGGCGCATCGGCTTGCGGCGTGCTCGATCTGCGGTGGTCGCTCGGCAGTTCGATCGCCACGTGCGTGAATCCGTGCTCCTTGGCCAGCGAGAGGACTGCACGCCGGTTCTCGTCCTGCTGCAACACCGCGACTTCGTCCGGCGCCGGCAGCAGCAGCGCCAGCCCTCCACGCACCTCGAGCGCGCAGCGGATCCCGAGCTTCGCGATCGCTGCGGCGAGTGCGACGGCGTTTCGCGACGAGCGATCTCCGCGCGACTCCTCGGTCATCACGCCAAGCCCACGCCGTGAAGCACGTTCAGCGAGCCTGAACGGAATCCTCGGAGATCGAGCGCGACGCGCGCGAATCCGGCTTGCGCCACCGTGGCGGTCAGCAGCGCCAGGCGATCCGGCGCCAACCACGCCGACAGCTCGGCGGGCGCGAGTTCCACGCGCGCGAGATCGTCATGGAAGCGCACGCGGAGATCTCCCGCGATCCCAAGCCGCCGCAGCGACGCCTCGGCCAGCTCGATCTGGCGCAGCCTGCCGCGCGTGACTTCGGTCCCGTAGGGCACGCGGGAGGAGAGACAGGGCGACGACGGCTGCTGCCAGGTCGGGATGCCGAGTGCTCGAGAAGCCCGCCGTATGTCCAGCTTCGTGAACCCCAGCTCGGCCAGCGGGCTGGCGACGTGATGCTCACGCGCGGCCTGCGCCCCCGGTCGGTAGTCGTTCAGATCATCCGCATTGGTGCCGTCGACTACCGTGCTGAACCCGCGCGCATGCGCGACCGGAACGAGCCGGCCCCACAACTCCGTCTTACAGTAGTAGCAGCGGTTGCTCGGGTTGGCGGCGTAGCGCGGATCGTCGAGCTCTGCGGTGTCGAGTTCCAGTACCCTGACATCGAAACGATCGGCGACGGCGCGCGCCGTCGCCCATTGCTCTGCCGGGTACGACGCGCTGCGCCCGATGATCGCCAGTGCGCCCTCGGCGCCGAGCGTCCGTCGCGCAGCCACCGCGAGGTACGCGGAGTCGACGCCGCCGCTGTAGCCCACCGCGACGGGCGCATGGGCGCGGAGCCACGCGGCAAGTGCGTCGGTCTTCCCCGCGAGTTCGGCTTCGGTGTTGGCGTCGAGGTCGAGGTCCATGGCAATGAGCAAGCTATCTGCCGTGCCTGCGCGGAGGCAGTCCGCCGCGCCTGCGCAGGGGGCAACGATCCCGCGCGAGCCGGGCCTCGACGCCGGAGCGGAGTTGCTATTATGATCGCCGCCGCGTCTCTGGGTCGGCTCTCCGCGATCCCATCGATCGCGATCCAGGTCCACTTCTCCCGTGTTGCGCGTGTCGATCGCGGTGTGCGCCCATTGCGGTGGGCCGGTGGTGACATACGCCTCGATGTGCCCGCGCTGCGGCCATCGCGCCAGCAGCCGCGGCGCCGTGATGATCGGCGACGTCCCGGTATATGGTTCGCGGCGTGCCGGAGTGTTCAGGCTGGTGGCGCGCCGCGCGGTGACCTTCCTCCTCGTCGCCGCGGCCGTGGCCGGTGTCTTTCTGCTCTCCCAGATCTCCCGCCCACCGAACACGCACCAGGCGGATGATCAGGAGCAGCAGTGCAGGGCGATCGAGGAGGCGGGCGAGGAGACTGAAGGTGAGCTCGCTCGATGCCGCACCAGGCTGGCGCGTCTCAGGGCCATCGAACATCACCAGAAGAATGGGACGGCTCAGGCGCTTGACTCCATCCGCCAGTCGCCCTAGGTTGCGGGAACCAATTGAAGCCCGTGGTGATTTGCCGCCTATTGCCGCCACGCTAAACAACGAGCTAAAACGCGAACGTGCCCGGCGGCCACTCGCTCGGGCGCTTTTTTGTATACACGCAGTGCTGTTCTAGAAATCGTCTCCGCTTCGGCCTTATCGCTTCGCCTGTGATCCGCTCTCTCGCTTCGGCCATTCCCGCCCGCCACACCGCCTGCGCTCGCCGCGCGGCTTGTGGGGCCTGCGCGTGTATGCGTCCGTCGATCTCGATTTGTTGTTGTCTGGCCAAGCGCCAGTACACAGATCGCGGCCGGGATGTGAGCAGCTGAACAAGCGCGCACACCACCGACACGGGAAGCACAACCCGGCCGCTCCGAACGAGCGGCCGTTTTTTGTATGTGGCATCGACTCATCGACACCCGGCACTCAGTGACGCAGACCATGTCCTCGACCCTTCTCACCCTTCGCTCCGTGGCCCGATGACCGTCGTGGAGCCCGATCGGGCGACCGCAGCACAAGGCGAGAGCGATGCGCGCCCGACGACGACCACGGTGCACGCCTCGTGGCGCGGGGCGCGTCGCTACGAGATCGGGCGGCCGGGTGGACCAGCCGTCTCCATCGACGCCGCGGGGGAGACCGGGCTCGGCCCGGTGGACACGATGCTCGGCGCGCTCGCTGCCTGCTCGGCGATCGACGTCGTGGAGTACCTGGCGAAGCGGCGCACACCAGCGGATCGGGTCGATGTGCGCGTCGACGCGGAGCGGCGCAGCTCGGCACCGCGACGGCTCGTCCGCGCACGCCTCGAGTTCGCCATCGACGGCGCAGGGATCGAGTGGGCGCACGCCGAGCGCGCGATCGCGCTCTCGTTCCAGACGTACTGCTCCGTGTCCGCGTCGCTCGCGCGTGACCTCGTGCTCGAGTCGCGCCTCGTCTTGAATGGCGTCGCCGGCGAGATGGTGGTACAGCGCGGAGAGGCGGCATGAGCGCGGTCATCGGCTCCGGGAGCACCGCCGCGCGGCCGCTCCGACTCGACGAGGAAGGGCTTCCCTTCTCCGAAGACCTCACGGCCAACGGTGCCTCGGACGCAGCGAGCACCGCGGAAGTCGAAGCCCGTATGGGGATCGTCATCGTCGGTCACGTCGATCACGGGAAGAGCACGATCATCGGACGGCTCCTCGCGGACACCGGGTCCCTGCCGGAGGGCAAGCTCGAGCAGATCAAGGATCTGTGCGCCCGCACGGCGAAGCCGTTCGAGTATGCGTTCCTCCTCGATGCACTGAAGGACGAGCGCTCGCAGGGGATCACGATCGATGCCGCGCGCGTCTTCTTCCGCACTCCCAAGCGACGCTACCTCATCCTGGATGCGCCAGGGCACGTCGAGTTCCTGAAGAACATGGTCACCGGCGCCGCACGTGCCGAGGCCGCCCTTCTCGTCCTCGACGCCGGCGAAGGGATCCAGGAGAACACGCGGCGGCATGCGTATCTGCTGTCGATGCTCGGCGTCCGACAGCTCGCCGTCGTCGTCAACAAGATGGATCTCGTCGGCAGCCGGAAGGAAGATTTCGATGCGTTCGCGCGCGATCTCGGCGCCTTCCTCGGCACGATCGGGCTGGAGCCCGCCGCGATCATCCCCGTGATCGGTCGCGACGGCGACAATCTCGCGACGCGCTCGACGACGATGTCGTGGTACACCGGCCCCACCGTGCTGGAAGTGCTGGACGCGTTCCGGAGCCAGGGCGAGGCGGTCGACGGCCCCTTCCGGATGGCCGTCCAGTCGGTGTTCAAATTCACGAACGACGGCGACGACCGGCGCATCGTCGCCGGCACGATCGACAGCGGACGCGTGCGCGTCGGCGACGAGGTGGTATTCCATCCGTCCGGCAAGCGGACGCGCGTCAAGTCGCTCGAGGCATTCAACCGCGTCGCGCCATCCGTCGTCGGCGCGGGCGAGTCGGCTGGGTTCACTCTCGCGCAGCAGATCTACGTGCAGCGTGGCGAGCTCGCGACGCTCGCCCACGAGCCCCAGCCGCTGACGGCCACGCGCATCCGGACCAGCATTTTCTGGCTCGGTGTGCGGCCGCTCGAGGTTGGGCGGAGCTACACGCTCAAGCTGGGTACCGCGCGCGTATCGGTTCATCTCGAGCACATCGAGCGCGTGCTGGATGCGTCGACCCTCGAAGCGGTCACCGATCGCACGGCCGTGCTCCGCAACGAAGTCGCGGAATGCGTGCTGAAGCTCCGCCAACCGATCGCGTTCGATCGGGCGGCCGATCTGGCGGCGACGAGCCGGTTCGTGCTCGTCGACAACTTCAGCATCAGCGGCGGCGGTGTGGTCCGCGAAGCGCTGACCGTCGCGCCGGTGCGCGCGCCCGCTGCCGGCTCCGACGCGCGCCTGGCGCTTCGCGCCGGCGTCCTCTGGCTCACCGGCCCGCGTGGCGCGGGCAAGAGCGCGCTCGCCCGCTGGATCGCGGCGCGCGCCGATGCGAAAGGCGCGAAGGTCGAGCTGCTCGACGACGACGCGCTCGGTGAGCTCTTCCCCGTGTCGAACGCCCAGGGCGACACGTCTCTCCGCGTGCGGCGCGTCGCCTGGCTGGCCTCGCGGCTCGAGGCACATGGCGCGGCGGTGATCGTCGCGATCGACTCGCCGGAAGACGACCTGCGCCGCGCCGCGCGTGCCGAGGCGACGAACTTCGTCGAGATCCATCTGCATGCGTCGCCCGAATTGCTGGCGCGGCGGTCGGGCTCGACCGAAACGCAATCCTACGAAGTGCCCGTGCAGCCCGAGCTCGCGCTCGACACCGGGCGCCTGACGCTCGACGAGGCCGGTGCGCAGGTGCTCGCCTGGCTCGATGAATGGAGCAGCCAATCATGAGTGCCACAACGCTCGGCAGTGCCACCACGCTCGGCGCGCCCCCCGCGCGCGGCAGCCACATCGATCACCTCGACGCGCTCGAGCATCGCAGTGTGCATCTCCTGCGCGAGGCGTACGCGAACTTCCCGCAGCTCGCCATGCTCTGGTCGATCGGGAAGGACAGCACGGTGCTGCTCTGGCTGGCACGGAAGGCGTTCTTCGGCCACGTACCGATGCCGCTCGTGCACATCGACACGAGCTACAAGATCCCGGAGATGATCCAGTACCGTGACCGCCTTGCGGCGGAATGGCGGCTGACGGTGATCTACGGCCAGAACGAGGAAGCGCTCGCGGCGAAGCAGACGTTCCCCGACGGCAACGTCGACCGCCTCACCTGCTGCGGCAACCTGAAGACGGAAGCGCTGCGCCGCACGCTCTCCGGCGAGGGGAAGCGCTACCGCTTCGACCACAAGCTCGGCAAGTACGTGGTGGACACCAACAAGGAGCCGTACACCGGCGTCATCGTCGGCGCGCGCGCGGACGAGGAGGGCAGTCGTTCGAAGGAGCGCTATTTCTCTCCGCGCTCGGGCGAGAACAACTGGAACATCGCCGATCAGCCCCCGGAGTTCTGGAATCAGTACGCGACGGAGTTCGCGCCGGGCACGCACGTCCGCATCCACCCGCTCCTCGACTGGACGGAGCTGGACATCTGGGAGTACATCGAGCGCGAGCGCATCCCCACCGTCGCCCTGTACTACGACCAGGGCAAGGGCGAGCGCTATCGCTCGCTGGGCTGCTGGCCGTGCACGAAGGCAGTCACCTCGGATGCCAGGAACGTGCAGGAGATCATCGTCGAGCTGAAGAGCGGCCGCTTCGCGAACATCGCCGAGCGCTCGGGCCGCGCGCAGGACAAGGACGACGGCGGCGGACTCGAGTCGCTTCGCCGCGACGGGTACATGTGATCGTCGCCCAGTCACCAGCCGCTCACGCTTCGCACTCGCTCATCGAACCATCATGTCGCATTCCACATCCCACACGACCGTGACTGACCCAGGCTCGCGCCCCGACGACGGGCGCAAGGGCTTCGCGCTCTGGCTCACCGGGCTGTCGGGCGCCGGGAAGTCGACGATCGCCGGCGCGGTTGCGGCGCGGCTGCGGAGCGAGGGCGTCGCGGTCGAGGTGCTCGACGGCGACGAGGTGCGCGAGCACCTCTCGAAGGGGCTCGGCTTCTCGCGCGAGGACCGAGACATCAACGTGCGCCGCATCGCCTATGTGGCGAAGCTCCTCTGCCGGAACGGCGTCGCCGTCATCACGGCGGCCATCTCGCCGTATCGCGCCACGCGCGAGGAAGCACGCCGCGAGATCGGCGACGGCTTCATCGAGGTGTACGTGAACGCCTCCCTCGAGGAATGCATCCGCCGCGACGTGAAGGGCCTCTACAACAAGGCCATCGCCGGCGCGATCACCTCGTTCACCGGCGTCTCGGATCCGTACGAGCCGCCGACGCATCCGGAGGTCCAGGTCGACACCGAGCGCGAGACCCTTGAGCAGAGCGTCGAGAAGGTGCTCGACACGCTGCGGCAGCGGGGCTTCCTCCCGGCCGCGCAGGGGGCGTCCGCCCCATGACGACCCCGACGCGCGACGCGACCACGAGCGAGCTGCTCTCGCCGACCCGGCTACAGGAAGCCGCTGCGCAGCTGCGCGACCGCACGCCCGAAGAGATCCTCGCGTGGACGCTCGAGCGTTTCCCGCGCCGTACCGCCGTCACGGTCAGCTTCGGCGGGCCCGGCGTCGCGCTCGCGTGCATGGCGGCGCAGATCGAGCCGTCCACGCCGATCGTGTTTCTCGACACGGGCTTCCTGTTCCCCGAGACCTATGCGCTGCGCGACGACGTCGTGAAGCGCTACGCGCTCAACCTCGTGGAATACAAGCCGCTCACCGATCCGGGCCCGTTGTACCAGACGGACACCGACGGCTGCTGCGCCATCCGCAAGGTCGAGCCGATGCAGCGTGCGCTCGGAGACTTCGACGCGTGGGTGAGTGGCGTGCGCCGCGATCAGGGCCCGACGCGCGCGAACACCGAGGTCGTCGAGTATCACCTCGTGAACGGGCGACCCCTCGCCAAGGTGTACCCGCTGGCGTACTGGAACCGCGGACAGATCTGGGGCTACCTACTCGACAACGGCATCCCCTACAACCCGCTGCTCGACCAGGGCTACTCGAGCCTCGGATGCTGGCCGTGCACGCGCGCGACGCGCCCCGGTGAGGACGAGCGCGCCGGCCGCTGGTCGGGCACGGGGAAGACCGAGTGTGGCCTCCACACCTTCACCACCGCGGCGACACCGGAGGGAACGTCATGAGCCCCATGTTCGGCAACCTCGTGCTGGCGGGCTTGGTCGTGGGCTTCATGATCGGCCTGACCGGCGTCGGAAGCGGCGCGCTGATGGCGCCCCTGCTCCTCCTCCTCGGCATTCCCCCGGCAACCGTCGTCGGCAGCGATCTGCTCTTCGGCCTCCTGACGAAGATCGTCGGGGTGGGCTCGCACATCCGTCACCAGACGATCTCGTCCCGCTGGGTATGGACGATGGCCATCGGCAGCGTGCCCGGCGTGCTGCTCGGCACGCGGATCCTCGCTCACTTCGCCGGCGCGCCCGCGACGATCAAGACGTGGATCGGCGGAGTACTGGTGCTGACGCCGATCCTCGCGCTGATCATGGAGTTTGCCCGACGACGCGAGGCGGCTTGGGTCGAGCGCCTCCGTCAGCCGAGCGCGAAGACGATCGTGTTGATCGGCTTCGTCATCGGCATCACCGTCGGCGCGACGTCGGTCGGGAGCGGTAGCCTCGTGGACATGGCGCTCGTGCTGTTCTCGCCGCTGTCGGGCGGATTGCTCATCGGCACCGGCATCGCGCACGCCGTGCTCATCACCGGCACGGGCGCCGCCGCGCACCTGAGCCTCGGAAACGTCGACGTTGCGCTCGTCGGCCAGCTGTTGATCGGATCTGCGCCCGGCGTGCTCGCCGGCGGCTGGCTCGCGCGCCGGTCGAAGCCCGGCGCCGTGCGCTGGGGCGCGACGACGCTCGTCCTGCTGAGTGGCCTCACCCTTCTTTCTCGAGCATGAGTGACATGACCGGAACAACCACGACATCCGCCGACACGACCACCGAGCTGACGCCGGTCAAGGAGACGCCGGCCCAGCGCGTCGAGCGCATCAAGCGCGAGAAGGCGCCGTGGTCGATCATGGACGACATCCGTCGCTACAGCCGCGAAGGGTTCTCGGCGATCACCAACGAGGACCTCACCGTGCGCTTTCGCGCGTGGGGGTTGTACACGCAGGGCGACGGCCGCGGGACCCGCGGCGACGAGATGCCGTTCTTCATGATGCGCGTGCGCACGCCCAACGGCCTCCTCACCTCCGCCATGGTGCGGCGCATCTCCGACATCTCGGATGAGTACGCGCGCGGCAGCATCGACATCACGAACCGTCAGAACTTCCAGCTCCACTGGCTGCGCATCGAGGACATACCGGCGATATGGGAGTCGCTCGCTGAAGTCGGGTGGACGAGCATGGGCGCCTGCGGCGACAACCCACGTACCGTCACCGGCTGCTCCCTCGCCGGCGTCGAGCACGACGAGCTGATCGACGCGAGCCCGATCGCCGTCGCCGTCGACAAGCGACTGAACGGGAACCCGGAGTACGGGAATCTCCCGCGCAAGTTCAAGATCACGATCACGGGATGCCAGCACTGGTGCTCGTACCCAGAGATCAACGACATCGGCGTCACGGCGGTCCGGCGCGCCGACGGCGTCGTCGGTTTCCACGTGCGCGTGGGCGGCGGTCTCTCGACCAAGCCGCACCTCGCCGTGCTGCTCCCCGCCTTCGTGCATCCGGAGCAGGTGCCGGACGTCGCCGAGACGATCACGGCGATCTTCCGCGACTCCGATGAGCTGCGCGTGAACCGCGCGAAGGCTCGGTTCAAGTTCCTCTTCATCAATCACGGCTGGACTGCCGCATCCTTCCTCGCCGAGGTCGAGCGGCGACTCGGCTACAAGCTGGACGCGCCGGCCGAGGACAACGCGCCGGAGGGACACTACCGCGATCACGTCGGTGTGCATCCCCAGAAGCAGCCGGGCCTCAGCTATGCCGGGTTCTCCGTCGTGTCGGGGCGGATCTCGCCCGACCAGCTGCGCGGGCTCGCCGCGCTCGCTGACGAGTTCGGCGACGGCTCGCTGCGGCTGAGCGCGATGCAGAACATCCTGATCACGAACATCCGGAACGAACGCACCACCGCGCTGGTCGAGCGCAGCCGGGCGCTGGGCGTCGCGCTCGATGGCTCGCCGTTCCAGCGCGGCACCGCGTCCTGCACGGGCAGCGAGTATTGCAAGCTGGCGATCACGGAGACGAAGCTCTTCAGCATCCGCCTCGCGCAGGAGCTGGAGGACAGGCTTCCAGGATTCACCGACACGGTGAAGCTGCACGTCGCCGGCTGTCCGAACTCGTGCGGCCAGCACCCGATCGCCGACGTCGGGCTCCAGGGCGTGCTGCTCAACCAGGGCGGCGTCCAGGTGGAGGGCTTCGACTTCTTCGTCGGCGGCGGCCTCGGAAAGAACAGCACACTCGGACACCGTGTCGGTTTCCGGACGGCGGCGGACGATGTCCCTGAAGCACTGGAGCGACTCTTCACCCGCTACTCGAGCGAGAAACTCGCGGGAGAGAGCGTTCGCGGCTGGACCGGCCGCGTCGGCGACGCGGGAGTGAAGGCCATTCTGTCGGGGGCGCTCACCGCGGCGAGTCCCGTCGCATGACGACTTTCGCGCAGCCCATCGTGCCCACCGGACACCGCGTCGACGCGGTGATCGGTCACACGCCGATCGTGCGCCTCGAGCGGGTGGCCACGCCGGAGATGGCCGAGATATGGATCAAGCTCGAGGGCGCGAACCCCGGCGGTTCGATCAAGGATCGTACGGCGCTCGGCATGATCCTCGACGCCGAGGCGCGGGGCGTCCTGAAGCCCGGCGACACGATCGTCGAGCCCACCTCGGGCAACACGGGGATCGGTCTGGCGCAGGTCGCCTCGGCGCGTGGCTACCGACTCATTCTCTGCCTCCCCGACTCGGCGAGCGACGAGCGGAAGCGCACGCTCGAAGCGTACGGCGCGGAGCTCGTCCTGACCGATCCCGAGCGCCGGATGCTGGCGGCGATCGAGGCGGCAGAGCGCATCCGCGATGAGACGGGTGCGTGGCTGCCGAACCAATTCTCGAACCCGGCCAATCCGCGCATCCATTACGAGACCACCGGTCCGGAGCTGTGGACCCAGATGGACGGGCGCATCGACGCATTCGTGTACGGCTCGGGAACGGGGGGCACGATCACCGGTGTGGGCCGCTTCCTCAAGGAACAGCGGGCGGACATCCTCGTGATCGCGGTCGAGCCGGCGCGCTCGCCGGTGCTGTCGGGGGGAACGCGGGGCCAGCACCAGTTCCAGGGAATGGGACCAGGCTTCATCCCGGACAACCTCGATCGGTCCGTGCTCGATCGAGTCATCCCGGTGTGGGAGGAGGACGCCTTCCCCGTGGCTCGCCGCTTGGCCAGGGAGGAGGGGCTGTTCGTCGGGATGTCGAGCGGCGCGATCGCCTTCGCCGCGCTGCAGGTCGCCACGGCGCTCGGCCCGGGGAAGCGAGTGGCGATGATCGCCCCGGACACCGGCGCTCGGTACCTGTCGACGGTGCTCTTCTCGGCCGACGATGCGCCGGATCCCGCCGCGCATGGGGTACTCTGAGGCCGGCGCCCAGCTAGTCCTCACCACAGCGGCACGGCTGAGCGCCCGATCGACGAACCATCAACAGCGAGCCCGGAGATCCGGGCTCGTCTCTTTTTGAAAGGCGAGCCCGGTTCTCCGGGCTCGTCCTTTTTTGCCATCCCATGTTTGTCGACTGCCCAGTATCACGCTAATTGGTGCTATTTGCTGCTCACGATGTGCCGGATTTGCATTTTTTTGCCACTGGAAGCACTAACAGTGGTTTAATTTTGCAAATTTCGCACATGTTCCTTGACACTTCGACTTTGTTGGCGTAGTATGGCGTCGTGACCAACACGTCAGTCCGTTCCGCCCATTCAGCACCCCGCCAGGGCGAATCCGCCGCGAATCGGGATCGGCGTCTGGCCACAGGTTCCCGGTGCGCGACCTCCCGGGATAGCCAGGGCACGGGGAGCAACCAGCAGACGAAGCGGGCGAGACGGGGCTGAGCGCGGTTGGCAAGGCAGGACGCAGAGTGAGCCAAGCCCCCGTGAGTCACCCGACGAGCACGGGGGCTTTGCACGCCACCTACAGAGGAACTGAGATGAAGCTCATCACGTGCATCATCCGGCCCGACCGGCTCCCCGCCGTGAAGGAGGCGCTGTTTCGGGCCGGCGTCACCGGCATCACGCTCAGTCGCGCGAGCGGCCATGGCGGGGAGCAGGACCGGCTGGAGCACTACCGCGGCGGTGCCGTGGTGCTCGAGTTCCAGGACAAGGTCAAGATCGAGATGGTCTGCTCGGAGCCGTACGTGCAGCCGACGATCGACGCGATCATCAAGGGCGCGCGCACCGGCGCCGTCGGCGACGGAAAGATCTTCGTCCAGCCGATCGAGCGCGTGATTCGGATCCGCACCGGCGAGCAGGACAACGCGGCGCTCACGCCGATCACCGCGGACGAAGTCCGCCGCAAAGCCCTGCAGCCCGCTGAGCTGTAGTCCCCGTCGCACCCGACGCTCGCTGCGTAGTCGCGCGAGCGGTGGCCCTTCGCGCGTCAACTCGCCCCACATCCCCAGGAGGACCCTTGGAACGGCATGGATCCGCAGCGCTCGGGCTGCTGCTCGCTCTCGTGACGGCATCCGTCGCGACTGCCCAGTCGGCCGAGTCGCCGACCATCACCACCGCCTCGACGAAGCCCGCGTCGGATTCCGCGGCGAAGGCTGCCGCTGATTCCGCGCTGATCGCGAACGCCATTCCCGCCTTCTTCCGCGACATCCAGGCGAACGCATTCGTCTCGTTCGGCGACACGTACAACCTCAACTCGCCTCCCGATCAGCTGAACGGGTTGCGCTTCTTCGACAACCGCTCGAACAGCCTGGGGCTCGATGGCGCAGAGGTCGTGCTTCAGAGGCCGGTCACCAAGGCGGGCGACGCGGGCTTCCGCATCGATGTCGTCGCGGGGACGGCACTCGCCAAGGCGCAGGCGGCAGGACTGAACTTCGGTAGCTCGGGCGATCTCCAGCAGGCGTTCTTCTCGTACATCGCCCCCGCCGGCACGGGTCTGCGGTTCGACGTCGGGAAGTTCGTCACTTCGATGGGCTACGAGGTGATCGAAGGCTACGACGGCTACAACACCAACTACAGCCGCTCGCTGCTGTTCAACTACGCCATTCCGCTGACGCACACGGGCGTGAAGGCGACCTACAGCTTCTCCCCCAAGGTCTCCCTGATGGGGATCGTCGCGAACGGGTGGGACAACGCGGTCGACAACAATGCCGGCAAGTCGGTCGGAGGCATGTTGACGATCCTTCCCGCCGCGCCCGTCGCGCTCTACTTCAACTACATGGGTGGACCCGAGAAGCCGGACACCAATGGCTTCGTGCGGCACGTCTTCGACTTCGTCGGCACCGTGAAGGTATCGGACGCACTGTCGCTGGCGCTCAACGCCGACTACGGGCTCGAGCAGGGCGCGAGCCTCGTCACGGCTGGAGACGACGCCGTCTGGTCCGGCGTGGCCGGTTACGCGACGATCGCGCCGACAGCGAGTCCGTTCTCGCTCGGGCTCCGCCTCGAGACGTTCAGGGACGATGGCGGGACGCGCCTTGGCTTCGGCAAGGTGCGGGCGAACGAGTTCACCATCACGCCGGCGTTCAAGGTCAGCAAGAACTTCGTCGTGCGCCCCGAGGCGCGCTACGACTGGGTCGACCAGCCGATCTTCAGCGACGACAACGGAACGCTCAAGAAGAGCCAGGGCACCATCGGCATCAACGCGATCTTCGTGTACTGACGCGGTGCCCTACTCGGGGACGTCCGGGGCTGCCGACGCGGCCTCGCGACGGCGCGACGCACGCGAGAAGCGCCATTTGAGGGCGGGCGGCGTGATCAATGTCGTCATCATCACGGCGAAGACGACCGCCGCGAAGACCCGCTCGTCGACGATCCGCTCGCCGCGCACGGTGAGGGCGAGCCCGAAGTTCGCGAAGATGAAGCCGACCTCACCGCGCGGCATCATTCCGATGCCGATCGTCGTGCCATCGACCGGCGCGCCGATCGCACCGATCGAGCACATCTGCTTCCCGACGATCGCGGCCGCCGTGAGGAGCGCCGCGAGTGCGAGCACGCCGGGCTCGAGGAGCGCGCCGAGCTCCACGCGCATCCCCATCAGCACGAAGAAGACGGGCGCGAGAAACATCGAGATCGGCCGCACCAGTTCCTCGAGACGATGTTCGCCGCGATCGGCGAAGTCGATCACGTGCGCGTCCTCGAGAATGAGGCCGGCCGCGTAGGCACCGATGGAGAACGCGCCGAGGAGGAAGGCGAGTGCCTTCGCCAGGACGACCGTCGCCGCGCCAAGCGAGAGGGTCGTCCCACGATCGGCGGCCGAGATCATGCTCCCGAGCACGGCGAGGATCACGAGACCGATGACGTCGTCGATGACCGCGGCGCCAAGAATGATGCGCGCCTCGAGCGACTGGGCCTGCCCGAGATCCCGCAGCACGCGCGCCGTGATCCCCACGCTGGTCGCCGTCAGGATGGCACCGAGGAACACGTGCACGAGCACGCCGTGGTCGGGAAGCAGCAGACGGCCGGCGAGAAAACCGAGCACCCAGGGCGCGACCACGCCGAGCAGCGCGACGGAGAGCGAACGCATGCCGACGCGGAGCATCTCGCGCAGCGTGGACTCGAGTCCCACCTCGAACAGCAGCACGGCGGTCTGCCCCAGGCGTTCGGCCAGACTGCCACTGAGCCGCGCCGTGGCCAGGATGATCGCGAGCGCGAGGAGGACGAACGCGATCGGCGCGAGGTGAGCGTCTGCGACGCCGCGGCTCAGGGGTCGCCAGCGCTCTGCGCGGCGACGAGCAGCGCGACGGCCATCTCATTCAGCGGAGTCGGGATACCGTGCTTGCGTCCGAAACGCACCACGGCCCCATTGCGCGCGTCCGTCTCCATCGGTCGACCCGCGAGCCGATCGGCGAGCAGCGAGTTGATCGAATCGGCGGGCGCGCGGCGTACGCCGTCCACCACCCGCTCCACGATGCCGTCGTCCAGGGACGCGCCTTCGGCGCGGGCGACGGCGAGGCATTCGCGCACCATGCCGCGCGTGAGCTCGGCGATGGGCTCGAGCTGGATGACGCCGCTCGGCTTCAGCAGGATCGCGGAGATCGCGCCGGGCGCATTGATGCAGAGCTTGGCCCAGGCGCGCGTCGCGAAATCGCCCGTCGACACGTCGAAGTTCGTGCGCGCGAACAGCGCGACGAACGCGCGGCCCTGTGGGGAGTCCGGGACCACGATCCATGACGGTCCACGCTGGCGCATGCGTCCCGGCGCGGTTCGCTCCGCCGGACAGTCGATCACGGCGGCGACGATCGACTCGCGCGCCACGTATGGCGCGAATCGCTCGACGTGCTCCACGCCGTTCTGAAGGACGACGACCGGCGTATGCGCACGACGCAGTCCCGAGATCCAGCGCGCGGCACCTTCGGTGTCGTAGGCCTTCGTCGCGACGAGGACCCAATCGACCGGAGTCGCCTGCGCCGGATCGGTGAGGATCCGGGGGGACGCCTCGATGCGTCCCTCGGGCGTCTCGACTTCGAGACGGTCGAAGGCGCTGCGCGCACAGACTGTGACTTCGTTGTTCGGGTCCTGCGCCAGCCACGCAGCCAGAATGCCACCGATGGCGCCCGGACCGACGATCGCGATTGTCGGCATGCCCGAACCTAGCGGCCCCCCGAGGGTGCGACAATCAGCGATCCACGCCGGTCAACTCGTCGTCGTCGCCTCGAGCGCTGTATCGTGTTCCGGCGCCCGCGGCGCAAGCGCGTCTTCCGTGCGAGGACGGTAGCCGAGCGCCTCGGCCACGTGCGCGCTGGTGATGTTCTCCCTGGCTTCGAGATCCGCGATGGTGCGGGCGACCCGGATCACGCGATGGAAGGCACGAGCAGAGAGATGCAGGCGCTCCGCGGCACCGCCGAGCAAGTCGCGCGCGGAACGTTCCAAGCCACCGTGCGCGTCGAGCCAGCGCCCCGGTGCGCGGGCGTTGCCCGACTCGTCTCGATATCGCGCGTGCTGGCGACGGCGCGCCGCCTCGACCCGCTCGCGGATGTCGGGGGAGCGCTCGCCCTGCGCCGCGGTGGCGAGTCGCTCGATGCTCACTGGCGGCACCTGGACGTGGAGATCGATCCGGTCGGCGAGGGGACCGGAGAGACGGGCGCGGTAGCGCAGGACATCCGTCGCCGCGCAGATGCAGGCACGTGCCAGGTCGCCCGCGTGTCCGCATGGACATGGGTTCATGGCCGCGACGAGGGCGAATCGCGCCGGATAGCGGAGCGATGCCGCGGCGCGCGCGATCGACACGAATCCGTCTTCCATCGGTTGGCGGAGCGCCTCCAGCACGGCGCGCGGAAACTCGAGCAGCTCGTCCAGAAACAGCACGCCGTGATGGGCCAGGCTCACCTCGCCCGGCCGCGGCGTGGAACCTCCCCCGACGAGCCCCGCCGTGGACACGGAATGGTGCGGGGCGCGAAAGGGGCGGCGTGTCACCGCCCCACACGTCGGGTCGAGCAGGCCGGCGACGCTGTGCACGGCCGTCACCTCGAGCGATTCGGCCGTCGTGAGCGCGGGAAGAATGGTCGGCAGGCGACGCGCCAGCATGGTTTTTCCGGAGCCCGGAGGCCCGATGAGGAGTACGCCATGCCCGCCGGCGGCGGCGATCGTGAGCGCGCGCTTGGCACTCTCCTGCCCCGCCACGTCTGAGAAATCGGTCGCGTCGGCGTCCTCGCTCCTCGCGGCGATCTTCTCGACACTCGGCAGCGAACCGCGGCCCAGCCACTCCACCAATTCCGACAGGGTGGTCGGCGCGACGAGGAACAGCTCGCGTACGAGAGATGCTTCGGCGAGGTTGGCGCGCGGCAGGACGAACGCGGAGCTCGTCTCGTGGTCGCCTCGAGCCGCGAGCATCCGCGCGATCGAGAGTGCACCACGCACGGGGCGCACCGCGCCGTCGAGACCGAGCTCACCGACGAAGGTGTGGCGCGCGACGGCGTCCGGCTCGATCACCCCGGCCCCGACGAGCACGCCGAGGGCGATCGCGAGATCGAACGCGGTTCCTTCTTTCCGGATGTCCGCAGGCGCGAGGTTGATCGTGATCCGTCGCGGCGGCACGAAGAACCCTGCATTGATCAGCGCCGCGCCGACGCGCTCGCGGCTCTCCTTCACGGCGCTCGCGGGCAGGCCCACGGTCGTCCAGTGAGGGAGCCCATTCGCGACGTCCACCTCGACGGTGACGTCGTAGGCGTCGATCCCGAGGACGGCGGCGGAGCGAATGGCGGCGAGCATGCATGATGATCGCGCTCGCGCACCGGAGGTCGTCATCGCGGCAGCGCGCGCGCGCGCGAACGCCTGCGAACGGACAGCGCGCGAGGCTTCGTCTGCCTCGCGCGCTGCTCCGTGGCTAGCGCACGGCGACTACTTCGGCTGCTTGTCGAGCAGGTTCTGCGCAGCGTCCTCGTGCGCCTTGAACGCCGGCGCGACCTTCGTGACCAGCGCCCGCGCCTCCGCGTTCTGCAGCGCGGGGAGCAGCGTGGTGGTCACGGCGTCGATCACGGCCTTGTGAAATGCGACTTCGTGCGCCAGGAATGCGCGATCGAACGCCTTCCCCTTCGCTGCCTCCAGGGCGTGGACCGCGGCGGCGTGATCCTTTGCCATGGCGAAGTCCTTGGGCGGCGTGGGGTGGACGCCGAGCTTCTTGGCGAGGTCGCGGCCCTGCTGGCGGACGACGGTGTGATCGTGCGCGAGCATCGCACCGAAGTCCCGGATCTCCTTCGTCGTCCCCTTCTTCTGGGCGATGGCGCCGGTCTCG
>Ga0308175_100000776_pt1 | contig 21151 bp, 10 predicted proteins | sample PhyCR1_3_FD_203893 | JGI IMG/M metagenome (GOLD analysis project Ga0308175, IMG submission 203893) | Soil microbial communities from UC Gill Tract Community Farm, Albany, California, United States - DLSLS.C.R1 | ecosystem: Environmental > Terrestrial > Soil > Agricultural land | place: USA...
TACCACCGGATCGGCCCTCGCGGATCTCATGCTGGGCCAAATGCGCACGTTCGGACAAGCGTGGGGACAGCATGTCAAAAACCGCTACTTTATGGTGAACGCGTATGTGCAGGATTCATTCCGCATGACGACGCGCTTCACCCTGAATTACGGGATCCGCTACGAGCCCTCGCAAATCTGGAAGGACGCTTATCACCAGGCCTCCGTCTTCCGCGCCGACCTATATCGACAAGGCGTGCGTTCGAAGCTTTTTCCCAATGCGCCTCCAGGTGTCCTTTACGCTGGCGATCCCGGGATTCCCGAGTACGGGACTACGGGAGATTTCAACAATTGGGCTCCGCGATTCGGCTTTGCCTGGGACGTCTTTGGCACCGGAAGAACCAGTATCCGCGGAGGAGGGGGCGTGTTCTATGACTCGCGAATTCCATCCTTTTCGAACAACCGTTTCTTAGGAGAAGCTCCTTATAGTACGGCCGTCACCTTGACCACGCCACGAGGCCCATTCAGCAATCCTTATCTGGGTCTTGCAAATCCGTTCCCAGCACAATTTCCTCCTCCATCGTCTGCCGTGTTTACCCCGCCCGTGCAAGTGTACAGCTGGGATCCCTACAGCAAATTCACGACCCCAGTCAATTACAACTGGAATCTGACGGTCGAGCAGGAAGTAAAACGCGACTGGCTCGTACGCGCAGCTTATGTGGCCTCCAGAGCGAACCACATGACAACAACGCTCGATCAAAACCCTGCGCGCTACATCCCTGGAAGCACCTTGGGCACGGATGCGCGCCGGCTCTACCCCGGGTTCGCCAATATCTACCAGGCTATGGAAGCCGGCAATTCGTGGTATCAGGCGGCTCAGCTCAGTGTCATCAAGCGGCTGTCCAAAGGATTCACAATTACAGCAAACTATACGTTCTCGAAGAGTCTGGATAACCTGCCCGTTGGAACCGATGCCGCAACCTTCGGCACTGCGGGCTACTACACTCTTCCGCTCTATCTACCGAACTTCCCGAAGTACGACCAAGGTCCCTCTGATTTCGACCATCGGCACGTGTTCGTGGCTTCCTTTGTTTGGCTGCTGCCGGAGTTGAACAAGGCGAACCCGATTGCGCGGGGGGTCGCGGGCAACTGGCAGTTGACCGGTGTGGTCAGCGCGCAAACAGGTCCGCCACTCACACTCTATGCCGGAAAGGATCAGTCTCAAACGGGCATTGGATCCGATCGGGGGCAGATGATCAGCATGCTGACCTCTAAATCCGGTCCGTGTGCAAACACTGCTCCCTGCACCAGCTATCTTGACCCGGCGGCGTTCACGCTTCCCGCGTTAGGTCAATTCGGAAACTTGGGCAAGGGGGCTTTCACTGGCCCGGGACTGTTCAATGTCGACCTGGGCGCATTCAAGAATTTCCCCGTGACCGAAAGATGGCGGTTACAATTCCGCGGAGAACTTTTCAACGCGTTCAATCACACCAACTATCTGAACCCGGTGACGACAGTCAGCGGGGCCGGCTTCGGCAATATCTTGAGCGCAAGTGATCCGAGAATTGTTCAGCTCGCATTGAAAATCTTGTTCTGAACAACGAAGCGCTCGCTCGGGCAATGCCGCCGCGCTACGCGCGCGCAAACTGATTCTTACGCAATCGCCGTGGCCCAACCCATGAGAGGTGGTGTTTTCCGCGATGTCTGAAACCGCTGTCTTTATCGTCGCCGCCACCCGGTCCTGTCGCTCCCGATTAGTGCTGTTTAGGTTCGAATTTTCATAAGAAACTTCGATTCACCTTTGGGTGCGCGGAAGTCTATAGGGTCGATCAATTCGGGCAGAAGTATCTTCTGCCGCGCTTCAGGGGGCTTACGATGTCGAGGTTGAGCCAGGTCACTTCTGCCATTCTTTTGCTCAGCACCGGAGTGTGGGGGCAAACCCGCGCGACTATAACCGGCACTGTTGTTGATCAGAGCGGTTCGCCAATACCGAACGTACGCATCACGGCAACGGTCGCCGCAACAGGGACGAAGTCGGAAACGGTCTCCTCGGTAACCGGCAAATACACACTACCTTTTCTACCGCCCGGTAACTACACGCTGGCGGCCTCGGCTCAGGGTTTCAAGCAGTTCGAACAGCAGGGCGTCACCGTAGACGCCGGCGCCCAACCGGTCATCGACATCAAGATGAACGTCGGCGCGGTAACGGAAAACATCACCGTGACCGAGGAAGCCCCGCTGATTACGGCTTCGAATGCGTCCGTGGGCCAGGTCATAACGACACGCGAAGTCGAAAACCTTCCGGTAAACGGACGCACGCCACTCATGCTTGACACCCTGGCTATGGGCGCAATCTCGGTGTTCGAGCCCGGACCCGTCAGACCGTTCGACCAACCCGCCGCAACGCAGGTCAGTCTTGGTGGCGGTCCGGTCGGTGCCAATGAAAGCATGCTGGACGGCGCACCGAATGCCGGCTTCGGAAATCAGCTCGCGTACAGCCCCCCTCAGGACGCCGTCGCCGAAGTTCGCGTGAACGCGTTCGAATCTGACGCCAGCCTCGGCCATACGGGTGGCGGCACACTGGACCAGGTCACGAAGAGCGGTACCAATCAGCTTCACGGTTCTGCCTGGGAATTCAACCAGGTATCGCGCCTCCATGCGAATTCATTCTTCAACAATCGTGCCGGTGTGCCGATCGCGCCTTACCACTACAACCAGTACGGCGTTGCTGTCGGCGGCCCCGTCTGGATCCCTAAGGTGTTCAACGGCAAGAACAAGCTTTTCTGGTTCTTCAGCTATGAGGGTCTCAAGGATTCCGACCCTGCCAATTCACCGCTTGAAACCGGTAACCCCATCAACTTCGCCACTCTGCCTACGGAGGCGGAACGCAATGGAGATTTCTCAGAGTTGCTAAGGCTTGGCCGCCAGTATCAGCTTTACAACCCGTTCTCGACAACGACGGTCAACGGAGTCGTGACTCGCGCGCCCTTCACAAACAACGTGATTCCGCCCAGCATGCTGAATCCGGTCTCGCTCGCGATTCAGAAGTATTACCCGCTTCCGAACGCAACCGGCAACCCGAACGGTTCAAATAACTTCATCGTCAATGCCATCGACACAGACACGTTCGATAACGAACTGGGCCGCCTTGATTGGAACGTCGGCAACAACGACAAGGTGTTTGCAACGGCGCGCCACAACTACCGTAACCAGTTCAAAAACCCCTATTTCGGCAACGACAACATCACGCAAGGCAACACCTTCAACCGGCTCAACCAGGGCGCCGTGCTGGACGAGACGCATACCTTCTCCGCCACCATGTTTATGAATACGCGCTTCGCCTGGACGCGCTACATAGAGGTGCACAGAAACCCTAGCGACGGCTTCGATCTGACCTCGCTTGGATTCCCGTCATTCCTGCAGACGTCGTCGCAGCAACCGCAGTTCCCGATCGTCAATTTCTCCGGTTGCAGCGTTTCCTCGGGCAGCCAGGCCAGCTTCCAATGTCTCGGCTACAACGGCGACGGTACGGATACCTTTGACGTGTATCAGGCGGCCGTGCAGGTCATCAAGATACAGGGCAACCACTCTTTGAAGTTCGGCGTCGATCTGCGCGACTACCGCTGGAGTTCATTCACAAAGGGAAATTCGGCCGGCGCTTACAACTTCAGCAGCGGCTTAACGAGCACGTCCAATTGGACCAACGGTCCTGCATTCAACTCAGCGCCCCCGCCCTTCGGTTACGACTATGCGCAGTTTCTACTCGGTCTACCCACAACCGCGACATATGACAATAACTCTGCCAACACGGTCGGCTCGAAGTATCAGGCTGTGTATCTGCAGGATGATTGGCGCGCCCGCCCGAATCTGACATTGAATCTCGGCATTCGTTTCGAGCATGAGACTCCCGCAACGGAGCGCTACAATCGCGCCGTAAACGGCTTCAATCCAGTGCAGTTCAACCCGACAACTACAGCCGCCGCAGCGGCCTACGCTACTCTGTACAGCTCGAACGCCTACACGGCAGCGCAGAAAGGATATCTGCCCTCCCCGAACGGGTTCAACACGGCCGGAGGACTGACCTTCGCGAATCCGGATAACCGGCACATCTACAACACGATATGGGGGTTCTTCAGTCCGCGGGTGGGCGCCGCCTGGACGCCTGCGAAACTTGGAAATAAAACTGTCATCCGAGCCGGGTTTGGCATCTTTGTCTTCCCAATCGAGCTTTTTGATAACGCGAATACGGGCGCGACCGTTAGTCTAAGCAACCTCTACCGCGTCAACCAAGCCGGGTTTAGTCAGACAACCCAGTACAACAACAACAACCTGACGACTCCTGTGGCAACTCTCAGCAATCCCTTCCCCGGTGGGATTGTGCCGCAAGGCACTGGTGTAGGTCCAGGCGCTTTCATCGGTCAGGGCATCACGTTTTTCAATCCACTCGTGACGAATCCATACAACTTCCGTTGGGACTTCAGCATCCAGCATGAACTGCCTGGTCAGATCGTTCTCGAACTAGCGTATATCGGCAGCCATTCCGTGCGTCTGCCCATTGCGCAGCAGCTTGATGCGATCCCGCGCGGCCTTCTCGATCCTTCCACAACTGTCCGTAACAACGCTTTGAACACCCTCATGACTACGACGGTGCCGAATCCCTTTGCAGGCCTGGTTCCGAACGGCGGCGCACTGAATACTTCCAGAATCGCTCTCCAGCAATTGCTTGTGCCGTTCCCGCAGTACACTGTTCCCGCGGTCCCGGCCGCAGCCACAACGGGCACTACAAATGGGATCATCGAGCAGGGCGCGAGTGCCGGAAGTTCGTACTTCGCGAGCCTGGATTTTCGGGCCCAGAAGCGTCTGACGAAAGGACTCCAATTCATCAACAACTTCATTTGGAGTAAGCAGATCGACCGTCTGAATTACCTGAATGACACCGACTCTGCTCCGGAAAAGCGAATCAGCCCTGATTCGCGACCTCTGCGTGAAGTTCTGGCGGCAGTGTATAACCTGCCAATCGGACGCAACCAGGCGATCAATTTGAAGTCCGGCTGGGCCAACGCCATATTCGGCGGTTGGGTGCTGAACGCAAATCTCACGATCCAATCCGGCCCGCCGCTTCTATGGTCGAGTAATGTCATCTACTACGGCGGCCCGATCAACTTCAACCCGCACCAGCCGAATGGTTCCGCGTTCGATACCACCCGCTTCAATACAGTGGCGAGTCAGCAACTCGTGTACAACATACGCACGTTTGACACAACGTTTAATAATCTCCGGCGTGACGCGACCAAGAACCTGGACGCCTCGCTGCTGAAGAACTTCCTGTTCGCGGAACGCGGCGCCTATCTTCAGATCCGTTTTGAGACCTTCAACACGACGAATCGCGTTGGCTTCGCGGCTCCGAACCTCACGCCCACGAATTCTACTTTCGGCACCATCGGCGCCCAGGCGAACACGCCGCGCCGCGTTCAGCTAGCTGCCCGGCTGGTCTGGTGACCTTTGGTGCGAATAGCGCAGCCCTCTAAACAGACGACTCGATGAATCATGAATCCGACTCGCGCGGGTGTCGCCATAATTCCGGGTGCGGTTCTACTTTCCGGGTTGGTGTTGTTCTCAGCCTCTGATGCGAGCAACTGGACTGCACCGCTGAAAACTGAAGCCGAAACGATCGGCAAAGCATCCTGGCATCCCATGTTGAAACACTTGGCGGACATGCACGCAAACAGCACGCATACTCCGGCCGGCGCTTTCGAATTTCCCTGGGAGGATACAGGTACTGGATATGGGCTCGGTCCTGCGTTTGGGCATTGGGATCTCATTCATGAGGTCCTTGACGTTTTGCCGGCCGCGCCTGAGCACGCACGTGACGAACTTCTCAACGATGTACGCCTACAGCTCACAAGCGGTTTCCTGCCCGGTCTGTTTTGGATGAACGCAGCCGCCAATGCGGGCCGGCGCCCACGTTTTGACCCGAACAACAGCCATCCTCCTGTTTGGGTGGTCGCGGCTGGCGAATATCTGACTCGCACGGGTGACCGAAACGTCGCGCGTGAGTTCTTCGGTCATGCTACACGGCAAATCGAATGGTTCGAAACAAACCGCACGGCCACGCCTGGCGGCTACCTGTTTCACGACATCCTCATGCCTAAGTGGGAGAGTGGTGTTGACGAGGGTGTCCGCTTTGACGATCGTGCCAAGGTCAAAACAACTGCATGCGTTGACGCCACCTCGCACGTATTTCAACTCGCAACCTATGCTGCGCATTGGGCAACGCTGATCGGTGAAGATCCCGAGCCATGGGCCACACGCGCGAGCCGCTTACGCGACTTCATTCAGACCGCACTCTGGAGTGAACGCGACGGCTTCTTCTTCGATTCCTGGGCCATCCAACAGCCCGAGTTGAAACATCAGGCATTTGAAGGCATGTGGCCGGTTGTGGTTGGAGCTGCCACTTCTACCCAGGCGCAACGAGTGATCGACGAGTGGCTATTGCGGCCCGATCGCTTTTATTCGAAGCATCCGATCGCAACCGTCGGCATCAGTGATCCGAAATTCGAGTTGCGCATGTGGCGAGGCCCAGCCTGGAACAGCATGACGTATTGGGCCGCGCTGGGATGCGTGCGATATAGACGCAACGACGCTGCGCGTAAGCTGCTGGAGGCTGCACTAGACGATACCGCCGTGCAGTTCGCGCGAACTGGCACGATCTGGGAGTTCTACCACCCCCAAGGCGGACATCCGGAAGACGTACGGCGCAAACCACAAACAAAACGCAACCAGCCGTTCACGGAATACCTTGGCCATAACCCACTTTTTGCGATGGCGCGGTTGTGGCAGCAACTCGCGACCAGTTCGAATTAGCTTGGTAAGGCAAGCAATGGCACGGTCTGAACGGACGACGGCCGTTCAGGGGCAAGACACTCAATACGCCATAACCTTCAAGCGCAGGGTCGCCCCATGCGAGGGGAGGTTTGCGGTGAAGAAGGTTTGGTCCCCGTTCAGTATCTTGCTCGTTCGCCATTCACCATCCGCAAATGTGCCCTCTTCCACCCGAAGGAATTGCGCCTTCTGTTCCTTGCTGCCCCGTGTCGGCCGGAATTGTACATGTGCATCGAACCCGATGACGATGAATTCATCCGGCGATAATTCAGCCACGAGAGCGCGCCCCGTCATTCCTGGCGTTTGTGTGCCAAATATTCCCCCATATTCCGGATGCAAGTTGCCGAACTGAACCAGGACATCAAACTTCGACGACGGAATCAGACGGTCTGTCAGATACTGCTCCTCTACTGCCGAGTGCAGCTTTCCAGTACCTTGCAGTCGAGCAATGAGCGGAATGGCCGGACCGAGGAGGCGACAATCGTCGGCAAAGGCTTTGGCAACGTCCAGCACCTTACCGCCCCCAAGCATGCTATCAAGTCCAAACGGCGCATACCCTAAAGAATCGAAGTCACCAAGGGCGTAGAAAATGTTCGATGCAAACCGCGGGCCGCCCGTCTCCGGCACCATTAGGGGATTGTCTTTACGTCGATAGCCGGCAAGCACGCGTTGGTAGTTCTGATAATCAAGAACATAGTTGTCCGGGGCTACCGTATCCAGAGAAGGCGTCATAGCTTTCCAGATATCCAGCACATTCAGTGTGCCTCCGCCGCTCGGATACGCTTCGCCGGGGCGCATGAAGTTCTTCTGCTCTCGCAGCCAAACATTCACATATGCCGGCAGAGGATATTCCTTCTTTCCTGCCTCTGCGACTGCATTAACGTAGCGCGAAACAGCATAAGCCGAGAAAGATTCTGCTGCACCTGCGCCGAAGACTTGCGTCCAGGTTCCGGCTTTCTTCCCTAGAGCTTCGGCAAGCTTTGCGGGGACCGCTCCTGTAAATTGCTGATTCGCCCGCTGTGAATAGTCCCGGTCGGTAAACAGAGAGCCCGGTTCATTCTCGACCTGCACCATGATGACCGTGTGCTGTTCCCCATCCACTTCCTTCAGGTGCCGCATGACCTGTGCAAATGCTGTCCGGTCGGCTTTCAGATTCTCTTCGCTCAACGGAGTCAACACCCGCACGGGTTGCCCACCTGCGTCGATCATGCGCGGAAATCGCTCTGTGTTCGTTTTCACCCAGATAGGCGCGTAGTCCATAGTGCCGTTCTTCCACGATCCGAACCACAGCATCACCAAGCGGAGATTTCGTCCTCGCGCCAGGCGAATGATGTTGTCCAAGGCGTCGAATCGAAAATGTCCTTCCTCGGGCTCCACATCCTCCCAATAGACCGGAACTTCCAGCGTGTTCAAGTGTATTGCTTCCGCGCCCGGCAGCAACGATTCGATGCTCGACGGCCACCCACTCGAGTTGTTCACCTGTGCTCCGAGGATGATAAATGGCTTTCCGTCCACCAGCAGCGATGCTTTCTCGCCATTGCGGACAATCTGCGGCATGGGCGCCGCAGGAAGGTTTGCCGCTGCTAGGAGCAAGAGGAATACGAAGTTTTTCATGGATCTACCGTATCGTCATCATGTCAACCAAAGGCGACGAGTCCGCGACGGTTCTTCCGGAGTTCCGAATCTCTGACGCCTAGCGCTTTGGCCCGCAGCCCCAGCCATGCGTAGAATGAGTCATGCCTGTTACGGTCGCTTCCATTGCTCTGAGCGATGGTGACTTCCTCTCAGCCTTTCACCGCTGCCAATTACCACTCTCGATGTTTCGCCACGGAGATCATCTTCGATTCGCTTGGCTCACCCTCCATGACCACCACCCATTTCATGAGTCCGTGGAAATTATCCGAGAGGGCATCCGGCGCTTCGCGAGGCACCATGGCGTCGAGCACATCTATCACGAGACACTCACCCGGGCGTGGGTTCACTTGCTCGCAACTCATCAAGAGCGTACGTTCCAACAATTTCTTACGGATCACGAATTCCGCCTGAATCGTGCTCTTCTCGACCGGTTCTGGACGCCACAGGTTCTCGAGAGCCCCGATGCGAGAGAACATTGGGTGCCGCCTGACAAGGCGCCCCTTCCGACAAGGATCTAAACAGGCGTACTGCGAAGTCCCGGGTCCCATTGATGCTTTGTCCGCGTCTTCACACTTGGCCTCTTCCACGCGGCGTGTTCCGTAACGGGCTAACTGGAATGGGTGCTTCTCGTTGCCTTTGTCTTGGATTGTTCGCGCTTTCGCTTGTAGCCGGACGGTCGGAACGTGTTCGGCCTCTCCCTCGCTTACACGTCAGCTCCAACCACCGCTTTATCGTGCAGGACAATGGACGCCCGTTTCTTTACCTGGCCGATACGGCTTGGGAGTTGTTTCATCGGCTGAACCGCAAAGAAGGTGCGGAGTACCTGCGCGCTCGCGCGCAACAAGGTTTCACTGTGATACAGGCAGTTGCCTTGGCAGAGTTAGACGGGCTCACTGATCCGAACGCATTCGGCAAGCTTCCCCTTCTGAACCGTGATCCTACCCGGCCTGCCGTGACGCCCGGAGTGCACCATGCTGGCTCGGCCGGGTACGACTATTGGGATCACGTTGACTACCTCATCGACGAAGCCAACGGGCAGGGATTGTACGTCGGGCTGTTGCCGGCTTGGGGCCGTTGGGTCGTGAAGAATCCGCGTGCGCCGGAAGACGCCGTGTTTAACACGGCAAACGCCTTCACATACGGAGAGTTCCTTGGCACGAGGTTCAGGAACAAGGGCGTGATCTGGATTCTTGGGGGCGATCGTCCTGCGGACGGAGTGGAAGATATCTGGCGCAGTATGGCGAAAGGTATCGCCACTGGCGTTTCGGGCCGCGAAGACTATGAGGCGGTGTTTATGAGTTTTCATCCCAAAGGAGCAAGCACGTCTTCGACCTGGTTCCACAACGACGCTTGGCTGGACGTCAACATGCAACAGACCGGACATGGTTTAGCCGAAACCGTCCAATCCTGGAAGAAGATCGCAGCGGATTACGCACTGGCACCCGCAAAGCCCGTGATCGATGGCGAGCCGCTCTATGAGGACCACCCGCTCGCGTTTCGATCGAAAGTCAATGGTTACAGTTTTGATGCGCATGTGCGGCAGCGCGCTTACTGGGACCTGTTCTCCGGCGCCTGCGGATATACGTACGGAAATCATGCGGTCTGGCAGATGTACGCTCCTGGTCGCGAAGCGGTCAACGGTCCCCTTATGTACTGGTTTGAAGCGATCCATCGTCCGGGAGCAGAGGAAGTGCGGTTTATTCGCGAGTTGATTGAGTCTCGCCCCGTTCTGTCTCGCATTCCCGATCAGGGCCTGGTAGCAAACGAGTTAGAGGGCGCGGACCACATCGCGGCTACGCGCGGTGATGGTTACGCTTTCGTCTATGACGCGCAGGGTCGCGCGTTCACGCTCAATCTGGGAAGGATTTCGGGAGAGCGTGTGCGGGCGTGGTGGTTCAACCCGCGCAGTGGGGACACAAGATCAGCGGGCGAATTTGCAAATTCAGGTACACGCGATTTCACGGCCCCGTCCGAAGGATTTGGCAGTGATTGGGTGCTGATTCTAGATGATGCGTCTAAAAACTATCCTCCTCCGGTCCGTAGACAACCATGATTGAACGCAAAAAGAGCGTTGCCGGCCGGTGTGGTTACCCCTTGTTACAATGACGGACCAAACCGCGGAGGGACGGGCGTGCAGATCCAAATCTTCAAAGGTCTACTTGTTGTCGCAGCTCTTGCCAACTTCGAGTTGCGCGCCGCCACTTGCGAAAGCATCTTTCGTTTGCAACTTCCGAACACGACGATCACCAAGGCCCGGAGTGTTGCGGCTGGTGAGTTTACTCTTCCCGGAGCGACGTCCAGTTCCCTCGAACCAGTACCTTTCAAGAAATTGCCCGCGTTCTGCCGTGTTGAAGGCACCATCCATCCAACCAGCGATTCGAACATCGAATTTGAAGTGTGGATGCCGGTTTCCGGTTGGAATGGAAGATATCTCGCGGTTGGCAACGGCGGTTTCTCGGGGGCAATCAACTACACAGGCGGCGCGGGGAATGGACCCGGTATGGCTGAAGCGGTGATCGGCGGATACGCCACTTCATCGACGGACACTGGGCACAAAGGAACTGCGGTCGATGCCAGTTGGGCACTGCGCCATCCCGAGAAGGTTACTGATTATGCTTACCGGGCCATCCATCTCACAGCCGTGAACGCAAAGACCATCATCGGCGCGTTCTACGAGGGCGAAGTGCAGAAATCATATTTCAGCAGTTGTTCTAACGGCGGACGGCAGGCGTTGATTGAATCGCAGCGTTACCCGGCCGATTACGCCGGCATCGTCGCTGGCGACCCATCCTGGTTCGCAACGCATCTGAGCGCAGCGCAAGTATGGAACACGCAGGCGCTCATGGCGAAGCAGAACAGCTACATCCGCGCGAGCAAACTTCCCGCCATCGCAGCCGCCGTTGTCGAGCGATGCGACGCCCTTGATGGCATAACAGACGGGGTGCTAGACGATCCGCGGAATTGCCAATTCGATCCGGCCGTGCTTCGCTGCAAAGGTGTGGAGTCGGATAGTTGTTTGACAGAGCCGCAGATTGAGGCTCTGAGAAAGATCTATGCCGGCCCGACTGATTCGAGGGGACGGCGAATCTTTCCGGGAATTCTGCCGGGCGGGGAGACCGGCCCAAATGGGTGGGCAAGGTGGATCACCGGTCCGGAACGCGGAAGGAGCTTAGACTATGCGTTCGGTGTGGGAGGTATCGCAACGCTTGTCTATGGAGATCCATCATGGGACTTTCGCACGTTCAACCTCGATCGCGACGTAAATCCAATCGACGAAAAGCTCGGGCCAACTCGCAATGCAACGGACGCGACGCTAAAAGGCTTTAGAACTCGGTCAGGGAAGCTCATCCTGTATCACGGCTGGAATGATGCCGACATCGGCCCGCTAAGCACTGCTAACTACTATGACAATGTACTTGCAGAAGTAGGTCAGCAGAGCGGCCGTGACCTGTTGCGCGCTTACATGGTGCCAGGAATGCAACATTGCGCAGATGGTCCCGGAGCTACAGTCCTGGGCTCAGTTCCCGGCGCGGGGGCCGATCCTCTGCGCGGTATCCAGACAGCCCTCGAGCGATGGGTAGAGAACGGCACCGCGCCCGAAGCGATCGTCGCAACGAAGTATAAAACGTATGGTCACCCGGAGAGCGGGGTCGCGCGAACCCGCCTCATTTGTCCTTACCCACAGATAGCGCGCTATAGCGGGAATGGCAGCACGGATGACGCGGCGAATTTTTCGTGTGTGGATAAACGCTGAGGATATCGCGGTGGGAACCCGTACGGATCGGATGCCTGCGCTGCGCTATGACGAACACAGCTTATCCGTTCACACGCAACCGGCGCTGAATCGAATCGAAGCGACTGCCCGCAAGATCGAGATTTCCAGAACGTCTGGGTCCAGTTGGTCGCGCCCATCGATCTGGGTGCGATTCGGCCCGGCATCGCCATACCCAAGTTGCATAACCGAAGTTCGAAGGCGATCAACCAGCATGACAGCTAGCGCTCTGTAAAAAAGGGCGGCGAAGGGTGTGTCATCTCTCAGTTACTGCGTCACACGGGACCTTGGAATGGAAAGAACCAACGAGCGCTCCAATGCCTTCACGGATGCGGATGGCGGGCGTGAGTCGATGAAGGACATCTCTCCGACGATCTCACCCGAATTGAGTTTTGCAATCTCACGGCTCCGTTCCGGTGCTCCCGATGCGGCGAACCAGGCTTTGGACCAGTACCGAAAAGCGCGCGACGCCTGGTCCGTCATGGCGCGCCGTGCCCAGAAGATTTACCGCGACAATATCACTTACGGGAACATACCGATCCGACAAGGTCAGTGGATGGATCGCCTGCCCGGCATAGAGAAGGACATGGCGTCGGTGCAGGCCGTTTTGAACGGGAAAGCGGGCTCGACGACCGTCGACTCGAAACAGGTTGGACAGGCGATTCGCGCCGTGACGCAAAGACGCCGGCGTCCTTCCGTGGCGTGCAGCCATACCGTGCCACAGGGGTTTCAGCCAGGCAAACCACTTCCCGTGACACTCTCTCTGACGGGGAAAAACGCCAATGCTGTTGCTCCCTCCGTTCTCCTGCACTATCGCCACGTGAACCAGGCAGAGCGATGGCATTCTGTCGACATGGACAAGCACACGCCTCTTTTCAGTCGGCGATACCAGGCGAATACACGAACTCGCCGTTTCCCTTGCAGTACTACTTTGAGTTCCGACGAGGCAGTTCGGAGGCGTGGCTTTATCCCGCATTTAACGCGACTTTGTCCAATCAGCCGTACTTCGCAATTTCTAATAGGCAAAGCTGATGTTTAGCGAAAATCCGGCTCACCCTGTGCCCCGTGGGACGAAGTTCCTCGGACAACCTGAAGCCTTCTGATTACGGGGAGAGCCTTTCGGCGCCCAGAATCAGAGAAGTTCCAAGCTTGGGAATCCTGCCAAGCATCCGTTGACGTTCCTGGTGAGATGGAGCGCGAATGTCGTCTCGGATGCTAACCACCGGCCAAAATCTGCAGCTCTCCCTGAGGCCAGCGGAAGAGTTGGAACGTGCGTCGTTCAGTTCCATCTGTTCATAGCGGCTTCTCAATTCCCATATCCCAAGCTCAAGATCCTGGAATACAGAGATAGCACGAAGTTCGCATCAGCGCTTCTGTACGTCTAGAAAAACCTTTTGTATGCAAAGTGATAGCGGAACCCGCTGCAACCTTGCGCGAACTGGCATGCAAATTGCATGAACCAGATGCAGAAGTTTCGGGGGACGACACTGTTCGTCTTGGGGATGTACGCATCTACCCTCTCTTGAGGCAAAGGCTAAGCAAGCCTTCTCGTCGTGCACCGTCCTCCCGATCTCGATCTCAATAGGAGTTTTATGCATTCATCTCGGAATGTGATTGACCCGGTCCAGCAACTTGGGGTTAGGAGAAACGGGGTTCTCCTGATTCAGCGCCTGGCCCTCCTGTCGTTGGCTGCCGTTTTGTTGAGCACTTTATCTCTATTCGCTCAAGAGCGTTTCGGCTCATTTCTAGGAACCGTGACCGATCCCAGCGGCGCTGTGCTGCAGGGCGCAACTGTGACAATTACTAACAAGGACTCCGGCCGTCAATACACGACCACGACCGACAATTCCGGCTCGTACGTGTTTCGCTCCGTGGAGCCGGGTCACTATACCTTCGGTTTTGAACAAACCGGCTTCAGCAAAGCCGAAGTTCCTGACGCCCTCGCAGTTGTAGGGCAACAATTTAAAGTCGACATGCAGATGCGTGTTGGCGCAACCCAGACCGCAGTTGAAGTTACCGAGGCGGCGCCGCTCATCGATACTACTGGCGTTACCCGGTCCAATAACATCAGCGCGGAGGAATTTGCAAACCTGCCCAAATCGAGAAGCTTCCAATCCTTAGCAGTCCTTGCGCCTTCAGTGAATAGCGGGACTCTTGAAGGCGGTATCCAGGCGAACGGAGCGAGCGGGGCCGAAAATCAGTTCTTTATCGACGGCGTGACCACGAACAGCCTCATCGACGGCCGTTCGCGCCAGAATTCCGCTTTCGAGTTCATTCAGGAAGTTCAGGTATTGACCGGCGGAATCGATGCCCAGTATGGCGGCGCTACCGGTGCCGTAGTCAACGCGGTTACTCGCTCCGGCGGAAATACCTTCCACGGCGAAGCGCACTATTACTACTTCGGTAACGCCATTTCCGCGGGTCCAATTCCGCGCCTGTTTCTCGCGAATCAATTCTCCGCAACCGCGAACAACCCGTCTTATCAACAGGACTACAACCCCCAGAATGACACTCATGAGTTCGGAGGCTCGCTCGGCGGTCCCATCCTGAAGGATAAGCTGTTCTTCTTCTCTTCCTACTCTCCCCAAGTGCAGCGCCGGAGCCAGGACTACAATTTCAGCGACGGGACTCGGGACACGATTGCCTCTAAGTCGAACACGCAGCAGCTCTTTAACAAGCTGACCTATACTCCTACACAAAAACTCCACGTAAATGCGAACTGGCTTTGGACGCCGACTCGCACGACGGGAACACCACCGGCCTATGATTCGGTCGGAAACGCGTTGCTGTCCAGCCGCTCGTCGGTACAGGTAAATAAGACGCGGGGCTGGGTTCAACCTCAGAGCAACTATAGTGCTCAGGTCGATTGGACGCTGTCGCCCACAACGATGTTGACCTTCAAAGGTGGCCGCTTCTGGGACAACTTCCGGACTTTTGGCGTCCCGTTAAACAGCAGCATCACTTTCCAGACTGCTCCAACCGGCGTCCCTGGGCTAGACCCGAGTCTCGCAAGCCAGCAGGCCGGCTTCTTCAACACGCCTCGCATTCAAAGCACGAATTTTGATATCTCCACCCGCACTTACTTCCAAACCGATTTCAGCAAGTATATTGGAAGCGCCTGGGGATCACACGATCTTAAGCTCGGCTACGGACTCATCAAGAATGTGAACAAGGTTGATGTGGCTTATCCCGGCGGCGGCTACGTCTTCGTGAACTTCAATCAGTCTTTCAGACCCACGGGAACGCTGAACAGTCCGGTTCGCGGAACCTACGGATACTACGAGGTGGACGACATCGGTACACGCGGCAGCACCGGTGGAACGATGAACAGCCTCTACATCCAGGATCATTGGCGCGTCCATCCGCGCGTGTCATTGACGCTAGGGCTGCGCACGGAAAATGAGCACGTTCCGTCCTTTATCCGCAGCATCCGCGACGATGCCTTCACCTTTGGATTCCAGGACAAGATTTCTCCGCGCATCGGTATCTCTTGGGACGTTCTGGGTAATGGAAGGCTTAAGGCCTTCGGCAGCTATAACCGGCTCTACAACTGGATCCCTTACGAATTGTCTCGGGGCTCCTTTGGCGGGGATTTTTGGCGCGTCCGATATCGCGGACTGGATACACTCAACGTCCTTTCGCTCAGCGGAACGAACCTGCCCGGCGCCAACATCTGGCCTTACGGCCAGTTCCGCGATCGACGAGTGCCAAATTTCAATAGCGTTGATCCAAACTTGAAGCCGTTTTCCGAAGATTTGATCAACGCCGGCGTGGAGTATCAACTAACCTCGTCCACCGTCGTTCGCGCCGCATTCGTGCGCAATGACCTGGTAAGAGCAATTGAAGACATGGGTGTTCTCATCAACGGTGATGAAGTCTATCAATATGTGAACCCCGGCGAAGGCGTGGCAAAGACATTCAACAGTAGCACCGCTACGCCGACCGGCTTCCCCACGCCTCCCGCAACGCGCACGTATAACGCTCTGGAACTCTCGCTGAACAAACGGTTCACTCGTGGCTTCTCGGGCGGTGCAAGCTATGTTCGAAGCAAGCTTTGGGGCAATTACGCCGGAATCGCCAACTCCGATGAACTTACGCCCCCTACGAGCAACAGCAGTTCAAGTACCACGCAACAGATCTCAGGCAGTTTCACACGCGCGGGCGGCAGCGCGACGCGAGCCTGGGATACCGACGAGACGTTATTCGATTCGCACGGCAACATCCTGTACGGAAACCTCGGCACCGATCGCCCGAACGTTTTTAAGCTGTACGGCTCTTATACGAAGAACTGGGGACGATGGGGCGGCACAGACTTCGGGGCGTTCTTCTACGGTGCAAGCGGAACCCCGGTTAGCACCCTGGTGACGACTACGAACCAGATCAATGCGTTCGTGAATGGGCGCGGTGACCTTGGACGAACCCCTCACTTTACGCAAACAGACCTGATGGTTGCTCACGAATTCAAGATGGGCGAGACAAAACGGCTCCGATTCGAAGCTAACGCGACCAACGTCTTCAACCAGAAGACTACGCGCAGTATCTTCTCGTGGCTTAACCGCGGTGTGGGTACTCCGGGCGGCGCGGCTTCGTTCATTAGTCTTGCGACAACCAACCTGTTCAACGGTTACGACTACAACGCGCTTATCCGCGCAACCCCGAACGGAGCCGGAGCATACGATCCACGCTTCGGAATGACCGATCTGTGGAATACCGGGTTCCAGGGCAGACTGCTTGTGAAGTTTATCTTCTAAGCAAGTCCCGATTCATTGAGAAAGGCCCCGCTTACACCAGCGGGGCCTCTTTTTTTTCACGAGCATTTCGACAACTCGGTAAGCGGCACAGCGGAGCGGCCTTGCGCGTTGCAGACGAGCTGAGCGCGCGAGCTACTCTGGTGAGATTATGGAACCCGGGTCCGAAAGATGATTCTTTCCCGGCGTTCCTTTCTCGCCACCACCTCAACCACATACAGAGCTCTGTCCGTGTCCGGGCGAAACGTCTCCGCACCTCAGCCCTTCGGTGCGCTGCCGTCCGCGCGCCAGATGAGTTGGAACGGAATGGAAATCTACAATTTCCTCCATTTCACGATCAACACCTTCACGGATAAGGAGTGGGGCTACGGAGATGAGAATCCAGCACTGTTCAATCCAAGCGCGTTCGATGCGGACGCAATCGTCAGCACGTTGAAAGACTCCGGAAGCAAGGGCGTGATTCTTACCTGCAAGCACCACGATGGATTCTGCCTCTGGCCCACACAAACTACCGAGCGATCCGTAAAGAATAGCCCGTTTCGGAACGGCAAAGGAGATGTTGTAAAGGAGGTCTCAGAAGCGGCTCAGCGGCACGGTCTTAAGTTTGGCGTGTACGTGTCGCCCTGGGATCGTAGTCAGCCCAGTTACGGGCGCCCGGAGTACATAACACTCTATCGCCAGCAGATCCGCGAATTGCTCACTGGTTATGGCCCCATCTTCGAGATCTGGCACGATGGCGCTAATGGAGGCGACGGGTTCTATGGCGGCGCGCGAGAGAAGCGAATCATCGATAAGGCGCATTATTACGACTGGGGTAACACCTGGAAGATTGAGCGCGAGTTACAGTCGGGCGCCGTCCTGTTCAGCGATGTTGGCCCTGATATCAGGTGGGTGGGAAACGAAAAGGGAATTGCCGGCGATCCGTGCTGGGCCACTTACACACCTGCGGCCCCTGACGGCGGCCCACCATCTCCGGGAAATGTAAGGGCGAGTGAATCCGTGACTGGAATCAGGAATGGCAAGTTCTGGATGCCTGCCGAGTGTGACGTTTCCATACGTCCCGGCTGGTTTTGGCACGAGGCTGAGAATACAAAGGTCAAAACAAGCCGCGAACTGCTCACGTTGTACTACTATTCGGTCGGCCGGGGTGCGAGCTTTTTGCTCAACGTTCCGCCAGACCGTCGTGGTCTCGTCCATGAACAGGATTCCGAATCTTTGCGCGCTTTCGGCAAAACCATACGGGAAACCTTTTCGCAAAATCTCGCGAAGCAGGCCGGCAGCGTTGTGGCTTCAAATGTCAGAGCGAGCGACCCGGCCTTTAGCCCGAAACAGGTTTTGGATGACAATCCCGACACGTATTGGTCAAGCGACGATGGCATTACGACGGCCGAGATCGTCTTCCATTTCCCGCAGTCCGTGACTTTCAACATCGCGCGCCTCCGCGAGAATATTCGTCTGGGACAACGGATGGCCGGCTGCACAGTGGATGCGTGGATTGATGGCGACTGGCGGCCCTTCGCCTCAGGCACAAGTGTTGGCCACTGTCGGATTCTACATTCGCAACGTGCAGTTCGGACTACGCGCGTTCGTCTTCGCATCACCGAGTGTGCTGCCTGCCCGGCGGTTTCTGATTTCGGCTTGTTCCTGGAGAGCTAATTCTCGCAAAAGCACACTCAGCACCAGAGCAGCGCGAATTTGGACTACGGCTGCCCCTGGCTTTCGCAAGCGCGTTGTCAGCACAAACCCGTACGGACCACATATCCGACTGCGCATCTGCGCCCGAGCGGAAGCTCAGCGACTGTCGAGCAGCTCTACGATCGCGCCGTCTTCATGAGCGCCCGGCTGCAGCGAAAAGCCGTAAGAAGAACGGCGTCCCGTAGATCTCTAGACGATCAGCTTCTCGACGACGTTGCCGGCGACGTCGGTGAGGCGGAAGTCGCGGCCTTGGAAGCGGTAAGTCAGCTTTGTGTGATCGATCCCCATTTGACGGAGGATGGTGGCGTGAAGATCGTGCACCTCAACGGGATCTTCGGCGATATTGTAGCCGAGGTCGTCCGTTTTGCCAAACGTCAGGCCGGGCTTGAAGCCTCCGCCCGCAACCCACATGGTGAAGGCGCGCGGGTGATGGTCGCGGCCGAGGAATTTAGATTGATTCCGGGCCTCGTTCATGGGAGTGCGGCCAAATTCGCCGCCCCAAACGACGATGGTGGTATCTAGAAGCCCGCGTTGCTTAAGATCAGTGACGAGCGCAGCCGCAGCACGATCTGTTTCCTGGCAAAGCCGCGGGAGGCGGTTGACGATATCGTCGTGACTGGACGTGCCGTGATTGTCCCAGCCCCGGTGATACAACTGGACAAAACGCACACCGCGCTCCACGAGGCGGCGCGCGAGCAGACAGTTGTTGGCAAACGACTTCTTCCCAGCCTCTGTACCGTAGAGCTTGTGGACTGAATCGGGCTCATCATTCATGTCGACCAGTTCGGGGACACTAGACTGCATACGGTACGCCATCTCATATGAGGCAATGCGGGTTGAGATTTCGGGATCTCCGGCGGACGCTAGATGTTCTTCGTTGAGCCTTTTGATCAAATCGAGCGAGGCGCGCCGGGCGTTGTCCGAGACGCCCTCCGGGTTGGTCAAAAACAGCACGGGGTCGCCTTGCGAACGAAACTCAACGCCCTGATAGACCGACGGAAGGAAGCCGCTGCCCCAGCAAGCTTTACCGCCATCGGGCTGGTTCTCCCCCGAAATGAGCACGACAAACCCCGGCAGATCCTTGCATTCGCTTCCAAGGCCATACGTCATCCACGAGCCCATACTGGGACGACCGACAATCTGGAACCCGGTGTTCATGAAGATCTGAGCCGGAGCGTGATTGAACTGCGTCGTGTGCATCGACCGGATGATCGCGATCTCGTCCGAAACGGATTTCAGGTGAGGAAGCAACTCCGAGATCTCAGCGCCGGATTCCCCGCCGCGACTGAACTCAAAGGGTGATCCAAGCAAGCGCGGCTTCCCTTTGATGAACGCGAACCGTTCGCCCTTGATGAACTCATCTGGAATGTTCTGGCCGTCGTATTTCTGAAGGGTCGGCTTGGGATCGAGCAGATCGACCTGTGATGGAGCGCCGGCCATGAAGAGATAAATGATGCTCTTCGCCTTGGCCGGAAACATAGGTGCCCTCGGCCCTGTTGTCGGGCTATCCGCCTCAAGCAATCCGGCGAGGGCAGCAGCACCGATACCGAAGCCTGCCTGCTTGAAGAAATGACGCCGGGTGGAGCCCTTCAATAACTCGTGCGAGAGTTCCTTGGAGTACGTCATATAGTCATTCCTTCGTCACGGCTTCGTCAAGATTCAACAGGACATTAGCGACCATAGTGAGAGCGGCTTGCTCCGCAAGGCCGCTGTCATTCACTGCATTTTTCTCGCCTGTGACGCCCACCACTTTTGCGCTCTCCTTCGGGTTCGCCGCGAAAGACGCAAGCTGGTGCTCATAGAACGAGAGAATGGCGTCGGACTCGGCCTTCGAAGGAATTCGCGCAGTCGCTAGACGGTAGCCGTACTGGACACGAGTTGTTGGGGAACTCCCGCCTTCGCTCGACATTCGTTTTGCCATGGCGCGTGCGGCATCAAAGAAAAGAGGATCGTTGAGACTGGTAAGTGCCTGTAAGGGTGTGTTCGTGCGAACTCTCCGCACCGTACAAAGTTCGCGGCTGGGGGCATCGTAAGTGACGAGGCTTGTGTAAGGAGCGCTGCGGCGGATAAAAGTGTAAACGCTCCGTCTATAGCGGTCAGCGCCTTCGCTCTCGATCCATTTATCGCTGCTGTATGGGATATCCCAGACACCATCCGGCTGGTATGGGAATGAACTGGGGCCATACATTTTTTCGCTGAGCAGGCCGCTTTCGGAGAGCGCAGGGTCGTGAACCATTTCGGCTTCGACGCGGAAGCGTGGGCCGCGAGCGTAGAAGTGGTTGTATGGATCGCGCGCCTGCAGAGAAGGGCTGACGCTCGAATTCTGGCGGTAAGTGGCCGACATGACCATGAGCTTTTGAATGTGTTTCATATCCCAACCACTCTTCATGAACTCGGTAGCGAGCCAGTCAAGCAGTTCGGGATGGGTGGGCCGATCGCC